>Ga0307419_10000044_pt1 | contig 43403 bp, 46 predicted proteins | sample SalMarWE160230MG_2_FD_202512 | JGI IMG/M metagenome (GOLD analysis project Ga0307419, IMG submission 202512) | Salt marsh sediment microbial communities from the Plum Island Ecosystem LTER, Massachusetts, United States - WE1602-30 | ecosystem: Environmental > Aquatic > Marine > Intertidal zone... | reverse complement strand
ATTAGCCTTTTGCTCCTATTCCCAGATCATCCAAGCGAATTGCACGTCAGCACTGGTGCAGACCTCCATCACCCTTTCGAGTGACTTCATCTTGTCCAGGAATAGATCGACCGGCTTCGGGTATCATGGCTGCGACTCTTGGCCCTTTTAGACCATCCTTCTGACCTAATCCCTTAGAAGGGTTTACCATGTCCTTTTGGAACGGCTAAACCGTCCCTAAGTACATAGGTCTTCCTAATGTGATAATCAGGTTGCAAGGATATCGGTTTCCCTATGCCTACGTGCCGTTAGACACTTAAGCTCGCCACAACCATAAACTCCCTGGCCAATGATTCCAGACTGATGATGCAACCCTAGTCCTCTAAACTCTGATATTCTGTCACCAGAACTCATTCGTTCAGAATCTGTCCTTTCAGGCTGCATCCTTAATAAGCTATTTGGTTTCAAGCGCTTTTCACGACCCTTCCGGGTTTCTTTTCATCTTTCGCTCACGCTACTACTTCACTATCGGTCTTGGGACATATTTAGATTTGCCAGCGTGTATCTGGCACATTCGTACGAGAAAACCATCCCGCACTACTCGGGAACACTCACAGCAACCTTCCAAATTGCGGTTACGCGGCTATCACGCTCTATGGCTCAACTTTTCAGGGGTATTCACCTTCATTGGGGAGGTCGTATGAGGTCCACACACCACATTTCCATTAGGTTTCCCTAAGGATTCGGTTTGATCTGTTCCGCTTTCGCTCGCCGTTACTAACGGAATCACGGTTGTTTTCTTTTCCTCCTGGTACTAAAATGTTTTACTTCCCAGGGTTCCTCTTCCCTATTGGGAATCTTGCGGATTTTTGGGCCGCAAGGGGATGTCCTATTCGAGAATCTCGGGGTCAACGTCTACATGCGACTAACCCGAGCTTATCGCAGCTTGTCACGCTCTTCATCAGTGCCCAAGCCAAGATATCCACCAAATAGCGTAGGCGTATTGGCGACTACTTAAGGAAAGATTCAGAATGCTCGTGTTAAGACTTGAATTTTTAAAAGCATTTAATTAAAATTACATAAATTGGAGACAATTAAAATTTTAGCAACATATATAATGTAGTTAAAATTTTTAAAGACTCTTTGTTAAGGGGAGTTTGTTCCTATGAGCATGAACTCATATCGATCATACTTGGTTCGATACACTTAAACCAACCAAAGTGATGGTCATTTTAAGCACTCACCTCATGTTTCTCCAGTCACGCCGACCGAAGCCGATACTGGTGCACTTAAGTGAGGTCGAAACCAGCTATTGGTGCCATGTCATCACATATGGATGAGATGTTTTTCTCAACCAATAACTTATCGATGATTTGAGGGTTATTTATTTAACCAAATTTTTAAAAATCATCGACAAAATATAACAATCTTTATTACATTAAAAATTTTATGGTCGCATTTCATAAACTTTAAAAGGTATTTGAGGAACTTTACGATCTTTTATTGGAAGAATTATAATAGAAGAATTTAATTGAGGATAAATCAACCCTGAGTTTATCTTAAATAATTTAGAATTTTTAAATTCATTAAGTTTATAACATTACATTACAGTAAAAAGCTTAAGAAAGGTGTGTTAATGGAGAAAATAATTTTTATTGGAACTTCTGGTTGGGGGTACGATGAATGGATTGGTCCTTTTTATCCTAAGAGTTTGAAAAAAGAAGATTTTTTAGTATTTTATTCCGAAATTTTTTATACTACCGAAATCAACACAACTTTTTATCATCTGCCTACTGAATGGACGATAAAGAAATGGGTGAATAAAACACCACACAATTTCCTTTTTTCTGTAAAAGTTCCTCAATCTATTACTCATAAGTGTAAATTATCTTTAGAGCAATGCAGTAATGATTTATTTAAATTTTTAAAATTAATGGCTCCTATTGTTGAAGCGAAAAAGCTACTATCATTGTTAATTCAATTACCACCTTCATTTAATAAAGAAAATCACTTTGATCTTTTAAAGGATTTCATCGATAATTGGCCAACTAATCCAAAAAAAGAAGGTTATTATTTATCAATTGAATTTCGGCACAATTCATGGATGGAAGATGAAGTTTTCACCTTTTTGAAGAAAAAGCAATTAGTTTACTGTGGGGTTATTGAGCCATTATTACCTCCTAGAATGGATGTCACTAATGATGAGTTTACCTATATACGATTTCATGGTTATGGGGAGAAACCTTGGTTTAATTATCTTTTTTCTGATCAAGACATTCAGCAATGGGCTCAATCTATATTAAATATCGTTCCGAAAGTCAAAAAAATTGGTATCTATTTTAATAACCATTATTCTGGATATGCTGTAAAGAACTCAATAATGATGATGAAAGCTTTAGGTATTAATCCGAGAAATGATCCAGAGAAGGTCAGTATTTTAGATGTTAAAAAAAAATCAGGAGTCTATTCCAAAAATCAAACAAGCTTAAAAAATTTCCTATAATAATCTTAAAGTTGATTTATTAATGAATATTTTAAATTATCCTAAGAATGAATTGAGATTTGGCTTTATCGGGGCGGGTTCTATAGGTAGTTTATTTGGTGGCTTATTAGCATCAGTTAAACATAAAAAATATTCTATTGAGATTGTCTTTTTTTGCAGAAAAGACCATTGTCACGAAATAATGAAAAATGGTTTAGAGATCCAAACGCATGGAGATATCTTTAAGGTTGGTAATATAATTGCTTATGAGAATCTCACAGAGGTCGATAAAATTGTAAGTGAGGACCCAAATTATCATTTTGACTTTCTTTTTTTTTCAACAAAAACCCCTGATTTAGAAAAATCTTTAATTCAATATAAAAAATTAATTAACCCAAGTACTTGGATAATTATATTACAAAATGGTATAGGTAATGATGATATTGTGAGTCAGTTTTGTGACAATGCAAAAATTATAAGAATCATTACCTCTCATGGAGCTTTTATTAAAACTCCAGGGCGGGTATATCACGCTGGAAGTGGATTCACCAAAATTGGTTTTTCGTACATTAAATCTAATAAGATAAAAAATAAATCAATTTACAATGTACTTGAATTATTAAGAAATCTGCTCAATTCAAGTGGTTTAAATACTGAGATTGTAGATGATATTAATATTTATAGTTGGGAAAAAGTGCTTGTAAATATTGGTATTAATGCCTTAGGAGCAATTACTAGATTGAGAAATGGGCAATTATTAGAAAATGGGAAGTTAAAAATATTAATGAAAGAACTCGTTCTAGAAGCATTAATAGTAGCAAAAAAGAAAAAAATAAAATTACCAAAAAAAGATTATGTACGAATAATGTACCAAGTAGCAGAAAAAACTAGTAATAATTTAAATTCTATGCTTCAAGATGTGTTAAAAAAGAAGATCACTGAAATTGATTTCATAAATGGTAAAATCGTTCAACTTGCTGAGGAATTAAATTATAATGTACCTTTTAACAAAATTATAACATTTCTTATTAAGGGGTTGGAGAAATCATATGTTTGAGCTTATTTAACTTTACAAACCATAAAGTATGCATTTTCTCCATCTCGATAATATTTATATTTGATATTTTGAGTTGAAAAGTTAAATTTTTTATAAAGATTAATTGCTGTATAATTACTAACACGTACTTCCAAAACAAACTCGTCTATTAATCTCTTTTTTATCTCTTGCATCGATTGTGTAAGAAGGGCTTTTGCTATTCCCAATCGCCTAAAACCCTTGACCACTGCTATAGATACAAGGTGACCTTTATTACTTATTTTCAAACTATCAATGGCAGGTATTTTTTCCACTCGCCACATGATATATCCAACAACTATATTATTACTATCAACAGCGATTAAAAAAGACTCATTAAAATTATCAAGAATACTTTTATAAAAAAAATAAGGATAATCTTCTGGTAATTCTTTCTCATTTATTTCGATTACACCTTCTAAGTCTTCTAAAGTACAGCGTCTAATTAAAATTGGTTTATTTCCATTAATATTATTGAAATCAATTGTCTTAGTACCCTTATCTGTTCCCATCGTTATTCGTATTTGTAATTTAGTTATCGTAGACTAAGAAGTTAGCTATATAAGATAATATTTTAGATTCTTTTAAGCTTTTTTAAATAATCTTATTTATATAAAATGTTGAAAGCTTTATCTTTTTGTAAATTAATATATTCAATTATGAATTCCAAGGTATTTTGAATATTTTTTTTATTATTAAACTCATCTACAATATTTTTTAACTGCTCTTTGGTATAATTTTTATATTTTAATGCAATTTCCGTCATTCGTGGAATTGTACGGATAATATTATCAACGATGGTTATATCAGCCCAAATAGCTGTCCTGCTTAATGGATTTAGATCAACGGCAATAACAGTTTTACCTAATTTTTTTAATGCTTCTGTTCTATCTCCATCTTCTAAAGGTACGAAGACAACATCACTAATTTTAATTCCATTAGGGTCCACATTTCTTCTATTACTCGATAATTCTTCGATTTCGACCAAAGTGCTTTCATCAGTCCCAAGAATATTCTGAGCACCAGCTTCTTCTAATAATTTTTTTATTGCATTTACTCTACCCTTTTTATAATAAAATATATTTATTTCTAATGGAGCTTTGACCGTATTTGAGAGTAATACTAAATCTTCGGGACATAAAGCAGCTACATTTCCATTCACACTTATTACGGGATGTTGAGCAAGAAGTAATTGAGCAACCGCTGCATGAATGGCTTTTAATGCGATCTTATTTGTTGTTTCCCCTAAAATATAATCAAAACATTCACCTCGACCATGAGCTATTAATCCTGCTTCTGCAACTACTAATTTTTTCATACCATTGATGATTTTATGACGATACATTAAACTTATGATACGAGGATGATCCTTTGGAACTTCTAGGTGGTTATTTTCATTAATTCTCATTAAATTATCAACTCAATTGTATTCGTACTTTATATGTATTGAATATAACGAAAAACTATTAATCTTTTGATTCTTTTATTATCTAATTGATAAGCATGAATACAGAAGAAAAAAAGAGAGGAAATGATCTTCAACGGTTCAAGGTTAAGCGGATACTAGAAACTTTGAAATCTAAGAAAGGTTTCCATACTGAATTAATTTCATTATATATACCTCATGATCGTAAACTTTCTGATGTTACTAATTACTTGAAAAATGAAGTGAGTGAAAGTCAAAATATTAAATCAAAATTAACTAGGAAAAATGTATTAGATGGAATCTCAACACTATTAGGAATGTTAAAAAATTATAATGACGTTCCTGATAATGGAATAGTTATGTTTGCTGGCGCAATACCCCAAAATAATACACCAGGTACGGAGCGAATGGAAAAATACATCATTGATCCTCCAGAGAAAGTAAAAACCTATAGGTACCATTGCGCTAGTGAGTTCCTTACCTGGCCTTTAGAAGAAATGTTGGAAACAAAAGAGACCTATGGATTATTAGTTATAGGAAGAAAAGAGTCGGCAGTAGGGTATTTAAGAGGAAATCATATGGAGATAGTTAGAGAATTTACTTCTAATATCCATGGAAAGCATAGAGCTGGTGGTCAATCACAAAAAAGATTTGAACGTTTGATTGAAGAAGGAGAAATAAGTTTCTATCGACATATTTCTAGTGAAGTAAATGAATTGTTTTTGGGAATGGAACAATTGCAAGGTATATTTATTGGAGGTCCCGGTCCTTCAAAAGAGAAATTTGTTAATGATGAAAGTTTAGATTATAGGTTACGAGAAAAAATTTTAGATGTTGTAGATTTGGGTTATGGGGGAATAGAAGGATTAAGAGCTTTGGTTGAAAAAGTAAAAGATCAGATTGAAAATGTGAAATATATAAGAGAACAAAACATTTGGCATAATTTTTGGAAACACATCACTAATGATACAGGAATGGCAATATACGGACAAGAGGAAGTTGAGCGAGCTTTAAATTTAGGTGCAGTGGACACATTAATAATGTCTGAAAAATTAGAATTATATAAACTTAAAAGAGAATGCTCGAATTGTCAATATTATGATTATACAAATTCTAAAGAAAGTGACATTGATGTAACAAATGAAAATATTGAAATCTGTCCAAATTGCAATTCGAACTCTTTTAGCACTACAGAATTATATTCGATCATTGAATATCTTGGTGATATTGCAGAATCATTGGGAAGCAATGTTGAGATTTTGTCTGGTGAAACAGAAGGAGGGGAAACACTTAGAAGCACGTTTGGAGGAATTGTAGCAATTCTTAGATATAAAATTGATTATTAATTGATTTATAATGTTGCTTAATGAAATATTACTTAACCTGAATATGGTATTATTTGGAGGAAAGGGAGGAGTGGGTAAAACGACGTGTGCTTCAAGCTCTGCAATTTGGGCATCAGAACAGGGCAGAAATACGCTTGTAATAAGTACAGACCCTGCTCATTCCTTAGGTGATAGCTTAGGAGTAAGTTTATCACCAGGAATTCCAACTCCTGTTCCAGGAATTCCAAATCTTACTGCTTTAGAAATAAATCCTCAAGCTAATATAGCTGAATTTCAAGGAATTACAAATATAGACGCAATTGAAGATATAGGAATATCTGGAATACCTTTTATAGATGATTTAACTGATTTATCATCAATGAACCCTCCAGGAATAGATGAAACCTTAGCATTATTAAAAGTTCTTGAATTTATCGAAACTGAACATGATTTTGATTTGATAATATTTGACACGGCACCTACTGGGCATACTCTTCGGTTTTTAAGTCTTCCTGGAACTTTATCAGGTTGGATAGGGAAAATATTGAAGATGAAAATGAAGCTTGGAAACATGTTTGGGGCTATTAAAAGCATGTTTGGTGGAGAATCTAAGAAAGAAGATCGATCTTTAGAAATATTGGAACGATTGAATGAAGCTATTCTCCGTGCTAAAGAGGATTTGACAGATCCACTTAAAAGTTCTTTTGTGGTAGTTATGATTTCTGAAGAAATGGCGATATTAGAGACAGAACGGTTATTAACAGAATTAGTAAAATACAATATTCCAAATTCCAATATTATTATCAATCAATTATATGAATCCACCAGTGAGTTATGTGAATTCTGTAAAGCAAGAAGGCGAATGCAACAAAAAAATCTAAAAAGAATCAATGAACTATTTTTAAAAAAATGGCATAAAAATTTAATAGAAGTACCTTTGTTCAAAGATGAAGTAAGAGAATATTTACAATTGAAAAATCTTTCAACTTATTTATTTAAAAATTAAGCTGTTTTTATTGATTATCGTAGATTTTTATTAAATCTAATAATCCATTAAGCAAATTATATTCTATTTCTGGACTATAAGTCTTACAATCTTTTATAAGATTTTCAATATATATTTTCATTGTCGAATTATCCCCTTTTTTATATACCAGCTCTTTATTGATTCCCAAATTTTTTATTTTAAAGTATTCCTCAATTTCCTTTTTGGGAATTCTCATTAGTGGAGTGATTGTTTTAATATAATCATCTTGGTAATGTATCCTTTGAGATAGATCTTTATTGAATATTAATTGATTTAAATAAATATTTGCTAAATTAGACAGATTATACCCTAATGCAAGGATATTTCCTCCTAAATCAGCAGATGCAATTTTTATAATTTGCAACCATAATGGTTCATATTCAACGATCTCATTTGAATTTATAATAACTTGTTCAATTGAAAGTTCCTCACATAATTCTCTTGTTATTTGAATATTAATACCATCTTCAATTGATAAGGCAATAATTGGTTTAGATCTATACACTTTTTCTTGAATTTTCTTAAGATTATAAAGAAGAATTATTGAATTTTTACTTCCTGATAATGCGACAATTACATTATCTTTTGGTTTTAACATATTATATTTTGCAACTGTTTTTGAGATAATATTTTCTATACTCAGTTTAAAACAATCTAAACAGAGAAATTGCCCAGAATGTCTTCTTTGTATTGTAGGAGATTTATTACATTTGATACATTTTTTTGATTCGATATAATTCTCTGAGTTTCTGAAACTTATCACCAAGAGGTATTTGAATTTAGAGCCAAAAAAGATTGAATCCAAACTTAATAAAGGATAATGCGAAATTTGAAATTATTAATAGCAACGCTGCAGTTCTTATTATATTTAGGGTAATTTGTTTAATTTTCCTTTTCTCATCATACCAATATTCATATGAGATTTCGAAAACATCATTTTTTTTAATTGTAGTGGTTGGTGGAAGTTGAATTTTGACAGCATCTTTAAATCCATCCCCGATCGAATCAATTAATTCATAATTTTCCTTACCCAGGATAATTTCACTTTCATTTTCTTTAATATTTCTATCTTTTATTAAAATTTTTACTTCTTTAATTGTTTCAATCCGATATTCTGATAATTTACAATCATAATCATCATCTATTTTAAATAAAAAACGGTCAAGTTTCTTTTTTTTCGAACTATATAAAGTACCAAAAATGCTATTTATAATCTCTTTCATGACTCTATCACCATCAAAAATTGGAAGAGGCATCATATTAAATAATGTTAAACTAAATCCTATGATAAATAACCAAGAAATTTCTTTCAACCAAAAATCGGGCCAATTAGCCGATAAAAATTTAGCAAAATCGTTTTTGTACATCCAAAATAAGATAGTTTGTACTCCTACAAATACCCCCACAACTTCAGGTTCTATTAAGTAGTGTTGATTTATAGTACTGGTTAAATTAAGTGTTTTAAGGTCGAATTGGGTTAAAAATTTCTCCAAAGTATTTCCAGAAGTGCGATTTATTGCTGTTCCATTTATATAATTTATTAAAATATCAGTCTGTTCATCACTGGTATAATTATATGTAATTTTTATTTCATAATCAGAAGTATATTCATATTCAATGCCCAGATCGTAACGAGGTCCTAGTACAATCTCTTTTTCAGAGGATAAATCAACGAAAGGGTTGTAAATTTTCATAGTTAAATTATCTCCTACAGAACATTTAATCCGTGTTTGATTGTCCAAGATAGAGGATAAGTCGATTCCTTGATAATTATCTAGATATACATATTGAGTATCTAATTCTCCTTCTTTTTTGATTGCTACGATTGCATCGCCATAAATTAAAATTCCATCATTAAATCCCCCTTCTTCAGGACTCAACACGGTATAGACTTGAGAAACTTGTGAAAAAAAAGGTGAAGTTAGCAATGGAAAGATGAGTAAGAGTAAGAGAGCTATACCCGCAACGATAGAATTGATATAGGTTCCAGCTGCAGCGATTCGCAATCGGGTATTTCGATGATGTTTTGAGGATCTTAACGTTCGTTCATCAACTTCCACGAAAGCTCCGAATCCTACTAAATAAAATAGTCCAACACCTAAGAGTCCAGTTGATTTTATTTCAACACCGTCAATTGCCGCTGAAATTCCGTGGGCGAATTCATGTGTTGTTAGAATTAACAGAAGGGGTAATATCATATAAAAAAAGACCGGAAGATCAATCGTTACACCAGGGATAAGTGGGATAATAGCATTTTCGATACTTGGAGCAAATATTAGATTAACTACGTTACTGAAAAAGAAATAAAACCCATAAATTGTAAAACCAAAGGATACAAAAATCCCAATATTCCAAAAAATCCTCCAAAATTTGGGTTTTCTATTGGATAGATTAACGATAAATTTATTTAATTTTTTAGTTTTAAAAAGAGCGAGAAAGGGGAAAAAGACACTATAAGCTTCTTTTTTATTTCTGAGTAAAAATATTAAAATTAAGATAAAAATCCAAAAAGCCAAAGAAATTAAGAACCATGGATTTAAGATGAAATCTGCTATAAAATTAAATAATAACATGGAAAAAGATACATTTATTCTATATTATCAAGTTAAATTAAATAATAAAATTAAGTTTATTCTTTTAATCTAAATATCATTCACTTTTTTTAAGATCCAATTTTCAACTAAGAAAGATTGTAAAAGCATTGGTTTTGGATCATATTGAGAATGAATACAAGATTTAGGAATCCAAGATTTTTGACCCTCACTTATTTCAAGGAGTATTGCTTTATTTGTCTCTCCTGTTATTTTCCCGTTAATTTCTGTCATTGAATTTGAAATAGTCTCCTCGAGAGAACCTTGTTGTGATATATTTCTTAATTCTTCAACGTATTCTTCTTCAATTTCTTCCTTTTTAGCATTAGGTTTTTGGGGAGGTTTATATGACGTAGCATGAATGATTTTTTCATTTAACAAATGGGTTAATAATAAAGCTAGAATATCGATTTGACCAGAATTAAGCATTTTTGAATAATCTCCTATATTTATCCATAGAACTTCTGCATTTTCATCTTCCCAACATATGGATAATTTAGTAATTGTAGCATTATACCTATGATTTCCTTGCCAATTGAATTTTCTCCTATTTAAGACTTGTAGAATAATAGCTATCTCTTCTAGAGAGCATCTTATCGTTTTTCCTTCATTAGAGGATAATTTTTCCCATATCCCATTTGGTTTTTTTTTAATACATTGAATATAGATATAAGGATCAAACTTTGAAGAACTACGAACGATTAATCCAATATTTTGTCCAAAAAAACTCTTTGAATGAGATTCTGCCATAATAGATTTTCTAAATTAATCATTTTAATATTTTAATATTAAAAAAAAAATTAAAAAATAGCACTAAATAAATAAAAAATGGTAAAAAATTAAAATAGAGAGAATATTAAAGATATATATAAAATTTAAATTTTTCATAGGAATTAATTAGAGCGGGGTGGGCTAGCCTGGTTTATGCCGCAGGGCTCATAAACGGAATGAATAGCTTTCCTTTAAGACACCCTGAGATCGTTCGTTCAAACGCTTAAAATATGCTGTTATCCAGCGAGCTGAAAATCGAACCCCCGCTACTTATCTTTTTTATTTATCACATAATATAAAATACTAAATGATTGCTTTTCTTATTTATAATAATCTTAATTAAGGATATGAAACATAGTAATTATGACTGAAACAAGCCAATATTTAAGATTTCCTGCTATTAGATGTTGGATTAAACATATATTAGATGCTTATTACGACGAAATTGGAAATATATTCTATACTATATTCGGAAAAGTAAAACGTGTTCGTCTTATTGCCACAATTAGAGACAAGTATGAATTTCCAAGTTTCGATAGTGAAACAACCGCGAATATTAATTTAGAATTAGATGATGGAACAGGATTGATACGTGCTTCTAAATGGAAAGTAGAGCCTGAAGAAATAGCAAGATATGAAATAGGAAATATTGCATATTTTATCGGTGTCTTACAATCTCGAGAAGGTGTTCCTTCTCTCAGAATTGAAATCAGTAAGAGAATAATTGATCCAAATGAATTTTTGCTACATGATGCTATCATAATTAAGAAAATAAAGTCAGGTGAAGTTGTAGAAATCCCCAAATTGGATCAAGAATTAAATGAAATTGATAGTAAATTGAGTGAATTTGATGATAATTCAATTATCTCTCCAAGTTTCTCTCAACAGGATCCTGATAATAATAAAACAGAGGATTCGATAAAAGAAATGATATTTTCTATTATTGAAGAAAACACCCACAATAGAAAGAATACTCATTTAAATGAATTAAAGATAAAAATACAAATAACTGAAAATAAATTAAAACGTTATATTAGAGATTTGGAGCAGGCCTCTAAGATTTACATGTCAGACGAAAATGTATATCAAAGTTATGAATAAAATAGAAAAATTATTTTTGAAGGAATGATTAAATTACATAAAAAAAATATTTGAGAACGATGGATTTAAACGATTATGAGAAACTTTTGGATGGAGCATATGAAAAAATTCCAGAAAACGTAAAAAAATCTTCACGATTCGAAATTCCTAAAGTAGAACTGAGAATAGAATCACGAAATACTTATATCACTAATTTAAACAAAATTATTAATACGCTAAATAGAGATAGAAAACATTTTTTGGGAATTTTCCTTAAAAAAGCAGGTACTATGGGAGAGATCCGTGGACAACAATTATTTATGAAGGGAATTCATAAAGAAAATGCACTAAACCGCTTAATAGACCAATATACTAAGACTTATGTTTTATGTAAAATATGTAATAAACCAGATACAGAAATTCAACGTGAAAGCAAAAAAATATTTCTAAAATGTACAGCGTGTGGTGCAAGGGAAGAAATAAAAGAAAAGTAGTTTTAGGATTTATTAGACGAAAATGAGAGTATATTTAAAGATACACTATAAAAATGAAATTGAGATTGTAGCTTGTTGTGATGAATCAATTCTTAGAAAGGTGTTTAAGGAGGGAAATTTAAGAATTGAGATTACAGAACAATTTTTTAATGGTTCATTATTGAATATCAATGATGCAATTGAAATTTTGGTGAATGCATCATATTTTAATATTGTAGGGGAAAATATTATTGAAAAATCGATTTCCCATAACATAATTCCAAAAGAAGGAGTGCGTGTTATAAATGGGGTACCAATGGCTATGAAGATGATTTTTTAATGCCTCGTAAATTTTGTGCTATCTGTGGTAAGGATATTAATGATAATACACCTCATTTTGGGATGTGTTTTGAATGTTATTTAAATGAACATCCTTTATTTAAATTAGATAAATCTTTCCATATTAAAGTGTGTCTTGATTGTGGAAGGTACTCGAAAAAAGAAAATTGGTTTAATAGTACATCTGAAGAGATTAATGAAGTGATTATTGATGCTTTAGATAGGTTTCTATTAAAATCAGTTAATAATATTGAAAATATCGAATTTAATATTATTTTAAATGAGAACTCCTTCAATTACTCTTCAAAAGATTTGTTGGTATCTCTAGATGTTAAAATCATAGGGTGGCTAAAAGGAAATCAAAACATATTTCATGAAGAAGTTGTTGCAGTAAGAATTGATTATGAATTATGTAAGAATTGTACTAACTTGAGAGGAGGGATGTATTTTTTATCAATTTTGCAGATCAGGGTTTCTAATCCCATCTATTTTAATATTATTGATGCAATGATCAATGAAACCTATGCATATGTAGAAAATATATTTCAGAAGGATGATCGTCAATACATCTCCAAGTTGGTTGAACATAAGAATGGAGTTGACTTATTACTTAGTACTAATGAATTGATGAATCATATTGTTTCATATCTTAAATCTAAGTATTATTTTGAACTAAAAAGAACAAAAAAGTTAGTTGGAAGAGATGCACAAAAAGGAAGAAATTTGTACAGATTAAAGACACTCATTCGACTTTTACCTTTTAAGAAAAATGATAAAATTATGATTAATGATGAACTTTTTCATATTGAGAGCATTTCTAGAAAACACGTCATTATTCGAGATCAATTAGATAATAAATCGATAAAAAAATATTCATATTTCTTCAATGATAAAATCAAGATAAGATTCCGAGATGACAATTAAATTTTGAAGGATGATAAAGAAGAATTCCTTGAAAAAGATGAATTTGAAGATGGTAATTTGGAGAATAAGTATGATAGTGAGATTGATAACTTAGAAAAAAGAACTCTTGATTCAAATCGAATTAGAATGATTGATCAATCAAAGAAAAAAGCAGTTATAGAATCGGTATTGGATGAACGAACTCAGGAAATATTGCGTAAACTCTTAGTTAATGGCCCTTTAGAGCACATAACGGGAATAATATCTGCAGGAAAAGAAGCACATGTTTATCTTGCATATGATCAAAATCATAAAGAGGTTGCAGTGAAAATCTACAAAATCGATGTTAATACTTCTAAATGGATGAGAAATTATATTATTGGAGATCCACGATTTAAAAAAGTTCCTCATAATATTTCTAAAATAATATTCTTATGGGCAAGTAAAGAATACAAAAATTTAAAACGAGCGCATAGAGTGGGTTTAGCGGTCCCTAAACCTATTCTAATTAAGAATAATGTATTAATTATGGAATATATTGGTTTTGGATCTATTCCAGCTCCAAAGCTAAAGGATATAAAAAAGCCGATGAAACTTGACATATTATTTGATGAAATTCTTACATTCATAAAAGAATTATATCAAAAAGCAAGATTAGTTCATGGAGATTTATCTGAATTTAATATACTATACCACAATCAGAAACCAATAATTATTGATATCTCTCAAGCTGTAGACATTCAACATCCTAAAGCAGAGATCTATTTAGTAAGAGATATTAAGAACATTTTCAATTATTTTGGTAAGCAAGGAATAAATCTTCCTGATCCAAAATCATTTTATTATGAAGTAATAGATATATAAAATTAATTAGATTCATATGTATATATTAAAAACATAAAAAATTAAAAAGATGAAAATAGGAAAAAGTCGAATTGCAGTTATTATCGGGAAAAATGGTGAAACGAAAAGCCTAATAGAAGATGCATTAGGTGTAAATATAATTCTAGACAGTATATCGGGTCATTGTGAAATTAAAGCTAATGATGAAGCTTCTAATTACAATCCAATGAATGTATTCATAGCAGAAAAAATTCTTAATGCGATTAGTAGGGGTTTTAATCCCACTAAAGCAATGAAATTGGTTGAAGAAACATATGAACTGGAGATATTCAATCTCCAAAATATTTTAGGAAGATCTGAAAAAAAGATTAAACGCATGAAAGGAAGGATTATTGGAAGAAATGGTGAAATGAGGCAAGCTATAGAAAGATATGCAAATTGTTACTTGTCTGTTCTTGGAAAAACAATATCTATTATTGCTGATTACGATAACTTACAAATTGCGAGAAAGTCAGTAAGTATGTTATTAAATGGTATACCTCATCATACAGTATTAAAATTTTTAGAAACAAGGTATAATGAGAAAAAAAAAGAAGAATTTCGCCAATTTTATAAACCTGAGTTTTAATACTTGTTCATTAGGATGAATTCTCCCCATTTTAATTTAACGCTTCTCATTGATAATTTTTTGTATCATATAATTCTGTCGAAATTGAAGAAATTATATCTTTTCCGTAGATTATTTCTTTTAATTCTATAAATAAGTTCTGGAAACCATAGATAAGGTCTCTAGAATAAATTTCAGAATGAATTTCATTTGCTTTAGCATCATAAGATACTTCAAAACTTTTAATTGAAAAATGATTGTAGTCATATGGTCTGAAAATTACAATTAAACGAGGATAGATGGTCTCCTCCATTAGATATGCTGCCCATCCTTCAACATAGAAATTGATATTAACCGAAAATAAGTCTTTCCATATTCTGAGTTTTTTCGTCAATTTATTTACTTGAATTTGGGTATTATACTCATTTTTTTTTTCCATAGAATCATTTTTTTAATTAGGTTTAAAAAGTTGCTGTAAAAAATTTAATCGAATGCAATTTCACCGATATTAAAAATTTCGTCAGATAATCCAACTTTTTGTTTAGAGAATGACCCATTTTGTAAAGGCTTAATCATTTGGGAATCCTTTCCAAAAATTTGAGGGGATTTAATTCCCGTAATAAGAAGCATTACGCGTAGATAACCGTCATATTCATCATTTACTCTTGCACCCCATATAACCATAGAATCATTCACATCCATTTTTTCAGAGATTTTTTTTGCAACTGAATTGGCTTCTGCTAGAGTCATATCATTTCCCCCAGTGATATGAATTAAAGCTCCTTTAGCACCTTCAATACTTACATCGAGCAAGGGAGAATTAAGAGCATCACCAATTGCATCATCAACTCTGTTTTCATTTTCTCCAGATTCTCCAACGCCAACAATTGCAACTCCTCCAGTACTTAGTATTGTTCTTACATCTGCAAAATCAAGGTTAATTAGTGATGGTAATGAAATTGTTTCGGTTATCCCTTTAACCATCGTAGCAAGAACTTCATCAGCTACGCTAAAAGCCTCTATAATCGGTAGATCTGGAGCAATTTCTAAAAGCCTATTATTATCAATTACCACTAAAGTATCAGCATACTTCCTCAATTCATTTAACCCTATCTGTGCTTTATCAATACGTCCAATTTCGGTTTCAAATGGTAAAGTTACTACACCTACAACAATTGCTCCTTCTAATTTAGCAATTTCCGCGACAACAGGGGCGCTTCCAGTGCCTGTTCCTCCTCCTTCGCCACATGTTATGAAAACCAAATTTGATTCTCTTAGGATTTTTGTTAAATCTTCTCTAGATTCTTCAGCTGCGTCTCTTCCAATTTCAGGGTTACCTCCTGCTCCTAATCCATGAGTGAGATTTTTTCCAATTAGAATTTTAATATGAGATTCGACTACATCTAAATGTTGGCAATCTGTATTAACAGCAACGCATTTGGCACCTTTAATTCCGATTTTCATTAATCTGTTAATAGTATTGTTCCCAGCACCTCCACAGCCAACGATTTTTATATTAGCTTGTCCTAATAAGTTTTTATTAGGTCTTATGATCTCTCTTTTTCTCGCAGTTTTTATAAACGATTCCATTTAATTTCAATTAGTTGAATGACTATATATTATAGAAATAATATATATCAAAAATTAGAATGAATATAATATGCTAATATTATCATTATAACATAGTACAGTATTAATAAAGAGAAAAATCATGATCTATAGTAGGATCAAAAATTTTTTTAGCATTTGTCCCACTTACGAGAAATATGGGAGGGAGTAAATAGGGGAATCGATTCGAAAATGTTAAAGTATATGCCCCTACATTAGTTATGATGACAATATCTCCTTCTTCTAGAGCTTGGGTAAAAAAATAATCCTTTACAAGAATATCTTGATCGGTTGGAATGATTCCCGCAATGGAAGTTTTGAATTTATGCGAAGCATCTATTTTAGAGGCATTATAGAACCTTAAGGAACATCGGGCAAATTTTGGGCAGATATTATTTCCAATATTTAAAAAAATCCAGCGATCGTCTGTTATTTTAATTATTTCAGTTAGAAATATACCAGCATCACCTACAAAATATCTCCCGGGTTCAAAATAAATCTGATTCACATTTATTTTTAATAATTTCAAATGTTCTTTCAAATTTAGAGCTATTTTTTTCAGTTGTTTTTCAGGGATAACAACTGATTCGGGAAAGCCCCCTCCTAAATTTATATTTTCGATATTTATCCCTGAATTTCTTAATTGATTATAAGCTTGTGCTATATTCTCTAAATTTATTCTAAATTGTTCAAAATTATTCATCTGAGTTGATCGGTGGGATAGAATAGTTTTTAAACTTACACTATCACAATCTTGTAAGAGCTCTTTCAGTTTTGAAAGAGTTTTAGTATCTAGTGTGATACCCAATTTGCTCCCAAATTTCTGAGAATTAATTCTTAAGCATAAATTTTGAGTTTTCCCAGATTTTTCTGAAATCACATTAACTCTCTTAATATCATTTAAATTATATATAATGATTTCGCGTATATCATTTATCACACATTTCTCAATAAATTCATCTGGTAAATATGGTCCTCCAGCAATAATCTTATTGGAGGAATATCCTAACCTCAAAGCAAGGTTAAGTTCTGGAATTCCAACAATTTCCGCTCCAACACCTTCAGATTGAATTATCTTACAAACCTCTGGTAGAAAATTTGCTTTAAATGAATAAAATCCTTGATAATTGCTAAATACAGATTTAAATATCTTGTTAAATGTATGAATATTATCTCTAATTTTATTTTCCAAAAGAACCATTAGTGGTGTTTTAGATTCTTCCAAGATGGTTCTTAATGATACGGAATCAAAAGTGATAAGATTATCCTTATTTAATATATATTTATTACCTGCTATCATTTTCAATTTCAATCACTCCTATTATTAATTAAATCATCATAAACATTTTTCGTTTTATTTGCAATATTTCTCCAAGAATGGAAAGTTTCTACTTTCACTTTACCTTGTTCACCAAGTCGTTTTCTTAATTTCTTGTTTCTTAGAAGCTTTACTACTTGATCAGCAATATTATGAGGATTATCAAACTCAGTAAGTAGACCATCTATATTTTCTTGAATTACTTCTGGTGTTGCACCAATTTTAGCACCGATCACGGGTTTACCAGCAGACCATCCTTCTAAAAAAGCTATTCCGTAAGCATCACTTCGACTTGGCATTAAATAAAGATCGCTTTCCATAAATGCGGCAATCTTATTTTTATCAAAATATCCTGTTAAATTATCTGGAGAAAGATTAATTATCCGAGCATTAGTATTTTTCCTTGTCTTTACTATTTCACGATTGAAAGCAGTCGTTGAAGGACCAATAAAAGTAAAATATACTTTGGGATAATTTTCTAATATATATGGGATCGCTTTTAAAATCGAGATAGCTCCCTTTTCAAAATTTTTGTATCCACAAAACAAAATTAATTTATAATTTCTCTCTTTTCTGCTAAAGTAGTGATCTTTAAAATTGAAAGATCCTTTTCGTAAAATAAACTTGTCATAGTCTACTCCCATAGGAATTGTAGCGATCTTAGAAGAAGTTAAATTTAAATTCTTAATGAGGTAATTTTTTTCTATTGAGGTGCACGCTATAAGCATATCAAAGTTACGCAAAATAGTGATTAAATTAGAATTCAAATATCTAGGATTTGAAAAATGAAAAAAGGGGGTACAAATTACCGGTTTTTTAAGAATTTTTCCTATTAATAAGGCTATCACTAAATTAAAATAAGGAAAAAAGGTGGTATGTATGATATCATAATCCTTTTGTTTATAATTGAGGAATTTATTAACAATTTCCTTTAGATAAGGCCCATTTTTTAATGTTTCACAGAGGATCTCATCAGAAAGTTGAAGAGATTTTAGAATTGGGGTTTTTTTTAATTCCTGTAATAAATCCCTAAGGTCTTCTTTATAACTTACAGGAAATCTATATACATCCACATTATTAACATTAGAAAAATATTTATTAGTTTCTTTAATAATTTTTCCTTTAGGATCTCTTAAAGCTTTAAAATCTAAAGCATTAGATGTAAATACATCTATATCACATTTATAATCCGTTTTAAATATTTCTGCTAACCTTTGAATATACAATTCAGCACCTGAGATTGCAGGGAAATATCTTGTCGGTAAGTAAAGAATAGTATTCAAATCTATGATCCTAAATATAAATAATTATTATTAATATATGAGATGCAAATGTCAAAAGATTTATTATTTGAAATGCAAAAATTAATCACAAAAAAAGGGATTATAGATGACGAAATCATCAATTTTGTTAATTCAAATTTTGTTATAAACTTTGAAAAAGTATTAGAAAGTTTTAGTAGGGGTGTTATAAAGAATAGATATAAACCTTCTGGTAGAATTTCATGGATTGTAATAGGAGAAGAGGACAAGCATTTAGTGTATCCAAAACTTTATTGTTCCTGCCAAGAATTTTATAAGAATGTAGTAATTAACAGAAAACGAAATTATTGTAAGCATATTATTGCACAGATCCTCAGCGAAGCATTGGGAGAATATAGTATTAAAGAATTAGAAGATAAAAAATATTACTCTATGATAAAAGAATTAGAATCAAAATTCTAAAATTTCAGCTCTTTTTAATGAATTTTCAACAATTTCAGAGACATTATACAACAGTTCAGATTGAAAAATTTCATGTTTTTTCGCATGTGTTTCAGGATAAATAGGATTGAATTGACAAGAAGCAGATTTCAAGGATGTAATATTGTAAAGTCCCAATTTTTTGTTTAGATCGATTACCTCTAATTTATCCCATCCAATTAATGGTCTTATGATGATGAAATTTCGCATTAAATCATTATATTGAATAAGATTATCAAGAGTTTGACTAGCTTGTTCACCAAGAATATCACCAGTAACGACTAAATTTGTACCTTCCAGTTTGCCAATTGCATTAGCAATACGTAACATCATCCGTTTACATAATATACACGTTAATTTTCTTTCACAGTTTTTTTGGAAAAGATCAAGATTAGGATCGTGATTAATAAAATAAACTTTTATTTTATGATCAATTTGAGTTTTTAATTTCTTTAATATACTAATGATCTTCAATTTTAAGGAATTTTCAATATCATCTGAAGTTAAAAATGAAAGAAAGATGGGCTCAAAACCATTTTTAGCAATTAAATAAGCTGCTACGGGACTATCTAATCCTCCTGAAAATAAGGATATAAACTTTTTCATAAAAATCACTTTCAATTATTTTATAATTATTTCCTCTCGTTCCCATTGGTTTAAATATCCATTAAAATCATTAATATGTAATTCCCTAGGGATCTCTATTTTCCCTTCATATTCTAATTCTCGAATTTTTAATTGCAGTCTCTTATTCTTTCTATAAAATTTTTCAGCTTTAGAGAATTCATCTTTAAAGATAATTTTTAGGTTTTCTAGATCAATGTTAAATAATTGATCATAGTTATCGATAATAAAATTACACAGAGGATCAATCGAAATCTTAAAATTAAATGCATCAACGCGGGTCAAAGATAGAGGATATGCTTGACAAGCGTAAGGTTTTTCATCGTGGATTGAACATCCAGTTTCTTTTTGATAAAATGGACATCTTTTATTCTGATTATTCAACAATATTCTATATGTTATAACTAAAATTTTTTTATTTTTAATGTCAGGAAACACGAGATCTTCAATAACTTGAAAATTGAAACCTTTTTTTTCAGCAACTGAAATTAGCTTTGTCACTTCTTCTGGATATAATGGAATTCTTTTTGAACCTGGTTGCTCTGTAATTTCATAGCAACAAGTTCCACATTGCATGCAGCTAAATTTAAGAGATGTCATTAAATATTTTTTCTTTTATATGATTGAACAGAACTTAAGATTATAATATACATAAATTAGTGATAATATGAATATATTACTTTTACAATAAATCACGTGTCTATTAGGATAACACACGATTTTTAAAAAGAAGATTTTCAATGAATTATTATAATATAAGTATTGATAATAGGTAAATAAAATTGACAGAATCTGGAATTAGAATTATTAAACACGCTAATTTATCAAAAGAAGATTTGACAAATCCAATTTGCATTTTAGGGATGCCAGGTATTGCAGATATCGGAAAATTTGCTTTAGATTCCTTAATTGGACAATTAGATGCTAAAAATTTTATGGATTTTATTTTTGATGACTATCCTGCGGGAGCAATAGTAGATGATAGCTTACTTTCAGCTCCTAAAGCAGAAATATTAGTCTGGAAGGATCCTGATGGAATACGAGATATTTTATTAATAACTGCTGATGCTCAGAGCTTAACTCCAAAAGGGATATATCGAATCTCTAATTTTCTCGCTGAAATTATTCAGCAGTATGATATAAAATTAATCGTAGCATTGGGGGCATATCCATTAAATAATAGGAAATTAAATCAAAAAATACCCAAAATTTATGTAAGTTCAACGAATCGCAATTTATTAGAAAAGTTTCTATTGGATAATAATTGTGAAAAAATTCAAAAAGGAGTTATTATTGGTGCAAATGGTTTAATTCCAACTTTGGCTAAAGCACGTTTTAATATTGATGGGTTAGTTTTATTAGCTGAGACTGACAATATCGCGATGATCAATGAAGATGTGACTGATTTGAAAGCTTCAATTACTTTATTAGAATTGATTAAGAAATCATTTACACTTCCAATAAAAAAGAAGTATTCCTTAGAAAATATTGATGACATTACGAAAAATCTCCAAAATAAAAGAGAAGAATTAGAGAAGGATCTTGATACTTTTCAATTAATTGATGCTGAAGATAAAAGAAAATCCCTATACATCTAGATATAGTTTATTCCAATTATTTTTCTGATTTAAGTTTAAAATTTTATCCAAAAAATTTAATATCAATGATCTATTATAACTAGTATGAATTACGTATGTGCAAGAAAAGCATGTGGAAAGGAAGTCTCCAAGCAAGAATTAAATGCACTTCCTGGAATAAAATGTTCACATTGTGGTTTTCGGATTCTGTATAAAAAACGTCCTGATGTCATAAAAAGAATTAAAGTGCGTTAAAATTTGCTTGCATATGATTTACAAGTTCCTTGTATCTATTTCTTATAGTTGCTTCAGTCACCCCTGCTGCTAAAGATATTTCTTTTTGAGTTCTCCGTTCACCTTCTTGCATAGCTGCTACATATAACGCGGCACCAGCTAAACCTGTGGGTGCTTTACCAGCAGTAATCTGATACCTTTTTGCCAAATTTAATAATTCTGCAGCTCTATTCTGGGTACGACCGGATAGATTTAGTTCAGCACAAAATCTTGGGATGAATGTTATTGGAGAAGGGACATTAATATTGATTTTTAATTCTTGAAGGATTAACCTATAACAACGTGCAATTTTTTTCCTATCTACTAATGCAAATTCTAAAAAATCATCTAAGGTTTTAGGGATCTTATTTAATTTGCAAGATAAATATATTGAAGCAATTAACATAGCCTCTATTGATCTTCCACGGATTAAATTTTTGTTAGCCATTTTACGATAAATGTGAGCAGCTGATTCTTTTAATTCTTTTGATAAATTTAATTGCGATGAGAATCTATCTAATTCATTCATAGCATAGGCTAGATTACGATCTAGAGACTTATTTGTGCGCGTTCTAACATGCCATTTTCTTAACCGATATACTTCTGCTTTCATCTTTGGACTAATAGTCTTTCCAAACGCATCTTTGTTTGTCCATCCAATCATAGTACTAAGACCTTTATCGTGAAGAGTTAATGTAGTTGGCGCTCCAACTCTCACTTTTTTAGTTGCTTCTTCTGATGAAAAAGCTCTCCATTCTGGACCCGAATCAATGAGTTTTTGATCTAATACTAACCCACATACAACACAAACAATCTCACCACGAGTTTCATCAGATATTAAATTCTTATTTCCACATTCTGGACATAAGTTTGAATTATTTAGAGACAATGACAGATCCAAAAATAGCTACCCTTAACTTTTTCTATTCCTTAATTTCTATAATCAATCTCGAACATTTAAATATTTGCGTTTTTAAGAATTATCAGTTAATAAATTTCTTGATAATATTTTGTTATTTGGATAAATTATAAAAAAATTTTAATAGGATCAAATTTTCAATCCATATAATGCGACATTTTTATAATAGCCACGGAAAACACTGCTATCTTCGCTCATTTAAGACATCTTGCCCCACCTGCAAAGTAGATGTTTTGTATTGGGAATGTACTCATGGGAGTAAAATTTTTTTTGAGTATCCACCTTATGGAAAATTGATAAGACATATTTGTCGACAAAATCTAAAGAAAAATCAAAGATCAGATAAATTCCAAGTAATAATAAAAAAGCAATTAGGGTTATTAGAAAAATCAAGAGTAAGTTGTCCTGTTTGTGGAAAATTATTTGAAAATGATAATCATTTAAATGATCATTTCAGTAAAATGAAAAGCAATGATGATAACCATAAAATATTCTTAGAAGATCAATATTTTTTTGAGAATAATTTCAAACCTATAAATAAAAAAGAAAATAAATACCAACCAAAATTTGGTCGAATAATTCTTAAGAAGGGTAAATGAGAGTTTGTTCTTTTCCATAAATTTTAATACCAAATTTATAATTATATTTATAATAGATATTTTTAAGAAAATATCTTACTTAAAGTGAGAAATAAATCTCAGATATCGGGTAAAAAAAATGCCTTTAGATCCAGCAACAGCTGTTTTCAATTTATTACAAAAAGATCCAAGTATTATTGCTGCCACAGTTGTTCAAGGAGGAAATATAATATATTCAACTGATAATTGGGATATAAGTGCTGATGTGGGAAAGGTTGTATCTAGTTGGAATAGTATGAATGCTCAACATGTTTTAATTTCTGGTGTTAAATATTCCGTTCTTCAATGCACAACTGAAAGATTGGTAGCTACTTCCATCAGAGGAGAAGGACATATCATTGGGGCAAAAGATCAAGAACATCAATTAATCGTGTATTTAGAACCTGATGGTGAACCTATGGGAGCAACTATGGATACTGCTAGAGCTATATCAGAAATGAATTCCTCCTATCAAGCATATATAGATCCAAATACACCTTTAGGAAGAGCGGAACCTGCACAAACTTCAACATCTAATATTGATCCTCAATTAAAGGGAGAAATACAATCATTTTTAGATTGGATTAAGGACGGAGAGGGTCTCTCGGGTTATATTAATTACTATATGCAACAAAATAATACACAAATTATTACGGAGCTCTCAAAAATATATAGTGAATTAAGACAAATATTTGGTGTTTAGTGTTTTCATTAGAAATAACTAATATTAGTTCTATCTTTTATTATGAATGATTTAAAGAATCTAAAATCTGAAAATGTAAAAGAAAATATAAAAGATAAATCAAAAGAGAACATAGATTTAAATATTCCCGAAATTCCAGAAGCTCCTAAGAAAAAAGAAAGAATTACTCTTAGCTCTCCAGGGATTTCGACTGATTTGTTGGACAAAATTAAGAAGTTAGAACAAAAAAACATAAAAGTAGTATTAGTTAATTGCGAGAGATGTAAAGAAGTTATTCCGGTCCCAATACCAAAAAATAGTATTAAAAAGTCAGAATTACCTGTAGTCCCTATTAGTTTTATTCATAAAAACTCAAGAAGAAAAGATCTACATTGTATTACCCTTTATGTTGATCATGATTTTGATATCAGAAGACAAAGAATTTCTGATGTAATACTCGATTTAGACTAAATCATCCAATTTTACATACAACAAAAATCATTTTGATCCAAAATTGAGTTTGAAAGATTTAAAAAGTTGATAAATACTACATATTATGATTTAGACTAATTTATGGCAATTTAATTTCCATATTGAGATGGTGAAAATATTATTTCTGGATATATTGGAAAGAAAATTCGGTTGGAAAGAATTATTAATAGAGAGACGAATAAAACAGTAATTGTTCCGTTGGATCATGGACTAACAGTTGGACCAATTAAGGGGATAGATTGTAATATGGGTGAAATGGTTAATAAGATCGCTTTAGGAGGAGCAAATGCCGTTTTAGGTCATGTTGGAATTCCTCTCCATGCTCATAGGGGATATGGTCCCGATATTGGACTGATTCTTCATTTATCTGGTTCAACTTCTTTAAGTCCTGATGCAAATTATAAGGTATTAATTAACACGGTGTTGGAAGCCGTAAAATTTGGATCTGATGGTGTTTCTTTACATATTAATATAGGAACAAAATCAGATCCTGAAATGTTAGAAAATTTAGGCATGGTTGCTCGAGAATGCCGAGAATACGGAATGCCCTTAATAGCAATGATGTATCCACGTGGTCAAAACATTAAAGATGAATATGATGTTGGAGTAGTTAAGATTGTTGCTCGAGTCGCAGCTGAATTAGGAGCGGATCTCGTGAAAACAAATTGGCCAGGAGATCCCGATTCATTTAAGCAAGTTGTTGATGGTTGTATGGTTCCAGTAATTATAGCAGGTGGTGAAAAAAAAGGAATTAAAGGAATCTTGGAAATTACTAAAGAATCTGTTGATGTTGGTGGCGCGGGAGTTGCATATGGGAGAAATGTTTTTCAAGCTGAAAATCCTACTAGTGTTGTAAAAGCGCTATGTTTAATTGTGCATAAAAATTATGACGTAGATGAGGCAATAAAAGAATCAGGATTATAAATTTATGGAGTTAATGACTAATGGAACCAATTTCAGAAAGAAATTTACTTATTAATGATGTGAGCTTTTATATATCTCTCTTTAAATTGCACAAGAGTTATTTAATTCTTTTATCTGATCAAAAAGAAATGGGTATTGGTAGTGTTACTTTGAGTACCCCTTCTCATATCGAAGGAGGAAAGCCTCCATCAACTTCCTACTCCCTATTTGGAACAGAGAATAAAATTGCGAGCAAGTTGATAGTTGAACGAGTAGCAAACTTATTGAACACCCCCGTGTTATTGTTATCATTTCTTAAAACTAAAATGGCTGAAGAAAATTACATCAAACCAGTTATGAGTTGTTTCAATGAAATGATATTAAATTTACCTAAATAATAAATAATATTTCAACTTGATACTATTAGTCCAAAATTAAGTATTTAAGTTATTATTATGATGCAGGGAAGGGGATTTGAACCCCTGTAGACCTATGTCAATGGATCTTGAGTGTGGTTATAAGAGGGGTAAATTTCCCTTCCTTTATTTGTCCACCGCCGTTGACCGCTTGGCTATCCCTGCGAGACATTTTAAAGACTAAATTTATTGATATAATGAAATTTCATTATTAATCTTTTCAAATTTATTTTAAATATATGCTTTGCTTAATGAGAATTAATCAATAAATCCATTCTATATAAATAAGCATAGTCATCTCTGCTTGATAAGTTTCTCATCCCATAAACAACGTAAAAATTATCAAAACACCTATCATTGAAAACATAATAATCATTTGAATTCTGTTTTTTTTCTTACTTTTTTTTTCCTTTGCTAAATAATTATCCCTACAAGTTTGACTGCAAAATTGTTTATCAGCAGGCATAGCTTTACGACATACGGGGCAATGACTATGAGGACCCCATTTTTTTTTTATCTGATCTTTCCATGACGATTGAGACATTTTCGCTTCTTAATTAATTCATAGAATAATTTTAGTATATATTAAAATAAAGATAAATAAATTAATTTTTCGAAATAAAAATTAATACGAAATTACAGTACCATTAAAATCAGACTCTCCAATCCAGACTTTAGTAAATTCATCTAAATTCGTTCCAGATACTACAATTACCTTTATATTGCTTCTTTTCATTATTTGCAGAGAAACAGCATCAAAAATTCGATATTCTCCCGCTGCAGCTTGTTTTTCATAAGATTCTTTTAAAATTATATTTTGCAATTTGTCGATAGTTAAGTTTTTTATTAACTTAGCATCATCAAATTTATTTGGATCTTTATCATAGATCCCATTAACATCAGTAAGTATGATTACTTTTTCAGCATCAATGAATTCAGCAACTTCTAAAGCAACTGATGTCGTTGATTGCCCTGGTTGTAAACCTCCCATAATTATTATTTTTTTAAACAAGAGAGCTGTGGCTAATTCCTCGAATTGTTTCGGGACTTCAGGGTAAGCAATCTCCCCGAACACTTCCATCAACAATCTAGCATTAATTCGTGATATTTTAATCCCCATAATATCATTAGATGTTTCGTTCGAATGAACATATCTTATAGCAGAGATATAGTTTCTTGCTATTATACCTCCACCACATACTATGATAACCTTATCATAATTTTGTTTACCTTTAATTACCTTACAAAAATTAATTACTTTTTGTATATTGATTTTTAAATTTTCTGAAAATAGTAGTGACCCCCCAATTTTTATTACAATATTTTTCATAATAATCAAATTTGATTTTTCTTTTATTTATTAATATATAGTTGATCAGCTAAATTAAGTTACTTGAGTTTTATGTCTAATCAAGAGGGAAAAGTCATTATAAAGGTACCACACAGGATTTCTGGATTTTTTGAAATTGTTGATAAATTAAACGGGATTAGTATAGAAAATCCTCAATTAGTTGGTTCAAGGGGTGCGGGATTTAATATCAATAATTTCGGAATAACTGAAATAACATCACAAGAACCAAAAGATCCCTCTTGTTCAACTTGTCAAATCTTTATAAATGGTGCAGAATTAAATGAAAAAGCCGAAACCACGCACTTTATTTTTGATTATCTAAAGCATAAATTTAAAAAACCATCTCACTTGATAATTGAGCACGATTTTGATTTACCAGTAGGTTCTGGGTATGGTGCAAGCGGTTCTGGAGCTTTAGGTACTGTGTATGGAATATCTTCTCTTCTGAAACTCAAGATATCTGACTATGAGAAAGGTAAAATTGCCCATATTGCAGAAGTTTCAAATAAAACAGGATTGGGAACAATTTGTGGTCAATTAGGTGGAGGTTTGTGCATTTTAAAAGAACCAGGTTATCCTTGTGTCTCAGAACGAATCCAATTTCCATCAAATTTGAGTATAGTCTGCGGTTCATTTGGAATGATACATACAAAATCAATATTGAATAACCATAGATTAAATATGAATATAAAAAAGGCTGGTAGAGAAGCATTAACTAAATTACTTCAAGATCCAAGTATTTACACGTTTATGAATGCTTCAATCGAATTTGTTCAAAATTCCCATATTCTTGATATTCTACAACTTACTACTATTCGCGAATTGATACAAGATTTAAATAAACTAAATATAACTGGTGCTAGTATGAATCAATTGGGAAGATCTGTCTATGCCGTATGCAATAAGAGGGATAAAGCAAAAGTATTAGATGTTTTTGATGGTTATAGACCAGAAATAAATATTATAGAAACGAATATTTACGAGAGTAAAACAATCAATATTATAAAGAAGGGGGTATAAATCAACACTTTTTAGAAGTATTTAGAGTTTTTGACTTTAAAGTTGCTGCTTCAACAGCTCGGATCAGTGTTGCCCTTAACTTTGCGGATTCAATCTCATGAATAGCTGTGATCGTTGTTCCACCCGGGGTTGCAACCATATCTTTCAATTCTCCAGGATGTTTCCCTGTTTCTAATAATAATTTCGCTGAACCCATAACAGTTTGTGCTGCTAATTTTAGCGAAATGTCCCGAGGTAGCCCCATTTTCACACCTCCGTCTGCTAAAGCTTCAATTATTATAAAAATATAAGCTGGTCCACTACCAGATAAGCCAGTTACTGCATCTAAGTGTATTTCATCTAATTCCACAACTAATCCCACAGATTTAAATAATTTCTTAGCAAAATTTAATTGCATTTCATTAACATATTCATTAGAGGAGATAGCTGTAGCTGCAGCTCCAATAATTGCGGGAGTATTTGTCATAATTCTGATTAATCCGATTTGTTTATTGATAATTCTAAATATATGTTCAAAAGAAACTCCTGCGGCAATAGAAATTATTATTTGGTCCTCCGAGATTGTTGTCTTAATTTCATCTAAGATTTTATTGATTACTTGAGGGAGGACTGCAATTAAAATATAACGAGATCGTTTAACTAACTCGATACTATCTTTAGCTATTTCAACATTTAATTCTTCTGAAACATTCTTTGAACGAGTCCCATCAATATCATAGATAATAACTGAATTATTTTTAACCGTATTAGTACTAACAAATCTTTTTACTAATGCTGAGCCAATTTTACCGATACCAATAATTCCTAGTTCTTTTTCAAACATATTAAATCTTTATAACTAATACCAAAATAACTTTATGTTTTGTTTGACTTTTTCATAAGAGTTAATAGAAACTATTTTCAATAATATCTGTATCTCTTATGCCAAAATCAATCCATATGTTTCTTTCTAATATTATTTTGTTTCGTAGCTTCTCTTTTTCATAAAAATTGTTTTTTTGGAAAAATTTAATACCCATTATATAATGTTGTGGTAATTCTATATGAATTATAGCAATACCTTCTTTCTTCTGTAAATTTATAAATTTATTTAATAAGAAATAACCAATCTTATTATTTCTAAATTTGGGGGCTACAAATAATAGTTTTAAAGAGGTTGCTGGGAGAAAATTTACTATTGGATCATCATCATTGCATTTATTATCAGCAATGAGTAGACCAACTAATAACTCATCCTGTAAAGCTGTAAGGATGAAATAGTTTTCAGTATTGTAGTTATCTGAAAATCCTTCGATAAAGTCAATAAATTCTTTTGCACATAGACGTAAATCAATTAGAGATAAATTCTGTGGAAGTCCCAAAGAAATTACTAAATTTTTCATTATATAACCCAAAATCCTATTTAATATAAGAGAGCTTTTAATTCTTCAATCATATGAAGTCTTATTTTGCCATTTTTTCTATCAAAATTATCACATACAATACTTCTTACTCCGATAATATCTGGTGAGATCTTTTTGATTTTTGAAATTGATTCTTTCATTAAATTACCAGCGAGGGCAACATCAAGATTCAATTGTTTCGATACTTTTTTAAAATCCATCAATTGTTTAACACTTAAAAATTCAAACAATCCTTTTCCATCTTTTATAAATGTATCTAGCATTGCTATATTGGATCCCGATTCAGCGGCAATTATGGGGATCGACAAAAAATCCGGTGAGGTTTTGATCCTCTTGTAATCTGCATAACCTGCTGCTACTATTTTAATATCTTTATTATAGTTTTTCACTGCTTTTACTACTTTTTCCATGAGATCAACTCCTTCTTCAACATTCTTCGGGCCTTTTAAGCCAACTTTAATAATATCTGCGCCAGAAACTGCCGCCCCTAATGCAGCTAAGGATGCTGAACCGGGTAAGTATGGGAAATCTCCTATTGTAGCACTCAGCTTCTGTGAGCTACTTTCTGGAATTAAATCTTTCATTTGTTTAATAATCCATGGAAAATTAGCACCTAATGACCCTTCATCGGGATTTTTGCAATCCACATAATCAACTCCTGAATTGACTGTGATTATTGCTTCTTCGATATTTTTAGGACTTACTAATAATTTTATTTTTTGTACCATTACAATTCATATTTTATTTGACTTTCTAAAAAACACATATTATGAATTGCTTAATTAATTTTTTATTTTCAATATTAAAAATCAATAATAACCCCTATTTTGAAAATACTAAATGAACTTAAATTTATTAATGTATCTTAGAAAGGATAAATTATTGTTTTAAATACCAGATTAGAAAAAACATTAAATGAGAGTTCCTTTAATTTTCTTTCTTAGGAGACCTTTCAATAGTACTTAGATATGGCTCAAATTATAATTATCATTGTGATATAAAAGTTTAAATTAAATAATTATTATTAAATATCAAAAAAAATGATGATTTAATTTTGTCACCCAAAGAAATTACTAAATTAGATATAACTAGCGAAGTATTTAAAGAACCAATTGAAGTTATCAAACAATTATCTGCGAATCTTGAAGGATTAAAGTACACTAAAGTAATACAAACTTTTGTCTTAGAGGATCGCAGATTAAATCTATCTATAGAAAGCGAAGGCACTGGGGAATTCAAAGGAAAAGTAGTATGGATAGGAAATACAAAAGATGAGGGTGCTGGAACTATTTTTTGTATAGATAACAAATCTGAATTGAAACAGATAACACCAACAGCCGAAAACACAGAAACAGTGATTTTAGATATTAAAAAAGAATTGATTAAAGTTACCACCTCCTCTAAAACAAAATGTGCCGTATGTGGTAAACAAATCGAAATTTTTGATGAAGTAATTGGATGTCCTTTATGTGAAACTAAAGCTCATAAAGATCACATGATCGATTGGGTGAGGATGAAACACTCTTGTCCTGTATGCAAAAAATCATTAAATGTTTCTAGTACTGGTGTTATATTTATAGATTAAATTTCTTAATTTCTGTATATTTATTGTTCCATCATAAAGAGCGGTTCCTATTAATACTCCGGAAAATTGGTTATCATAACAGATTTGAATATCTAATAAATCCTTTATTCCTCCACCTATATAAATTTCTCCATTAAACTCATTTCTTAATTTGAGATAGAGAGATGTTATTCCTCCCACCTTCTGTCCAACTCGAAATAAATCAAGTAATATAATTTTGGAAACCCCTAAATCCCATAATATATTAACAATCTCCGAGATAGTTTTTAATTTAAATTCATTGATTTGTGTAATAACTTTCTCTAAATACATATCGATACTCAATATTATATTATTATTCCCCAATATATTTAATGCGCTTTTAATAACCCCTAAATTCTCTAAGGTTTCTAAACCAATTATGATATTTTCGATTCCAAATTGCGAAATTGTGATAATATCCTCATTTGTTGAAATTCCCGAATCTAGCATAATTCTTACATCAAATTCTTGGATAAGATTAACAATAGTTTCAGAATTTGGGTGATTTTTCATTATTGCATCTAAATCTGCTATATAGAACTCATTAAACTCATATTTATTATGAAGAGTCTCAATAATAGTATGAGGATCACTGGATCCAAACATGTAAGATTTTAATGGAGAATACTGGCTTCTTTCTCCCTTAATCGCATGAACGCATATGGAATTAAGGATATCCAATACGGGAATGATTTTAAAATTACTCATTTTACCGACAAATTTAAAATTATTTTTAGATAAATTATCGATATGAAATACTCTTGGTTTTTAAAAATATTCATTAATTAGGTATTAATAGTTTACTTTTTTAAGAATATTATTTAAAAATATCCATATAAACCTAATAAAAGTAATATTAAACGTGATAATATGTCAGCAGAATCGTATATTAATAAAATAATGGATGAAACAGGATTATCTCGAAAAGATATTCAAGTACTTATAGATGAAAAAAAAGCAGAACTAAAAGGATTAATTACTGATAATGGAGCACTACTTTTAATAGCAAAAGAGTTAAAAGTAGAGGTAAAAAAAGAGAATGTAGATGCTATTAATAACATAGAAGTTAAGATCTCTGATATTTCCCTTGGGATGAAAAATATTGTTTTAGTAGGAAGAATTAGAGATGTTAATAAAATATTCAATTTTACAAAAAATGATGGAAGTGAAGGATTTGTTGGTTCATTTTCAATCCAAGATGAATCAGGAGAGATTCGCATTGTTTTATGGGATGATGATACTCGAATTTTAACAAACGAAAACTTTGTTCCAAATGAGATTGTAAAAATTATCAATGGATATACTAAAGAAGGTCGTTATCAAGATTTAGAAATACATATTGGGCGTTTTGGAAAAATTATCTTATCCCCGGAAGATATCGATTATAATAAAATTCCTAAAATAAAGAAAACATTTACTAAAATTGGGGATATTACTCCGAATTTTAAATCCTATTCAATTAAGGGTCAAGTGGTTCGCTATACTCCAGTAAAAGAATTTGTAAAGAGTGATGGAAACACAGGAAAAGTCGGAAACATCAATATAATGGATTCAACTGGTATTATTAGAATAGTTTTTTGGAATGAAGATGTTGATAAAATTCAAGGAATAAAAGAAGGAGATAATATTTCTATTACTCAGCTTTCTCCACGAGAAAGTAAATTAAATCCGAAAACTATTGAATTAACATCATCCTCCAACACAATTATAAAAAAAATCAAAGGAAACGTTCAATATAAAGCTGAAATAGCTAAAAACGTGAAAGAAATTCAAGAACTTGAAAATTTAGTCTCTTTCAAAGGAGTTATAACATCTGTTGGAGATATAAGGAAAGTTACTCTTAAATCTGGAGAAGATATTTCCGTACTTGATTTTGAAGTTAGTGATAGTACGGGTTCAATTCGAGTGACTGCATGGAGAGAGATTGCGGAAGATTTAGCTGAAAAATTAACAAACGATATGACAGTGCTGGTGTCAAATGTTAATCTTAAATACAATGAAATGTTTGATAGAAAAGAAGCTACTTATAATCGAGTTTCAGAAATCAATGTAATCGAGGAAGATATTCAAATTATAGCACACCCAAAAGAAAAAAGATTAAACGCTACAATTGCTAAAAATGTAAAAGAAGTTCAAGAGCTTGAAAATTTAGTCTCTTTCAAAGGAGTTATAACATCTGTTGGAGATATAAGGAAAGTTACTCTTAAATCCGGAGAAGATATTTCCGTTCTTGATTTTGAAGTTAGTGATAATACCGGTTCAATTCGAGTGACTGCATGGAGAGAAATTGCGGAAGATTTAGCTGAAAAATTAACAAATGATATGACAGTACTGGTATCAAATGTTAATCTTAAATACAATGAAATGTTTGATAGAAAAGAAGCTACTTTTAATAAATTCTCTGAAATTGAGAAAATTAATGAAAATATTAATATTGCTGTCAAGACCAGTACAGAAAAATCAAAAATAAATTCAAGATTTACAGGAACAAAAATTAACTCAATTGATTCTACAGGATTGTTTGAAATAAAAGGAACTATCATTAAAGAAATTGATCTAGCTAAAAAAGATTTATTCATATATGATGCTTGCCCAAGTTGTTATAAAAAGGTTGAGAATTGTACCTGTGAGAGTAAAAAAGATCCCGAAAAAAGAATGATACTAAAAGTGGTCTTGGATGACGAAAGTGGCACAATAAAGACCAGTTTTTTTGGTCAACAAGCTGAAGAGTTGATTGGCAAGAAGGCAAGTGAGATCGCGGATATGGAAGACTTAGACAATATTTTAAAAGATTTGGAAGGTAAAATTCTAATTGTACGCGGAAAAGCTTCTATAAATAATTTTAATGATATGAATAATTATGAATTGAAAGTTTCTGAATTTCAATTTACTAATCCTACTAAGGAACTAAATTATCTTATGGAAGAGTTAAATTCTTAATAATATGAGTAATTAACTTATAATTATTTAATTTATTTATATTCATCCAGATGAAAAACTTTTATCTTAAGTTATGCGAAAGATCGATATTGTAGGTTTAGGAGAGGTCGTAATCGATTGGGTTGCTGAAATCCCACATTTTCCAAAACCAGATGAAAAAATTAATGCTCTAAGTGAAAACATTTTTCCAGGAGGTGTAACTGCAAATTATTTAGTTGCAGTTGCGAGATTGGGGGGAAAAAGTGGATTCATAGGAGCTGTAGGAAACGATTCATATGGAGATTTTCTCATTTCTGACTTTAACAAAGAAAATGTCGACACAAATTGGACTATCAAGAAAAATGGCAAAAATACTCCAGTAAATTTCATCTTTATTGTAAAAGGAGAAAAATCTATAATACAATCCCCTCACATGCAGAAAACTAAGGTTGAAATCTCTGACCTTGATGAATGTTCCATCAGTAATTCAAAACTATTGCACACTACCATGATTCATCGAGACATTACAGAAAAGGCTATTGAAATTGCAAAAAGAAATGATGTAAAGGTAAGTATAGATTTAGAAGCTCAAATTGCTCAAAGTGGGTGGAGTCATTTAAAAAAAATGCTTTTAAACGCAGATATCATAATTCCAAATAAAGAAGGGGCAAAAACAATAACAAATAGGAATAAACCTAAAGAAGCAGCTAATATATTGATTAAAAAAGGAATTCCTATCGTTATTATCACTATGGGAAATAATGGAGTATTAATTACGACCAAAAAATATCAAAAAATGATTCCCGCTTATAATATTAATAATATTGTTGATACGACTGGTGCAGGAGATGCATTTAATGGTGCTTTTTCACTAGCATATTGGATTAAGAATTGGTCATTAGAAAAATCCTGTAAGTTTGCAAACGCTGCTGCTGCTCTAAAAATACAGGAGTTGGGTGCGCGAACTGGAATGCCTAATGAAAAATTACTTATCAAATTTTTAAAAGAAAATGACCAATCTTTTTTTGATTAGGTTATTAAGAATATATCAAACTGATATTCTTAATATCCACAAAATTATTGATTATATCATCAAGTTTTTTCAAAAGTATACCTGATTGTGTCTCGATTGTATTTTGACTAAAAGGCCAAGAGCCTATCAATAAATCTCCTAATTTTTTAGTATTACCTATTAGATATCCTTCCTTTTTTTCATCTTTATATGTTATCAAAATGACTATGTAATAATTAAATGAGAGCTGCTGATTATTTGTCCCCATTTTGATTACTTCTTCGATATTTTGGATATTAATTATGTTTTCATATAAAGCACTCATGCTTTTTACTGATGTAATGAAATGCGTCATATTAATGTACTTATCTGATATTACATTATTAAATGTTAATGTTAATGATTCCTCCATTTTTCCCATACCCCTAAATATAACTTTATAGGATATTAAACTCATTAAAATCTAACTCGTTAAACAGTAATTATGAATATTTGGTTAATCGAACACTTTATTATTATTTCTTTTAAGACCGTCTTTTCTGATCTTGTATGAGGATATTTTCTTCAGGAAATCCTTGATCCATCAAAAATTTTTTCATTTTTAACTTGTGATCTCCTTGTAGTTCAATTTCGTTATCTCTCACAGTTCCGCCTGAAGCACATTTATGTTTTGCTTTTTTCAAAATATCCTTCAAATTTGCATCGAAATTACCTTCAAAAGTAATAACTGTTACGACGCGCCCCCATTTCCTCTTATCGTTAGAAATAATAATTTGTTGTTCTTCGGCGCTTAAACTATCACATATACATAGTTCTTTTGGAAAACTACATATTGGACAAATCTCGTCATCTTTAATGTTCTTTCTTCACAACCTTTATTGTTAAAATCTAAATAAATTTCAGTGCTAAAAATTAATAGACCTAAATCTTATAAAAACCTTTTTTATTTCGTTAATTTATTAAAAAGATAAATTTTTATTCATGAACCTAGTTTTGTAATTTAGCAGTTGAGATAAAAAATATACTCTATAAAACTATTATCAATCAAATATAAAGTTATTAATTATGTATAACTCTTGGATATTTAAAGTCATCATTGCAGGTGCTGGAGGAGTTGGTAAAACAGCAATGGTCACCAGATATTGTACAGGAAGCTTCCAAGATGGATATAAAATGACAATCGGTGCCGGATTTAACACCAAATCTGAAGTTTTAGATACAGGGGAAACTGTAAAAATGCAACTATGGGATTTTGCAGGAGAAAAGCGATTTAGAGAATTGCTTCCTGATTATTGCAAGGGTGCAAGTGGTGCGTTTATATGTTTTGATTTGACAGATTACGATACATTTCGCGATGTCCCAGAGTGGTTAAAAATCATTCGTCAAAAAGCAGGATTCATTCCAATTATATTATTAGGAATGAAGTGGGATCTGAATAGCCATGAAATTGACCCCGAAGTTGCTCACGATTATGCTGAAAAAGCAAAATGCAATCAATGTGTGTTTTGCTCCTCAAAAGAAGATTTGAACATTGTAGAATCATTTCAAGCTATGGCTAAATGGCTTATTTACTACGCATCCCAAGATTAAAATCATTCTATGAAAATTTTCGATTCAAAACACACATTTTTAAATGACTTAACCATATCGAAAAACCTAAAAAGGAATATTAATATCATTAATTAATCGAGATGCTTTCTTCAATGCTTCTCTAAACACACATTTGATAAAGTAATTTAACAAAAACCAAGCCTCGGTAGCTCAGTTAGATAGGTCAGAGCAACGCTTCGGTGTGCTAGGCAAAGTAGAGCACCCGGCTCAAATAATGGACTGTTCATTATTTCCGGAAGTTAACCGGGCGGTCGCATGTTCGATCCATAAGATCTTCGACCTCCGAAGACCTGGGAAAGCCCGGGGCGTTAAATTCCTTTCTCTCTTTAATTGGTGGAATTTTATCAATCTTTCATAGTTTATTCTAACTTAGAAAAAAATTAAAATATGGAAAGTGATATTTTAAATTTATCATAATGAAATTTGAATATTAGTGTATAAGAATACATATCTAAAATAAAGAAATAATATTGCTCCCGCCGGGATTCGAACCCGGTTAATGATACAGAACGAAGCGATCTGTATTGTCGCCAGGGTGAAAGCCTAGTATGCCAAGCCCTTCCCTTTATATAGATTGAAAGATTGGCCGGACTACACTACGGGAGCTTGAATTCAGATTAACTTTTTCTATTGATCAAAACTATTTAAATATAACTTCCTAATTAATAGTTGATTTTAAATTTTATTATCATAGAGTCAGAAAGGAAAAAACAATATTCTATTGATAGAAGAGAAATATGCGGGAAGAGGGATTTGAACCCCCGAACTCCTACGAGACTGGATTCTAAGTCCAGCGCCTTTAACCAGACTTGGCAATTCCCGCGTAATTATATAAAAGATATTTTGATAGGAATCCTATATTATATTCAAAATATTGAGACATAATTAAATTTTTCACTTGTAGAAAACTGTCATGATAGATAAAAATAAAAAAGAGAAATATTTAAGAATAAATATTAGAGTTATTAAAACAACCAAATTACTTGTTGATCTTTTTTATGAGTGTTCGAGAATCCTTAATTAAATATCTGACATCAATATTACGTTCTTCCCAGGGAACAATATTAGTAGTTCTATGTGATTTAGATGGTCTTTCGATAGCTAAAATAGGGCGGAAAAGTGATATTGATATTAATCCAAACCAAATCACCAGTTTAGCTTCGGCAGCATTTTCAGCGAGTGGGGAAAATTGGGAAGATTTGAATATAAAAGACCAAGTAATATCATTTTCATATTTTGATAAGATATGTTTAATTACAATCAGAATAAATGATACTCTATTAACGATAGTGCACGATTATAATAAAGAATGGCCTCTAGATGCCGATAATTTAGCGAGCTCTATGTATTTTTTAAAGCAGAAATTGAGTGAGTTTTTTGGAAATTATATAGAGTCAGAAAATGAACTTGAATTATTCTCAAATAGAGTAAGAAGTGCAATATATTTATTTGGAATGGGTTCAGAAGTCCCATTTGTATCCTATGCTCCTGAAAATTATGATGAAACAAATCTCCTGCCTGCGATAAGTTATGTGTTAAATTCTATACAAAATCCTATTTTCATAAGATATAGCCTTGTAAGCCCAGCAGGCTTAACGATAGATGCTCGTGAAGTTAGTGGTCAAAATTTGCCAATTTCCGTCGAAGCTTTTTCAGCAAATGCGAATGTAGGGTTTCAAAAAATGAAAGAAGAATCCGAAGGGAGCTCTCTGGGAGACTTACTTAGTTATATCACAATCTCAGGTAATGATCCCGAAAATTTCTATGGAATAATAACTTGCCACGCCGGAATTTTAAAATACTCTAAATTAGAAGAGGTTTCAAATTCAGAAAGTATCTCTTTTGTTGGTTTATTCACTTTAACTTATGGGGGAATACCAATAATATGCGAATCTAGAAATGTGATATTTTCCATTTTATCTATTATTGGTTCCGAACCTACAACAGATAACTTCATTAAAGCTATCAATGTATTGACTAGTTTTAAATATGAATGAAAAACAAGGAACGGGCATCTTAATAATGAATTCTAATTCAATTATCCCCCTTTTGTATTGTCTTCATTTAAATGAATGTGATCCAAAGAAATGCACTGCTTTAAAATTGAAAAGGTTAAATTTACTCAAAATAATTTCAAAAATTAGTGGAGACTTGCAAAAGGCCATTGTTTTAACCCCATTATCACATAAAGTAATCTCTATAGGAGATAAGTCTATTATTACAAATCATGGTTTGATTGTGATAGATTGTTCTTGGAAACATTTATTTGATTTAAAATTGGATAGTTTTAGCAGGGGACGAAAACTCCCTCCTCTTATAGCAGCTAATCCCATTAATTATGGTAAATGGGAAAAATTGAGCTCTGTTGAAGCCATAGCTGCTGCTCTTTTTATCACAGGTAACACCGAAGACGCTGAATTAATTCTTTCAAAATTTTCTTGGGGGATTCAATTTAAATATTTGAATAAATTTTAAAAATAAGAAAATAAGAATATTAAAAAAATTTGTTGTAATCTAATCTTCTCCGCCTTTTGATAACCCAGAAGATGCTATAACATCATCAATTTTCAGGATCATTGATGCTACTTCAGTTGCAGACTGAATTGCTTGTGTTAATATAGTAAGAGGCTCAATTACTCCTAAAGTGATCATATTATCAGGTTTTCCAGTATCAATATTGATACCATATGATTGACCATTTTCTGCTTCATGTTTTGATCGCAAGTCTACTAATAAATCAATTGGGTTGAATCCCGCATTCTCTACTAATGTTTTAGGTATAATCTCTAAAGCATTTGCATAAATTTCTATAGCTAATTGCTCTCTGCCTCCAATTGAACGAGCAAATGTTCTTAATCTTTTTGCTAATTCAATTTCGGAAGCACCACCACCAGGTAGAATATATGGAATTTCTATAGCCGCTTTAACAACAGATAACGCGTCATGAAGCATTCTTTCAGCTTCATCAACTACATGTTCGATACCTGCTCTGATTAGGATGCTAACAGCTTTAGGATCCGAGCATTCAGATACAATAATCATACTATCGTCCCCAATCTTCTTTTCTTCTACTTTTCCTGCTTTTCCGATATCAGAATTTGTAATTTCGAAAAGATTATTTATAATTTTTGCATTAGTAGCTCTTGCTAGTTTTTCCATATCTGATTTTTTAACTCTTCGAACAGTTAGAATATTTTCCTGAGCGAGGTAATTTTGAGCTTTATCATCAATTCCTTTTTGACAAAATACGACATTCGCACCTGATTCCTTCAATTTTATTACCCGTTTCCTAAGCATGTTGGCTTCTTCTTCTAGAAATTTATTGAGTTGATCTGGAGTTTGAACTCGAATTTCAGCATCAAATTCTGTTTTTTCTACTTCTAATGATGAGTCGATCAAAGCAATTTTAGCATCCTTGACTAACTTGGGCATCATAGGATGAACTACTTCTTTATCAACGATAACTCCCTCAATAATAGATGTATCAAAAAGGCTTTTACCTTCTTTTTTGATGATTTGAATTTGATCTAAATCAATAATAACGTTCTCGCCACGATTTTCTTTTATTTGATTGACAGCTTTAACTGCGATGTGAGCGAAATTATTTTTTACTCCTGCGATTAGTTTGCTATTCATTGATGTTTCAGCGACTTTTATTAGCGTTTTTTCATCATTTAAATCAATCTCTTGAGCAAGTTCTTTTAATAATTTTTTACTTTGCACTAAAGCTTTTCTATATCCTCTAATTATAATAGTGGGATGAACAGATTGTTCCATCAGTTCTTGCGCAAGATTTAATAATTCTCCAGAGATTATAACACTTGTAGTCGTACCATCTCCAACTTTATTATCTTGAGTTTTAGCTACCTCCACTATCATTTTAGCTGCGGGATGTTCTACATCGATAGTATCTAAGATGGTTGCACCATCATTTGTTATGGTGACATCTCCTAATGAATCAACCAGCATTTTATCCATTCCTTTTGGTCCAAGTGTAGTTCTTACAGCTTCTGCTACGGCTATTGCTGCAGCAATATTGTTCTTTTGAGCATCTTTTCCTTGTTTTCTTTCAGTTCCTTCTTTAAGAATTAATATAGGAACACCAGATAATTGTGCCATTTAATGTTCACTTTTTTAAGTTGAAATAATTTATGTATATATATAGATCCCTAAGTCATAAAATTAAAAAAGTTTACGAAAAATGAATATTAATCCCATATTTGTTGAAATTTGTGTAGTTTTTAACTTTTAATTAAAATTTTCATCTGATGATTTTAATATTTTTTATTTTGAGTTTAATTTGTCTGGTCAATAGTGTCATTTATTGGTTTTACAAGAAAAGAGGTTATTCACTAAGGATCTATGCAATTTATTTAATTTCGAATTTTGCATTAAGTTTTGGGTTCTTTATTTATAACTTATTTTTTTTTATCGAAACAAGGCCTATAGAGATTTTAATACAATTTAATGATATTATCGGGTTTATATTTATATTTAATATCTCTGTAATAATTTTAGGTATATCTATCATAATGTTTATATTAAGTTCAATAAAATCATCCAAATTCCTCCTAAATTTAGATTCTCCTTCATACATAGAAGCAAAGGAGGGTAATATTAAATTAGGCCGTGTAATTAGAGAAAAAAGTTTGAAATATTTTTATTATTTATCATTAAAAGATTTAGAAAAGCATTTATTTGTTTGTGGCTCAACAGGAACTGGAAAAAGCAACTTCTTACAACATTTTTTAATTAATTTTAAAAATATTTTCAATATACCTTTTTTTCTTGTAGAATTTAAGGGAGAATATCATTTTATGCAAAGAATAATTGAAAATTTGATAGTTTTATGGCCAGGGGAGAATTTTTCAATTAATATTTTTGATCCTGATGGAGTGGATCCTTTAATTCATTCAGAGAGAATTTTCGATATTTTTAAAAGTGGGAAATTTATAGATGAAAATTCAGAGTATTCACCACAAATGGAAAAAGTTCTAATAGATATTTTGGCAAAAACATGTTCAGATAAGAAATACCAGAGTTGGCAGGGATTTGAGGAATGTTGCAAATTATATCTTGATGATAATCAGAAATCCATTCCAATGTTAAAACAGACTTTAATCAGTGTAAATAACAGAATAAGAAGATTTTCGCATGGTCCATTAAAGGCTCTATTCGAACCAAATGACAAAATAACAGTTGATTATTTATTTAAGATGAATGTTATATTAGATTTGAGTTCAATAATTCGCTTAGGTGGAGAAAAAGAAGATGCTCTCTTTTTCTTAAATATGATTCTTAAATATCTGTGGGATAAAAATTTAGCCAATGGAGCCCTCGATTATGAAGGAATAAAGCACATAACAATTATTGAAGATGCTCAATATTTTGCTCCTCAAGGGTTGGTTAAAAAATCCAAATTAACCTCATATTTAGAAGACATAGCACTTTTACAACGCGGGACTGGAGAGTGTTTAATAACATTAGCTACTCGTCCAGACATAAGTAAAGAAATCCTTGCTAATAATGGAGTTGTAATAACCTTTAAAAATCACATAGAAAAGGAGATAATGTGTGAACTCTTAAATTTAGATATAGAGAAAAAGAATTATCTATCTGCATTAGAAGAGGGACAGTGTATTATTCGTGTTAATTCGCTAAAGGATCCTTTCATTTTGCACATCCCCTTGATAAAACGCGAAACACTAACAGTAATTGAAATCAAGAGGAAAAATGACGAGATATTACGGAAAATGAAGAAGTCCTTCTTATTAGGTGAAAATCAAGATTATGGATTAAAAGGCAATAACATAAGTAAATTTAAGAATGCCTTGATCAAATTATTAATTTTAATCCATATCATCCAAAAATTAATGAAGAAAACTAAAGGAGAAATATTTAGGAAATCAAGTTTTAACAATAGTTTAAATTGTTATAACATTAAAAAATTTGCTGATCTTAAAGACTCAGAAGAATTAGAAAGTTTTAGAAAGTTAATCATTAAATTATATGATTCAGAGGTAAAGTAAAAATTTTTAGACTCTTGTAACCTATCACATAATAATGACGATTATAATAGGCATAATTGGAAAACCAAGCGCGGGTAAATCTACTTTTTTAAATGCTGCATGTATGACAAATGCTAAAGTTAGTGAAGTTCCATTTACAACTATTAATCCAAATATTGGTGTAGCATATGTTAGGGTAAAATGTGTTTGCAAGGAATTAAATCTGAATGACAATCCACAAAACTCAATTTGTATTGAGGGAAATCGTTTTATTCCTATCAACCTAATGGATGTTGCAGGACTTGTACCTGATGCCCATAAGGGAAAAGGACTAGGTAATCGTTTTTTAAATGATTTAAGTAAAGCAGACGTACTTATTCA
>Ga0307419_10000043_pt1 | contig 43896 bp, 24 predicted proteins | sample SalMarWE160230MG_2_FD_202512 | JGI IMG/M metagenome (GOLD analysis project Ga0307419, IMG submission 202512) | Salt marsh sediment microbial communities from the Plum Island Ecosystem LTER, Massachusetts, United States - WE1602-30 | ecosystem: Environmental > Aquatic > Marine > Intertidal zone... | reverse complement strand
CCGCACCCCCCCGCCTCTCCTTACCTTTTTAAAAGGGCCGTGTCATTCCGAATGAAGCCGTAGCCCATAGCGAAGCGAGGGGGAAGGCGTAATGAGGAATCTCAACCCTCGGAATCAGACTATCGATTCGAATCGCCGCCTCTCCCTTCCCCTTTAAAAGGAGCAGTGTCATTCCGAATGAAGCCGAAATCCTGAGCAGAGCGAAGGATGAAGCGCAATGAGGAATCCCTCTCCTTTGTAACAGAATTATATAAATAAATACTATTTTTCCTTAAATTTGCCCCGGACCAGGAAAACCTGAACAAGAATCCCTGATAATATGTTTATATATCATACTTATATATTAAAATAATATGACAATCAAAAAAACACTTCTGATGATACTTGACGGATGGGGTATCGGTGACGGCACAAAGGCCGATGTAATAAGCTCTGTCCCAACACCTAATATGGATTTCTTTAAGAAAAATTATCCGAATTCAAAACTCCTTGCTTCAGGAGAAGATGTGGGCTTGCCGGACGGGCAGATGGGTAATTCAGAGGTCGGGCATCTTAACATTGGCGCCGGCAGAATTATTTACCAGGATCTGGTTAAGATAAATTTGGAATGTAAAACCGGTGAGATAAGGAAAAACAAAATCCTTAAAGAGGCATTTTCTTATGCCAGGGATAATAAAAAACAGGTCCATTTTCTTGGCTTGCTTTCCGATGGCGGCGTGCACTCCCTTGATAAACACCTTTATTATCTGTGTGATATGACAGGCGACTATGGTATAAAGAATGTCTTTATCCATGGATTTGGCGATGGACGTGATACTGACCCGCGAAGCGGAAAGGGCTATATGAGAAACCTTCTCGATCATCTTAGTATGTCGAACGGCAGAGTGGCTTCATTTGTGGGAAGATATTATGCAATGGACAGGGATAAAAGGTGGGAGAGAATAAAAGAGGGCTATGACCTTATTGTAAATGGAAAAGGAACACCTGCAGCCGATATCCTTGATGCCATGCAGAAGTCATATGATGCAGGTGTCACTGATGAGTTCATGAAGCCAATCGTTGTTGTTGATGAGAATGGAAATCCTGTAGGAACAGTTAAGGAAGGAGATATGATTATCTTCTTTAATTTCCGCAACGACAGGGCAAAGGAACTTACCATTGCACTTACTCAGAAAGATCTTCCTGATGCAGGAATGAAGACGATGCCATTGTATTATTGTACAATGACACCGTATGATGCAACTTTTAAAGGGCTTCATGTTATATATCCAAAGGAGAATGCCGACAATACAATCGGTGAGGTTCTGGCTATTTCGGGGGAAAAACAATTGAGGATTGCCGAGACTGAAAAATATGCACATGTAACATTCTTCTTCTCAGGGGGAAGGGAAAAGGTATTTGCGAATGAAGACAGGATTATGATCCCGTCACCGAAGGTTGCCACTTACGACTTACAGCCGGAGATGAGCGCATACCAGGTAAAAGATGCTGTAATAAAAGCTATCGAAACTGAGAAATATGATTTTATATGTCTCAATTTTGCAAATGGTGATATGGTGGGGCATACAGGTGTTTATGAAGCTATTATGAAAGCAGTGATAACTGTTGATGAATGTGCAGGAGCGGTTGTGAATGCTGCCCGCAACAAAGGTTATGATGTTCTTATTATTGCTGATCATGGGAATGCAGATATGACAATCAATCCGGACGGCACACCCAATACAGCACATTCCCTTAATCCCGTGCCTTGTATACTGGTAAGCGATAATTATAAAACAATAAAAGAAGGTATACTGGCGGATGTGGCGCCGACGTTACTGACAATAATGGGAATACCTGTTCCGGAAGAGATGACAGGGAAAATACTGGTATGACCCCCCAACCCCCCTTCAGGGGGCAGGGGGGTGTCTGAACATAGAAGAATTTAGATAAAGTCACTTATGCTACGTATAGGCGATACAATATTCAGCCTTGATATTCTTGAAAAAAGATTCAAATGTGATCTGCCGTATTGCCTGGGCAACTGCTGCAGGTATGGCGACTCGGGAGCTCCATTATCTGATTCAGAGGTCCTGATCCTGAAAGAAATTTATCCTGCAATTAAACCATACCTGAGGATGGAGAGTGTAAAGGCAATAGAAGAAAAAGGGACAAGCATAATTGATTTTGAAAAAGATAAAGTAACACCGCTTATTGGTAATGACGAGTGTGCCTATTCCATCCTTGAAGGGAATATTTTCATGTGCGGAATAGAAAGAGCCTGGAGTGAAGGTAAAACAGGTTTTCAGAAACCTGTTTCGTGCCACCTCTTTCCGGTCAGGATAAAGCAATATAAGGAGTTCAGAGCAGTAAATTACCAGGAGTTGGCAATATGTGCCAGTGCCAGGGAAAAAGGCAGGGAAGAGGATGTCTATATCTATAAATTTCTAAAGGAACCTCTAACCAGGGCACTGGGAAAAGAGATGTATGAAGAGCTCTGCATTGCAGCCGAAGAATTAAGACAGTCAGGTATAACCCGGCTATAACATTAATTTCAATTTATGACAATGAATTTTTAGGAATGTTTCTAAATATTTCTCCGAAGTGAAAAAATTTTAGGAATATAATCAATACTGCCGGGATTCGGTTTAGAAACTAATGCAATTCACTCGCCGAATGAAAACTTCCCTTTAGATAATTTTATATAGGAATTGAGTCTATTCCGCTCTTTTTCAGGCATTATTCACGATTATAATCAGTTTTAAAAAAAAAAGAGAGATCAAATAACAATATTTTGAAAAAAAGGGATTATATTTATGCGCTTAATAAACCTAAAACTAATTCGTATGAAGAAACTTTTTCTGTTGATTATTTTGTTTGTGTTTGCGGGAGTTTACACTCTGCATGCCCAGACAGTAGTCATTACCGGAACGATAACTTCCGCAGTAGAAGGGGAAGGTCCGATTCCGGGTGTAACTGTACAGGTAAAGGGTACCACAATAGGTGCCATTACCGATGTAAACGGAAGATATACTATTACTGTACCGCAAGACGCAACCACTCTTGTTTTCTCCTATATCGGGATGAAAAGGCAGGAGGTCGAAATTGCCGGACGGACAGTAATTGATGGTGTTATGGAATCGGATATCATGGGGCTGAATGAGGTTATAGTTACAGCTCTTGGTATCAGGAGAGAAAAGCGTGAGATCACTTACCAAACCCAGAAGGTTGGTAACGAAGAACTTGCTGCTGCAGCGCCTACAAGGGCCACGAGCGCACTTGCAGGTAAGGTCGCCGGTCTCCAGATCAACGTTCAGGACAACAGCGTAAATCCATCAACACAGATTGTGTTAAGAGGATTCAGGTCAATATCTGCAGGAAATGAGGCACTGATCGTTATTGATGGTGCTATCTCTACTACCTGTGCTTTTGATGACCTCAATCCAAATGACATTGCCGACATCAGCATTCTCAAAGGTGCCACTGCCGCCGCATTGTATGGTTCAAGAGCTGGTAATGGAGCTATTTTAATCACCACAAAGAAAGGGGAAGCCGGTCAAAAATTTACAGTAGGTCTGAATTCCAGCTATACTGCTGAACAGGTCGCATATATGCCTAAATTCCAGTCGAAATACGGTACAGGCTGGGAAGGGGCCTATGACCCGATCGAGAATACAAACTGGGGTCCCCGCTTCGACGGACAGGTGCGCCAGATTGGCCCTACATTCCCCGACGGATCATTCCAGGAGGTGCCCTATGCCCCTGTAAAAGACAATCTTCTTGATTTCTACAATACAGGGCATAACCTCAACAATACTGTATACCTCAGCGGCAGCACCGAAACAAGCAAATTCTATCTCTCAGCAGGTAATCAGACCGCTACAGGTATTGTACCGAAAGATACTTACAACAGGTATACTTTCAGGGCCAATGCAAGCAAAAAAATGGGCAATGTTGAAATATCTGTCAACTCAAGCTTCTTTACAGATAAAACCGAAGAGGTCGGAAGTACGATCGGCGATCAGGACAGACCATTATACTGGTTCCTGCTGAATACATCCGCAAATATTCCGTTGTCTCGCTACAGCAACTGGGAAACTGACAAGTATTCAACACCCAGCGGGTATTATAACGGATACTATGAGAATCCCTACCATTGTGTTGATACCAACAGGGATACCTACTGGACCAGCAGGCTTAATGCCAATGTTCAGGTAGTATGGGACATCATGCCATGGCTTAATTTAACTGGCAGGACCGCTGTTAATAATGTTTGGGGCAATGGGAAAAACTGGCGTGCAGCAACAATATATGACCTTGACATAAAACCTACCGGAAGCAACATCTCTTCTTTTGTTGAGGATGATGAGAATCAGTGGTCTGAATATGTAACTGATCTGCTGCTTACATCAAATTTCAGTTTCAACGACTTTACCTTAAAGGCTATCCTTGGCGGTGCAAGTTATGCATATAAATACAGGGACAGCCAAATCAGGGCAAACAATCTGAGTATTCCTAATTTTTATGATGTCTCAAATGGGACAGGAGCACCAGTTGTTTCTGCAGATGCAAGCCAAAACAGAAACTTCGGTTTCTTCGGCGATCTGACTTTCGGATTCAGGAACTACATCTTCCTCAACGTAACAGGAAGAAACGACTGGACGTCGACTCTGGCAAAAGGCAATAACAGCTATTTCTATCCGGCATTTGGCCTTTCATTTGTACTTACCGATGCTATTGAAGCTCTTAAGAACAACAATATTCTGTCATTTGCAAAAGTAACGGCAAGTAATTCAACAGTTTATAACGACCTCGGTGCTTATCAGATCAATGAAAGATACTCTAAACCAGATTGGTTTCCGTTTGGAGCTATTAATGGTTTCAATCTGGGCGGTACTACAGTGGATGCAAATATCAAGAAGGAAAAGCTTAATACAACTGAAATCGGTATGAACCTTGGATTTCTTAAATCAAGAATTTATCTTGATGCAGCTTACTTTTTAACAAAAACTACAGACCTTATTACAAATACGACACCTTCCATTGCTTCTGCTGCAACCTCGTTCCTTACAAATATCGGTGAATTAAAAGGTAAAGGTTTCGAACTGACCATGGGCGGGCAGGTGCTTCAGGCAAGTAACTTCAGCTGGGACCTCAGTGTTAACTATACAACAAACGAAACAGAAGTTGTTTCGATCAAAGAGGGTCTTGATGAGATAGCACTCACTACCACAGGACAAGTTGGTGTATATGCTGTAGTAGGAGAAGCTTTTCCGCAGATTAAAGCCAATACCTATGTAAGGGACCCGCAGGGAAGACTCGTGATAGATCCCACAACAGGATGGCCGAAAACCAATGCTGAACTTTCAAGCCTGGGTAAGACAATGCCTGATTATATAGTCGGTGTGAACACTACAGTGCGATTCTTCGGATTCAGCATAGCAACGACCATGGATTACAGAACAGGTCATGTGTTTTATGCACAGGGTTCCGATGCAATGGAATTTACAGGGAGATCACTTGAGTCTGTCTCAGCCAACAGACAGGACTTCGTAATACCTAACTCTGTTATTGAAGTAAGTGATGGTGTATATGTTGAGAATACAAATATTCCGGTTTCAGGCGGACGCCAGAGCTACTGGACTGATGTTTATAACGATGTCAAGGAGAACTATATAAGAGATGCCACAGCTTTTAAAATAAGAGAGCTGACATTGAATTACACTCTTCCTGAATCAATTCTTAGTAAGACTCCTCTCAAGAAAGTGACAGTTGGTTTCATCGCAAGGAATCTCATTACACTGCTTCCTGCTGAAAATGCATTTTCTGACCCCGAGTTCAATAACACTAACACCAACGCTGTCGGTATCGGCGGTTACTTCCAGTCACCCCCGACAAAATCGTTTGGCGTGAACTTAAACGTTGAATTTTAAAAACTGACCAGAATATGAAAAACACTATAAAACTCGCAATATTGCTTACAGCCTTCGGGCTGATGACAGCATCGTGTGAAAAGTGGCTGGATGTGAACACTGACCCCAATAATCCTACCGCTGTAACACCCGACCTTGTCCTGCCTGCTGCCCAGTACTATACTCACACCCTGATGCAGCGTGACAGACGAATTAATCATATTGGGAATATGATTATGTATAACTGGAGCCAGAGCGACGGTTTTGCATGGTATCCGGATGAATTCAAATATAATATTACATCATCATTTTACCAGTATATTTTCAACTATACATATTCCAGTGCTCTTAAACAGTATCAAATACTTAATAATCTTGGAGAAGGGTACAACTTCTATATGGGAATAGCTAAAATAATGAAAGCATATCATTTCCAGCTTCTGGTTGACTTCTATGGAGATATCCCTTATTCTGAAGCTTTGGGCAGAAGCATTGAAGCTACCCCGAAGTATGACGATGCACAGACGATCTATGAAGACCTTATCGTTCAGCTTACTGAAGCCATTAGCCTGATCAACACATCGGACGATGACCTGGCTGTACCGGGCGATGATGATGCGATGTTCGGTGGAGATATGGATATGTGGATACAATTTGCAAACACCGTGAAGCTCAGGATACTGACACGCCAGTTGGATATGTCAGGCAGAGACGCTTATATCCAGCAGGAGCTTGATGCAATTGATTCCGAAGGTTCCGGATTTATTACAGATGATGTTGGTATTAACCCGGGCTTCATTGCAAACGAAGAAAACAAACAGAATATAATGTGGAATACCCTGGGCTGGGATGCATCAGGTTCCCAGACGCTGAGCAGCAAAGCTACCTGTGCCACAGACTATGTTCTCAATTATCTTACCAATACGAATGATCCGAGAATTGATTACATCTATGAACTTCCTGAAACAGGTCATCTGGGTGTTCCACAGGGATTGCTGGACTACGATACTCCTGTTGTTGATGCTTATATGCCTGAATTTGTTTCCAATATCGGACCTGGTATCCTTAAATCAGCTGACATGGATGCTATCATTTATACCCTGGCTGAATGTTACTTTAACCAGGCTGAACTGGCAAACAGAGGTTTTATTACAGCAGCTGACGGCGGACAGGCACTTTATGAAAATGGCATCACTGCATCTTTTGAATACCTTGGATTAACCAGTGCCAGTGCGGCAACTTATTATTCACAGGTTATGGATCTGGTAGGATGGGCTTCTTCAACCAATAAGATTGAAGCAATCATAACCCAGAAATGGATTGCTGAAAATGGGATCACGGCAGAACAGTCATGGTTTGATTATACCAGAACCGGCTACCCGAGCGGACTGCCGTTGCCTCTTAATTATTCCAAGACTACTGACAGACCGGTCAGACTATTCTACCCGGCAGGAGAATACTCATCCAACGGTGAAAATGTTCCGGCTCAGAACGATCCGGGTCTTGCATTTACCGATAAGATATTCTGGGCTCAATAATTTTTAAAAGAAACAGTTATGAAAACATTTAGATACTTATTAATATTCATCTTTAGCCTGTTCACTGCGAATTCCTGTCTTGTTGATGATACAACGAGATACGATCTGAATGATGACGGATACAACCTTGCAGGATTTGAAGCATCATCACAAACACTTACGTCAATCGCAGATGGCGAAGAGTACCCATTCCAGCTAAGAATGAAGGTTAAGGGGCCGACTATAATGAATATCACCAGTGATATAACCGTTACAATCGCGGCCGATCCTGCATCTACTGCTGTTGCGGGAGTGCACTACCGGATTGACAATCCGAGCCTGGTACTTTCTCCGGGTAACAACCTTCTGGGGCTTTTTACAATAACTATGCTTACTGAACAGATTACAGAAACTCCTTCAGAGGCTACCTTGATTTTGAACACATCTGCTGCGACCGGGGATCCGACTGTAACCAACAATGGCAAACCCATTACATTAAAGTTAAGCTATGCCTGCCCGTCATTCCTGGAGGGTACTTATGATGTGACAACTGAATATACGGCTACGACTGGAACTGTTTCAACTCTTAACTGGATTGAAACAATTACCAAGACCGGTATAGGATTTTATCGTACAGAAAGAGTCGGACATTGGACTATTGCAGATCTCGGTGGTACACCAGGATTTACTTTTTCGGATGTTTGCGGAGTGCTTTCTGTTCCCGGGCAAAACCTGGTTGATTTATATGCAAACTGGGTTGAAGGAACTGATTTCGGTTCAGTAGATCCTGTTACCGGAGACCTTTATATTGAATACTCAATATGTTATGGTGGTGCTTGCAGATATTATAAAAGTACATATGTGAAACAATAGTCCCAGGTAACTTCATTAATACTATAAATTTTAATAAAATGAAAAAATATATCTTATACAAATTACTCGGGCTGGCATTTATTGTTATAGGTTTTGCAGCATGTGACACAGCATCCCGGGATGTGGAACCGATCATTAGCCCTTCTGGTTACCCGATACCTACCTTTACACCTGTCGGTACAACTTCAGTTGATGAAGGATCTGTTTATAAATACACAATCACCCTGGACAAGATGTTGGACAGAGCGCTTACCTTTTCGCTGGTGCAAACCGGCGGAACAGCAACCGAGGATGATGATTATACAGCTGAGGCGGCTGTTCTTCCACCTTATACAAACTCAGGGGAACTAATCATTTCTATAGTTGAGGATGATTTTCCGGAGGATAACGAAACGTTGGATTTTGAAGTGGAGATAAGCAGCCTGGGAGAGAAGTACCTGGTTAATCCAAGTACGACATACCCATCAGGTAGTCTTACCCTGGTGAATAAAAATGATCCCACATTGCTCACTATTGTCTTTTCGTGGGCAACTGAAGATGATATGGATATAGTGACATGGAGCGATACTGAAGATTATCCAATGACAGAGTGGGGCGATGGAGGTGCAACCGGTTCCAATCCTGAGACAGATAAATCCATCTGGCTTTCAGATCCTGTTGGAACATATTATGTAAATATCATGGATTGGGATACTGGAATCGATTTTGACTACACCTTCATATTAGGGCATCCTGATGGTTCAACTCAGATCATTACAGGCACATTTACGGGAACAGATAAGAGCGGATACACAAATGATCACTGGACCGCCTGGGGTGGCAGCTATGACTCCTACAGGGTACTGAAGGTTGTAAACGATGGAACTGCATTCACGGTAACAAAACTGTAGGTACTTCTTTCTTATCCGGGTATAACCTGTTATCAGGCAATTTATGTTCAGATAAGACTAATTAATGCAGGGATGTTGTACGCAACGTCCCTGTTTTTATTCCACCTTCATACTCACCAGATCAACCCTGGTGGCTGTTACTTTAAGGATCTTAAAGAGCATATTTTTCACCCGTATAACTTCATTATTACCGGGAATGCTGCCGTGGAAGAACAGTATCATGCCCGCAAGTGTTTCATAGTCATCTTCTTCAGGCAAATTAAGCTGGTACTTTTCGTTCAGGTAATCTATCTCCAGCCGTCCGGAAAAAATGAAATCATTATTGCTCAGGACCTTCTCAGTCAGCTCATTTACATCATGTTCATCCTCAATATCACCCACTATCTCCTCGAGTACATCCTCAATGGTAACCATCCCGGAGGTGCCTCCGAATTCATCAACTACCAGTGCAACATTTTTCTTTTCATCGACAAAGACTTTTAACAGCTTGTTGGCAGCCATAGTCTCTGGTACTATAGCCAGTTTCCTGATGCTCGATCTTATATCCGGGGGATTTTTGAATATATCTTTCAGCTCAAAATAACCGATAATGTTGTCTATAGTCTCCTGGTAAACCAGTATCCTGGAGTGTTGGGTCTCCATAAGCTTCTCTTTCAGAGTGTCAATTGAGCTTGAACATTCGACAGCCTCTATCTCGGTCCTTGGCACCATGCACTCCCTGAGTTTTACATTGGAAAAATCGAGGGCATTCTGAAATATCCTGATATTATGATGACCCGGCTCTGCTGATTCTTCTCTATGCTTGCTCAGATTAACAAAATGGTCGAGATCAACTTTACTGAAAACAATATTCTCCTGCGTTTTCTTAACCGGTTTGTTCCTGGACATAAGCCTTATGAATAAATTAGAGGCTGCCAGGGCGCCCTTGCTGATCGGATAAAAGATCCAATAGAAAAACAACGTTGGTACGCTTAATATTTTTAGAAAGAAATTGGGTGAGATAATAAAAAATGTTTTTGGCAAAAACTCCGCTACAAGGAGGATTATAGCTGTTGAAATTAACGTATTTATAAGGAGTACCAGCAGATCAGAACCTAACAGAGGAGTCAGTACCGGACTTAGCAGTTTTGAAAAAAAAAGACCATAAATAACCAGTGCAATGTTGTTACCAATGAGCATGGTGGCGATATACTGGCCCGGATTATTTGCAAATACTCTGAGGATACCCGAACCAAACATTCCCTGTTTAATATCAAGTTCCAACCGCAGTTTATTTGAGGAAACAAATGCAATCTCCAGCCCCGAAAAAAATGCGGAAAAGAGAATTGCCAGGAGTATGATAATGATGGCGTTCATACAATAAAGTTAACCTTTTTTTCGCTCCCTGTGCCGAAGCCATGCAAAGAGAAAGGAGATTATTGCCATCAGGGGAAAAAGAAAGAACATTTTCCCGCTATCCCGTATTATGTACCTTATGCCTGCTGCAACACATAATATCCCGGTAATGATCCAGATTATTTCCAGTACAAGAAGGTATTTTTTACTCATCGTGCAGATAAATTGTAGCAGTAACATTTTTTATTCTCCGCCTGGTAAGTTTCGGGTCAGATTCGAAGCCGGTACCCATAACTGTCTGATCTTCATTTGTTATTTTTACAAACCGTTCGGTAAAGATAAGCTCTTTATCCTGGTCCCAGAATAACTGCTCGGTTTCAAGCTTATCGCCCGATTTATTAACAACAACAACAGAATCATCAAGCTCCCACAGTTTTTCCTTATCAACAAATTTTGCATATTTTGAAGCTACATTGGCAACAGGTTCCTTATGACCATCATAGAATTCAATTTCCATACCGTGCCTGAATTCTGTGTATGGGGAACCTGAATTATCCCATGTTTCCATTGCCGGTGCAGACATTATCAGCTGTACCTTCCCCGAGTCGGTAAATACAGTATTAATATCCCTCCCTGACAGTGAAGGAAGGGAAAGTATATCAAAGCTGTCTATTTTTTCGATTTTTGCTTTGCACGAAAATAATAGCAATGCAGTAAATAAAAATACTGATAAAAATGAAAGATTTCTGTATGAATTGATGATTCTTTTCAAAGATATACTGATGATAATGATTTAATATTCAAACAATAATAAGAATAATTAATCATATTTAGGCTTTAAGAACCAGAAATCGTACATATTCAGGCTTAATCCGATAGTGAATTGATTCTCAATATGAAACAGCGACGCATCAGAGCCGTATCTTTTTGTATAATCGAAGAAGATATTGGTTTTGGATATAGAACGCCTCATCGGTATTCCAAAGCCAAGGCTTATCCCGATCTCTTTAATCTGTTCTCCATCAATCTTAAGATAGTTATCTTCTATATGTCCTCCAATACGATATTCCACCCTCTTCAGGAAACTGTAATTGGATAATTTTTCTGGAATATATTCCGCGCCGAATTTGTATGATCGGGTATCTGCGTAATAACCTCCCATACCATTGATTGTTGCCTCCGACCATTTTGTTTCAGCATAATCGAATCCGGCTGTAAACTTGTTTTTCTTTCCAAAAGAGATTCCTGTGCGGAGCGTGCGGGGAAGAAATGCTTTTGTCCCGTCTGTAATGTATGATAAAGTATCGATTGATCCATAGACTGAATACAAACAGGTAAGATTCTCATAATCCGAATTATACTTCTTACCCGGAGTTAACGATATACCGGCATTGACAAAATAATCATCACCAAAAGGCAACATAAACTGGGCCCCATAATCAAAATTGATACCTGAGAGATGAAGCTTCTCTGAAGTATTATCGTGGAAAACATAATAATCCCCAAATATAATCTGGTTTGACCTGGTAATATCTCCGAATATTATGGTCATGTTTGCCCCAACAGAAAAGCATTTCGTAATATTCAGACCGGCGCCAAGAAATAATTTTGAAAAACCACCCTTGCCTGTATGGGTAGCTATATATTCCCCGGTTTGTTCATCGTACTCCGGATCCAGTTCAGTAACCTCTTCAGTTATTTTATAATAACCATTGCTGAAGGGAATTAATCCGGCAGTAATTCCGAATCCCCTGGCTACAGGAAACCCAAGCAGGATATGATCAAAATTCATGTCATCTGAAAAATATCTGGATGAGCCTTTAGTCAGAAAATCCATTCCGTAGTCAAGGCCAAAATCAAAAACAAATGAATTTGTATCAATGCTGCTGTATGATGCGGGGTTCAGATAGTAGATGGAGCTATTATCCCTCACAGCTGTACCGATGCCGCCCATGCTTATGCTTCTGAATGAACCAGCCGGTTCGAGTAACCCTATATTAAAACGTGAATAAGGAGAATTAATGAGTTTTTGCCCGGAAACTGAAAAAGAATAGAATAATATGTTAACTAAGATTATTGTTGCCCGTAAGTTATGCATTGTGCTCCAAAATGTAATTTAATCCTTCAATCACAATATCAGGCATATAAGTGACTTTATGATTAATTCTGTTTTTCAGGTATCCTGAGTCGCCGCCTGTAAGAACCACTTTAATGCCTTTATGTGTCTCTTCAAACGTGCGAATATACTCATTTATTTCATATATGACCCCGTTTATTACACCAGCGGTGATTGCTTCAATGGTATTCCTGCCAGGTGACGTGAATTTATCAGTTGTGGAAGCTAACGGGAGCCTGCGTGTGAATTTACTGAGGGCTTTGAATCTCATACTGATGCCGGGCGATATATTTCCCCCTTTGAAGGTTTTTCCTGAAACAAAATCATATGTTATGGCACTTCCTGCATCTATTACAAGTACCTTTTTCCCGGGAAATATGCTGCATGCCCCTGCAAAGGCGGCAATCCTGTCAGTACCAAGTGTCTCGGGTGTTTCATATTGAATTTTAAAGGGAAGCTTTGATCTGTATGAAAGAACATGTACATAAGGTATATCTAAAGTGGCAAGATCAATAATGAACTCAGGGGTTTCACGCACTGAAGAGACGATAGCTTTGTCAATTTTATAAGGGGAAAATATCCTTTTCATTTCATCCCAGCTGTATTGTTTGGTCCTTAGTGAGGTTACCTTCCTGCGGCCATCAAATACAGCTACTTTGGTGCTGGTATTACCTATGTCAAATATGAGGTTCATAGCAGTATATATAATGCAAAGGTAAGAAAGAAGTATGAAGTTTGATGAACAAGGTGAAGAAATCCCGGGAATCGGGAGAGCTAAAGTGTAGAGTACTTAAAGTCTCAGGAATGTTATAACTCTAAGTACTTTAGGCACTCCAAACTCTAGTCACTTCTGTTGTAATCCTCAAAAATCACGTTAAGTATTGAAATAGCTGATTTAACAGATCTGATGTCTGTAATGGTAAGGCTTAGTTTTGACTCTTTCTGCTTCACAATCATCCGTTTATGATGATTGTTGACATAATTCATAATAGATACAAATAACGAACTCCTGTAAAAAAGCGAGTCAGGATCAGATACAAAATAGATAAACATCAGATTGTTTTTCAATAATATCTTTTCAATACCCAGTTTCACTGCAATCCATTTTACCCTGACAATATCCAGGAGCTCCGAAGTAGCTGAAGGAACGGTACCAAACCTGTCTTTAAGCCTGCTCTCATACTTTTGGAGCGACTCTTCGTTTTCGATCTCATTCAGTTCTTTATATAATCTGATCCGTTCTGAAATGTTTGAGATATATTCATCGGGAAACATTATCTCAAGATCTGTATCAATTGAAAAGTCGGATACATATGATTGTTCTTTCTTTCCACCGGCCTGCCTGGCCTCACTTCTCCCTTCAATTCCCTGGCTTGTCATCTCTGTTTCTCTCAGCTCTGCCATGGCTTCGTTAAGTATCCTCTGATATGTTTCAAAACCGACATCCGCAATAAAGCCACTCTGTTCTCCTCCAAGAAGATTTCCTGAACCCCTGATATCGAGGTCCTGCATAGCTATGTTAAATCCGCTCCCGAGTTCCGAAAATTCTTCAATGGCCTTAAGCCTTCGCCTTGCCTCATTTGTAAGCGATTCCAGGGGCGGCGTGAGGAGATAGCAAAATGCTTTCTTGTTTGACCTGCCAACTCTGCCCCTGAGCTGATGAAGTTCAGAGAGACCGAAATGATGAGCCTCATTGATAAATATGGTATTGGCATTTGGGATGTCAAGCCCCGATTCAATGATAGTAGTTGCTATCAGAACATCATAATCGCCCTGGATAAAACCAAACATAACATCTTCAATTTCCCTTCCGGTCATTTTGCCATGGACGATAGCAGTTTTCACCCTGGGACAAATTCTCCGGATTGTTGCTTCGGCCTCTTTTATATTTTCGACCCGGTTATGGATGATAAAGACCTGACCACTCCTTGCAACTTCATACTCAATACCTTCCCTTATTATATCCTTGTTAAAGCCATGCAACTCTGTAACAATGGGCATCCTGTTTGGCGGAGGAGTGTTTATTATTGAAAGATCCCTTGCTCCCATGAGTGAAAATTGCAGGGTTCGTGGTATAGGAGTAGCTGTGAGAGTAAGAGTATCAACATTTATCTTCAGCTTCTTTAGTTTTTCTTTTACTGAGACACCAAATCTCTGTTCTTCATCAATGATCAGCAACCCGAGATCCCTGAAACTTATGCCCTGTCCTATCAGCTTATGTGTGCCGATGATTATATCTATCTTTCCTTCAGCCAGTTGTGAAATGATCCTTTTCTGTTCTGCCGGTTTTTTATGACGTGTCAGGTATTCAATATTACATGGAAACTCCTTCAGGCGCTCAGAAAATGTTTTATAGTGCTGAAGTGCCAGGATGGTTGTGGGTACAAGGATAGCTGTTTGTTTGCTGTCGGCGGCTGATTTGAATGCTGCTCTTACAGCGACTTCCGTTTTACCGAAACCGACATCACCGCAAACCAGACGATCCATCGGATGCTGAGCCTCCATATCCTCTTTTATAGCGACAGTGGCCGCAAGCTGATCGGGAGTATCTACATAAATAAATGAAGCTTCAAGCTCACGCTGCAGGTATGAATCGGGTGAAAAGGAGAATCCTCCTGATGCCATCCTGGCCGCATAGAGCCGGATAAGATCTTTTGCAATGTCTTTTACCCTGCTCTTGGTGCTTTGCTTGAGCTTCTGCCATGCTCCGGAACCAAGTTTATAGATCCTGGGCTCTGAGCTATCCTTCCCTTTGTATTTTGAGATGCGGTGAAGAGAATGGATACCGACATAAAGAGTATCGTTATCCCTGTAAACCAGCTTTATTGCCTCCTGGATCTTACCATTGACTTCAATTTTTTCAAGACCCCCGAACTTGCCAATACCATGGTCGATGTGAACAATATAATCACCAGGATTAAGTCCTGTTAACTCTTTAACAGACAGGCTTTCCTTCCGGGTGAAATATCCCTTAATCCTGAACTTATGGTACCTGTCAAATATCTGATGGTCGGTAAATACCGAGATCTTCAGATCATGATCTGTGAAGCCGGCATGAAGGTTCAGCAATAAGGGTTTGAACTGAACCCCCGGATTGATTTCGGTAAATATATCCTGAAGCCTTTCGATTTGCGACTGACTTTCGGAAACAATATATGTACAGTATCCCTCCCGGGTATTATGTACCAGCTTATCAGTAAGAAGTTCGAAGTTCTTGTTGAAGACCGGCTGAGGTTCTGTATGAAAACCGAATTGTATTCCTGTATCAAAGAATCCGGTTTTAATAAATTCAGCGATTCTGAATCCCGTACATTCGTCAAGGAAGCGATTTCCGGTCATTATCAGATCTCTCTTCCCGGTAATTTGTCCCGATCCCTCCCTTTGTATAGTCTGTTCATAAGTATTATTAATCTTTTCTTTAATAAAAGCGGCATCTTCTAACCATATAACTGTTGAGGGAGGAAGAAATCCTGTGAAGGAATCATTTGTTTCTTCAATTGATATATCCTGGATATTAGGTATTATCGATATTTTTTCCTGCATGGCAACTGAAAGCTGATCATCCGGATTAAAAGTCCTTATGGAATCAACCTCTTCGCCAATAAAATCTATACGGCAGGGCAGATCGGCAGAATAGGAGAAGAGGTCAGCAATGCTTCCTCTTATTGCGTACTGCCCGGGCTCATAGACAAAATCGACTCTTTCAAAATTATATTCATGGAGAACCTCTTCGAGAAATTCAAGCGAAAGCCTGTCACCCTTTTTGATATTTAAAGTATTCTTTTTCAGATTCCTGCGGCTGATAACCTTTTCCATCACCGATTCAGCATAAGAGACTATTATACCTTTCTGCTTTCCTGAGACAAGATAATTCAGCACTTCAGTCCGGAGGACAATATTTGCCGGCTCAGTTTGTTCGTAAAGGACAGATCTTTTATACGTCGAAGGGAAAAAGAAGACCGAATCTTCTCCGGTCAGTGACACAAGGTCATTATAAAAATATGCAGCATCCTCCTTGTCCGGGAGAATGACCAAATGAATTAACCGGGTTTTCAGGAAGATCTTTGTAACAGCCATTGCTTTTGATGATCCTGATAACCCTGAAATACTGATCCTTTCTGCCCCGGATGTTGTAATTGCCTCTGTAAGTCCTGAGAGAACCGGGTGGTCATTGAAATGACCGGTTAATTCATTTTCTTTCATCTGCCTTATTGTGCGGAAAATTTAACACCTATTTCCTTTAAAACATTTCAATTTTGAAAACTCATGTAAAATACTGTTTCCTTATCAGGGATTGACCTGACCTTCAGAGTTCCGCCGTGAGCCCCCATTATCTGCTTCGAAATACTGAGTCCTATACCTGATCCTTTTTCCCTTGTGGTGAAAAAAGGAATGAAAATCTCCTCAAGGTTCTCTTTGCTGATCCCGGGACCGTTATCGGAAACACAAATCTCAGGTTTATCATTTGAATCAACACCTGCAAAGATTTCTATTTTACATTCCGGATTTTTTTCATTGGCTTCCACGGCATTCTTCACCAAATTTATAAGCACAAGGGAAATAAGGTTCTCATCAGCAAAGATCTCTATTTCAGAATTATCTGCATGGAAGAATATTCCTGCATTTTCACTTTTATCAAGGGAATCAGTAAGTACTTTAACTCTTGAAAAGAGATCTGATATTTTAAAGGATCTCATCTCCGGTTTGGGTATTCGTGTGAGCTTGCGGTATGATTCAACAAATTCCATCAATCCTTTACCCTGGTCCTTTATTACATTTAATCCGTTAAGTGTTGTTAAGATGGTTTTTTCAGTTATTTCCTGTGGCTCAACCAGTTTTTCTCCCTTTTTGTAAATGCCAGAAAGAGTTTCAGATAAGGATGTTATGGGTGTTATTGAATTCATTATTTCATGCATCAGAACCCTTATAAGTCTCATCCATGAGTCAACCTCTTTTTCATCGAGTTCATGTTTAATATCCTGGATTGATAGTATCACCAGTTCATTATTATCTGATCCGAATGAAGTCGATTTCAACGACAATTGTATCTCTCCCAGGTTTGTATTGACGGCAACCAGGTGTCTTTCAAATGGTTTAAGATCCTTGATTATTCTGAACAGCTTTTTATCAATCCGTTCTATTTGTTGCAGATGAGTAAGTATTTCAAGTGACAGAAGTCTCTTTGCTGCAGAATTTGCATGAAGAATGAATCCATTGTTGTCAAATGTGATGATTCCCGTTGCCAGATGTTCCAGAATTTTCTGAAAATATTGTTCCTGCTGGGCATTCTCTATTTTCAGTTCCTGTATCTGACGATTGACATTATTCATGCTCTGGTGAAGTTCCCTGAGGCTCCCGCTTTTATTTTCAACAGGGAACGACAGATTTGAATCATCATTCCTGACTGAATCGAAAAAGAACCTGATGTTTGTATTTGTTCTGTTCAGATATGATATCAGGTAGATAGTCAGAACAGTTATAGCCAATATACATAATATAGAAAAGCGCAGGGATCCTGCCTTAAAGACCAGGAAGCCTAAAAGAAGAGAGAGGGCAAGAATAAGAGATACTCTTATTATTATATTAATATACAGCCTTTTACTTATCATATTGATTGTTTTTCTTAAGTCGGTTATATAGAGTTTGTCTTGTTATTCCAAGCTGCTCTGCTGCAGCGGTGAAGTTACCGTTGTTTTTCTCAAGTGCGATCCGGATCATCTTTACCTCCATCTCTTCAAGAGTAGCGATAGGATTGATGTTTTTTATCTCTCCTATAAGGCGGAGATAAAGATCTTCAGGTTTTATAATTGCCGTTTCGATAAGGATAACTGCTTTTTCTATAGTGTTTTGCAATTCCCTGACATTGCCTGGCCATGAATAACTCATTAGCTTATCAAGGGCTTGCTTATTGATTTTCAGATCGGGCTTGTTATACTTCTGTGTACATTTCCTTAGAAAGAATTCGGCCAGGGTAACAATATCATTTCCTCTTTTTCTAAGAGGAGGCATTTCAATATGTATTGTGTTTATCCGGTAAAGGAGGTCTTCCCTGAAAAGCCCTTCGCTGACCATGTTTTCAAGGTTTTTATTTGTGGCGCAGATGAGCCTGATATTCACAGGTATGAGGTCATTTGCTCCTATCCTTGTTATCTGCCTGTTCTCAATTGCTGCCAATAGTTTGGCCTGCAGGTGAAAAGAGAGGTTTCCTATCTCATCGAGGAAAAGAGTTCCTTTATGAGCGGTCTCAAACTTACCCTGCCTGTTTTCATGTGCATCAGTAAATGCACCCTTAACATGCCCGAACAGTTCACTTTCGAAAAGCGATTCGGTTATTGAGCCCATATCGACACTGATCATTATTTCGCCGGCCCTGTCTGACAAACGGTGAATCTCCTGTGCTATAAGTTCTTTCCCGGTGCCGTTTTCACCTGTTATCAGAACATTTGCATTGGTTTTGGCCACCTTCCTGGCAATTTCCAGGACTTTCATGATCTGAGGTGATGAGCCAATGATAGGTCTGTGTTCACGGTTTATCTCCTTTTTGAGTTCAGATTCCCTGGCCTTAAGGTTCTTTACCTCTTTCTTCGAGAGATTAAGCTGTATAGCAAGCCTTAGTGTGGCCAGGAGCTTTTCATTATCCCATGGTTTAAGTACAAAATCGGAAGCTCCGGCTTTTAAAGCTCTCACTGCTGTTTCAACATCACCGTATGCAGTAATCATTACAACCGAGATTTCAGGATATGCCTCCTTTATCTTTCCCAGCCAATAGATGCCCTCATTCCCTGTATTTACACCGGCAGTGAAGTTCATATCCAGCAGAACAGTGTTGTAATCATTTTTTTTCAATTCCGATAATAACTGGTTTGGATTGGATATAGCTGTGACTTCACCAAATTCAGGAGATAGAAGTATTTCAAGAGTACTGAGTATACTTTTATTATCGTCAACAATAAGAATATTTCCTTTATAAACTGACATTTTTATTACTTTATAACCACGTTGGAAATACCCCCGGCTGTCAGCCAGTTGGCTGACGGCCTGCCCCCTGAAGGGGGCTTAAAACCCGAACTACATTTATATATATGTATGGGTTTATAGCCCCCCCTTTAGGGGGGATGAGGGGTATTATTCTCCGTGGTAAAGATATAATATTTTTATTAAGATGTAAAAATATTTTACGTAAAAACGTAAAAATTATTTACATTTTCATTTAATAGAATATGCTAAAAGCCTGTTTAACAGCTAAATATATAAATGGTATGATATTGGATGTATTATCAATAAAGATATATAATGGTTAGTTCCGATATTAAAACAGCGATAAGGAGTATTTTCCGGAACAAGGTACCCTCAGCAATCAGTATTCTTGGTTTGGGAATAGGCCTTGGATGTATAATAGTATTAACTGCTCTTATAATACATGAGAAATCTTTTGACACATTCATACCTGACAACAGGAATGTTTACCGGGTGATATTTGGAAATTCATCACAGATCCAATATCCCCTGGCTGAGACAGTGGCTGGCGAGTTTCCCGAAGTAAAAAGATTTTTCAGATACTACCAGGCCGGATCAATTCAGATAAGGAATTCAAAAAATGAAATTGTCCGTGAAGACAATCTTGGATTTGCTGATAAATCGATTTTCGGGATCCTGGGGATAGAATTTATTTCAGGCACTCCGGCCGGATCCCGGGGTGAAATTGCTATATCTGAAGAAACGGCAATTAAGTATTTCGGAAATAATTCTCCCATAGGTGCAATTCTTAATGTGAAATTTACCGATGGTTTTACAACACTTTCTGTTTCGGGAGTCTATAAGGATTTCCCGGCGAATTCGACACTTAATCCCTCAATTATTGCTGATATAAAACTATCAGAAAAGATGTTTTTGCAGTTTCAGAAAACGCTTGGTGATTATGGCAATGAGCAAACCGCTTCTCTTGGCTGGATGCATTCCGACTTTTATTCATGTCTGGTACTTGAAAAGAATGCCAACCTGCAAAAAATGACTGAAAGGATGGAAAAATACAAGGAGTTCCTGAAGGTTGAAAACAAGGACGAACTCCATTACCGGTTGCAGCCTGTTGCAGACATCTACCTTGGCTCAGAGGAGATTACAGGTAACTATTTCCTGCGAAGGGGAAATTCTGAAGAACTGAAATATTATGAAGCAATATCAATACTGATTCTGGTAATTTCTATTGCGAACTATATACTTCTTGCACGGGCAGGGGTTTCGGACAGATTACATGAGCTTGGGACCAGAAAAGTGTTTGGCGCTTCATTTGCCACTATCAGGAAGCTTATTATTCTTGAATCAAACCTTATTGTAATCCTGAGTCTTATCCCTGCAATTTTTGTCATCGATTTTGGCATGGATTTCATAAATACTACTCTTAATAAAACAATGACGGTTCAGGTTTTCCTGAGTCCTGTACTATGGTCCCTACTCATTATTATTGTAATTTTTACCGGCACTGTTTCAGGTTGGCTTGTGGGGTTTAATTATTCGAAGATCCCGGCTTTGAAACTGATTTCAGGAATAAAGCTCAGTTCAGGGAGGTCATACAGGTGGAATTATTCATTCCTGGTTCTTCATTTTACAATTTATATTATACTGGTCTCGGCAGTAATAGCAGTTTCAAAGCAGATAAAATATTCATTAACAGGCTATAAAGGATTTAATCCGGAAAATGTCATAGTAGCGAATCTCAATACTGATGAGCTAAAAAGCAGCTTTCAGGCCATATGTGAGGAGATGAAGAAAATCCCTGGTGTTACTAATATTGCTGGTGGATCATTCATACCGCCGTTTAATGCTTTTCTCCCGATAAACCTGGCAACACCTGATGGTGAAAAGGTACGTCTGGATGGATTGATAATGGGAGAGGGAATGACAGAACTACTTCGTATTGAGGTTATTGAAGGAGAATCTTTCGGGCCTTATAAACCCGGGCCCCCGGAAGTCCTTTTAAATGAATCAGCTGCAAAAGAACATAAAGTTAAAGCCGGTGAAAATCTTCTGGTATTTAAAGTCAGGGGAATTGTACGCGATTTTCATGCCCATTCCATGCATTCTCTTATCAGGCCAATGGTGATCCTTCCGCAGAATCCGGAAAAGATGGGCCTTATTACAATAAAAACTGATGGGAAAAATGATGAGATAGTCTTAAAAAGGCTCAGGGAATTGTATTCAATGATTTCACCGGATGAGATATTTGAGACGAGGTATTTAACCGATGACCTTAATCTTTTTTATCGGAGTGAAACGAACCAGCTTAAGATAATAGGAGCATTCACCCTCATTGCAACGATACTTTCTATAATGGGTTTATTTGGCATTTCGCTCTTAAGTATATCGAAGAGATTTAAGGAGATAGGGATCAGAAAAGTTAATGGAGCATCTATTACCGAGATTTTACAGAAGCTGAATATTGATTTTATAAAATGGGTACTGGTGTCGGCTATAATTTCAATTCCTGCATCCATTTGGCTCATATCAAAATGGATGGACAGATTTGCATATAAGACAGAAGTAAGCTGGTGGATATTTGCTGTGGCAGCATTTTCTGCAGTAATTATTGCAATTCTCACTGTCAGCTGGCAGAGCTGGAAGGCAGCAACGAGGAATCCGGTGGAGTCTTTAAGATATGAATGAACAATTAACAATCGACATATGATTATTAATTTATTAAAGCACAGTGCAAGGATAGTTAAAAATCAGAAAAGCTATTTCTTGATAAACATCATCGGATTATCGATCGGAATTGCCTGCAGTCTTCTTATTGCTCTTTTTATTATTCATGAATTGAGTTATGACAAGTTCAATGTAAAAGAGAAGAGGATATTCAGGCTTGTAGTTACAGGTAAAGCCGGTGATCAGGAAATGAATTATGCATATACTTCAGCGCCCATAGGACCGACAATGTTAAGGGAGTTTCCCGAAGTGGAAGACTTTACGAGGTTAAATACAAAGACCGGTGTGTTGGTGCAATACCTTGATAATATATTTATTGAGGACAGTTATGCTGAAGCTGATTCCTCTTTTTTCAACATTTTTTCAATACCAATATTACGCGGAGACAGGAAAACGGTACTTAATGCTCCACATAAGCTTGTGCTGTCAGAATCAACTACTAAAAAGATATTTGGAGATGATGATCCGATAGGCAGAATGATTAAAATAGGGGGCGATACGGTTTTGTATGATGTTTCAGGAGTTATGGCAGATATTCCGGAAACTTCACATTTCGATGCAAAAATAATAGCATCATTTATTACCAATAACAGCGAGGAAGAAAACAACTGGTTGAGCAATAATTACGCCACCTATATTCTTCTGAAGTCAAATACTGAGTTTGAAAATGTGAATGGCAAAATGCCGGAACTGATCAGCAAATACATGGGACCTCTTATAAAACAATATATGGGGATTAATTTTGAAGATTTTATTACTAATAATAAGTACAAAGTTACTCTCCAACCTTTGGCGGATATTCATCTTAATCCGGTATTTAAACAGAATACAAAACCTTCAAGAGATCCGAAATACCTGTATATTTTCGGGAGTATAGTATTAATGATAATTATTGTTGCAGCTATAAACTATATGAATCTTTTTACAGCCCAGGCTTCGGAACGGGCAAAAGAGGTGGGGATAAAAAAAGTGAACGGATCATCAAAAGGAATGCTGGTCAGCCAGTTCTTAACGGAATCAGTGCTTCTTTCTTTTATATCGCTTGTACTCGCACTATTCATTATTGAATATTCGCTTCCTTTCTTAAATGACCTTCTGGGGATAAATCTCCGAATGAGATATTTTAGTGTCTGGTATACTATTCCTTTGTTGTTTCTATTATCTCTTGTACTTGGTATTTCTGCCGGAAGTTATCCTGCATTTTTCCTTTCGTCCTTCAGCCCTTCCGTGGTTCTCAAAGGAAAACTCAGGGATAGTTTTAAAAGTGGAAGATTAAGGAGTATCCTTGTTACCCTGCAATTCTCTATCTCTATTATTCTGATTGCCGGTACAGTGATTATATTCAGACAAATACAGTATATGCTGAATAAAGACCTCGGATTCAACAAAGAGCAGCTTATGGTAATTAACCGGGCTGAAGTAATCGGGAACAAGGTAAAAACTTTTAAAGATGCTATAAATAATATCCCTGAAGTCATATCGGTGTCTTCTTCAACATCTATCCCGGGACACAGTTATTCGGGACAATCCTATACAATGGAAGGCAGACCTGATGAGATATTTGATTTCAGGATAAATTATGTTGATAATGATTTTTTCAGGACCTATGGTATAGACATTACTTCAGGAAGAAACTTTGATGAATCATTCCCGTCAGATAACGATGCGATTATAATAAATGAAACAACAGTAAGAGAACTTAATACAACGGATCCATTGTCTGCAGTGCTGAAATTTGTGGAAGATAAGCGGACGGTTATTGGTGTGGTAAAAGACTTTCATTTTACGTCACTCCAGAATATGATTACTCCTTATGCCTTTGGTCTGAAGAACAAAAATATGAACTATGGATACATAAGTGTTAAATTATCCGCTAATGCCACAACAAATACTGTCAGGGAAATTGAAACGACCTGGAAGGAATTTAGCGCCGATAATCCACTTCAGTATTTCTTTATGGATCAGGATTTTGCTACACAATATGTGAAGGAAAAACAAAATGCACAATTATCTGCCCTTTTTTCACTTCTTACCATTATTATTGCCTCTTTAGGATTGTTGGGACTAACCTCGTTTTCTATCAGGCAGAGAATCAAAGAGATTGGCATTCTCAAAACCTATGGGGCCAGAGTGACCGAAATAATGATCATGCTGAACAAAGATTTTCTAAAATTGGTTGTGGTAGCCTTCTGCGTTGCTTGTCCTGTTTCATGGTACGTAATGCACAAATGGTTGCAGAACTTTGCCTACAGAACAGATTTGAATTGGTGGATTTTTGGACTGGCAGGAGTATTGGCATTAGGAATTGCATTGATAACGGTTAGCTGGCAGACATGGCGGGCTGCTACAAGAAATCCGGTCGATGCTTTACGATATGAATGAGCAATTTGAAAATGAGATAATTTGGAATCTAACAAAGTAAAAATCCCTCTTGGAAAATAGTATTGTATATGTTTAAATATCATTTAAAAATATTCTGGAGAAATCTGTTAAGATTTAAGTTGCATTTAACTATTAATATAATCGGTTTTGCTATTGGAATATCATCATTTATCCTGATCCTGTTATACGTTTATAATGAATTAACTGTCGACAAGTTTCAAAAAAACCTGAACAGGATTTACAAGATCACCCTGGGAGATAATTTTCATACTATGGCTCCTTTTGCCACGATATTAAAAGATAAAATACCTGAAATTGAAAAAATAGTAAGATTGGATTTTCATATGGGTGGGGGGAAATCGCCTCTCCTTCGGATTATAAAAGGAAATGAGACAAAAACAGTCCGGATCAAAGACATTATTTATGCCGACAGTACATTTTTTGATGTTTTTAGTTTCAGGATTATCCTTGGCAATGCAAAAACATCTTTAAAAGAGCCTAATTCAATTATCCTGACCGAAAGCACTTCACGTAAAATATTTGGGAATGACAATCCTGTTGGAAAAACCATTGAATATATAGGTACTAATGAAAATCCCAGGTTAAATTATACGGTATCGGCAATTATTGAAGATATACCGGATAATTCATCCCTTAAATTTAACGGTATAGTATCTTTTAATACCTTAAAATCAATTAAACCGGGGGGTGTTGATGTTGATGAAGATTTCGGGAACTGGACCTATGATACTTATGTATTAACAAATAGCTCCGGTTCTATTGATGAACTAACCGGAAAAACGAACGGAATATGGTTGGATTATATATTAAAAATGAGAAACATTCAACCTGGCAGCGAATCATCTAAAGAATATATATCAGGTTTTGTCCCGTTAAAAGATGTCACGTTTTATAAAAATAACAAAATCAAATTCATCTATTTAATTCTTTTTGTTGGAATAATCATTATCATTATAGCTATTATAAACTTTATAAACCTTTCAATTTCAAAAGCTTCGTTACGCACAAAAGAGATCGGATTAAGAAAAGTTGCCGGTTCAGGCAGGTATGAACTTATTAAACAGTTCATCAGTGAATCTGTTATCTTAACCTTTATAGCTGCATTTTTAGCTCTGTTAGTTGTAAGTTTTCTGGCGCCATTATTTAATGAAATAACCGGTAAACCTATATCTTTTAAATTATCCCAATATCCGGCAGGTATCCTGCTTTTCATTTCAGGAACTATAATTATCGGAATTCTGGCAGGAATTTATCCTGCTCTTTTTCTGTCGTCGCATAAACCCGTTGATGTTTTTAAAAATATCAGGACCGGCGGGAATAAAATCAGCAGCATTATTAAAAGCCTGATAGTGTTTCAATTTGTTATATCTATTGCTTTAATAATAAGTACTGTAACAATATTCCGGCAGATTAATTACATGAAAACCGGAGACATGGGATTTGAGAAAGAAAACATTATAACTTGTCAGCTGACGCAAAATATTCGAAATAAATATGATGCTTTCAAACAGAAACTACTTCAAAATCCTGATGTAATTGGTGTTGCAGCATCAAGCGGTGAATGGCTGTCAGAACAATTTCATATTGGTTTTACCAACGAAGTTAATGGAAGCGAGAAATCTTATTTTGCAATGGCTGTTGATCCGGACTTTGTCAATACTATAGGGCTCAAAGTTTTAAAAGGGAGAAATTTTTCATGGGATCTGGAAACCGACAAATATAAGACGGTTATTTTAAATGAAACAGCTGTGAAAAATTTTGGTTTGGACAATCCATTGGATTTTGAGATGGATTTATTTGATTTCAAAGCAAAGGTCGTAGGTGTGGTAAAAGATTTTCATAATGAGTCGTTTCAAAAGAATATAAATTCTTTGCTGTTATGGTATGTGCCGGGTTATAGTTATTATTTGAGTATCAAAGTCAATAGCAGCAATATCCGGGAAACTATCCGATATATAAGTAAACAATGGGAAGAATTTTCACCGGATATCCCATTTGAATTTTATTTTTTAGATGAAAAATATAATGCCTTATACATGGATGAAGACAAGTTCAGCATGGTTATCAGCTATTTTTCCATCATTGCCATACTGATTGCCTGCCTTGGGTTATTTGGTGTGGTTTCATTTTCAGCTGATAAACGGACCAAGGAGATTGGCATCAGGAAAATCAACGGAGCAAACATCCCTGAAATACTATTTCTCCTGAACAGGGATTTTATTATCCAGGTTTTGATTGCTTGCTTAATTGCTATCCCTGTCGCGTGGTATGCGATATACAGATGGCTGGAGAATTTTGCTTTCAGAACAGAAATAAGCTGGTGGATATTTGCTCTTGCCGGTTTGATAGCTCTTATCATTGCATTGGCAACAGTCAGCTGGCAAACCTGGAGGGCGGCAACGAGGAACCCGGTCGAGGCATTACGATATGAGTAAAAATCGTAATTATTTGATCTTATGTAGTATAGACTATAAAGATAAATATCATGTTAATAAATCTGATGAAAATAGTACTGCGCAATTTAAAACGCAATAAAGCCTTTGCAATACTAAATATTGCAGGCCTTGCAATAAGTATTGGATGCGGATTGGTTATTTACAATATTATATCATACGAATCAGGTTTCGACAGTTGGCAAACACATTATTCCAATATATACCGGTTGATCAATGAATATAAGGTACCCACTGAAGGCGCCATATATTCTGAAGGACAAGTGCATCCACTGGGAAGAGCTTTGAGAGATGATTATCCGGGTGTGGATGCAGTTATGACTTTTTACGCCGGTGAAGGCCAGGTCACCATAGAAAACAGCAACGGATCATCAGATATGTTTCAGGAATCCAGCGGATTAGCTTATACCGAACCAAACCTATTTAATATCTTCGATTTTAAATTCCTTGCAGGGCATCCTTCCGATGTATTGACGAATGCCGGAAGTGTGGTGATTACTTCATCGCTGGCTCAAAAGTATTTTAATTTATCGCCGCAAATGTCAGGAGAGGCGCTGGGCAGAGCTATTACAATAAATAATAACATAACTTTTAGGGTAACCGGTGTAATAGCAGATCCGCCTGAAAATACCGACCTCCCGTTTAAAATTATCGGTGATTATAAAAGCCAGACTGCATCAAACCCCTATTTTCGAAACGGGACTGACTGGAATGAATATAATTCGGCTACCAATTGCTATCTGCTGCTTCCCGATAATATTTCCGCATCCGGTTTTGAGAAACAACTCACAGATTTTTTCAATAAATACAATGTCAGAAATCCTTCTATTGAGCTGAAATATGTTTTACAGCCACTTTCAGATTTGCATTCCGGAGTGTGTAATAATGACAATAACCGTGTAGTACCGGAAAAAAGATTAATCGCACTCGGGGCAGTCGGTTTATTGTTAATATTATTGGCATCCATCAATTTTATTAATTTATCAACAGCCCATGCTTTCAGAAGAGTCAAGGAAATCAGTATACGGAAAATATCAGGAGTAAGCAAGCTACAGTTGATATTTCAGTTTTTTGGCGAGACATTAGTGATTTCATATATCGCTGCATTGACTGGATGGCTTTTATCTCATTTCATTTTTGACTATCTGGAACATTTTATCGGTTACAAACTGAACCCGGATATCCTCCAATATCCCAACAGTATTATTTTTCTGACAATCCTTGCAACTGGCACAGGATTGCTTGCCGGACTCTACCCGTCAATTGTAATGGCCGGTATTAATCCGTTTGGCACAAAGAGGAGTCTCATAGCTTTTGAAAATACAAAGTCATTATTGGTCAGGCGTACGCTGGTTATTGCCCAGTTTATAATTTCGCTTGTGCTGATCATTGGAACTCTTGTGATGCATTTCCAGATGCGCTATTTTCTGAATGCTGATCTGGGATTTAATAAAGATGCCATTCTTGTATCAACACTTCCCGATGCCAACACTGAGAAGCTTCAGGTGTTAAAAGGCGAGCTTTTAAAAAATCCCGGGATTGAGAAGGTTAGTTATGCAACCCGGCCTCCCATGGCTAATTGGAGAGTCAACAATGAAATTAATTATCCAACTCTGGAAAAGAACAGGTATTCCGGGAATCTGAAAACGGCTGACGAAGATTACCTTGACCTGTTCAGACTCAGACTAATTGCCGGAAGAAATTTTTTCGAAACCAAAAATACCGGGGAGGCTGTGGTAAACAGGAAGCTGACCAGGCTTCTTGGCTTTAACGACCCGCATGATGCATTGGGTGAAAAATTCGAATACGGCAGGGGTGGACTACAATTTACCATTATCGGAGTGGTTGAAGATTTTCATGCTGAATCTTTGCATCAGGAAATGGACAATGTAATTTTCAGCAACCTCCCCTGGAACATTAAAGAGATAGCAATAAAATTTGATCCGGCAATAATAAACCAGTCAGGTTTTAAGGAGACTATTGATAAAGTTAAAAGCGAGTGGAACACTATTTTTCCTGATGACATTTTTGATTACAGCTTCCTTGGTCAGCAAATTAAAGACATGTATAAAGAGGAAATACATATCACAAGCCTTTTTCAGTTATTTGCCATTATTTCTATCCTTATCGGCTGCCTTGGATTGTACGGTTTAATATCCTACGTCACAAGCAGGAAAGTCAAGGAGATCGGCATCCGAAAGATAAATGGTGCAAAAGTTTCCGAAATATTAGTCATGCTGAATACAGACTTTATAAAATGGGTAGCCATCGCATTTTTAATAGCCTGCCCAATTGCGTACTATACCATGCATAAATGGCTCGAAAATTTTGCCTACAAAATCACCCTGAGTTGGTGGATATTCGCATTGGCAGGTGTGTTGGCACTGGGAATTGCGCTGCTAACAGTCAGCTGGCAAAGCTGGCGAGCAGCGACAAGGAATCCTGTGGAAGCTCTACGATATGAGTAATAACAAAATGCGAATATCCATATAAAGAAGAGAATCGAAATGGGAAATACAATACATTAATATACTTCAATTTTAAAACAACTTGTTTCGCACTTTTTATAAAATATTAATAAGAGATATTAAAAGGGATAAGTTATCATTCCTGATAAAGATGTTTGGCATAACAGTGGGCTTAACCTGTTTCTTTCTGATATTACTATTTGTTCTGTACGAGTTTAGCTATGACAAACAATTTCCCGGTTATAAAAATATATATCGTATTGTAATGAAACAACCGGGAAATATGTATCAGGGTTCTGATATGTTCGATGCTACGCCCGGACCTCTGGTTCCATATTTAAAAGAGAATTTTCCTGAAATATTGTTTGCAACCCGAATTCAAAAAAGCCAGAATCTTGTTCAATATGAAAATAACTCAAATGTTGAAGATGGAATATTTTATGTTGATGGCGATTTTTTTAAAATTTTCCCATTTCAGTTTATATTTGGCAATCCGGATAATTCCCTGGACAAACCAAATTCAGTGGTATTAACAAAAAAAACAGCATACAGATATTTTGGTAACATTAACCCTGTTGGACAATCATTATTTATAGATGAAAACAAAACATGCGAAATAACCGGAATAATTGAAGATATTCCGGATAATTTGCACTTTAAATTCGACTTTTTAGTATCATTTAACACTTATTATAATGAACATAGTAAATACTTTAACTGGATCAGTAACAACTACAGAACTTACCTACAGCTAAGTAATAATACGTCAGTTAGAGAATTAGAGGATAAAGTCAACCTTTCAGTAAGAGATAAATTCGAGAAGAATAGCAAAGTCCAGTTTATTTTTCAACCACTTACTGATATACATCTGCATGGCAATTGTAATTTCGAAATAGAGAAGAATAGCAGTATTAATCAAATAGTTACATTTTTTGCGATTGGCTTGCTCATTTTGATAATCGCCTGCTTTAATTATGTAAACATATCTGCGGCCGACATATCATACCGCTTAAAGGAGGCAGGAGTGAGGAAAGTTATAGGAGCAACCAACCGACAATTAATTCTCCAATTCATTGGCGAATCGTTTGCATATGTTTTCTGTGCTGCCCTGATAGTAGTGTTACTAATTATTTACCTGATAATTCCGGAATTTAATGTCTATGTACAAAGAGATATCCCTTATTCGTTTTTATTTGAACCAAAAGTCTTTTTAGTTATAATATTATCTGCTATAGTTGTAAGTATTTTATCCGGCATATTCCCGGCTTTTATCATAACAAAATATCAACCGGATCAGATATTTAAAAACACTATTCAGACCAGGAAAAATAAACTTTTTAGTCTGCAAAGCTCTTTCGTCATTGCCCAGTTTGTTATTTCGATTATATTAATTATTGCTGCTTTAACTGCTTATCATCAATTACAGTACCTGCAAAATAAGGACCTGGGATTTCAGAAGGAGAACATCATCAACATTTTATTACGTGACGGGAAATGCCGGGCAAAATATTTAACTATGAAAAATGAACTGTTAAAGAACTCAAATATTATTGATGTCACAGTTTCAAATGCGTTACTGGGCAATGTGATGAGCAATACGCACATCAACCTTAAAGGAAAATCAACAAATGAATTTGCTTCAATATACAGGTTATTTGTTGATGAAAACTTCCTGGAATTTTATGGAATACCATTAAATGAAGGTAATTCTTTTGCAAAATTGAAGGGCACAAACTGCAGATACCATATCTTAAACCAGACAGCTATCGACTTATATAATTTAAATGAAGCTGTTGGTCAAACATTAAGCCTTGGTGAAAGGGATATTTATGCTGATGGCCAGATAATTGGTGTAATTAAAGATATCTATTTCGCTCCTTTATATAATGAGATTTGCCCGTTGGCAATATCCAACTTGAATCCGTCAGAATATGAAGGCAGAGGTACTTTTTTATCGATTAAAATTAGTCCTCAAGACCCTGAAAAAACTATTTCTTATATTAAAAAGGTCTATACTCAATTCTCGCAGAATTATCCTTTTAGCTATAGTTTTTTAAACAGTACAATTGAAAATATTTATGCTGATGAAAGGCGTTACCGGAATCTTAGTCAATTGTTTTCAGTTATAGCAATATTTATTGCCTGTCTGGGATTATTCGGCCTCGCAAATTTAAATCTGGAAAAAAGAACAAAAGAAATTGGTATCCGTAAAGTAAACGGGGCAAACATCTCCGAAGTGATGGTTATGCTAAACCTGGATTTTATGAAATGGATTGCCATTTCATTTATTATTGGATGCCCTGTTGCATGGTACATTATGCATAAGTGGCTCGAAAATTTTGCATATAAAACCAGTCTTTGTTGGTGGATTTTTGTCCTGGCAGGAATACTGGTACTCGTAATTTCATTGATTACTGTAAGCTGGCAAAGCTGGCGGGCAGCGACAAGAAATCCGGTCGAGGCACTGAGATATGAATGAACAATTAGCAATTAACAAATAATAATGAATTTTATTAGAATATGCATCTGAGGCAAACAATAAAAATAACTATCAGAAATTTCAGAAATAATTTTTCCATATCACTTATCAAGATACTGGGACTTTCAGTCAGTATTCTTGTGGTTATGACTATCTGGTCATTTATCATCAATGAGAATAAATATGACAGCGGAATAAAGGATAGTGACAGGATTTATCGTCTCGATGCACACTGGGCCTCAATGCCACCTTTTATCGGTAATATTCTGAACCAGTCAATGGGTACGCAATTTACCACTACCAGGCTGAATTTCTGGACTGATATCGGAGTACAGGTGGACAATAATCCTTTTAACCTTCCGGATCTCTTATTTGCAGACAGTACCTTCTTCAAAGTCTTTGCCTTTGATTTTATTTCGGGTAATCCTGAAGATGCTCTTGTCAGACCTTTTTCAATTGTTCTTACGGAATCTGTTGCCAAGAAGCTCTTTGGCACGACCGACATAAACGGAAGAATATTAAAATTTGAAAATCTTTATGACTTTACTGTAACGGGAGTGATAAAGGATCTGCCTTATCTTCATCTTAAAATAGACCTTGTAGCTTCCCTCCGGAGCCTTGAAACAATAAGGTTTAAAGGAGTTCTCGAACAATACGACGGATGGTCATTCCCTACTTACCTTAAATTACCGGTTAATTCACAGCCTGCAAGATATGAGTTGGAAATACAGGAGTTATTAAAGAAATTCGGCTATGATCAAACATTCAAATTACAACCTTTTAATAAGATCTATTATTCCTCAGAAATAGAAAATGAAAGCAATACCAAACATGGTAATTTATTATATAACAGGATATTAATAGCAATTTCTGTCTTTATTCTATTGCTGGCTCTGGTTAATTTTATAAACCTGACCATTGCAAGCGCAATTTCAAGATACAAAGAGGTAAGCCTGAGAAAAGTGAACGGAGCATCACGGTCCATGATAGTCTTTCAGTTTCTGACAGAGACTTTCTTGTTCATATCTGTATCTTTTTTTGTTGCTTTCATTGTTATATGGTTTTTTAATCCTTTAATCTCTGATCTTACCGGTTTCACTTTTTCATTATCCGACTTCTTCTCATCAGTAAGTATTATAAGTCTGATATCAGGAATAGTATTGTTTACAATCATCTCCGGACTTTACCCTTCTTTATATATAAGTAAAGGATCATTAATCACTGAAAAACAAAGACCATCAGGATTTTCAAAAACTACTTCTCTGCGGAATATTCTTATTATTTTTCAGAATTTTGTCTCGATTACACTTATTCTATGCACTCTTATTGCAAACAGCCAGTTCCGTTATATGAAAAAGAAAGATCTGGGTTTTAATATGGATAATATTGTTATCCTGAAGGTCAATTCTCAAATGAAAGATCATATGGATTTCTTTAAAGAAAAGATATTGAAAATTGCAGGTATTGAGAATATGTCATATTCCAGCAGATTGCCGGGAAATTACTGGGGGTCATGGTGTTGTGTAAATATTGAGGGTCACGAAAATAAATATTTTAATAATTATGTCGATGCTGATTATCTCAGGACGATGGGAATTAAGCTGGTTGAGGGACGTGATTTTTCGGCAGAAAGCCAGTCTGACCTGAAAACCACATATCTGATCAACCAGTATGCAGTAAATCAATATAATCTTAATGATCCGGTAGGACAGGTTATTACGCCCGGGAACGGGGTTAAAGGTACTATCATAGGGATTATTAAGGATTTTCATTACCGGGGACTCAATTATGAAATGACCCCTTTACTTTTATTTTATACTTCCGGCTATCTGAACTACGTAAATATAAGATTAGCCCCCGGGGATATTACCGGTGAGTTACAGAAGATCATGGAAGTATGGAAGGAAGTTTGTTCCGCATTTGCTTTTGAATACAATTTCCTCAATGATTCCTATGACATGCAATACAGGAGCGAGAGAAAATTTGAGAGCCTGCTCTTTGCATTTGCATTATTTGCGTTGTTCATAGCCAGTATTGGCCTTTATGGTTTATCGAAATTCAGTGCTCAAAGGAGGACTAAAGAAATAGGGATAAGAAAGGTTAACGGGAGTAGCATATTGGAAATTATGGTCATGCAAAACATGAATTATTTAAGATGGGTAATTGCCGCACTGGTTTTGTCGTGTCCCTTAGCTGTCTTTTCAATGAAAAAATGGTTAACGGGATTTGCCTACAGAACAGAAATACATTGGTGGATCTTTGTTATTGGTGGACTGATAGCACTATTGATTGCAGTTATGTCAATAAGTATAGTAAGCTGGAAAGCCGCAACAAGGAACCCGGTTGAGGCACTCAGATATGAGTGACGAGATCCCGAGAGCGAAGTGACTCGGGATCGAAGCTTTGAGATATGAATGAGAAATTAACAATTAATAAATTTTCCTATGAAAACTCAAGTAAATGTAAAGACGCACACAATGATTGCAATGCTGGTGGCGCTGCTTTCATGTAATGGATTTACCCAGGAAAACGGAACTCCTACCATAACAAAAACCTTTAATCTGGATCAGCCGGGTACACTGAATGCCAGATCTTCAGGCGGAGGTGTGGTAGTTAGAACCCATGATCAGAAGAAAATAGTGGTGCAGGTATTTATCAGAAAAAACGGAAGGCTTTTATCACCATCGGATCCGGCGGTCGCTGATGTTCTCGAACTGTATGATCTGGATATAGAGAAAAATGGTTCTGTTGTTACTGCAAATATTGAGCGCAGGTTACGTATCAGTCCATGGCAAAATGCAGGTATTTCATTAACCGTCGTAGTACCCCGGGAAATGTCGTGCAATGTATCATCCAGTGGAGGTGGATTAAGAATTTCAGATGTGGAAGGCACACATAATTTTACCAGCAGTGGCGGTGGAATACAATTGGAAGACATCACAGGAACCACTAAGGCAAGTTCATCCGGAGGTAAAGTGACTGCCACTAATCTGAACGGGGATGTTCACTTAAGTTCCAGCGGAGGTGGTGTTACTATTGATGAAGCGCATGGCAACGTTTATGCGCATAGCTCGGGCGGTGGTGTACACCTCAATAATATTCATGGCGATGTGGATGCCGGTAGTAGCGGTGGCGGTGTAAGTGTTACCGGAGAGGCCGGTTATGTGAAAGCCAAATCCAGTGGTGGACCAATCCGTATTAACATAGACAACTTAAGTAAGGAATTATACCTGGAATCCAGTGGGGGAGGAATTGATGCAACCATCCAAAACGGGGAGGATCTTGGCTTTGATCTGGATTTGAGCTCGGATAAAGTTAACATTGAGCTCCAAAATTTCTCCGGAAGAGTTGAAAAAAACCGTGTGAAAGGTACTTTGAATAATGGCGGGATTCCCGTTTATATGCGTTCGACCGGGGGAAATGTCACTGTTCGGTTTGAAGAGTAGAGGGAAGGAGAAAGGTCTGACATTTATAAATACTATGACAAGATTAAGAATTCTGATACGCAGTCTGATTAAGAAAAAATCGACATCACTGATAGTAATTACGGGTTTTTCAGTAAGTATATCGATTGTACTGGTATTAATCGCATTTCTGATAAATGAATTCAGTGTTGATAAGGGATATCCGAATATAGATCGCATTTACAGGGTATTTGCCAACGAAAATATTGCATCAGTCAGGGAAGATTTCCGCGAATATTTCCTGGAAAACTACCCTGAAATAGAAGATGCCTGCCGTTTTAACAGCTATCAAACAACTGTGACCAGCAATGATATACCTTTTACCGGACAGATGATAGCTACCGATTCATCTTTTTTTAATATTTTCTCTTCCGATTTTATTATCGGACATGCCGGTTCTTCTTTAAGCAATCCGAATGATGTTGTTCTTACCGAGAGCTTTGCAAAAAAAGTTTTTGGCAAAGAGGATCCTATAGGTAAAACACTCATTGCCGAATATAAAGAATCATTGGTAGTAAGCGGCATAATAGAAGATTTCCCTGATAATTCGAGTATCCAGGGTGATTTTATTACAAACTCAAAAACTAAAATCTGGTATGAAGGATGGAGTGACGGACAGGGAAATACCTTATATTATTTCAGGTTATTTTGCCTTATAAAAAATAATACTAACGTTCCTGTTCTTGAGGATCTTCTGACAAAGGATATAAGCTCAATTGAATACTCTATGGGATATCCTATCGAAAGTATTGATCTTATCCCTTTCGGTGAATCCTATTTCATGCAGGGAATAGACCGTAGCCTGACCCGCCATGCAAATATTAAGCTGATAAAATTACTTCTGGTAATCACATCAGTGATTATTCTCCTTGCAATATTTAATTATATAAATCTGACAACTGCCAGTTTTACCGACAGGTATAAAGAGATCGCTGTTAAAAAGACTATTGGTGCATCAAAACAAAAAGTGTTCTTTCAATTTATTTCAGAGTCAGTCCTGATATGTTTTATTTCTTTACTGGCAGCATTGCTGTTATCGTCATTATGGATTCCCTTATTTGAAAAATTTCTTGATGACAGCATTAATTTAAAAGTATTGTATAAACCTTTGGTTATGTCATGTATCCTGGTAGGAGTACTGATAATATCGACGCTCTCGGGAATGTATCCGGCTTTAGTTATATCAGGGCTTCACCCTGTCAATATTTTTATGAAAAAAGGGATTTCAGGGAAAAGTACTTTTAATCTTAGAGGAGTTTTAAATATTATTCAGAATGCAGTTTCAGTTACACTTATTATTGCGTTGATAGTAATTACACGACAAATTGATTATGTCAGGACCAAAGATTTTGGATTTGATACCGATAAACTGTTAAGAGTGAATGTGCACTGGCGGCTTGCAGAAAAGAGAGAGTTCATCAGAGACAAGCTTTTGCAGGAACCGACAATTAAAAATATTTGTTTTTCTCATGGTACTCCGGGCAGTATTTATGCAAGTTCTTCCTGGGATGTTAATGGTAAGGAAGGTTTTATAAATCAACTGACTGTTGATACTGCATTTTTTAACGTTTTTAAAATACCTGTCATACAAGGCAGAGGTACGATGAAATCGGATTTTAACAAGGTATGTTATATCAACGAAACTGCTTTTAAGGAAACCGGTTGGGATACATTTGAAGGTCATGATTTTCATGGGAAAGAGATAATAGGCATTATTAAAAACTTTCATTTTGTTAATCTGTATAATAAGATTACACCTTTGGCAGTAGTTATATCAAACGAGATGGGAGCTTCTCATCTGACTTTAAGAGGTGATCCGGTGAATATTCCTAAAACTATTGATGCATTGAAAAAAACGTGGAAAGAGATATGCCCGGGTTATGAATTGACATATCAGTTTTATGACGACTGGCTTGATTCAATGTATAAAAGTGAGGAAAGACTGGCTTCGGCAATCCGGTTATTTGCAATTCTTGCTATTATGATCTCCTGCCTAGGGATGATAGGTATTGCTGAGTTCTCCATAAGAAAAAGAACAAAGGAGGTGGGCCTTCGCAAAGTAAACGGAGCAAGAGTATCACAGGTTATGATATTGCTGAATATGGACTTTATAAAGTGGGTGTTTTTTGCTCTTTTCATAGCAATACCATGTTCTTATTTTATTCTGAATAAATGGCTTGAAAGCTTTGCATATAAAGCAGGGTTAAGCTGGTGGATCTTTACCGTTGGAGGGATCATTGCAATTTTATTGGCATTACTGACAGTCAGCTGGCAAAGCTGGAGAGCGGCGACAAGAAATCCGGTGGAAGCTCTGCGATATGAATGAGTATGGATTGTGATGAATTACTTAAAATACTATACAGTAATAATCAATACATCTAAAAATAAATAATTGTTAATTGTTCATTGATAATTGATAATTGAAATAATTATGATAACACTAAAACACATTTACAAGTATTACGATTCAAAATTCCAGAGGACCTTTGTCCTGAAGGATATCGACCTTGAAATATCAGAAGGTGAGTTTGTTACCGTTATGGGACCTAGCGGAGCGGGAAAATCTACTCTTCTGAATATTATTGGCATGCTTGATGAACCGAACGAAGGAGAATATCTCTTTTTGGACCATTCTGTTCATACTATAAACGAAAAGAAGAGAGTTGAATTTCACAGGAACTTCATAGGCTTCATCTTCCAGGCTTTTCATCTTATTGATGAAATGACGGTTTATGAGAATATCGAAACCCCTCTCGTTTATAAAGGTGTTAAAGCCTCTTTACGTAAGGCAATGGTTGCCGAAATGCTCGACAGGTTTAGTATAGTGGCCAAAAAAGATCTTTTCCCTGTTCAGCTTTCAGGCGGTCAGCAGCAACTTGTCGGAATAGCCAGAGCAATTGTAGGCAAACCTAAATTGTTGCTGGCCGATGAACCAACAGGTAATCTGCATACTGACCAGGGGAAGCAAATAATGGAGCTCCTTAAAATCCTTAATAATGAGGGCATTACTATAATTCAGGTTACGCATAATGAGCAGTTTGCATTGTACGGAAGCCGTATAATACGTCTTATTGACGGAATGATTTCCAGTGATAAAAGAACCTGATCAGATTTATAGATATATGTAATCTGAAAACTATAAAAATGTTCAGGAATTATATAAAAACCGCAATTAATTTATTGATGAAAAAAAAGTTTTTTTCATCAATAAATATTATCGGATTAGCCCTGGGAATAACAGCGTGTTTGTTAATATTGATATATGTAGTAAACGAATTAAGCTATGAAAGCTTTCAGGAAAACAGGCACAATATATACCGTATTGCACTCGAATGGGGGACTGAAGGTAACATAATGAAGTTTGCAGGATCGATGCCGGCGCTGGCTCCTGCATTGAAAGAAGAAATCGCTGAGGTCGAGGAAGCCGTCCGCATAAGGAAAGATTACGATGCTGTTATCAAAACCACGGATAACCAGGAAATTAAGGAAAATAATTTGTTCTTTGCAGATCAGGGAATTTTTAATATTTTTTCATTTGACTTAAACTATGGCGACGCGGAAAATGCACTGACGGATCCGTTTTCAGTAGTTATTTCGAAAAAGATTGCAACAAAGTATTTTGGCGATATTGTTCCTCCGGGACAGGAACTATTGTACCATGACACTCCGTTAAAAATAGCGGGTGTTATGCTTGATATCCCTGAAAACACACATTTAAATTGTGATCTGATAGTCTCTTATTCCACCCTTAAAGCTATGGGTGAAATAGTTGAGCATCCATGGAACCAATGGGGTGATGATCTTACTTATGTTTTGCTGAAGAACAAAACATCTTCAGGTACTATCATCCCAAAACTAAACGATCTTCTTTTAAAAAATGCAGGCGAATGGCTTGCCTCAAGGATGAAGTTTGAAATGCAACCTCTGAGCGAGATTCATTGGGAGACAGATACCCGGGGAGATATCGGGGCAAAAGGGAATAAAACTTATGTCTATATATTCCTCTCTGCAACCATTTTTGTCCTTGTGATAGCTTGTTTCAATTTCTTGAATCTCTCCATATCTCAATATCTGGGCAGGATGAAGGAAGTAGCGATCCGTAAAACATTTGGAGCTCAAAAGAAACAGATGATAGTGCAGTTTATGACGGAATCTCTGGTAGTAATCCTGATTTCATGCCTGATAGGAGTATTCCTTTTTGAGCAATTCTATACTGATCTTTATTCTTACCTGGGTACTGTCTATGTTTTGGCTAAGAATCATTTCAATACATTGTCTTTAATAGTATTTATATTAATTATTATAGTGGGAGCCACCGCAGGAGGATATCCCGCAATTTATATTTCCAGATTCAGGCCGATAGAAATTTTGCATAAAGAGACATTCGGCTTAAACAAAAAACTAACACTACGCAAGCTGTTGATCATGGTTCAGTTTTCCATTTCCATTATTCTTCTGGTCGGGACAATCATCATCTTTCGTCAATTAAATTATATGAAAAATTCTAGTCTTGGCTTTGTAAAGGAGAACGTGGTTCTCTTAAATTTCCCCGGAACAAACCAGGCAATTAACTCTAAATATGATGTTTTAAGAGATGAACTTTTAAAAAACTCAAATATCCGCTATGTCTCAGGAGCATACACTGTACCGGGCATAAACAGCCAGATGAATATAAGTGTAAGAACTGAAGGGACCCCATCAGATAATTCTATCAATATACAGGCACTACCGGCTGATTATGCATTTGTGAAATCGATGGGACTGGAAATTGTTGAAGGGCGGGATTTTTCCAGGAATTATTCAACTGACAGGTATGAGAGTGTCCTCATTAGTCAGGCTGCTGTTGCCTCACTGGGATTAAAAAACCCAGTGGGAACAAAATTAATGATTCCGGGGGAAGAAAATGAAAACGGAGTTAATGTTATTGGAGTGTTTAAAGATTTCCATGTTAGATCGTTCCATGAAAAGATAAATCCGATGTTGATTTATATAAATCCTGAGATGTATATTACTATAGTGCTAAGATTAAATCCACAGAATATTGATGGGACACTTGAATATGTAGAAAAAACCTGGAGCAATATTTTACCGGGGATTGGTCTGAATTACAGGTATCTTGAAGATGCCTATAATAACCAGTATGGTCCGGTAGAAAAAAGCGGCTTTTTATTATTGCTTTTTACGATGACGGCATTATGCATCTCATGTCTTGGATTGTTCGGTTTTGCCTCCCTGGTTATAAGCAGGAGGAAAAAAGAGGTTGGCATAAGAAAGGTTATGGGAGCACCGGTATCAGACATATTACTCCTTTTATCAGGCCAGGTTACTGTCTGGATCCTTACATCAAGTCTGATTGCCTGTCCTGTTGCTTATATCCTTGTCAGGAAATGGCTACAGGATTTCGCATTCCAGGTGAAAATCTCATGGTGGATTTTTCTGGCAGCTGTTTGTTTTGAACTGATAATTGCTTTACTTACAGTGGGTTGGCTTACCTGGCTGGCAGCAACAAGAAACCCGGTCGAAGCATTACGATATGAATAATCTAAGAATTCTAATATGGGTAAATTAATATTCATTTTAAGGGTAAACATCCGTAATTTATTTACCAATAGAAAATTTGCATTGATAAATATAATCGGGTTATCTGTTGGAGTAACTGCCAGTATGTTAATACTCCTTTATGTTCGATATGAAACCTCTTTTGATAACTTTAATCCAAGTGCAAAGAATATATACCGGATAGTTGAAAGTAATATACAGGATGGCTCAATCGGGGCATCAACTCCCCTGGCTTTGTCGGATGTTTTGAAAAAGGATTATCCCGAGATAAAAAATGTAATCGGATTGATGAGTACAATAAATGATTTGAAAATCGGTGAAGATAGATTTGAAAATATCAGAGGAGCAGTTGTTGAAAAGGAGTTTTTTCCTCTTTTCAATTTCCCATTGATATCAGGTAACCAGAGTACTCTTTTTAAGGATCCTTTTGAAGCTGTTATTACCAGAACCCTCGCTGAAAAACTCTACGGAAACATTGATGTATTAGGAAAAACATTTGAATATGAGACCTTTACTTTTAAAGTTACTGGAATAATAAATGATATTCCATCAAATTCAATATTTGATTTTGAATACTTCCTTTCCGATAATTTCAGATATGTATATTTTACCGATATACATGAACGATGGTATCATTTCGGGCTTTACACTTTTGTAACATTTAATGGTAATAAGGTTCCTGATAGATTTGAAAATATACTTACCAATATTGAAAAACAATACTATCCTGATTTTATGAGAAACAGGCATAATTATCTGGTGACTCAATTTTTTGGCAGCCATCTGAACTCTACGCTTGAGAACGATATTGTGCCCGGTGTTAATCCGGCTTACCTTTGGATACTTTCGGCAATTGCATTGGGAATATTGGTGATTGCATGCCTGAATTTCATGAATATATCAATTGCGAATACCGGGAAAAGAAATATTGAAACTGTTATCAAGAAGGTAAACGGGGCTTCTCCCGGGGTTCTTATTGGTGATTTCTTTGCTGAGATAGCTTTTTTGGTAGTCACCAGCCTTATAATCTCCTTTTTTGGTGTATATTTTTTATTGCCCTTTTTCAATAATCTGATAGGAAAGAACATTATCGTAGATCTTTCAGATCCAATATTCTGGTTTGGGACCATTGGATTTGGAATTTTATCAATATTGATCTCCGGACTTTATCCTTCTATTGTATTATCCAGGCCGTCTCCCATAAAGGTTCTGCTTCACAACAGGGAGTCGGATAAAAACAAAATGACTTTTCAGAAAAGTCTTGTTGTGCTTCAATTTACAATAACCATAATATTAGTTGTTGCTCAACTTTTTATCTTCAAACAGATCTCTTTCATGCGGAACCATGATACGGGATTTAATAAAGAGAACCTTATAACTATACCAGTTCGGTCACTTGGATATAGTGGCAATGAAAGGATGAATAATACTACCCTTTTTACCAATACATTAGAAAAATATTCAGCACAGTATGGCTATGGTAATACCTCTGTTACTGAATTTGTTCCCGGATTCGGATTCAGAAATAACTTTAAAATCTATCCTGAGGGAAATGAATATCCCGATGGACTTGAGCTACTCTCCTGCGATGTGGATGAAAATTTTATTGATGTTTTCGGAATGAAATTATTAAATGGAAGGTTTTTCTCAAAAGATTATTCAACTGACAATAATGCATTAATAATTAATGAATCAGCATGGAAAAAGCTTGGATGGAAAGATCTTGACGGGAAAAAGTTTGGATTAATTACCAGGGACAACAGTAAGGAAGTAATAGGTGTAATAAACGATATTAATGTCACATCCTTGCAATATCCTGTTCGTCCAATGATTTATCAATTTGGTCGTCATCACAACTATCCGGGATACATTACAATCAAAATAAATCCTGATAAAAAGTCAGAGACAATTGAATTTATAAAAACACAATGGAATGATATGTTTCCGGGAATCCCGTTTGCATTTGAGAGTATTGATGAAAAATACAGGGATGCCTATGATGCGGAGGAGAAGCTGGCAAGGATAACCGGAATATTTTCGTTTCTTGCGATATTCTTATCGTTAATGGGAATTTTCGCATTAAGTACTCTTGAAGCTGATAAGAGAACCAAGGAGATAGGTATAAGGAAGATTAACGGTGCAAAAGTTACAGAGATACTGTCAATGCTGAATAAAGACTTTGCAAAATGGGTTATTGTAGCATTTTTAATTGCTTGTCCGGTAGCATGGTATTTCATAAGCAGGTGGATACAGAACTTTGCCTATAAAGTCGACTTAAACTGGTGGGTATTTGCTATTGCAGGAATATTAATTCTTGGGATTGCTTTACTTACCGTTAGCTGGCAGGCATGGAGAGCTGCAACGAGGAACCCTGTCGAAGCGTTGAGGTATGAATGACCCCCTCTGCCTCACAGATTCGGCTTCTTACAAAACAACACAATATCATTGTGGTTAATCCTTATTTATCCTACTTTTGAATCCAAATTCTGATTTATGAAAGTATATAAGTTCGGAGGGGCATCAGTCAGGGATGCCGGAGGAATCAGGAATCTGGCTAAAATAGTTACTGATGAGGCAGATTATCTTATTGTAGTTGTTTCTGCATTCGGAAAAACAACAAACGCGCTTGAGAAAGTCCTCAGGTCATGGCTTGCAGGTGAACAAGATTATAAAGACCATCTGGACAACATTTACAGCTATCATTCATCTGTTGCAGAAGATATTTTCCCTTCCGGAAATTCAGCAAAAA
>Ga0307419_10000041_pt1 | contig 44678 bp, 48 predicted proteins | sample SalMarWE160230MG_2_FD_202512 | JGI IMG/M metagenome (GOLD analysis project Ga0307419, IMG submission 202512) | Salt marsh sediment microbial communities from the Plum Island Ecosystem LTER, Massachusetts, United States - WE1602-30 | ecosystem: Environmental > Aquatic > Marine > Intertidal zone... | reverse complement strand
TCGCGGCGTCCGGCCCAGACGACGTTTTGGCCTTGCCAATAATGCGGACCGCGCACGCCGGTTAGCTCCGTCCGGCCGAGCAAGTCTCCATAATAGGCGTTGATGGCTTCAAGCCTTGTGCCGCCATAGGTGTAAAGCGCAAGCGCGCCAAGACCGGCGATCAGGACGCCGATGAGCGCCCAGATGAGAAAGCGGTATGCCCGGGCCGGGTTCAATCCGTTTCCCAGGCCAAAAAGGGATGCGCGACCAGATTGGCATTGAAATATTTCGGGTCGCCGGTGACCTCCTCGCCGATCCACTCGGGCTTGTCGAAGACCTGGTCTTCGGACGCCAACTCGATCTCCGCCACCACCAGTCCCCGATTGGCGCCGAGGAACTCGTCAACCTCCCAAACCACCTGCCCTATCGGAATCCGGTAGCGGTTCTTTTCGATCGCCGGCCGCTCGCACAGACAGTCGATCATCTCCTCGGCGTCGCCCGGCGGAATCTCGTATTCATATTCGCTCCGCGTCGCGCCGATGGATGCGCCCTTGACGGTCAGCGCGGCCCTATCGCCGGCCTTCCGCACGCGGACCGTGCAGATCTTGGCGGTCGACAGATAGCCCTGCCGGTAATGCACCGGCTTCGCCAGCGCCCGCCACGCTTCGCCGATGACGAGGAACTTGCGCTCGATTTCGGTACCCATGGCTTACGCTCCTCGACCCGCGCCGGCGGCGGAGTTCCAATCGTCAGAGATCGCCTTCGAGAAATTGGGCGCGGCCGAGCCCGAACGACCAGTCCTCGTCGCTGTTCTCGACGATCGACACCATCACATCGGCGGGTGCGATGCCGCACGCAAGCTCAAGCTCCTCGCACAGGGTCCGGTAGAACGCGATCTTTTCTTTCTTCTTGCGCGGACGCGAGGTCACCTGGACGACCACGACCTGGTCGCTGCGCTCAAGGCCGAGTCCGGTGTCCTCGACGATCAGGCGCGAGCGCTTGTGCTCGTGCACGATCTGGTAGCGGTCGCGGTCCGGCACCTTGAAGGCGGCAAGCATGGCGCGGTGCGCCGCATCGAGCAAGGTCTTCAGCTCGGCGTCGTTGCGGCCTTCGATCAGGTCAAAGCGAATGAGCGGCATGCGAAACCTCTTCGGCTTGAACGACGGTCCGGTACATTCACACGTCAGGGTCCGGGCAACAACGGGCATCAAGCGGCCTTGAAGGCGACATGCCGCTGACAAAATCGTGGAAAATCATCCGCGCCGGTCGAGGCCGCGGCCAAACGGCCGTCAGCCTGCGCCGATTTCGGCGATTGATTGGGACGCCACGCATGGGACATGCCGCCAAGACGATGACGGTACGGGAGCGGCTCGACCATGGCGGGATCGCGCTGCCCGGCAAGGATGGCCAGTCCTACCTGATGCGGCCGATCCGCCCGGCCGATGCCGCGTCTCTCATGCGCGGCTTCGATGCCATGACCGACAACGCCAAATGGTTCCGCATGCTGTCCGGCGTTCCCCATCTCACCGAGGCGATGGCGATGGCATTCTGCCGCCCGGATCCGCAAGCCGATTTGTGTGTCGTGATCGAGGGGCGCGGGGCGCTGGCCGGCGAAATCCTGGGCGGCGCCCGGATCGCCGGCGCCGAGGACGGGATTTCGGCGGAGTTCTCCGTCTCGCTCCGCCCCGAGGCCGAAGACCTCGGACTTGCGCACAAAGCGCTGGAGACGGTGTTCGCCGCGGCCAAGGACATGGGCTATGCCCGCATCTTCGGGTCGATCCACGCGCGCAACGCGCCAATGCGGGAACTTGCCAAAAAGATGGGTTTTCGCCTGCGGCGGGACCCTCGGGATGCGTCCCTCATGCTGGCGGAGCTGGCGCTCTAGCCGCGCCTGGCCTTGGCCGTCGCAAAAGTTTGCCGCAAAGCCGATATTGACATCTAAGCGCGGTTTTAGGGACTCTCGGGGGACGCAAGGACATGGACTGGAAAGGGAAGCAGTGATGACGGATTCGGCGAAGCTTGAGGAAGTCGAGCGGCGCATCCAAATCGTCGAGGACAATTTACGCGAGCTGATCGAGCAGGCCGCCGCCTATTCCGGCGCGGCCGATGAGGAGCGCGCCGCCGACCGCATCGCCGAGCAGCAGGCAAAGCTCGACGCGCTGCGCCAAGAGCGCGCGGCCTTGCTTGGCGAGGATTAGAACGCTGCCTTAAGGCGGCGGCGCGTGGTCCGCAGCATCGGGCGGCGAAATCGGTGCCGGGTCCTCGCAGGCGTGTGTCTCGGAAAACCGGCGCGCCGCGATTTCGGCCGTCGCCGCCAAGGCGATCGCCCGGGTCAACGCCATGCGGACGTCGTGATGCCAGGTGGCAAAGCGGACAAGCGCGCCCAGCATTTGCAGCTGCGGCTTGAGCGCCTCGAGCCGGTTGGCGCGCTCCTCTTTCACGCGCGTGATCAGGGTTTCGAATTGAGCCTGCTCGGTCTCGATTTGCCGCTGGATCCAGTCCGCCCGGTCTTCCAGGTCGCTGCGGATGTCCCGCATCTCTTGGGTTTTGATCTCAGGCACGTTGGGGGACCTCAACCTCATCGTCGTCAAGGACGGCGAGTGGTGCAAACTCCACCGCGCATCCCGATCCGAGGGCTTCGTTGATCGCGTCCATGGTTCGCAAGAACGCCTGAGCGCTTTCATACTCGACGGCGAGCTGCTCCAAGGCGCGGGCCACAACGCCGAGATGCTCCCTCTCCTGTTCGGCCCGCATCTCCGCCAGCGCCCGGCAGGAGGCGGCCTGTACTCTGCACTGTTTCGGATCCCCAGCCATTTCGCGCCTCACGAGTTCGCTCATGAGGAAAATTCAGATCGAGGTACGCTGGTTCCGGTCGGCGGAAGCGAATTGGGAGGCCCTGTGACCGAAAAACCACATCGAGGCCCCGCGTCCCGGATAGACGGCGCCGCGCGCCGGGCGATTGGCGGCCTATGATCCGGTCTCCGGTTCGTATAGGTTGCCGCTAAGGTCGCGGGCCAGCCTCAGAGGGGACGCGAAAGTTGCGGCCGGGGACGAGTCATGAATCGCCTGCCAAATCCGGGGCCTTAACGGCATGAGCCGGCCGGCGGAACATAGGCGGCCAACGAAACCGGCCAGCCTCCATGTGATTACCAGTCTGCACGCCGCTCGCACCGCGCGCACGCTCACGCGCGTGATCCGGGCCGATTTCGAGTTGCATGGCGCGCGGCACATTGTCGTTGCTCTCAAAGAGGACGGCAGTGGCAAACAGGCGTTGCAAGACGCCGGCATTGAGCTGCATTGCCTCGGCCTCGCGACGCCATGGCACGCGCCGGGCGCGCTCCTTCGCCTGATGGTCCTGATGCGGCGGCTCCGGCCCGACGTCGTGACGACATGGTGTCAGCCCGCGCATCTCCTTGCCATTGCGGCCGCGGTCGCGAGCGGGACCGGGGCCAAGCGTGTGGTGTGGACCATGTCGGGTGCAAACCCGAATGCGTCCGGCCGAACGCGGTCCATGCCGAGGCTGCTTCGGGCCCTTTCGCCGCTGCCGTGGGGCATCGCCGTAGGATCGCGCTCCGCCAGGCAAGCCTATCAAGCGCTGGGCTATCGCCCCCGCCGCTGGTTCGGCCTCGATCGCGGCGGGCGCGAGGAGGCGATGGAACGCGAGCTCCGATCGTATCGCCGGCTGTGGCGAGTGGCCTCCGGTCTCGATCCCGCCTCGGTGAGGCCCGGGCTGCTTGAGCGGACGTTTCCGTGGCTCAAGAAACGAACCTTGGCGCGCATCCGCCGCATGCGGCTGACCAAGACCACTTTCATCGCCGTCACCGGGAGCTGCGGCAAAAGCATGACCGTCAGGTTGGCTACCGACATCCTGCGCGGCGACGGCTCGTGCTTTTGCCGGGAGTTCCAAAATATCGTCGGCAGTTCTGTCAAAACGATCTTGTCAATTCCCGCATCCAGCAAATATTGCGTTCAAGAAGTGTCGGGGCATTTCCCGGGCGCCATCGCCGGACATATTCCCTTTCTCAAACCCCGGATCGGAATTGTCACCGCAATCGGCTCCGATCACTACACAGAGTTCCGCGGTCTCGAGGCGACGGCGAAAGAGAAAGGCGGATTGGTTGAGGCCTTGCCGGGGAACGGCATCGCCATTCTCAACGCCGACGATCCTCACGTGCGGGCCATGGCGTCCCGAACCCACGCGCGGGTGCTCCTGTTCGGACTTTCTCCCGACGCCGATATCAGGGCGCACGACGTCTCGAGCAGATGGCCGGACCGCCTGACGCTGACGGTCGTGCATGGCGATGAGAGCGTCCGCATTCGCACCAAGCTTGCCGGCGAACATTGGATCCCAGCAGCTCTTGCCGCGATCGCTTGCGGCGTCGCCTGCGGCGTCGGCTTGAGGGCCTGCGCGCGCGCCGTCGAGGCGCTCGATCCCCTGTTCGGCCGCTATTCAGTTCATTTTGATCCTGACGGCCCGGTCTTTGTGCTCGATACCGTGAAAGCCCCGTTCTGGACGATCGCGGCCGGCCTGTCCTTCATCGCGCAAGCCCAAGCGCCGCGAAAGACGGTCGTGTTCGGCAACATCGCCGATATGCCCGGGAGGGGCCGACAGAAGTACCGCAAAATTGCCCGCGAGGCCTTGGACGCGGCGGATCGGGTTGTGTTCGTCGGACCCAACGCCGCTTCTGCGACCAAGCAGAGCGGGGGAGAGTTGGGCCAAAGACTGTTTGCGTTCCAGACCAGCTACCAGGCATGCGCCTTTCTTGCCGAGAGTGCCCTGCCGGCGGAGCTCATTTACATCAAAGCATCGGCCGCCGATCATCTCGAACGGCTCATGCTGTCGCGGCTTGACCTTGTGGTTTGCTGGCGGGAGCGATGCGGGATGGAAGACGTGACCTGCCCCCAATGCCGGGATTATCGCAAGCCGCATGCCCCGCCTTTTGGCCTTGCCGAGCCGGAGTCCGACCGCGACGCGATCGCGGCAAAGGCACCCGGACATTGATCGGATTGCGGCAGCGCGCTTGCGCGACCGGCACTCAGGACTGACAATGCGGGCTTACTCAAACCTGCGAGCGGTTCATGTGCGGACTCGTTGGGATATGGCGGCATGACGGAGGCGAAGCCGATCGGTCGGCGATCGGGCTTATGCTGCCAACGGTCGCGCATCGCGGGCCCGACGGTAGCGGCATCTGGCAGGATGGACGCGTCGCGTTCGGCCATGCACGGCTCGCGGTGATCGATCTGACGGAGGCTTCGGCGCAGCCGATGCTGACCGCGGATCGGACCGGCGCCATCGTCTACAACGGAGAAATCTACAATTATCGCGAACTGCGCCGCGAGCTTGAGCGTGAAGGCGTCTCGTTTCGCAGCGCGGGCGACACCGAGGTCCTTCTTGCCGCCTTGCACCATTGGGGACCCAAAAACTGTCTCGATCGCCTGAACGGAATGTTCGCCTTCGCCTATCTGGACCGGCGGGAGGGCGCGTTGTGGCTCGCCCGCGACAAGATGGGCATCAAGCCTCTTATCGTTGCCGATACCGGTGCCGAGCTGATCTTTGCCTCGGAAGCAAAAGCCCTGCTCGCTCATCCGAGGATGACACCGCGCGTGGACCGCGTCGAAATGGCGAAGTGGCTGCTTTCAAGAGGGTTCGGACCGCGGCAAGTCATGTTTGCCGGGATGGATGAGGTCGAGCCGGGCTCGGTCTGGAAAGTGACCTCCGGCGGCGTCGAGAAAAGCCGATTTTTCGACCTCGCCGGTTCGATCGATGTCGAGCGCCTGACCGCGAACGCCTCGGTCGGCTTGGACGTTTGGCCGAACCAATTTCGCGAGCACCTGGAGCAAAGTGTGACGCTGCATCTTGAGAGCGATGCGCCTGTTGCCGTGATGTGCAGCGGCGGCGTCGATTCAAGCTTGATCGCGGCTTATGCCAAGGACGGGTTGCCCGGCTTGCGGGCCTATGTCGCCGATGTCGCTTGGCCGGGTGCCGAAGGCGACCAAGCCGCACGCGTGTGCCAACATCTGGGAATTCCTTTGCGGCGCGTCGGCATCGATCAAAGCCGCTTTCTGCGACTTTGGCCTCACGCCGTCTGGTCTTGCGACGCGGCGCCGCTGCGCCCGAGCGCCATGGGCGTGTTGGCCGTCGCGCAAGCGTGCCACGCCGACGGAATCAAAGTCTTGCTGAACGGCGAAGGATCGGACGAGCTGTTTGCCGGCTACGATTGGCACCGGTCGGCCTACCGCAGATGGCGGACACGCCCGTCAGACGACGCGTTTGTGCAGGCCCCATTCAATTTGATTTGGTCCGGCGACGATATCAGAAGCCGGTGGATGATTGCGCTCGACCCCGATGCCGTCTTAAGGCCCCGCCGGCTCATGGAGCATCTGGGTGCGGTAGAGCCGCCTGCCGATCGCGCATTTCTGGCACGGGGCCTTTACGACCTGCGTTATCATTTACCGTGGATTCTTCACCGGCTTGACCGGCTGGGAATGGCGGCGGCGATCGAAACGCGCGTGCCCTTTCTGGAGAATGGTTTGTTCGATTTTGCCTTTCATCTTCCGGCCAGGGCAAAGCTGCAACGCAGGCAGGGGAAGTGGCTGGTCAAGCAGGCTGCCGCCCAACGGCTTCCTGCCGACATTGTCTACGCGCGCAAAAAAGGCTTTCCGGTCCCGTTGGCATTTTCATCGGGGACGGAGCAACTGATCGCCGGCGGACTGCTTGCCGATTTCATGCAATGGCCCGCCGACGCGATGGAGGAGATTATCCCGACCCTCAGGCGAGCGTCGGGTCTGCGCTTCCAATTGGTCGGCCTCGAGTTGTGGTTCCGCATGTTTTTTGACGGCCAGACGCCCGACGCATTGGCCGAGACCCTCATGGGTGTTGCCAAGGAAGCAAAACCCAGGCCTGCGAAAACGCCGCGGCGGCGCCAACGCAAGCCCCAAGCCCCCGAAGGCGCCCGCGCGTGGCGGTTCATTCCCGCATTCTTACGGCGCTCTTGAGCCGGACGAAGCGCGGCCGCCACACGCCGGGCACGATATTGCAGCCATCGCCTCTATTTTTCAGAGAAAGCCGTGACGCCGTCCCAGTCCTCGGGCGGCGGATCGCCGATCCACGCGCGACACAAATCGCGCAGACGCAAAGACGGCCCGTCATCAGGGTCTTCCGACAGAACCTCATCGAGAAGCTGCACGGCCTCGGCAAAGCGGCGCTCGGTCGAGAGGCGCAAAGCGCGCTCATATCGTTCGGCCCGTTCGCGCGCCGCGCTCGACACGTTGGAGGCTTCGCCAAGCAGTTCATAGAGCTCGGCCGGAACGCTTTTGCCTTTCGCTCTCACGCGATCGATCCGCCGCCAGACGAACCTGGGACCGGCCGCGTCAACGACGGATTCCGTCGCCAAGACCTCGGTGCCGTAATGGGCGTTCAGCGCTTCGAGCCGGCTCGCCGTATTGACCGTATCGCCGAGCGCGGTGTAGCTCAGCCGTTCCGGCGCACCGACATTGCCGACAACAGCCGGCCCGGTGCAGAGTCCAAAATGCGTCGGCAGATCCGGAAGATTGCTATCCCGCCATCGCGCGCGTTGCTCACGAAGCAGACGCTGACACGCGAGCACCGCCGAAACGGCGTGGGCCGCGTGATCCTCAAGCGGATCCGGCGCGCCCCAGAACGCTACGATCCCGTCGCCGACGATCTTGTCGACCGTCCCCCTCTCGCTTTGCAGAGCCGTGATCATGAGCTGGAAATAGTCCGACATGTGATGGGTGAGCTCTTCGGGCGTCATGCTTTCGGCCGTGCGGGTAAAATCCCTGATGTCGGTGAACAGCACGGTGAGGCTGGTCTTTTTGCCCCCGATCATTGCCACCTCGCCGCGGCGAACCAGGTCCCGGACAAGGGAGACCGAGACGTAGCGCGAGAACGATTGAATTCCCGTCAGCATCTGCGATTGCGCATCGGCGAGCTGCTTGATCTCGCGAACTCTGGACTCCACCGGAGGGGCGTCGGTTAAGTTCAGATCGCGCACTTTGGCGCTTTGCCGGGCGAGCGCTTCGAGCGGCCGGCTGTAATACCGGGCCACGAGCCCGGCCAGCAGCAGCGCCAACAAGACGGCGACCGCCGAAACCGCCAGCACCCAGTAGCGCTGACGCTCGGCTTCGCCCAAAAAATCGCGTTCCGGAACCGCGACCCCGATCCACAGCGACTGGTCTTGCAGCTTGAATTGCCTAAAGCCGCTCCACCAGAACCCGTCATCGCTTTCAAACCGGAACACGCCGCGCGATCCTTTGCCGGAGTCTCGCCAAGCCGACACCGCATCCCGGACCACGGCGAGATCGAGATCTTCGGCCGTCAGCAGCGTGGCGGCCCGGTCGGAATCGGCCTTGTCCGTCGCCTTGCGCAGCACATCGCGTATCTGTTCCGGATCGGTCCAACGCGCATCTGCGGGGAGACCGATCAACGAGCCGTCGTCATGGAGCACGAAGGCCACGCCGTTCGGGCTCGGGCGGAGGTTCGAGGTGAAGCGCGACAAATCTCTGAGCAGAAGATCGAACGCGACGAGTCTGGTTTGCCCGGTCGCTTGATTGCGCCATTTTTGCGAGACGGTCAGGCCGGCATCTTTGGTGATGAAAAAATAATAAGGCGAGGTCCAATGGGTCTGATCGAGATCTGCACCTGTATAGAAAGGCCTGCGCCGGGGATCGTAATCGCTCGCGTCTTCCGGCAGCTTCTCTTCCGAATAGAGTTCCCGGTCGCCGGTCCAGCGCAGCACGTAACCGGCATCCGGCCCTTTGTCCGCCCAGACGAGACGATTGTACCACTCGTAATCGTCGCCGCCGCGCAGGTCGCGGAACAGCAGATATTCGAGCCCGTCACCGCGGACGAGCATCATCGATGTGATCTGCGGATGCTGATCGAGCAGCGGGATGTACAGCGAGTTCAGGCGTTGCAGGTCGGCGCGGCCGGTATAGTCGAGCATGCCCGCCTCCCACCACGACCGGGAGACATTGAGAAACTCTTCGATCGACCCGAAAAAATGGCTCATCTCGGATTGGATCCGGTCCGAGGATTGCTCGATATAGCGCTGGGACAGGTCGCGAATAGTCCGCCTTGCGCCGAAATCCACCACGGCGAGAATCGACGCGGAGATCAAGAACACGATCGCCAGCAGCATGAGCAGCAGCGCGCTGCGGGTGGTTATCGATTTGGGGGGAGTCATGTTCCTGAAACGGCGGCCGGTTCGTTCGCATCCCAGTTTCGCATATCGGCCGCACATTATATATGTGTTGCCGCATATATGTGTTGCCGCGCGAGGAAGGACGAGGCCGCGCAAAGGCCCGTCAGCCTGCCTGGTCATCGCCGAATTCTTGAAAGGACCGGCGTCACCTTCCCCGACGCAGGCGAAAGACTCACGGAAATAATTCGCGGAACAGACTCAACCCGTGGCTGAGGCCAAGCCGACGCATGGCGCAAAATGCACCAAGCGCCGATCGCTTGAATTTATTTGACTGTGGCCTGCCCGGGCTCAACACTCACCCGTTAAAGGCGATCCACTCAGGGGGCAAAGAGTGGATTTGCCGAGCTGGCGCCGTGCGCGGCGCCTGAAAAGTTCTGCACACCAGGATATGTCGCGCGCGGCCCCGATCACCAAAGGGAGGGCGCGATGCGCATATGGCTGACTGCTGTGTTTCTTGGGTTGCTGACTTTTTCTCTAGCGGCGCGGGCCGAGCAGCCCATCGTTCCGCGGGGCGGCTGGTTCGGCGGCTTGGGCGGTAGCTTCAATTCCGTCGAATTCGATGAGGATCTGTTCGCCAGAGGCATTGGCGATGTCTTTTCGGGAACGACGCTGGTCGCGACCGGCGCGGCCGGCGGTCCTGCCAATCCCCGCCGCGCCACCGAGTCGAGCTTGGCGCCGGCGGCGCAACTGGGCTTCTTCTCGCACTTTAGCGGGAGCAACTGGCTATGGGGCGGGAAAGTCTTCTACCAGCACCCGGACGTAACCGCGACCACGACCGACATCGCCCCCCAGGCCGGAATGTTACAGACCATAAACGGGCCGGATACATTCACGGGGAACGTCGTGATCGGATCGTACCGAACGCGGCTCGAGCATGAGATCGCTTTCATGCCGTTCATCGGGCATTCGTTTGAGCGAACCTATATTTATCTCGGCGCCGGTCCTGCGCTGTTCGGGACCCACACCAACATCGACAATGCCATCGGCTTTGCCGATTTCAATGGCATGCGCGGCGACGTCACCGGCACACCGTTGAATTTCGCAAGTTCCGAGTGGGTCTGGGGCGGCGCCGCCCAGATCGGCCTGACCTATTTTCTCGATCGCGACTGGTTCGTGGACGTCAACTATACCTATGCGCGCTCGGCGAAATTCGACAGCAACTATTCGGGTCCGTTCGCCAGCACGACCTTCGGATATGACGTCGTCGGCACCTTGTTCGTCTCGCCATCATCGCGCGTGACCGATCAGTCCGTCGCCGTGTTCATCAACAGGAGATTTTAAGGCCGCCGCTCGAAGGTCGAGTCCGACAATGAAATGGCGGGTTTGAGCCGGGCCCGCGCTTGGGGTGTAGACGACGCTCTCGGGCTCTCGCGCCGCAACGGCGTGCGGCGTGAGTCCTATGTCGCCAAGACCTCTGCGAAAAACGTCTCGATTTCCGGCGAACTGGAGGTGAAGCGAACGGTAGACGCCTCATTGTCCGGTTCGGCGCCGACGACCTTGGCGTAAAGGGCGCCGGGGAGATCTTGCCCGTCGGGGCCTACGAACTGCATCTTGAGATCGCTCAAGATCGGCGCCGGTTTCTCCAGACGGACCTCCGCCGTCTTGCGGGACAGCTTGGTCACCCTGCCCCGATGAGTGTCGCCGCGCAGATAATTCCCCTCAACAATCTCGTAAGTGAACGGAATCTCTTCGCTCAACGCGACAAGCTCCTCCGTCGTTTCAGGCAAGAACAGTTGGTACGGCCTGGCGATGCCCAAGACCTCGTAAAGCGTCACGGCATAGTCGACGCCTCTCGCCTTGAATTGCACCTGCTTGCCGATCTTGAGATTGGGCCCCGCCTCCCGCCGCGCCATGTCGGAAATCAGGACCTGACCGCCGGTCGTGTAGGACTGTATGCGCGAAGTCAGGTTCACGTGGCTTCCGACCACGCCGTATTTCATGCGCTCGGGCGAGCCGACATTGCCCACCACCACCGGGCCGGTGTGAATCCCGATCCCCATTTCCACCTCGGGCAAATCCTCCAGCCGGTTTTGTTCGTTGACCAGGTCCATGGCGAGCTGCATCGCCAGCCCGCAGGCGACCGCCCGTTGCGCATTGTCCTCCTGCCAGACCGGAACTCCGAACAGAACGAAGATCGCATCGCCGATGATCTCATCGACGGTGCCCTCATATTTGTTGATGATCGGGACCATGGCGGCCAAGTAGCGGTTGAGCAGCGCCACGACGCGTTCCGGCGGCAAGCGTCCGGACAGCGAGGTGAAGCCGCGCAGATCGGTCATCATCATTGTGACCGTGCGTTTTTCACCTTTGAGCTCGAGCGCTGATGGGGATTCGAGCACGCTGGACACCACTTCATCGGTGAGATAGCGGCCGAAGGCTTCGCGGATGAACTGGTTGCGCTGCTCCACCTCGCTGGAAAGCCGTTGCAGCGCGGCCTCGATATTCTTGCGGTCGGTGACGTCAGCCCACGAACCGACGATCTCCCTCGACTTCCCCTTCTTTTCCGGCGTGACCTTGAACGTGTCCTGGATCCAGACATAGTCGCCGCGCCGGTGCCGGAACCTGTATTCCAGCATTCCTCCACCCTTAGCGATCAGCCCTTCGACCTCGGCGAACACACGCGGGGCATCCTCGGGGTGCACGTGCTTGGCCCAGAACTTCGGATCGTCGCGCATCTCACCGGGCAAATAGCCCGTCGTCGATTCCAGGCTCTCGCTGACGAACCGGCAGGCAAAGCCCTCCTCGGTTTGCGTCGTGGTGTAAATGACGGCCGGGCTGGCGGCGACGAAGGCTTGCAAGTCGTTGATGACGGCGGTGCGCTCGCCGAGCGCCTGCTCGGCCTGCTTGTGATAAGAGATATCCGCCCACGATCCGACCAGCTCGAGCGGCCGGCCCCTGTCGTCCTGGATCACCCTGAACGTGTCTCTGATCCAGATATAGTTCCGGTCGCGGTTCTTGAGCCGGTACTCTACCGTGCCTCCACCTTGGGCGATGAGAGACTGCATTTCCGGCACGATGCGGCGCGCATCGTCGGGATGAAGGCGGGAATACCAGAACCCGGGATCCTCGATCATCTCCCACGGCGAAAAGCCCAGGACGGCGTCCACGTTCTCGCTGACGAAGGTGCAGGCGTAATTGCCCGTGGCTTGCGTGGTGTAGATCACCCCGGGCGTGACCGTCAGCACATATTGGAATCGTTCGCGGGCTCGTCTCAGTTCCATGCCGAGCTGGTCGAACGCTTCCTCCTCACGCTTGCGGTCTCGCGCGTCTCTGACCAGGCCGATCGTCCCCAGCTCCTCGCCTTTGCCATTGAAGAGAAAGGATGCCGAAATCAGCACCGGGACATTGCTGCCGTCCTTGGCAAGCATGACGCTTTCCAGCGAAGAGACCGTGCCGCCATGCTTGCGCATCGCAAGCGCGACTTGTCTCGCGCCTGCCTCGTCGCCGTAGAGCACCGAGATATTTTGTCCGACAATTTCTTTTGGGCGATAGCCCAGCAGGGCCTCGGCCCGTTCGCTGAAGAGCGTGACATTGCCGCCTGCGTCGGTCGAGATCACCGCGTCCGGGGAGCTTTCGATCAGACGCGCAAGATGCTGCTTCGCCGCGAGCTCAACCGGGGCTTTGGTTTGCGGAACCTCTAAGGTCATCTTGTCCCCCCAAAATTATCGGGTGACGCGACGAATAAGAATAGCCAGTCCCTGCCAATGTGTGCGCGGAACGCACACCCCCTGAGACTAACCGTGCTTTGGAAAAAAAGACAGGCCGTTGGGGAATGGGAGAAGCCCAGCCGGGGGAGCTGGGCTTCTCGTCTCAGGGAAGGCCGTTTGCACTAGTTAGAGGCGAACTGACGGCTGGTCAGAGAGGAAAGGGTATCGGCGCCGGCGCCGCATTTCAGGCCGATTGTCTCGGTGCCTGATGCATCGATCGAAGTGGTCTGATCGGGGCCGAGGCTGACTTTGATGCCGCTGGCCGACTTCGCGTCGAGGTCGTCCGTCTTCCAGACCACCGCCTGCACGTTGCAGCGGCCGTTTGAGGGGGCGAAGAAGGCGATCACGCGCTTGTCGCCGACCGTGGCGATAATGGGCTGTTGCGGTCCGACCGGCCCGAGGCTCTGAACCATCTCGTCGGCGGCGGCAGGAATGGTGGTGGCGGCCAGAAGGATGAGGCTGCTGGCGGCTGTGAACTCAAGGATCTTGCGAGAGAGCGAGAACATTTGGAAGTCTCCTTCGGAATGGATCGCTCAAGACCGTCTTGAGCTGGTAAGGAGGCTAGCCGCTCGCCCGGATCTTGGATGTGGCATTTCCCACGCCGCACGCTATTGGGAAAAAACGCCCGAGCCGCTCGCCCGGCAGCGGTGCGAGACCAGTAGGGCGGGGCCAAAACCTACGCCAGGCCCGTGCTTTGGGGGCGGCGGACGCGACGGCGGAATGCCCAGTGCCGGCAGACCCTGCGAAGGTGCACACACCACGTGCAAACAGGTCACTGAGCGGACACGAACGCGCGCGAAGCCGCTTCTCGGCGAGAACTAGTTGCACTTCGCGGCGGGATTGGCTTCAGGGGCTTGGAGCTGTTTCAGCGCGAGCTTGGCGCCAACCGTCTCCTTGTAGTATCTCGGACAACCTTCTGAATTGACTTGCTGGAAGCAGCCAATCGCGCGGTCTTTTTCGCCTTGCAGTAAAAACCATTGCCCGATGTCGAAATACGCCTCGCATTTGTGGTTCTTGCGCGTTGCCCTGGCCAAAACTCCGGCCGGCTCCAGATCTCCCAGAAACATCCACACAACAGGATAAGGCCATTTATTTTTCTCCAGTGTGAGCGACCGTTTCTGCAAATCCTGTCTGGCGTGGGCGTCCCCTGACTCAGCTTGGGCCAGATACAGCCATATGGTCGTATATGGAGGCGTGTTACCCGCTGCCGCGATCGACTGCTCAAGACTGGCCACGGCTTCCGCATGCCGGCCTTTGTGCAGCAAAGCGATGCCCAACTCCTTCATCGCCAGCGCATTGCCTTTATGCAACTCAAGGGCCTCCTGTAGCTTGCGAATTGCCGCATCGATCTCGCCTTTTGCCCTGAGCGCTTGCGCGTGCCGTACGATTGCCTGGGATCGGGCGAACTCCGCGTATTTTTGTTCCTTGCAAAGCCGATCGGCGCTGTCGGAATCCTTGATCGCTTCGTCGATAGAATCCATCAGAAGATAGGCTCTGGCGCGTTCTATGTAGGATGCACAATGCGTGCCGTCGAGACGAATTGCCTGACCGAAATCTTCAACGGCATGCTCGGACTCGCCGAGCTTCGCTCGCGCCCTTCCGCGATGATAGTAGAGACGGGCCAAGCGGTCATCGTTCGCAACGTTGCGCTCGGCGGTATCGTTGCTGTGCTTGATGCCCTGGTCGAATTCCACGATCGCAGGTTTAACTTGTCCTTGGCGGAGGAGAATAAATCCTAGCGCCAAACGAGCCGCTGCATCGTACGGTCTGATTTTGACTGCTTCCCGGGCCAACTTCACTCCCGCAGTTTCGTTATTTGCCATCATCTCGATATCCCGTCTGCAGGCATACGACCAGCCGCGCGTTGGGGCGGCACGCGGGAGACTCTTGAGAAGCTCATCCATGGCGGAGCGCGCGTCATCCGCACTCTTATTGGCGACAACAATCAAGCGGATGCACATTGCCTCCAAGTTCTTGTTTGTCGGCGGAACCGCTCTGGCTTTCTTGAGCCAGATTTCGTTGTTCTTCTCATCGGCCAGAAGCATGCTTCGCGGACGGACTTGCTTGAGGATGGGGGCAGCGGCGCGACGAAGCAGTGCATCGAGGTCGTCCTTGGATCCGTTCTCTACGTCGATCGACCCCCCTTCGAATTGGAGGTGCAGATCCAAGCTGCTGTCGTCCTGGGACACCACATGCCCGGAGATTCGACGGTTTCGGCTGCCAAACAGCGGACGAAGGAGCTCTTTGATCGTGTCGATCGAGAGCCCCGTTGCCGGCACCTGGATTTGGCGACTTTCCTGAACTTGATAGAACTCGTCCGAAATGGGCTCGTTGAAATAATAATGAGAGCTGATCGGTCTGATCGAGCTCAGCCCGCGATACCGTTTCAAGGTGGCGCGCGCCTCCGCCTCCTCCTGCTGTAAGGCATCGCGCAGCAGGTTCGCCGCAATCGTCGGCGTGTAGCCTCGCTCTTCTAGTTCTTTGGGTAGGTTTATCGGCTCGATAATGAGGGTCTCTTGCCAAAGCTGATAGACAAGGACCGATACGATCCCCACAACCAGAATCGAAGAGGCGAGCTTGGTAGCCGCCGGCAAGTAAGTTGAGGCGGTCGCGATGCGTTGCGCAAACGCACGCCACCACCGTTTAATCCCGTCCCCAATCACCGCCATTGGGTGAACAGGCCTTTGACGGGTTTGCGATACCCTTCGCTTGCGCTTTTGACGCTTGCCTTTAGGTGAAATTGGCATTGCAACCCCACCGGTACTCTCGCCCTGCTGCAAGCTAACACAATCAGTGCACTGATCCTAGCCCGCAGCCCGGCAGTCCTCCCGACGCCTAAGCCGCTTCAGCGGAGAAAGGCCACTTCAGCGGAAATCCCTGAGGGCTTGATCTCGGGGATTAATAGGTGTATATACACTCATAAGGCCAGAGGACACCTGCAGAATGACAGCCGACCTTCTCGATCCCGCCTCTTGCGCCTGCTTCAACATCCGCAAAGCGGCGCGGAAAGTGACGCAAAGCTACGACCGTGCGCTCCTCCCCGCCGGCCTGCTTGCCACCCAGTTCGCGCTGCTTGCGGTGCTCGCCCGCGAACGCGGCAAAGACGGTATTCCCATGACGCGGCTGGCCAAGCGGCTCGGCATGGACCGCACCACGCTCACCCGGAATTTGCGCGTGGTCGAGCGGGCGAAATGGGTTTCGGTGCGCGCGGGCGAAGATCCCCGCGAGCGGCTGGTGACCTTGACCGCCGCGGGCCGCAAAAAATTCGCGAGCGCCCTGCCCCTGTGGAAAGACGCGCAAACGCGCACCGTGAAATGGCTCGGCCGCGCCGACCTGACCCGGCTGCTCGATCTGACGGCGCGCCTCGAGGCGCGCTAACCGCCCCCTCCCCGGTCCGTCACGCGGCCGGGATTTTGTTCGAGACTATAGGTGTAGATACACGTAAAGGAGCCAAAATGACCAACCCCCTCACAGCTCGGCGATCACCACCGTCTTCTTGCGCGCCCTGCGCGCCGCGGCGGTGGCGCGTTCGTGGCGCAGGATGCGCATCTGGTAGCGCCTTCCTTTGCGCCTGATTTCGATGTCGTGGGTGAGCCCGCAGCCGCAGCATTGCTGCCGCGCCCCGCCGGCCAGCGTGAAGGGGAACCAGTCGCCCTGATCCTCGACGTATTTTTGGCTCATCGCGGGCTTCGGCCCTCGTCAATTTGAGTGATTTGAGCGATTTACATTCACCAAAAATCGCTCATATTATGATGCAGGAGATCGCATGCAGAGTCAGGACCACAACCGGTTTTGGCGCGCGGCCGCAGCGGCCGCGATCGCCCCCCTACTCGTGTTCGCGCCTGGTGCCGCTGGTGCCGGCGCCGGCGGACCGGATGCGAGCGCGCTGGAATCCGGCAGGCCGATCCCCCCCGGCCAGCCGGATCCCGGCAACCCGGACTCTGCCAAGCAAGAGTCCGCCAATACGGAGTCCGCACACGCGGCGGTAGGCCCGGCGCGGAAGACCGGCATCGGCTTCGAGTTCAGGCGGCGTTTTGCTTCGGTCAAGAATCCCTATTGCGAGATCGTCACCTATGTCGTGCGGGAACTCCCCTCGGGTGCCTCCTCGACGCAAGACCGCGCCGGCCGCGCCGTGATCGTGATCGACGCCGGCGCGCTCAAGACCGACCGTGACTATGCCGAATTCCTGATGGCGCATGAATGCTGCCATCACAGTCTCGGCCATATCAAAGCGCGGCGGCAGAACCCGTCCCGGGTCGGGCCGCAGCCGTTCTATTATATGAAGTCCAAGCTCAGAGGCATGGAATTGGAAGCGGATGCCTGCGCCATCCGCCTGCTGAAACTCAACGGCGCGCCGACCGCGATCGAAAGCGCGCGCGCGCACATGCTCACTTTCGGCAATTTGCCGACCGGCGCCTATTACCCGACCGGGGTTGAGCGCGCCGACAACATCGCCCGCGTAACGGTGGAGAAATAGCATGAGCGAGCCGATGGTGAGCGCGGGCGAAGCAGCGCGGCGCCTCGGTGTCGCTCCCGCCACCATCCAACGCTGGGCCGACCGCGGCCTGCTTCAAACCGAACGCACCGCCGGCGGCCATCGCCGCATTCCCGTCACCGAGCTTCGCCGCCTGATCGCGAGTTGCCGCGGGGCTGCCCCGTGCGCCGCGCTCGACGCCTGGCTCGAGGCGCTGCTGAGCGGCGATGCCAACAAGGTCAAGGCGGCGTTGATCGCGAGCCGCGAGACGGCAACAAGCTGGGCGGAAACCGCCGATCATGTCGCCGCAGCCCTGGCCGAGCTGGGGCGGCGCTGGGAATGCGGCGCCTGCGCCATCTGCGAAGAGCATGCGGCAAGCGAGGCGTTGCGCCGGGCCGCGGCGTCGTGTTCGAGCGAGATGCGTGTGTCGCCGAGCGCGCCGTGCGCCGCACTTCTTACCGTGGAAGGCGAGCGCCATACGCTCGGCCTGTCGCTCGCCGAACTCGTGCTGGCCGAAGCGGGCTGGCGCAGCGTGTGGATCGGCGAAGGCCCGCCGGCGGCGGACCTTTCGACGCTTGCGGGCCGGCTCAAGCCTGACTTGATCGTTTGCGCGGCATCTTCGGCAAGCAAGCGCGCCGCGATTGCCTCATATCAGGCGGCGCTGACGCGGCTTGCACAACAAAGCGGCACGCGGCTGATGCTGGCCGGAAGCGGCGCCTGGACGGAAGCCGACGCGGGCACCCGCGTCTTCACCTTCAACGATCTCCGCGCCGCGCTTGGGTCTTAAGCCCATGGCGGCGTTGCGTTTTTCGTCGCTTGGGTCCGGCCTGACCGGCCTTGTCCTGGCAACTCTTGCTCCTTTTTTAGGCGCGCTTCCTGCGCCTGCGCAAACGCCCGAGGCCTGCGCCGACGACGCCATGATCGTGTTCGACGCCTCGGGCTCGATGTCGGGCAACCAAAAGCTCGGCATCGCCACCACCGTCACACGGATCGACGAGGTGCGCGCCGCACTCGCCCGCGTGCTGCCCACCATCACCCGTCATCGCCGTGTCGGATTGATCACGTATGGTCCCGGTCCTTACAATCAATGCAATGTGCGGCTCAATCTGGCCCCTGCGCCGGACGCCGCCGAGCTGATCATGCGCGAGGTGAACGCGATTACGCCGGCCGGCAAGACGCCGCTGACCGAAGCGGTCGAGCAGGCGGCTGAGATCCTTCAGTTTCGCCGCAAGCCCGGCGTGGTGGTGGTGGTGGTAACCGACGGCGAGGAGACCTGCGGGCGGTCGCCGTGCACCTATGGCGAGATGCTGAGCCAAGCCGCGCCCGACTTCACCGTGCATGTCATCGCCTTCCGCACGAGCGTGTTCACCTGGATGGGCACGGGCAGCGCGCTCGAAGCCAAGTGCCTGGCGGAGCGGACGCAAGGCCTTTACGTCAGCGCCGGCACGCAAGACGAGCTGGCGCAAGCGTTCCGGGAAACGCTCGGTTGTCCCCTGATCTCCGAGCGGGCCGTCGGCGGTCCGGCCAAGCACGGCCGGGCCGTTGGCGGCTAGCCGCTGGTGGCTTCCCTCGCCTCGCGCGAGACGTTTCGCGTCAGATCACCGAGTCGGTAGAGCGAGCTGTCGCCATTGTCGGTGGGATCGTCGAAATTGCCACCGTTCCAGATGATCGAGGCGACGGCGTCGAACTGCGCCTGATTGAGCGGCCGGGCGATATGCTTGAGGAGGGATCGTTGCGCGGGGTTCGCGCGTTTAGCGGAGGATGGAATCGGCCGGCGGAAAGGTCCGCGGCGCGATTCCGGCAAGACATTCAGAGGCCAAGGGAGGAAAATTCATGCAGGCCGTGTTCGAGGCGATCGTCAAAAACATCGTGCCGATCGGCGTGCTGATCGTGTTCGGCGGCACCATCGTCGGCATTTTTCGCGCCAAATCGCCGGGCTTCGGCAAGTACATCACCAGCGCGCTATTGCTGACGCTGATCCTGTTCGTCGCCTCGATGGCGCTGGTTCAGGGCAAGGTCGAGTGGACGCCGATGGCCAATATTCTGTTTGCCGTGGCCGGGTTCGCCGGCGGGCTGATCGCCGCGCGCGGCGGCGAGTAGACGCTCGCATCAAGACGCTCGCCTTTAGCGGTGCCTGCCCCACGCGCCCGGAAAATTTCCCCACCCTGGGCCAAGGTCCGCGAGGACCAGCTGCTTTGCGGCGTGTTCTGCTACGGTCTGTTCTTTCTGACCTTTCTCTACGCGGTCGGCTTCGTCTTGGTGTCGGCGTTCGGCAAGCGTTGCGTCGAGTACCGCCGGTGTGGATGATCGTGCCGTGCCGCCGCGCAAGGAGTGAGGGGGCCGGTTTTCCGGTTGCGGAATACACAAGGCTGCACCCCGGTTTTGCCGGCACATTATATATAATATATAGGCATATGTAGGCGGGAGCGGGGGGCGTGCCTTGCTTATCTTAGGTAGCGGCGATCGGGGTCAAGAACAGGCGTATGCTTTTCGGCAATCCGCCGAGGCGCTTAGCGTTGAGGCGCTTAGTGCCGAGGGATCTCGACCGAGTGCGCGGTGCCGGGGCGGACGGATGCGATGGCCGCGTCGAGCATCTTGTCGATCTGACCCCCGGCTTTGAGCGTCTCGATCGCCTTATTCAAGAAATCGACCAGTTCCTGATTGCCCTTCTTGACCCCGATGCCGAACGGCTTTTGCGGAAACCTGTCGCCGATATCGACGATCTCGTAGCGGTCCGGGTCGTCCGAAGATTGTTGCAGCAGCCTGAGATTGATCATGTCGTTCGACGCCGCATCCGCCTCGCCCTTCGCAAGCGCCTCGAGGTTTCCCTCGCTCAAGGCGGTGATGACGAGCGTCGCCCCGGGCAGGGACGGAAGCGAGGCCTGCATCCTGAGAATCGACACCGAGCCTTGCGTCACGGCGATGCGCTTGCCTTTGAGGTCCGCAAAACAGGTGATGCCGCTTCCCTTGCGGACCAGAAGCGCTTCCCGCGTCACGATGTAGGGATCGGAGAAATCGATCTCTTCCTGGCGCGCCGGCGTGATGGTCAGCTGCGACGCCACGATATCGACGCGGCCGTCTTGCAGGGCCTCGATCCGCGCGTCGTCGATCGCCTGGCAGAACTCGACGGCGCAAGGCCCCGGATAGGCCGCCGCAATCGCCCTGACGAGATCGGCCTCGAAACCTTCGATCTTGCCGGTTTCCGGGTCGCGAAAGCCCATGCCCGGAATGTCGAACGAGACGCCGGCGTCGAGCCGCCCTTTCGACTTTATCGGATCCATGCGCGCCCCCGTTCGCGTTGCCCTTCCCGCCTCGCAAACGAGGATCGCGGGCGGCGGGCCAGGCAATGTCGCACGATCCGGCCTGGCTCGAAACCCGCCAAAGCGCCGCGAGCGGAGCACGCCAGGGTGATGCGACGATCCGATCATGCGCGTGGCATGACACTTACATATGGGCGCGCTAGGCTCTGCCCATGTCAGGCAAGAAAGTTCTCATCTCGGGCATCGGCATCGCCGGGCCCACGCTTGCCTATTGGCTCGGGCGGTCGGGCTTCGAGGTGACGCTGGTCGAAGCCGCGCCGCATTTGCGCACCCGCGGCTATGTGATCGATTTCTGGGGCACGGGCTACGACGTCGCCGAGCGCATGGGGCTGGTGCCGGCGCTCGAGCGGGCCGGATACAAGGTCAAGGAGCTTCGCCTCGTTAACAGCGAGGGCAAGCGGGTCGGCGGTTTCGACGTCGATGTGTTCCGGCGCTTGACCGATGGGCGCTATGTCAGCCTGCCGCGCGGCGATCTCGCCGCGCTGATCTACGACCTCATCAAGGACAAGCACGAAGCGATGTTCGGCGACCGGATCACGGCGATCGAGCAGAAAGGCGATCAGGTGGAAGTCGCGTTCGAGCGCGCATCCGCCCGCGCCTTCGATGTCGTCATCGGCGCCGACGGGCTTCACTCGGAGGTGCGGCGTCTGGTGTTCGGGCCGCAAGCGCAGTTTGAGCGATATCTCGGCTACGCCGTGGCGGCCTTCGAGGCGCGCGGCTACCGCCCCCGCGACGAGGACGTCTATGTCAGCTATTCCGTGCCGGGCAAGCAGATCGCCCGCTTCGCCATGCGCGGCGACAGCACGCTGTTCCTGTTCGTGTTCAAGAGCCCCGCGCCGCTTCACCTCGAGGCGCTCGATCTTGCGGCGAAGAAGCAAATCTTGCATGCCGAATTCTTAGGAGCAGGCTGGGAGTGCAAGCGCATCCTGGCCGCGCTCGATCAGACTGACGATCTTTATTTCGACCGGGTCAGCCAGATCCGCATGGAGTCCTGGTCGCGCGGCCGCGTCGGACTGATGGGCGATGCGGCGTTCTGCGTCTCGCTTCTCGCCGGACAAGGCTCGGCGCTGGCCATGGCCGGCGCCTATATCCTGGCCGGAGAAATGGCGCGCAAAGACGCAACGCCGGAACAGGCTTTTGCGCGCACCCACGATATTTTGCGTGAGTTCATCGCCGGCAAGCAGAAGGCGGCCGAAAATTTCGCTTCGTCCTTCGCGCCCTCGACGCAGGCAGGCATCGTCTTCCGCAATCTCCTGACCAAGACTTTCAAGATTCCGTTCGTCGCCAATCTCGTGCTCGGGCCGATGCTGCTCGACCGGCTGACATTGCCCGACTACCCCAACGGCTGACGCGCGCCGTTAATACTTTGGGCAGCGGCATATAAGTTGCCAAATCTTTTCGAAGACCATGCTATGATATCGACGTTGTCGTTGGAGTCTCGCGGAATAGGAGAATAGCTATGGCAACGAGAAAGACTACACGCAAGACGGCCCGCAAAGCGCGCAAGACTGTACGCAAGACGGCACGCAAAGCGCGCAAGACTGTACGCAAGACGGCACGCAAAGCGCGCAAGACAGCCCGCAAGACAAAGAGAACCGCCCGCAAGACGGCGCGCAAGACACGGAGGACCACTCGTAAGACGGCGCGCAAGACACGGAAGACCGCCCGCAAGGTGGCACGCAAAGCGCGGAAGACCGCCCGGAAGACGGCACGCAAGACAAAGAAGGCCGGCCGCAAGGTGGCACGCAAGACAAAGAAGGCCGGCCGCAAGGTGGCACGCAGGAGACGGAAAGCCGCCCCCAAGACGGAAGAGATGTAGAGCTACGTCAGACGCGAAATCTCTCTAAGCAAGCAACATGAGCCCCGCCCGTCGGCGGGGCTTTTTTCGCGTGCGCCTGCGGCGCCGCTAATCGCCGGCGAAAATCGGCGCGAACGCGGGCGCCACCAGCGCCGCCCCGGCTTCGGTCAGATGAGTGGTGTCGCGGTAGAGGATCGCCCCGCCGTCATAGACCAGACAGCGCTCGCGATCGCACAGAAATTTGTGCGGATAGACGCGGATCACGCCGCCTTCGGCTCCGGTCCGGTCGAGAATGGCGAACACGTCCTTTTCACGCCGTTCGAACGCGGCGAACGGCGTGTTCTGGCTGGCCGGGTCGCGGCCCGAAGCCAGCAGCCTGCCGATCACCGCGGGCGCGGGAAAGCCCGCTTCGGGCACGGGATAAACCATGACGACGGTTTTGCCTGCGTCACGCAGCCGGTCCACGGTGATTTTGAGCTGACGGGCTAAAGGCTGGCCGCCGCCAGCTCCCGTGAGGCCTTGGCCGGCCGGGTCCACGTCCTGACTGAAGCGGCTAATCAAGATCACCGTGCCGATGTCCTTGGACGATTCCAAGTCTTGCAGCACCGTATCGCTGAACGCGGCGCAGGCTTTGCCTTTGCGGTCGAGATCCGCGACCGGCGGACACCCGGGACTGACATAGGCCTTGATCGATTTGCCATGCTGCGCGGCAATTTCGCCGATGGCGCGCAACAAGACGAGCGCGTGGCTGTCCCCCCACACCGCATAGGCCGGCTTGACCGGCGCGCCGAACACGCACGCATCGCCCGGCGCGCGGCGCAGGCAGGACTTGAGCGCCTTGTCCCGGTCGAACGCCGAGGCTGCGTCCAACACCGACACGATCTCGGCCGGATAGCGCCGGAGAAATCCGTCCGTCCAGACGCCGGCCCCGGCGAATGCGACGGTGACCGCGATTGCCGCGGCGGCGGCGCGGAACAGGACGGGGCGCCCGATCGGCGTTCCTTTGCGGCGGAACGGCTGCTCGATAAAGGCCCAGGACAGGGCCGCAAGCAGAAAGCTCGCGGCGACGATGCCAACAACTTGGAGGGTATCGAGCGGCCCGAAATTCACATAGCGGGCGAACACCAGCAAAGGCCAGTGCCACAGATAAAGCGAATAGGAAATCAGCCCGACGAACACGACAGGTTTAAGGCTAAGAGCGCGCGACACCGTGGACTGCGCCCCGTGGCCGGCGGACTGGATCAGAAGCGCCGTACCGAGACAGGGCACGAGAGCGGTCCAGCCCGGAAACGGCGTTTCGGGCGAAAAGGCGAAAACCGCAAGTCCGATCAGGCCGATGCCGGCAAGCGCTGCGACTTCCCGCACGGCCTGGCTGCGAATTGCCGGCACGGCGCCCGCGGCAAGCAATGCGCCCAGCATCAGCTCCCAGGCGCGCGTCGGCGTGACGAAAAAGGCGGCGGCCGGATCGGTGTTGGTGAGCCACACCGAGGCGGCGAGCGAGACGACGAACAGAGCTCCGATCGCGCCGGCCCAGACCTTCCGGCCGAAACGGTAGGTCAGCAGCAAGAGCAGAGGAAACACGATGTAGAACTGCTCTTCCACCGCGAGCGACCAGGTGTGCAGCAGCGGGTGGGTGTCGAGCGGCGCGTCGAAATAATCCGTCCTTGAGGCGAAGAAGAAATTCGAGACGAACAGCGCGGTTGCCGTCAGCGTCCGGCTGAATTGGCGCATGTCTTCCGGCGCGAAGACCAAGAAGGCGAATAGCGCGCAGGCCGCCAGCACGGTAAACAGAGCGGGAAAGATGCGGCGGATACGGCGCTCATAGAACCGCGTCAGGGAAAACGCGCCTCGTTCCAGCTCTTGGACGATCAGCGAGGTAATCAGATAGCCGGAGATGACGAAGAACACGTCGACCCCGACGAAGCCTCCCGTCACCGGCCAAAGTCCGGCATGGAACGCGACCACGGCGAGAACGGCCACGGCGCGAAGCCCGTCGATATCGGGCCGGTAGCGCAAGTGCGCATGGCGGGGGCGAGGATCCTCCCCGCCTCTCTCCAAGCGCCCGCCGGCCGCCGTTTCGCCGCTCATAATGTCCGCTTTTTCCCCAAGGATCGCGCGTTCCGCGGCAAGATACAGGCGGCGCAAGGCCGCAGCAATGCGCGGGCCTCGCGCGGGCAGATTACCGGCCCGCCGCCTCGGCGCGGACCACGCCGATATTGCCTTCCGCGTCGTAGTCGATCCTGGTGCCGTAATCTTTCGATTTCGCCCGGACCACATCGATGATCTCCCGCCCGCGCGCAGGACAGGCGATCAGCGGCCGTCCCCGCTCGGGCAGCGCCGCATCGATGCCGAGATCGAGCGGAATAAGCTCGATCTTTTCCAAGCCCCGGTCCTTGAACGTCACGACGGCGCCGAGCCCTTCCCAGGTCGCGCGCCGCCTGAACAATCCGTCACGCGGTAAGCGCGACGTTCTCAAATCCTCGACCGTGGCATCGTCTCCCAAGCCGTAATAGTCGTAAACTTCCGAAGGGTGACGCTCGATGAAATACAGTTCGAAGAAGAAATCGCCGAGCGAATAGAAGATCGGCCGGTTGCGGTAAATCTCGATGCCGCGGATGCGATGCGGCCCATGCGTGAACACGATATCGGCGCCGGCCTCGATCGCTTGATGGGCAAACGCCCGGTACCACTCTCCCGGCATATGCGTGTGAGACGAAAAAATCGTGAGATCGGCGGTCCGCGCCGCCTGTTCGATGGCGGCGAGATTGGGCGGCCACTCTTCGGGCCCGCCCAGCGGATTGAGGCCAGGCCGGCCGGGCGAACCGGGACGCGATGGCGAGGCCTTGCCGTAGGGGACGAATAGCGTGGCCACCGAGACCAGAGCGACCGTCCCTTTCGCATGATGGAAATAGCGGGGCGCGCGCGCGCTTTGCAAATCTTCGCCGGTGCCGGCAACGACGATGTTGGCTTGCCTCAGCGCTTTCAGGGTCTCCAGCACCCCGGCCACGCCGTAATCGAAGCTGTGATTATTGGCGGTCGCGGCCATGTCGATGCCGGCCCAGGCCAGCTCGGCGGCGATCTCAGGCTCGGTTGCCATATAGAAGCCGCCGCTATCGGCTTGCGGGTCGCCCTCGAAGCGGTGGAACAGGGTTTCGACGTTGACCAGTGTCGCATCGGCGGCGCGCATCCGCCGCACCAGATCGAGGAAGCGCGGGTCCTCGACCGCAGCGAAACTCCGCACGACGATCATGTCGCCGGCCAGGAACACCGAAAAGCGATCGTCTTCTATGGCGCTGCCCTCCCCCCTCGCCGGCTTCGCCCTTGGCCGGACGCGCCATAGTGCACACGAGCGCGCGGGCGGGCAAGACGCGTGCGTCGCGAGGATTGGCTTTGCGCCGGCCTGCCTGCGCCGGCCTTGGCTCTCGCCGCTTCACATGCTTTCCGTCCCGCGTTACGCTGATCTCAGGGCGAAAGAAGGGGGATGACTGGCATGGCACAAGGCACACAGCGGGACGCCGAGACCCACGATACGGTCGACACGATCTTTGCGGTTTTGATGAGCGTCGCCGCGCTGCTCGCGCTGATGGGCATTATCGGCCTCGCCTCGCGCGTTCTCGCGGTGACGCCGGATCCGGTCTGGATGGGCGTGACCGCGCTTCTGATCGTGGCGGTGATCGTCGCCGCGCTTTACGCCGGGCCGAACCGGGCCGACGCGCGGCAAATCCCCGGGCGCAAAGTGTTCCTGTTTCTTCTTCTCGGCATCGTTGCGGGCTTTTTCTGGTGGATGCTCGGCCGCGGGTTCCCGGCGCTCGCGCCGTTCGCTCTGTCCCCGCTTCTGATCGGCTTGCTGGTCTATTTCCTTCTGCTTGGACATGAACGACGGCAGGACGTGGAACCGCAAGCAGAAGCGCCCGACGAGCCACTGGCGATGACCGCGCCGGCCGCCAAGCCGAAGCGGCGCACGTCGCGGACCGCATCGGGTCCCGCGCCGAAGCGGCGCGCCCCGAAGCGCACTGCGAAGCGGCGCGCCACGACGCGGCGCACCACAAAGCGGGCCACCAAGAAGCGCAGATAAGCCCCGCGGCTTCACACCCTCCCCGCCCGGCGCTATGAGGCGGCGGTTTTCTTCGCTTCACGCCACGTCGTGCGGGCGGTAGGCTGATCCCGTTGCGGCGGGAAAGAGCGGGCGATCATGGCGTGCCAGGGCGTGGCTCTGTTCGGCTTGGCCGCTTTCGGCTTAAGCGCGGGTTGCTTGGCCCTTGTTGCGGTCCCTTGCAACGCGGCCGAATCCGAGGAGTACGCGCGGAGCATGGACTTCGACGAATGCTTACGCGTGATCGACTCGGCCGCCAGCCAGCTCGGGCTTGCTTATGCCGACATCGCCGACACCGACACGCTCCGCGTCGTGCGCTTCCCGGTGTCGGACGGCTCGGTGCTGGTGACCTGCTCGCGCTTCGACGACACCATGGTCGTCACCAAAACGAACGAAAAATGCGGCGACGACGTGGAGTGCTAGCGGCGAGGCGACACTGCAACGACTCGCGCGGGGGAGCGCCATCTTGTAGGTTGGCGGCATGAGGGAATTCGACAAGGCCGCTTACGACTGGTGTAAGGCCCTGCGCCAGCGGAGCATTGAAGAGCTTCAGGCGTTCAAGCTCGGTGTTTACTCCATGGCCCGCGACGACGGCGACGGCCCGCACGACGCGACGCAAGCGCACATCGCCACGCTCGAACGCCAGATCGCTAAGCTCGAAGAGCTGATCGCAGCCTACGAACGGGAAAGACGGAAAAGTGCTGAGAGCGCCATGGACCGCGGAGGTTAGCCTGCCAGTATGACTTTCTGTCCTAACGTCGATGGAGGCACTTTCGGTCGCAGAATGAATTGCGATTTCGGCGTGACGACAAGGTCACGGAATGGATGGCCCGGTCTCAGGCTAGCCCATGCCAGGCAACGACGAGGTCCTTGGAGACGGGTTGCTCTGGGAAAACGCGGACGAGTCCCTAAGTCGGGTCGGTGAGGATTCCGCCCTGCCATTCGCAATCGACATTGGCCGAGGCTGACGGATGGGCTTTGCGGAATTCAGCAGCCAAGCGATGCGCCTTCTCCACGCCGGTGGCGCGGCAGGCGGCAATAGAATTGGCGTAAGACGGCATTTGCCGCGTCGCCTCGAACAGCACCGCGCCAGTGTCGCAGTCATGCACGATCAAGTGCAGCACCACAATCGCTATCAGCATGGCGTTTGCGTCTCCAACCAAGACCTTACGCCTCGCCGCCGCAAGGCGCGAACTTTCCCGCACCTCTCTACCGCCAGAGCTTCTCGAAGGGTATACAAGGGACGTAGGACGAGCCGGGTATCTCGCATTCTCTGCGGCTCTGAGCCAATACGATCACAAGCGCGAGCAGCACCGCGATCAGCAAGACCGACCGAATCCATTCGCTTCGATCCACACTTCCCCTCCATCGCAGTCATGCAGCACAAGATACAGCACGACCATCGCTGTCAGCCATGGCGTTGGTCTCCGAACGGGAAGATTATGTGACTCACACGCGATTAGCCAGTATTCGCCACCACAAGGAACGAACTGCGGTACTTTTTAAGCCGCTTGTTCGCCGTGTTGCGTTTTGTCTTCGGTTTTGCCCGCCGCGACGGCGCGCGCGAAATTTTTTTTGGCATCAGAGGGCTCGCATGCTCGCGCAAAGGCGCGTGATGCGCCGCGTGTCACAAACTTCCCGGTGCTGAATCGCCTAGACATTCAGGCGATGTGCGCGACTGTCACAAACGCAAGCGCCCATTGTCACAAAGTTTCGGCGGTGTCTGTCATAAACGCACGAAACCGGCTCGCGCTATGGCATGCACGAACGCGTTTCACTATATTCGCGCGAGCGTTTTGACGCGAGCATCAGCGTTTCGGCTTGAACAGCGATGGAGGACAATTTGGCCGCAAAGCGAAAACTGACTGACGACGACATTCAGCGCGTGCACGAGCATGTGCTCAGGCGCGAACAGGCGCGGTATCCGGGCTTCGACATCTCGGTGAAGGTGAAGAAGAAGACCGACGATAACGGCGCACCGATCGTCGTCATCAAGCGCGCGGTCAAGACCAAAGAGGCCGTCTCCGAACTGGTGACGCGGCCGGCGCCGCCCAGCCAGCAGCAGCCGCCGCAGAGCTGACGCACGATAACGGATTGTCTTGCCAAGGCGCGGTGCCGGAAGGCCCGCGCCTTTTCCTATGTCCGCAATCCGGCATAAAGGCCGCCGAAGGCCGCAAGGCCACGTCACGCCGCCGATTGCCGGGACGCCTTGTTCCGTGCCAAACTTCGCGTGGGGGGCGTTTACGGCCGGAAGCGGCCGTCGTGCTTGCCAAGGGGCTCGCCATGCTCGGCTCGCTCGCCTTCGCTCTCGCTCTCGTCCTCGGCGTGTCTGTGGCAAACGCCGGCTCTCCGGGCAGCGATGCCGCCAAGGACTGTAGACCTGCGCGCGGCGATGCGGTGATCGCAAGCTGCACCGAAATCATCGCGCGCGACCCCAATTTCGCCCCGGCCTATTTCAACCGGGGCATCGCCTACGCGCACAAGGGCGAGCACGGCAAGGCGATCGCCGACTATTCGAAGACGATCGAGCTCGATCCCAACATCGTGCAAGCCTACCACAACCGCGGCATTGTCTACGCCAAGACGGGCGACACGGCCCACGCCATTGCCGATTACGCCATGGTCATCGAGATCGATCCGGGAAACGAGCGCGCCTATGTCAATCGCGGCGCGGCCTATGAGAGGACCGGCAAGACGCGCGAGGCGATTGCCGATTACCGCAAGGCGCTCGCGCTCGATCCGAACGACGACTATGCCAAAGAAGGCTTGCAGCGGCTCGGGGCTGACTGACGCTCTTTATATATGTGCGCAAGGCCGGGACGCGGCGCGCGGGGCCCGCGCGGGGTGAGGCTCGTTTAGGGAGAGAGAGCCGTGCCCGGCAAAAGCCCGAGGTCTTGTGTTGCCTCGTTTGGCCTTCCGGACACTCATCTGGGGTGCGAAGCGCCTAGGCACGAGTGCCTGCGAAGCACCCCTGAGAGGGGCCGGAACATACAGAGAACCGCCGCAGGGTCAAGCGTCTTTTTTTTCCGCGTTCGCAGTCATCGCGCGAGGCCGGCGCACGCGGCAACTTAAACGGCGCGTCCGGTCCGGCGCGGGGACTGGCGGCGATTATCCGCTCGCGGAAAAACCGGGTAGTGTACGGCAACGGAAATTTGGAGGCCGAGCGCCGAAGCACGTCCAACCATGTTCAAGAATCTGAGGACAAGCCGCAAGCTGATCGTGCTCAGCTTCACCTTTCTCGTCGCGATCGTCGTGGCGATTTACAGCCTGATCGCCGAGAAACAGATCGCCATCGATTTCGCGCGCAAGGAGCTGCTCGGCGTCGCTTATCTGGAGCAGATGCGCGGCGTCTATGGCGCGCTGCTGGCGCTCCCCTCGTCCGAGACGGCCGCCGCGAAGAAGATTTCTCTCGACGACGCGCTCGATGCTCTCAAAGCGGCGGAAGCCGGGTCGAAAGCGCGGGCCGCGTCCAAGAAGGCCGTGCACGCCGCGGTGCTTGGCTCAAAGCATCTGGCCGCGTCGCTTGCGGCCGGGCTGCAACAGCTCGGCACGGACGAGGCCGAGGCAAGCGAACGGACCGCGCTGATGGTCGAGGTGCTGTCGCGCGCGCAAGCGCTCGTCACCCAGGTCGGCGACGCCTCCAATCTCGCGCTCGATCCCGATCTCGACAGCTACTATCTGCAAGACACCGCGGTCAGGCAGATCCCGCAATTGCTCGGGCAGATGGGCGCGGCGCAGGCCGAGTCCAGGGTCAGCGCCGACCGGTTCACCAACGAAGAAGCCGCGCGCCTGTTGACGCTGGCCGGCAGCGCGCAGGCGACCATCGAGCAGATCGAGAAGAATCTCGAATCGGCCTATCTCGCCAGCTTCGACGGCATGCTCCGTCAGCACATCGCGCCGCGCATGACCGAGATGCTGGAAAGCAATGCGGCCTATTTCAGCCATTTGAAGCAGATCCTCGACGATCCGGAAAAATGGAATCCCGAGCGGCGCAACGCGCTGTATCAACGGGCCGTCGCCGGCACGCTGGCCGGCTGGGAAGCGAACCAGACCTCGCTGAAGCAGGTTCTCAACGCGCGCGTCGGCTCGCTGTTGAGCAAGATGCATGTCAGCCTGCTGCTCACCGGCGGGCTTGCCCTGTTGAGTCTGTTCATCGCCTTTCTCACCTACCGGCATATCGTGCCGCCGCTTGCCAATCTCGAAACGCTGGCGCACCGGGTCGGCGCCACCGGCGATTACACCCAGCGCACGGATTATGAGTCGCGCGACGAGATCGGGCAGCTGGCGAAGTCGTTCAACGAGATGCTGGGCGAGCTCGATAGCAGCAAGACGCGCGAGATCGAACAGCAGGCCGAGCGTTCGGCGCGCAAACGCATCTCGACGCTGCTCAAGCAATCTCCCGCCGTGGTCTACAGCTTCAAGGCTGCCGGCGATTTCGCGCCGACCTTCGTCTCCGAGAACATTCACTTCCTGTTCGGCTACGAGGTCGAGGATTACATGACGGATGCGGAGTTCTGGCGGGAGCGCGTCCATCCCGACGATCTGCCCAAGCTCCTGAACGATCAGGACGATCTGTTCGCCAATGGCTGGCATCTGGCCGAATACCGGTTCCTGAAAAGCGACGGCTCGTATTGCTGGGTGAGCGACGAGCAGCATCTGATCAAGGACGAGAACGGCGACCCGCTCGACGTGGTCGGCTCATGGAGCATTATCGACACGCAGAAGGAGGCTGAGCAGGCCCTGCACGCCGCCCAGATCGAACTCAAAAAGGCGGCGCAAGCGGCGCACGAGGCGAACGAAGCCAAGACCGCGTTCCTCGCCAATATGAGCCACGAGATCCGCACGCCGATGAACGCGATCATCGGCCTGTCGCATCTTGCGCTGAAGACCGAGCTCAGTCCGCGGCAGCGCGACTACATGGTCAAGATCAGGCATTCAGGCGAACATTTGCTCGGCATCCTCAACGACATTCTCGACTTCTCCAAGGTCGAAGCCGGCAAGCTCGAAGTCGAGTCCATCGATTTCGAGCTCGACAAGGTGCTGGAGACGGTCGGCAATCTGATCTCAGAGAAAGCTTCGGCCAAGAGTTTGGAGCTGATCTTCGATATCGGCCCCGCGGTGTCGAAGACGCTGAAAGGCGACCCGCTCAGGCTCGGGCAGATCCTGATCAATTTCTGCAACAACGCGGTGAAGTTCACCGACACCGGCGAGGTCGTGGTCAGCGCGCAGGTGCTGGAAGAGGACGCCGCCTCGCAGCTGATCGATTTTTCCGTCACCGACACCGGCATCGGCATGACCAAGGAACAGGTCGAGCGCCTGTTCGAGGCGTTTCAGCAAGCCGATGCCTCGACCACGCGCAAATATGGCGGCACGGGTCTCGGGCTTGCCATCTCCAAGCGGCTGGCCGAGCTGATGGGCGGCGAGGTCGACGTGGAAAGCGAGCCGGGCAAGGGCAGCACGTTCCGCTTCACCGCCCGCCTTGGCAAGGCCACCGCCGCGCCGCGCCGGCGCCTGCTGCAATCCGATTTGACCGGCCGCCGGGTGCTGGTGATCGACGACAATTCGCACGCCCGCGCCGTGCTGTCCGGCATGCTGGCCACGCTCGGCTTCGAGGTCGACGAGGCGCCGTCGGGCGAAGAAGGGATCGAGCTGGTCAAACAGGCCGGCAACGGCAAAGGCCCTTATTCGATCATCTTCATCGATTGGCAGATGCCGGGGATCGACGGCATCGAAACCGGCAAGCGGATTCTCGCTCTGCCCCATCCCGGCACGCCGCCGCATCTGGTGATGGTCACGGCCTATGGCCGCGAGGACGTGCTGCGCCAGGCCGAGAAGCACGGCTTCGAGAACGTGCTGATCAAGCCGGTGACATCCTCGACCATGTTCGACACCACGGTCGCGGCGCTCGGCACCGAGGTCGAGGCGGACGAAACCGAACCGGCCCCCTCCTCGCTCGACGCCAGCCGCATTCGCGGCGCGCGCGCTCTTCTGGTCGAGGACAACGAGATCAACCAGGAAGTGGCGCTCGGGCAGCTCGAAGACGCGGAGATCTTCGTCGACCTGGCCGAGAACGGCGCCGAGGCGGTGAACATGGTGCGCGAGAACGAATACGACGTCGTGCTGATGGATATGCAGATGCCGGTGATGGACGGCATCGAGGCGACGCAAGCGATCAGGGCGGATGCGCGCTTCAAGTCCTTGCCGATCATCGCCATGACCGCCAACGCGCTCGCCGCCGACCGCGACCGTTGCCTTGCGGCCGGCATGAACGACCATATCGCCAAGCCGATCCATCCCGAACATTTGCTCGGCACGCTGATGCGCTGGGTCAAGCGCCCCGCGGCGCAGAAGCTCGCTTCGCGTTCAACGGCCAAAGCGAAGACGCGCGCGCCGGATACCGACGCGCCGCTTGCCGTTCGCGGCATCGAGACGCAAGCGGCGCTGAAACGCACCGGCGGCAACCGCAAACGGTACGAGGCGCTGCTGATCCGTTTTGCCGCACAGCACGAAGACGCAGCCGAAGCGATCCGCGACGCGCTTGCCGCGGGCGACCGGGGCGCGGCGGAACGCGCGGCGCATTCACTGAAAGGCGCCGCGAGCACGCTGGGGGCCGGCGCGGTGTCGCAAGCCGCCGCCAAGCTGGAGATCGCGATCCGCGACGGCAAAAACCCCAACCCGGGGCTTGCCGCGCTGGCACGCGCTCTTGCCGAGGCGGTTCAGGCGATCCGCGTAGCCCTGGCAAGCACGTCCGGCAATGACGGCGCGGGCGCCAAGGGCAAGGGTGCGCGCGGCAAGACCGCCCGCGATAAGGCGGCGGTGGAAGAACCGTTGAAGCGGCTGAAACGCCTGCTTGAGACCGATGACGGGGAAGCTGCGGATTTCATGATCGATGTCCGCCCTGATTTGGCCGGAGTTCTGACCGACATGGAGATCGAAAGCTTGAGCGAATGCGTCGGCGATTTCGAATTCGAGGCGGCGCTGAAATGCCTGTCCGGCATTTCCTCCCGTCTTCGGCTTAATCTGGAAGGAAAATGATGCCGCACCGCAAGCTCGTGCTGATCGTCGACGATGTGCCGACCAATCTTGCGGTGGCGACCGGCGCGCTGAAAGAGCTGTTCCGCACCAAGGTCGCGACCAACGGCGAAAAGGCGCTCAAGATCGCGTCAGGCGCCGAGAAGCCCGATCTCGTTCTGCTCGATGTGATGATGCCCGACATGGACGGCTATGAAGTCTGCCGCAGGCTGAAGGCCAATCCCGACACGGCAACCATCCCGATCGTGTTCATCACCGCCAAGACCAGCGAGGACGACCGGGCCAAAGGAATCGAGGCCGGCGCCATCGACTACATCCACAAACCGTTCGAGGCGCCGGTGCTGATCGAACGGGTGCAGGCCCATCTCGCCCGGCAAAGCCCGGACTGATTGCCGCGAAGTCCTGCCGTTCCGGCCTCTCCTTCGCTTGCACTCCCCACTTTCCGCTCCCACCCCGCTACATGCGCGAAGATTTTGGTCTTGCTACTTGAGGTAGCGCGGGCTAAAACCCGGTAGTGTCTCAGTTTGAAATCTAGTGGTTGCCGATGGTTGCGGCGCACCGCCACGCAGGCCTTTCATCGCCGCCTGCTATTCGCTCGCGCAGGCAGGACTGAAACGGGGAAAAGTAAATCCATAGCAGCACAGCAACGATAATTGCGCCCGCAATAACCGTTGCCGCCTTCACATGATCGCTCATGCCTGAGCCCTCTTATAGGTCTTGGGTCGTCCCGGCTTCGGCAACGTCGCGTCGATCATTTCAGCAAGGTCGTTCATGCTCATTAGCGTATCGGTGATGCCAGCCGACATTGCCGGAGAGAGTTTGTGCGTCTTGTGGGTCCGCACGAAATTGTACCAGACGGTGTAGAGAGCGACCATATGAGCATGATTTTCGAATTTCTTGCTGAATGCGTTGGTCAACCGAGTGAAGCGCCTCATTGACATACGCATCGTCAAGTTCTGCCTTTCGACAAACGATGTGCTTACATGCTTCGGATCAGGATCACCACGGTAGGACCTCTTGCGGACTCCAATGCATTCACCGGGGCTGTAGCGTCGCTGGCCCTCTGGGGTGCCTCTGAAAATCTTTTGAAGCTGCGCATAGTCAACATCGAAGCCGAAAGTCATATGGACTGCGTCAAGGTAGCCACTAAACGCATCGCTAGTTAGCTGCACCCGATCAGCCAGACGATCCTTTAGGTCCTCGAGAAAGATGTAGGCGGTTTTGCCATCGCGATTGCCGACAAACCACGAAATGATCAGCTTGCTATCGGCGTCCAGGGCCGTCCACGTCCACACATCGCCCTGGCCTTCGACCCCTTTCTTGGTTTTGCCGATTTGGCTTTTCTTGGCGTAGCAGTACGACCAGATTTCATCACACTGAACCTTGGTCGCCTTCACGTCGCGGACCTTCGCATCATGGAAGGCTGCACAGGCGTTCCCAGCGTCGATAAGCAGCTTCGAGACGGTGTTAATCGAAACGTCGACCACGCGGGAGATCGACCGCATGGAACTGCCCTCGCAAAGCATCGAAAGGATTTGAACGCGTTTATCCAGGGGCAGCTTGTTCATACCCCTAATATATGAACTGTTATGCTTAGCGTCAAGTATATATGTCAGTTTAATGTTGGCATTGTGTACCTCCGGTCGGTTGAGTCAAAATTGTCACACCTTCAACCTCTTTTGATTCCGCATTATTGACTTATATGTCAATCCAGGATGAGATACTTGATAAAGTTGGGCGAAACATGCTGTTCCCGCTCGCTCCCAAAGCCCAAGGAGCAACGATCCGGAGGGCTATGTTCGTAGCGGAGAACCTGTGGAATGAACTCAATTCGCCTGAAGGTGATCCGGAATGGGATGATCGTATCGGAAAGCTGCGAGCGGACCTGGAGGTCTTCGTTGTTGAGGCCACGATCACTCCGAAATATCTCTTTCTACTTTATCCGGCTGGGGATGCTGTCTGGGAAATCAGAAGTAGCAGGGACGATCCCTCACTGCGTGTTCTGGGCCTTTTCCCCGTGACCGATGTGTTTGTTTCTACGAACTATGCACGGCGGGATAATTTGGGCGGATGGCAGAATCGCGCTTGGAAAGAAATCAAGCGAGCGGCGCGAGCGATTTGGCGAAATCTATTTCCGACCTACGATCCAATCGTAACTACTAATGTAAACGAAGTGTGTTCTGGAGCCAGCAATGAAATCTTCTACAAGGAACGAGCCTAAAACCACTCGCGACTTAGCCTACTATCGTCAGCGGTATCGCAATCGAGTTTTCTCTAAACTCGTTTCGTTCATCGCTGAGCAGTCGGAGAGGAAAAAACTGACGAAGAAGGATATTGCCGAGCGTTTGAATAAAGACCCTGGTCAAATTTCGAGGCTGTTGAATCAACCGGGGAATTTAACCCTCGACACTATCAGCGATTTGTTGCTTGCTTTCGATGCAGAGGCCGAGCCGCCCGAAATCATCCTGTTTGAAGATAGGCGGCCGCCAAACTACATGCATCCGCTGATCGCACGCGCGCTCAACGTCGAGATAGAAGATCAATTGACAACAGAATCTTCCGTGGCGGCAGAAGGCAAGCCACTGTCATTTTCTGAGCGACAGCTTGAGTTCGAGGCTACAACAAGTTGATGCAGCCACTCAGCATAATGGCGTTGTTTTGTGAGGATATTCGCGAGGAAAAACGCGAAATTGTAACCTTGGTTGGAATACTTCCAGATTCGGTCAATGTTTCCATCCCCTCAAAAAGCGATCCTAGGAGAGCCGATCCTCCTCTTTTGAAGTTAGCCATGTATGTTCGTATCAACTTTGATCCAGATCTTGATCTTGGCACGCCTAAAATACGCTTAGTTATGCCTAATGGTGAGAAGGTCGAGTTGGGCACAATAAAGTCTGAAGTGGTGAGTGTGGCGCGCGAAAAAGCAAAGGAGCACGGCAATCCTTTAGCCGGAGTAATTTCGCGCGCGACAATGACGCCGTTCCGCGTGCCAAAAGGAGGAGGCGTCATGAGGTTGGAGGTGCTTATAAACGATGTTGAGCATATGGCTGGGGCCCTGAACTTTCTGATTGCAGAAAAGGGCGAATCTTCTACTTCTTCCAGCGCTTAGCAGCAGCCTTCCGCGCTACTTCGCTTCGCTGTTCGGGGCTCATCTGCTTTGCCCGCGCCTTTCCGCCCTTCCGACCCAGCTCAGCGGCGGCCTCGTTCTTAGGCTCTTCGGTCTCAGTCTCTTCCTCGCGCTGGCCGGTGGCGACCTCCATCACACGGACGGCATTGCCGACTACGTCACGGGGTCTTTTGGGGCGCTTTTGATCCATGCTCCCAATATAGCGTTTATTCGCGAAGGTTGCATGGGCCTCAAATTTCAAACTGAGACACTACCTAAAACCCTCCTATACGACCTATACGTGTGCGGCGCGGCAATTGCACGCCGGAAGCCGCGAGGCGTCTTATTTGTGAGGGAGCCAGGTGGGCACTGGCGGGGACACTTTCACCGACATTTTGCTGATTGCCGGGCCCGGGGGCTGCGGCAAGTCCACGCTGATCGACGCGCTTCGCGCACGCCGGCTGGCCGGAAGCCCTCTGCCCGAGGACGCTTGGGCCTGGCCGGAGACCTGCGCCAAAGACATCGCGTGCGGGGACCTGCCCGTGCCGGCCATCCCCGAGGGTCTCATCGTCCATTACGACACGATGCGTGTCTTGACCCAGACGTTCGCCGACCATGGCGACGACCCCGCCATCAAGTTCATCGCAAGCGCCAAAGGGCCGCTCTTTGCCGTCACCGTCGGGTGCCCGCGCGAGAGGCTGTTCGCGCAATTCCTGACCCTCGCAGTGGTGCGCAGCGACGGCATGGAGCCCGCGCGAGGGCGCGTCGCGCGGCTGAAGCGGAGTTTGCGTCATTTGCGCGCCAGCGCATTCGGCCTGCCGCGCATCTCGCTGTCGCGCCTGCAAGTCGCCCTGCTTGCGATCTACGGGTCCGACCGGAGATTTTTCCAGTGGACCCATCGCTGGGAGGCGTATCTCGACCGGCTCGCGGCCGCGCGCGGCGACGTGCATCGCCTGATCGCCGTTCCTGTCCCCGGCCCTGACGGCGCGCCGTCCTTCACGCTCTTCGCCGCGCCCGCCTTCGAGGCGACGCCTCTCGAAGCAGCGCCTCTCGAGGCAGAGCCTCTTGAGGCAGAGCCTCTTGCAGCGGCGCTGTACGAAGCGAATTGGCGCGCGAGCGCCTGACGGCGTTGCGCAAGCGAACGCGATGCCAGGCAACGGACCGGGTCTTTATCCCACAAAGCGCAAGCGATCGCTTGGCGCGCGCCTCCGCGCCTTCGTCCGCGCCGCGCGTTGGGCGCTGGCGCGCGGCCTGATCCGCCTCGCCTCGATGGCGGGCAAGGGCGCGCGCAAATCCTATCAGCCGGTTGGGATCGGGGATAAGCGCAAAGAGGGAGCGCGCGACGCCAAGACGCGCTGGGAGGCGATCGCGCCCGTGCTGCGCCGCTACGACGTTCGCAGCGTCCTGGATATCGGCTGCGCGGAAGGCTATTTCGTGCGGCGCGCGGCGTCCGAGCTCGGCTGTTTCGCCGTCGGCGTCGAAGCGTCTGACCGGGGCACGCTCGGCGCGCTTGCGCTGCTTTACGCCCGCGCCGAACGCTCAAGTCTGATGCGCGCCTTCGTGACGGCGGCAGAGCTCCGCCGCTGGCCGCAATTCGACGCCGTGATCTGCATGTCGGTGGTGCATCACATCATGCGCGCCTACGATCTCGAGGCGGCGCAGGACTTCATCGCCGCGTGCGCCTCGCGCGCGGCCCGCGTCCTGATCTTCGAGATGGGCTCGGGCGAGGAACGCGCCTTCGAACATGCCCTGCCGGCCGAGGCGCGGCATCAGGATATCTTCGTGCGCGCGCTGCTCGAAGGGGCCGGGCTCAAGAACGTGCGCGTCATCGCCGAGACGCGCGCCTATCACCAAGGCGCAACCCGCCTCCTGTTTGCCGCCGAGCCGGCGCGCAAAAATGCGGGCTAAGGCAGTCTCATCGCCTTCAACGTGACGGGGCCGACAATCCCGTCAGGCACAAGGCGTTTGGATTTCTGGTAAGTCTTCACCGCGGCCTCGGTGACCGGACCGAACCAGCCATCTTGCTCCACGCCCACTTTCTTCTGCACCCTGGCGACCGCGTCCCCGGTCGAGCCGATACGCAACACGACCGGGGCGGCAAAGAGCGGGGCCTCGGGCGCGCCTTCGAACACGCGCGGACCGAGAATCTTTTCGGCGTCCACGGTCTTCCCGCGCCGCCAATCCACCCGGCCGTATCGGTCAGCCGGATAGATGCTCACTTTGCCGCCGGAGCTGTATTGGCCTGCGCGAAACAGCTCCATCTCCTTCGATCTGCGGTCGATGATTTCAGGCGGCTTGCTCCAGTTCATGAACGCCGTCGCCGCCTTGGCCCGATTGCCCCGGTTCAGGTGCCGCACAAGGGTCGCCCGGTCGATCCCGCCGGTATTGAAATCGAACGAGACCAGCGCATCGAACTCGTGCTGCGCCACCGGCACCTTGACCGCCTTGTTCACGCGCGTCTCGAAGGCGGCAAGATCGCCGGCGAAGATGCGGAAGATTTCGCTCAAGGGAAGCCGGCGCCCGCGCGGCAGCTTGGACGGATCGGGCGGACCGGCCTTTGCCGTGTGCCCTACTCCGACCGTCCATATGCCTTTGGAATCGCGATAGGGCATGTCGACGATCCCTTCATGGGCGGCGATCTCGATGATGCCCTGACGGCTGACCTTCATGCCTGCCCGCTTGGCGATGTGTCGCGACGGTAGAGTGTTATAGCCCTTTCACCACGCCGAGCGCATGGAGGAAGCCGTACCGCCCGCCCAGTTTTTGATCCCGGCCGCGCATTACATATATACGCAATGCATATATAATGGACCTAACACGCGAGGAGTTCCACCGGCATGGCGGCGCAAGACAGCTCAAAGAAATATCACGTCACGGTGTCGGGCCCCGACGTGAATATCGACACCATGACCGACGAGACGGTGGCGCGCGTGGTGATGCATGTGATCATGAGCGGAATGACCGAGCCGCCGGTCGGCGTCGCCCCCGCGAGCCAGCAGCGCAAGCCCACCTCGCTGACCTCGCTTCAGGATTTCGTCGCTTCGTCGGGGGCCAAGGGCGCGGCCCAGCAAATTCTCGCCATCGCCGAGTTCGTGTGCGCGACCGGGAACAAGGACGAGTTCACCCGCGACGAGATCGGCGGCAAGTTCGCGCTCGCAGGCCTGCCGGCGCCGGACGATCTGCCGCGCTCTTTTCAGCTCGCCGCGGATTACGGCTGGATCGGCGAGGACGCGCGCGCGCTCGGCCACTACTTCATCACCAAGCACGGACACGAGACGCTCCGCGCCAAATTCGAGCTCGGCGCTTAAGCGGATCCCCGCCAGCGGGCGCCGGACGGCAGGCTTTTCACGTCCTGCCGCCCCCAAAGCGCTTGCCGCTATTGGTCGGGATAGACCGGCTGCGGCTGGTTCGGCGACGGCGGCTCGCCCGCTGACGCGCTATCCGTCATGGACTCTTCGCCCGCCGCGGACTGTCCGCCTGAGTCGTCGGCCGCCTGCTCGTCGGGATAAACCGGCTGCGGCTGGTTCGGCGACGGCGGCTCGCCCTTGTGCAGCGGGCCCTCTGCCGCAGGGGCTTCGGCCGCGGGCTCCTCCATCGCGGGCTCTTCCATCGCGGGCTCTTCCGCCGCGGGCGCCTCGGCCGGCGGTTCCGTTGCCTGCTTGTCGGGTACGACCGGCTGCGGCTGGCTCGGCGACGGCGGCTCGCCCTTGTGCAGCGGGCCCTCGGGCGCCGGAGGCTTCAGCGAGGTCTCGGCCTGAGGCTCTTCGGCCGCGGGCTCTTCCGCCGCAGGCGCTTCGGCTGCGGGCTCTTCCGCCGCAGGCGCTTCGGCCGCAGGCGGCTCTGCCGGGGTCTCCGCCGCGGGCTGCTCGGCCGGCTGTTCGGGCGGCTTCTCGGAAGACTTTTCCGCTTCCTCACAGGCCGCAAACAGGCAGGCCGCAAGCAAAGCCGCAACGAATCCCAAATTTCTCATTCTCACCTCCACATGGTTTGCACGTCTTGGACCTACGATACGATCCGAACACGCAATACGGGGGCGTCGATCTGCATCGATCTGGGTCGGCCCCAGTCTACGCGATAGGGGCACAAAAAACCATGTCAGACGCCTGCAATGCAGAATCCCCGGCACTGGAGGCTGGACGTGGCTAATCGCGCCGATAAGCGACCGCTGCTCCTGATCCTTGCCCTGATCGCGGCGGCGGCCGCCGTCTATTTCGGCTTTGTTTATGGCCATGGCCATGGGTTTGAGGCGGGCACAAAATCAACTGGCCCAAATCTCTTCGCGATCCTCGCGCTAGTGTCTCTCTTATTCTTCTTCATGTTTATTATCTGGTTTGTCGTTGCCTTAGCCGGCAGGGTCTCGCGGCTCTTGAGCGGCACGACAGTCACCCGCTTGCTTGTCAAAGCTGCAGCAATCCTCGTCTCGATTCCAGTCGCCGGATATTTGACGTTTTTTCTATGGGCCGCATCGCCGCTTTATGGGTGTCCATTCTATGAACTCGTCCAAAAAGACCAGGCATTCGAACTGTCGAAGGAATTTATCCTTAAACACAGAATGGAAGAGCTCGGGCAATACGGCGTCGACGCCTCGATCTTCGAGCACAGCGAAGCCAGGAAATTCACGTCCACTTGCAATCGGCCTCCGAGATATCACTATGCAGCACTAGCGGAAGACGGTGGGTTTCACGTGGCATGGGTGACATATCTGAAAGGCGGTTGTGACGACTGTTGGGAAAGGCTCATGGTTAGCGCGACCGTTGGACCGTGCGGGTCTATCGCGAGTTTTCGAATTTCGCACGAAGACAAGATGTTCAGCCCGTCCGCGAAGAAAGATGTCCCGCTGTGTCCGCCGGCCTATTGGCCGCCCGGCGCCAAGCCGGAGAGCGCCAACCCCGAGCACGAAGCCAAGCCATGAGCGATGAGGGTGTGAAGTCAGGCCTATCCAACATTTCGACCCGATCCGATCGCTTCCGCCGTCACTCGGCCGACATCGCGTTGGCCAAAGCGATCAGCGCATCGTGCTGCGCACGGAGCTTGGGGCCGGTTAAGGTCTCGAGATCGGCGCCGTCGTTGATGGTGACCGCGCGCGAGACATAGGCGCTGATCGTGCAGCCGGGCTTCCCTTCCCCCTCGCTGCATTGGGCAAAGATCGGCACGCCGGTCTCGAGCAGCTTGACCTTGCCGCTCGGCTCGAGCAGCACGACGAACGTGACGTCGGCCTCTTTGCCGCCCTCCGTTCGCGCGCCGTGACAGACAACGAGCTGCGGCTTTTCCGTGATCCTGCACTGTCCTTTTGCACTGATTTGGGCAATCTCTTCGGCCGGCGCCGAGAGCTCGCCCGCCGCGGCGGCGACCTCCTCCAGCGTGAGGATCTTCTCGCCGCCTTCGACCTCGCCGACAAGATCGACGGTGACAAGCGGCAACGGCCGATCGGCGCAGCCGGCGTTTGCCGGGAGTTTTACGCCGACTGCGTGCGAACTGTCCGGCGGCGCGTCGATCTGTTTCGGGCGGCCTTGCTTGAGCTTGTTGGGCGCGACGGCGAATTTTCGATCGCCGACGGTGAAATGGAATTTCGTTTTGTCTTCGCCTTGGCATTGCGCCGGATCGAACCAGGAAAAGCCGATGCCGGACTCAGGATCCGACGGAACGGTGCGCATGTCTTGCGCCTGGACGGCGCTTGAGCCCGCCGACAGGACGCCCGCGCAAGCAAGACACACAAGGACTCTCACTTGAACCTCCCCTGCCCGGCCGGCGCGATCGTTGACCCCTCGCGCTCTTGGTACACGGCGAAGGTTCGGAGTTCAACCGCTAGTCGCGGCCAAGACGCACGGCATCCTAGGCGTTATAGTTCCTCGGAGGGAACCGCCGCCGCACCCGGACTTGAGAACGTGCTAGTCTGGGAGAAAAGGGAGGAAAACGGCGATGACTCAATCCGAAGTGAAGGCGTCGCGGACGATCCTCTATGCCGCGGCAATCGTCGACCTGGTCTACGGCCTGCTGTTTCTTCTGATTCCGCAATGGCTGTTTCAACTCAGCCAAGACACCGGCGCGCCGGCCCATCCCGGCTGGGTGCGCTGGAGCGGCGGGCTCCTCATCGGCGTCGGCATCGCTTCATGGCTCGCCACCGCCGATCCGAAGACGCAGAAGCCTCTCGTCGTCGGTCTTACGGTGGCAACAACGCTGATCGCCTTGTCGCTGCTTTACACCAAATTCATCGGCGGATTTGCCGGCGCGCAATGGTTTCTGTGGCTGCCGATCGCCATCAATATCGTTCTGGCCGCGGCACTGGGCTGGGTCGCCAGCAAGCAGATTTGAGCTTTTCGAGAGCAAGGCCCGCTCACGCCGGCCGGCGCTCAAAGTTTCGGCGTTACGTCGTCGACGATCTCTTGAGTTTGCGTGCGCAAGCTTTGCGTCACGGTCTTGGGAAGCGCGCCATAATCGATCTTGTTGAGATCGACCGAGCGGACCGTACGGTTGTCGTCGGTGTGGTAATAGAGCTTGCCGTTCTTGCGGTCGATGGCGACAGTGTATTGCGTCGAGGACGAGCAGCATAACGGCTTCATCTCTTCGGGGTTGTCCTTCTCGCCGACCACGGGGAGCGGCACGTTGAAGCTGTCCATGATATTGAAGAATTCGCGCACCGTGTCGTAGCCGCCTCCTGTGGCGGGCGCGGTCTGGCTGAGCGCGAGCGCGCGCACGAAGCGCGACGGCGGGGTGAAATCGCCGGGCAGTCCCACCATCCCTGAGCCCGCGCCGATCGGCTTGAGATCGATGCCCTCGACATCGACCGCGGGCCACGCCACGGCGCGCAGGTTCAAATAATTGCGCAGATTGTTCAGGTGCCAATCGTAAGGCGGCGAGTTGGTCATGACGCCGACCGTCTTGGTGTAAGTGACCGGCTCGCCCTTGATGTACTCGATCACGATCTCCGCGCCCGACGGATCTGAGAACACGTAATGCACCGGCGCCGGGAAACCGAGCGCGGGCTCGACCACCGGAACGACGCGAACCTTGTTAAGCGCCTGCTCGACCTCGGCCACGGTGGCGAACTGGCCAACGAAATAGCCGAGAACATCGGTCGGCGCGATCGAGGCGTCCGCTTTCGCCGGATCGTAAGTCTGATAGTCGGCGAAGCCCGGCAGATAAAGCAGATGGCCTGCGAGCCCCTTCTCGTTGACCGCATCGGCAAAGGCCGGGCGGCTGAGCAGGCTGATGCCGGTAAAGCCGTATTTCGCTTGCCACTTTGCGCCGTCCTTGCCGTCGGGCATTTTCATCGACGAGAGCGCGGCGTCCCGGGGCACGATGGCAAGCGCCGGCGCGACGTCGAACGTCCCCCATTCCATGGTGCGGCCGACGATGAAGCTGCCGTCTTCTGCTTCAGCTTGATATAGGTGCAGGCTTGCGCCACGCTTGCGGGGAACAAAGCCATCCAGGCCGCAAGCGCCACGGGCGCAAGCGCCCCGGCAACGATTTTTCGCAGTCCGGTTGCGGTCATCATCGTTTCCTCCTCGCGTGGCTGCTGGATCTTGGCCAAGGACTTAAACGCCCGGTTCAGGTAGCATAGCAGAGACCGGAAACCCAGGCTGGAGGACGCTCATGTTGAGGAGCATCGGAAAGATCATCGTTCTATCATGCGCGCTTCTGATCTCGGTCAGCGCGGCAACCAAAGCGCAAATCACGATCGACGTGGCCAAAATCACCTGCGACCAGTTCGTGCTCTATAAGGTCGCGAGCCCCGAGACCATCGCCATCTGGCTGAACGGCTATTACAGCGGCAAGCGCGGGCAAACGGTGGTCGAGGTCGCGACCTTGAAGGCGAACGCAAAAAAACTCCGCGACTATTGCCTGGCGAACGGCGACACGCCGGTCATGGAGGCGGTCGAGGAAGTGTTCACGCCCTGAAGGCCCGCGAAACGCCGCGATATCGGCCGCAACCCCACTATCAAGGGCT
>Ga0307419_10000040_pt1 | contig 44736 bp, 72 predicted proteins | sample SalMarWE160230MG_2_FD_202512 | JGI IMG/M metagenome (GOLD analysis project Ga0307419, IMG submission 202512) | Salt marsh sediment microbial communities from the Plum Island Ecosystem LTER, Massachusetts, United States - WE1602-30 | ecosystem: Environmental > Aquatic > Marine > Intertidal zone... | reverse complement strand
TCAAAAACTTACTTAGATTCAGATATCGCTAGTAGTTTTATCCGGGCAGAATTAAAAAGAAGATCAGGGTCAATATTTGACTCCTCTGATTTTAATGACGCAGGGATAGTAAGGGGATATTTAATCGTATGGTATATTAAGGGGTAATTATGGCAGAAAATAAAAAAATAAGTGAATTTTCACAAGCTTTAGTTGCAAAGGGAAATTATAAAATACCCGTTGTTGATGGGACTTCAAACAAATATATTAACTCAAATGATCTTATCATTGGGATAACATCAAAAACATCTGATTATTCATTAACTTCAAATGATTTTGGAATATTTATTTCAAATCCAAATACGGCTAGTCAAAAAGGAACGCTTAATTGTGAATTGCCATTACTATCTTCAATATCAACCGTTTCTAAATACAGGATTGTACATGGGAGTAATGAGGGACTTATAAAAATACGAGTCAATGATTCAGGTTCTGACAAAATAATGTATAAAAATAATCAATTAAGTTACATATTATTATATAGTCCTGGTGATTCGTTTGAATTATACAGTGATGGCTCTGCATGGTATCTCAATGGAAATACAATAATGCAATCAGGATACATAAACAGAGACAATTGGACTAATGTTAATCCTGGAAACGGAGTTACATATAGTAACAAATCAGCATCTGTTGATTGGACAGGGATGACTTTTTCAGATGGACTAAACACAGCAACTATAGCTTATGATTCTGGCGGAACTAGTTCATCTGGAGAGTTATATTTTTATAATATTCATGGTGGAACAGGAGTTTTTACAGACGGAGCAATATTAACAGCTGCAAATTCAGATACAGCAGAGGTTAATGAAGGATCAGGAACATCAAAAAACGTTAACTACAATTTATATCATGGATTCGGAGTTAGTAAAACAATAATAATAGACAATTTTTATATTTCTACTGACGCATCGGAATCAGGAATTATTGAAATGAAAAACACTAACTCGTCAGTTACAACATCTGGTTATAATCTATTTGGAATAGATAATGATAGTTTTCAATATAAAATATCTGCAAATGGAATTCTTTATTTTGATAGCTCTTCTTCCGCAATTTTTATTAATAACGAAGATTGGTATTATAATGTAACGATTAAATTTTAAATGAGAAAAATAATGACATATATAAAAATTGATGATAAGGAATGGATATGGAAAAATTAACAGATAGTCAAAAAATAGAAATAATGTTCAATGAATTTCGCGAATATAAAAAAGATTGGAAAGAATATAAAAAAGAAGATAGAGAGCATAGATCAAAGATAGATATAATAGTGACACGCCATGATGAGCAGATAAAAAACCAGGATGAAAAATTAAAAGGAATATGGAAAATTCCTGCAGCGATAAGCGGAATAATAGGCACTTTAATTGGAGTAATAAGTTTTATTTTAAATTTACCTGTAAAATAATACGACAATGTCGTATAAAATAACTCCTAAAAAATAAAACAGGTCATATAGTTTATGACCTGTTTTTTAGTGCTGTATAAATTCCCTTTCTAATTTATAATTTTATACCAGTTATATCAAAAAATACATCTTTTTCCATAAATGGTATTTTTTTTATTTTAAGTTTTTCATTTGCTTTTAAATTATTCCAAAATATTTTCCAACATGATTTATAAGAAAAATATTTAAATGATCCACTTTTAATGCTTTTCGATCTAAATTTTACTAATTTAAATTTTCTTTTTATTATTTCGTATCCTTCACTTTTAATAATTTTTTCGAACTCATCAAAAGACAATAATTTATCAAAACAGTATATTTTTTCTGGATTAAAATAATTAAAAACACCTGAATTGTAATCGCCTGAATTGTAACTACCTGAATTGTGATCGCCTGAATTGTAATAACCTGAATTGTAACTACCTGAATTGTGATCGCCTGAATTGTAATAACCTGAATTGTAACGACCTGAATTGTGATCGCCTGAATTGTGATGATCTGAATTGTGATGACCTGAATTGTAATAGCCTGAATTGTAACTACCTGAATTGTGATCGCCTGAATTGTGATGACCTGAATTGTAATGAGCTGAATTGTGATCGCCTGAATTGTAACTACCTGAATTGTAATCGCCTGAATTGTAATAACCTGAATTGTAACGACCTGAATTGCAATGACCTGAATTGTGATGACCTAAATTGTAATCGCCTGAATTTTTAAATCCAGTGTTTTCTATTCCTGTATTACACAGCGACAAAACTTCACTCCATGTTAATTCTTTAATTATTTTAATTTGATCAGTTACAATTTTAGAATCATTATCATTTAAAAGTCTTTTCCCGATAATTTCAACTTCTGCAACTTTGTTTTCAGGATCAAAATTATAATAAGAAAAACAATCAGACAACTTTAAACATGCATGAAACCCAGATTTACAAAGCATTATATCACCATCATGTTTATATTCTTTGCCAACTTCATATTGGAATCCCCTGCATTTCCATTCATAATCAAAAACCTTATAAGCTTTCATTTATTTTACTCCTTTCAAAAAAATAACCAAGACTTATTAAGCAAAAAATCATGACTCCCCAAGTTCAATGATTTGTTAATAAGCCTTGTTAATAATTTTAATTTAATTTCTTTCTTTCCACTTGTTTCCATAAGTCCCGTTCATAAACGGGTTAATGTTTATCCATTTTCCATTTTCATATTTCCATAACTCGAAATGCAAATGGCTACCAAATGACCATTGACCAGTATTCCCTATACTAGCTATTATATCTTTTTGAGATACAAACTGTCCTTTTTTAACGTATATATTTGTAACGTGTCTATATCTCGCAAAATAATATTCTTTTCCGTTTTCATTTTTTATTTCAAATTTTAATTCAATTGTGTTCCCACCGTATTTATCATAATAGCTTTTCCATATAATCCCATCATGGATGGCATAAACCTGCGATTTTTCTTTATTATTTATGTCTGTCCCTGTATGAATTCCTTCCAGAGGATGCCACATTCCAAATTCATAGTTTTTATGTGTTACATATCCTTTATCAGGTTCAATTGGATATACAAGCTCTGGTGAAATAAGTTTATAATTATTTATTCCGTGATCTTTGATCAAATAATTATCAATATATGCTGACAACAAATCTACAGGCATTTCTTTTAATTTTTTATTAAAATCTTCTTTGTCCATAGAATCAACGGCAGTGTCAAATTTTTGTTGATAATCATACCCGGGATACATCGATTTCAAAAATCTATGCATCCAAGTAACACGCCTTTGAATAAGATTTATTTTTAACTTTTGATCAATTTCAAAGCTTGTTATATCTCTTAATAGCTTTTCGTTTTCTGCTTTAAATTCTTTGTTTTCTTTTTCAAGCTTTAATATGTTTGGAACTAAACATATATTAGTGATAATTAACTGAAGAGTTAATCCTGAAATTATAATATAAAGCATTAACATGTGTTTTTTTGTTTCTGTTTTCATTATTTTTCCTTTATTCCAAGTTGTGATAAAAATCTTTTTGCTTTTTTATATTATTTTCTACTTCAAATTTTTCTTTCTTAATCTTTTGGCTCTATTTCTTTTAGTTTTTTCTGAAATACGTAATTTTCCTAGCTTACTTCTGTTATCGTGTAAGCTAACTCGCATTGTTTTTTTTTGTTTTTCTGTCATATCACCTTTACAAAATGACACTAAATCAGAATAAAATTCTTTATTTTCTTTAAAAGACTCAAATAGTTTTCCTGTATCAATATTCATTTCAATTCCTTAATTAAATAACAGCCTCTAATTAAAGAGGCCGTGTTGTTGTAGTCTGCTTAAAACCGTTTATTATTTTAACCTGATACACAGGCTATTAACTCCTCAATCACTCTGCATTACACGCGGGCTTGTGACCGCCGCTGGCTGCATTACTCACCCAGATAGTCCGGGGCCCGAAAGTCCTAGGCAACCTGGGAGGGTTTATTATGCATCTATATATTCTTTCGCTTCTTTTAATGTCATTTCGTTTCTATCATATCTAAAATTAGCCCAGTTTGAAGAATTAGAATCAAAAGGATATTGATTACCTATTGTTGTTTCAACTTCCCATTTTCCTCTTTTGATTCTTCTGAAGTTACCGATATTATGACTTGATCTACCAGACATTACGTCTCTTACTATTCTTATAAGTTCTTTTTTTGTTACTATACTCATATTAAGCCTCCCAAGCTTTTGATGTTAAGGTATTAACTACCTTACATTAATAATTATAGTGCATTTTCAAAAAAAAAACAATATTTTTTTTATTTTTTTTTATTTTTTTTAATTATTCACTAAAATGTTCAGAAAACAAACCGTTTGTAATATCGTCAACTTTTTCCTGGATCAACTCATAATCATGGCTTATTTTCATTTGGATTAAATTTGCAAACTGTTTGTTAACTTCAGACTGAAGAGAAAGTAAATCATGAACGTTTTTTTGATCATCCAGATACATAATCATGTTTTTTAACTCTTCAATTTCTTTGTTATAATCGTAATTAAAATCACTCATTGATAGCTCCTTTATTAAACTAAACCCATAATTTAATATTTTTATTTTCATTTTTTCTTTAGCATCAGCAGCATCAGCATCAGCAGCAGCAGCATCAGCAGCATTAGCAGCAGCAGCAGCAGCATCAGCATCAGCAGCATTAGCAGCAGCATCAGCAGCATAAGCAGCATAAGCATCATCAGCATCAGCAGCAGCATCAGCAGCAGCATAAGCATCAGCAGCAGCAGCAGCAGCATAAATTTTATTTTTCTTTGTTTGTTTTTGTATATATTTTTTTGCTGCCTCAATAGCATTTCTTGGTCTGTTATCGGTTGGATATTTTTTTTCATATAACTCAACTACGTGTTCTGCAGCAAATACAGCATACATAACTTTTTGTTTTTTATTAAGATATTTTGATATTCCCCAGTTTACATCATCGTATCTTTTATTTTCCATTGCAATTTTAAACAATTTTAACGGGTCTGTTATTTTTGTTTTTTCATAGAATTTAATTCCTGAATAACAGGCGTTATTGTCTTTTAACCATTTTAAAGTTATTTGTTTCATAAAAGCTCCTTAAATAAAAATTTCTATATAAATATTTAAATCGTTTCCGTCTCTTTCAAAGTAAATATTTCTTTCAATCTCTATTGGATCAAAATAGAAATAAGTATTGATTTTTTCATCAAAATATAGCCCGTAATTATCATTGATAATTTCCCTGATATCTGATTCATTAAAAACCATTAAACTAGCGATAAATAAGAATGTATATTTCTGACCTGATATTTGACCGGATAAATAACTTTCTGTGTTTTCTACACTCGGCCAATCTTTATCAATAACCATTTCGATGTTATCTAAATAAGATTCTATTTCTTGATATATTATATCTTCAATATTTGAACTACTCATCTTTTTGTCACCTGCAATACAGCTTTATTATTTTCGAATTCATCTATAACTTCATCAAATGAAGTCTTGTTTAATTTATTTGAATAGCCATCACTTGATTTGTATTCTATGATCATTCCGCTTTCATCCCTGATATATTCTTCTGTGAAATCACCAGTAATTCTTTTTACTATACGATCATTATCGAATACCTCAGTACATGTAACGTCGTTATTGTCATCATAATAGTTAGTTGTTGTCATTTCAAAACTCCTCAATCACTCTGCATTACACGCGGGCTTGTGACAGCCGTTGGCTGCATTACTCACCCAGATAGCCCGGGGCCCGAAGGTACTAGCAACATGGGATGGTTTTATTTGTTTTTTAAATTATAATTATAATATAAAGCATCTTTCCATTCGCGAATTGTCTGGAATTCTTCTCTTAATTCATATGCTTTTTCAACAAGTAACATAAAAGATTTATCATTATTACTTACTGCTTTTGAATGTCTAATCCAATCGATTACTTCATTTGTTAATTTTCTTGTTATTTTTGTCATATTAAGCCTCCCAAGCTTTTGATGTTAAGGTATTAACTACCTTACATTAATAATTATAGTGCATGTTTCAAAAAAAACAATATTTTTCTTTAAATTTTTTATTTTTTTTTTTAGAAATCATATCTCATTGGGATATCAACTGGACAATCAGGCCATAGATCACGGTAGTGAAAAGAAAGTTTTTTAGTTAGATCATTGCATTTTTTTTCATAAATATCTCTATTAAAATTACCGTTTAAATACATACATGAAATTGTCAATGCATCTTTTTTTAATTTATTTTCTCTTTCAATCTCTTTTCTAATTAAGTTTGATCTATGCATCTGGATGAAATCGTCTGTTATGAATGATTTATCTTCTACCATATGCGGTTTATCAGAAAAATATCCACAATCTTTTAATCCTTTAAAAAGAATATTATAATTTCTTTCTGAAGTATCACAATAATATTTTCTGTTAAATTTCCATTCTTGAATATGAATTAAAATATATCCATATAATGTTAAATTTAAACCTTTCCATAGCTTGCTAACAGGATGATTTTTGATTGACTTTGAACGTTTTCCAGCAATAGGATTTATAAGTTTATCCTCAACGCCTAAATTGCATGCTAATACATGGATGGCTTCAAATATTTGAGATTGCAAATTTTGTCTTGTTAAATTACTTGCCGACTTGTAAAAATCTTTATCAGTTACAATTATTTGCATCATAGCTCCTTAATTATAATATAAAGCCTAACTGATACACAGAAAGACTTTATATATATTTTAATGAAATTACTTACTAAGTATAATAAATAAAACCTTATTTGTCAATAGATAAATAAAATTGGCCCCGATACACGAGGCCAGCTCAAGGAGACAATAGAATTAAAACAGTTACTATGGTAAGATTCGATTCTTACATTGTTTGTACTTCACATTTTTATTGTTGATGTGCCATTATCGGCTTTTCATTTAAGTAAGGCAACGCCTGCCTAGACCAATAAAAGCGTCTCTATTCCGCCACATAGCAACTATATAAATTATAATAAATAAAATTAAAAAGTCAATAGTTATTTAATATTTTTGTTATTTTTTTTGTTTCAACATCTATTTGCTTGTTAATTAAGTGTACAAGCGTATTACATTTACCTGGATTATTCCCGACGTTAAAAGAATCATTACAGTTAAAAGAAAAACATGTCCATACCTTATTATAAGTATGATCAATTACTTTTTTCCCATATATTTTTATATTAGTTTTTGTTTGCGCTATTCTATGTGCTACATTCCCATTGTTCCAGCAGTATTTACCGCAGCACTGGCAAATACCATTATCTCGGGACCTGATATATTCTTTTATTTCTTTGTTTTTTTCTGTCAAAATACCACCTTTTATTTAATTTTTTTTCCCCATTGAATTGCCATTGCTTCCGCAATACCGTGATATGTTTTTGATCTTAATTTTGATCTGTCTTTTCCTGGAGGCATTTTCCAAATACGCTGATCTCTTCCAGATACTATTTTTGTTTGGTGTAATAATGGCAATCCGTTGAGCCACAAGCACGTAGCTTTTGTTTCTCCATGCCCAAACTGCCAAGGTTGGATTATTTGATCTGGTTTTCTATAATTATTAGACATTATACCTATTGGATTTTCTATAGCCCATTGACACGTAAGGTTTGTAAATTTGAGAAAAAAATCAATTGATTTTTGTTGCCTTCCGTCTGCTCTTTTTTCCCTAAACCATCTAGCTCCTGAAACTGCTAGATCAGTACACGGAGGAAAGGCAATAACCATATCCCATTTTTCTTTTAATAATTTAATCACATCTTGTTGGATATGCCATTCTGGACGCCCTCCACTACATGGTAATATGTCGCATGAATAGGCCTCTATTCCAAGTTTTCTCATTTCAATTGTTACTGCTTGAGATTCTTCACAAGCAACTAAAATTTTTTTCATTATTTGCCACCTTAAAATATACTTAAATCATATTTGTATCTAGTTCTTTTTAGTTCCTGTGGAATAATAACGCCGATCTTTTTTGCATCTTCAACCGGCAGCGATTTTCTGTTTGAACTAGCTTTATATTCAAGATAATTTTCAATATGGATATATACTGTCAACTCAAGTTCTCGATAATTAATTATAATCCCTGATATTACATCTTTTTTGTACACCTGTTTCATTAACCCTTTTTCCTGATGTGGCCTAATCCTGTGAAATGAAAGGCTCTTCCCAAGCGTAGATTTCAATTCTAAACAATAGAGTTTGATTCCGTTATAAAAGATGAAGTCAAATGGATTGTATAGCGTGAACCTTTCGTTTGTTTCATTATACCCCTGATTATCATTTATACGAAATATGAAAAACTCATCTGGAACACTATTTTTGAAATCATCTTCGAACTTTTTACCTTCAGTCATTTTTCCTCCATGATTTATAATATCTCCATGTTTTTCCACATAGAATACACCTGAAATTTTCATAATTTCTTTTGTGTTTATTAACATAATATTCAGGAGTAGGAATAATAATATGATTAAACAATCTGCATAAAAAGTTAATAATACGTTTCATTTTAAATCCTTAAGCATTTTTTTTATGTCCGGCCGTTGCCTTAACTCTGATAATTTTTTCTCCCATTCAGGCAAAAATATACCAAGTTTTTTCAGGTCTGTACCATACAGAAGATCAACGATCCATTTGTCTTCATCTTTTATAATAGCCGCGCTCCTGTTTCATTGTATAATTAGTATTTATATCTATCTTTGAGACATTACAAACAAGACACCTATACCATTTATTTTTGATGTTAACAATCATGTATGTTCCTTTTGAGTTAGTATATACCGGACAAACATCAAAGTCAATACATATTTTTGAAATCATTTTTATTTTAGAATTACCAGCGTTAAAATCTGGCTTCTTTGTAACCGACATTTTAATAAAATTACTGCTGTCTTTTTTATTTATTAACCTCATTATTTTACCTCTATTTCACTCATAAATCCAGTATTTTTTTCAAAATTAGAGAAATAATTACCAGGGTTACCATTCCTTCTTTTCACAATCGAATGCTTTATCCGGCTGGTATATTTCCCAGGTATTTCAACATTATTCAAAAACATTATTGTATCTGCATCCTGTTCAATATCCCCAGAGTCTTTCAAATCTGACAATCTTGGATCAGGATTAGCCCGATTTTCTATTTCTCTATTCAATTGCGCAAGGGCTATTACAGGAGTAAGATTAGTTGCAGATACAGACTTTAACGTTCTGCTTATATACCCTACCTGTTCATTACGTTTTTGACCATGCCTGCATCTTACAAGCTGAAGATAGTCTACAAAAAACATTTGAATACCATATTTTTTGATCATATTTTTCATGTCTAATTTCATGGCATCAATATCACCTATGCCGTCTGTCATGTCTTTTACAATGACTAATCTTTTTTCGAAAAAATATTTTGCATCTTCGATTCTTTTTTTCTCATTTTCATTAAGAAGTCCCATAGAATACATTTCATAATTAACCTGAGCTATAAGACATACAAGTTGCTTAACGTATTTTTTTTTTGGCACTTCCAATTCATATATACAAACAGGTATCTTTTTTATTCCTGATTTTATGTTCCAGTTTCTCATGAGCGTAGTTTTCCCGACCCCCGGGCGCGCAGCAATAACAATTAACTCTTCTTTTCCGAATCCATTTTGAAAGAAAGGAATGCCAATATCTATATACTCGTCTTTATCTTCAAATGATTTTTCTCTGATAATATCAATAGCATTGCATTTTTTTGACTTAACATTTTTGATCAAAACGTTTTTTTCAACATTGTTTTGAAGCTCTTCTAATGTTATTTCGTTTCTCTTGTATCTGTCAAATTGAATTTTTGTATTTTCTTGAGAATAATAAGATATATATTTTTGCAAATACATATCAAAGCTGTTATATTCGTATTCAATTTCGTTAATAATTTTCATTACAAAAGAATAATCAAGTTTGTTTTTTTGGAAAATATCTGATATCATATATACATCTGAAATATCATTATCATGTACCTCAATTAACGAATCGTAGTATTTTTGATACTTAAAGAAAATATTACCAAACTCGTTTAGCTTAAGAAAACATTCATTGCTTATTAGGCAGCATCCAAATATAATATTTTCAATGTCTTTCATTCTGATTCCAACAATTCTGGATTCTCATAAATATTTTTTGAAAAGTCCATTTTGTCATAATAATAACTTTCCATTGTTTCAAATTCAATTAAAGACCATGAACCATCATCATTTCTATCATAAACATTATAACCAAACGAACCATTTTTAAACGTTATTAAATATAAAGTATTTTCATCAATACTATAATCACCTTCATAAATTTCTTTACCATTTTTATCCTTTAATCCTGAGTATTGATTTAATTCATATCCTTCATCATCATAATACTCTAAATCATCATTTGATTCCAGCCAGTCATCACAATTATAAACCAACTTACCATTAGTTACATCCATCAAATTAAATACTTTTTCATCATAAGGCATAAATATTTTAATATTTGGAAACCAAATTCTAAATTTAATCTCTCTTCTCATAATCCATATTCCTTTCAATCTGCTCTTTTGTTATTTGCATATTATCACAAAAATACTGAATACAATCATCATAGAATTTTTTGAAATCGTCCTGATCCATTTCATCAAATGAAATACTAGAAACATCTTCAATCACCGTCCCGTTTGGTAATATTTTTTGTTCTAATGGAAGAAAGGCAAATTTCATAACATACACCAAAACATAAGACTCATTTTTGAATCTTTCAATAAGTTTGTCAATAACATTTTTTTCAACTGGAATAATATCAAGTATTCCATTATCAACCATCATATTGCATATTGCAAAAAACTTTCTATGATGCATTAGATTTCTTGATTTTGTGATAGTAGCTCGAAACGGAGACCCAAGCTTATTGAATTGCTCAACATCACTTGAAACCATAGGGACCGCTACGTTTACGGCCCCTTGCTCCACAGCTTCTTTAATTGTCATTTTCAAAAAAACTATTTTTTTTGGCATATATAATCCTAAAACGGGATATCATCGCTTAACGGCTTGTTATCCATTTGTTGTCCGGAAAACTGATTGTTAATATTACTAGTATTCTGCTGAGGAATACTATTTTGTGGTTGTTGGTAATTTCCTGGTTGTTGCGTGTTTTGTGGATATTGTGTGTTTTGTTGCTGTCCGTTTTGTTTCGATCCTAAAAACTGAACATTAAAAGCGTTAATTTCAACTTTTGATTTCACTTGTCCAGTAGACTGATCCTGCCATCTGTTTTGTCTCAAACTACCAGTAACAACAATTTTGCTACCTTTTTTTAAATATTTTTCACAATTAACAGCCTGAACTCCCCATACATTTACATCAAAATAATTAACGTATTCTGTTTTATTAGAAATTGAATTATTTGCTATAGAGAATTTTGTTACAGGCTTCCCGGTTGAAGTGTACTTAATTTCAGCGTCTTTTGTTAACCTTCCAATAAGTACAACATTATTTAAATCATTAGACATTATTTCCTCCGTTTATTTTTTGATTTTTAATTGAATTTAAAATCTCGTCAGCACTAGCAAAACTAGAATCAATTCCTATTCCCATTGACCCTAATGCCCTGCCAATAGCAGAAGTTTCACAATTTTCTATATGGCTTGTTTTATTAATAAAACTATCGCCGCTTTTTTCCATTGCGTGTCCAGTTGCTCTTATTTTATTGTTTTCATCAAAAATACACGCTTTAAAAATTACGCCTTCTTTATGAATTTGTTCTATAGATGTAATAATAGACCAATTAGGAAACTTTGATCTAAAATGCTTTATTCTTTCATTTACAGTGATATAAGATTTACCTTTAATATCTATTGTTTCCAATTTTTTACTCCTCATTAAAAAATTCTACAGTTACTTTTTCACCTTGAGGAAGAAGTTTGACTAAAGTTTCGCTTCCATCACTCCAATAAGAACCATCAGTTAAATCAAAATAAAATTTATTATATATCTTAAATACATAATGTCCATTATAATCATCATTATCTATAACTTTTGCTACCGCATTTTTAGGCATATTAGACATTTTTATAATATCTTTATCTTCTGTTTTGTCTATAATTCTAAACATTATTTTACTCCTTTTATTGTTTTAATATATTATAAGTAATTTTATATTTTTTAAGATTTATTTTTTACCTCTCTTTTTTTATAAAAACATGTAACTTTCTTTTTTTCTTTATCATCATCTACAAAATAAAAACACTTATGACAATATATATTTCCTACTTTTAAATGCTCCTCTTCTTTATTTGGACAAGAAGTTATACACCATCCTTTATACCATTCATAGTTTATTTCCATTATTTAATCCTTTATTTTCTATTTTTTGCACGATTATTATTTAATCGTCTTTTTTTAACCGTGTAATAATAAGATAACACTAATAAAAAAGCTTGTAACTTATTTTGATCTGTGACAATTCTATATTCAAGCTCTGATTCACGGGAAATTCTTAAAATTGCACAATCATCATATTTGATTATATCATATTCAAAGCTTTTTGTCCAGTGCGCATTATCCTGGTTGAACTCAACTTTGTATTTCCCTGACATTGATTCCCTTGCATGCTTATAGAAGTTAACTTGCATTATATAAGTATCGTATATATCCCCAGATGTTTTTAGGTCAACTATAATTTTTCTATCTGAATAATCAATATAAGAAAAATCAAAAGTTCCAGCGCAGCAGTCTTTTTCATGAACTACAGGTTTTTCACTTTCAAGAAACTTCTTAACATTTTCTTTTTGCCAATTGAAAAATTTCATGAACATTGATTTTATCTGACTATCATAATCTTTCAGAAAATGTTTTATGTTTTCGGGCCTTTCTTCTATCTTTATTTTAACAAAACACTCAATTAAGTTATGAAGCTCAGACCCTATAGAAGCTGATTTATCTCTGCTGATTTTATATCCATCTTCTTTCCCAGTTTTTAAGGCCTCTCTTCCAATCCAGGTATAGAAATTTTCACCCTTTGCAAGCTCGCCAAGTATTATAGTTGGAGAAGGATATTTAATTTCATTTATCACGTATCTACTCATTTTTTTGAATCCCTGTACAATTTTTGCCAGCTAGAAATCAAACATCCAACTAATACAAGTATGTTTATAATCGGAATAAATGACAAAATTAAAAAAGTTATAACCATTGGGAAAAAATATTTTTTTATTATTTTTCTTATTAATAAATTTAATATTAAAATAATAAAAATAGAAACACAACCGATTAAATAAACTAATAATAAATTCATCATTTAAAATACCTCCCTGTAAGAAAAAACAATATCTTATCCAAAAAATTGAAATAATCTGATTTTTCAACCCATGAATTTAAATGTACATTTTTCCTTTTTTCTTTAAGCAATTTAAAATTACTCATATTGTCTTTTTTTACAGGAATACAAGTAAAGCATGTAACCTGTCTGTTTTTGTATGAATGTATACAATTTGAACATGTTTGTATATTTTTCATATAAGCTCCTTTGTTTAATTATTTAAAATACTCCATTCTTTTCTAATTCTATTGCTTTTTTAATTGCCCTTTGCATGGCATACAAATCATTTAATTTTTTATATTTTCCAGGGTAATCTTTGTTTTTATATTTATATTCAATATAATTAGAAAACTGTTTTATTTCTCCTGTTTCTTTTATATGAATGTTTATTATAATGTATATATCATAATTATACATTTCCATCCAAAATTTTTCTGATTCATATATTATCATATTTATTCCTTTTCAATAGAATTAAGAAAATCCAAAAAATCATATAAAATATAATATTAGTAATCACCGCTTGCGCCAAACCCTTTCGATCCTCTATCTGATTTTGATAATTCCTGGACCTGAATAAAATCTATATCTTCGATCCGGACAGGTCTAATTTGTGCGATCTTTTCACCTTTGTTGATATTGATAGAACTACCAGTCATATTATGGATTATTACCCCAATTTCCCCTCTATATCCATTATCAACTTCACCACCTCCGAGTATTATCCCTTTTAATGATTTTCCTGATCTTGGCCTTATCAACATGCCCCAGCCTTTTTCAGGTTCAATATGTATTCCTGTACCTACAACACACGTAGAAAGGTTGTTAACATGATAATCGTTATTTGAAAATACATCATAACAATTATCAGATTTATTGTTTTTTTTAGGCATTAAAGCGCTTTTTTCAAGAAAAATTTTACAAATCAATTTTTACCTCCATTTTATAATATTAATAAATTATATTCAAAAAAATGTTTTTCCTCTTCGAACCAAAATATTTCTTCTTACTTTTTCTTCTAATTCTTTAGTTCGCGGATTATAATATATATAATGTGATTTCTGAGTATCTCCATTATACACTTTACCACTGCTGTTTAATCTGCCAGAAATACATTTTAATTCAAAAAAAAGTTTTTTGATCACAATATATTCCTATTATTTTTCATAAATTTTAAAAAATCATTATAACATTTTTTACACAAACAACCGTTTGTGTTTGCGGGGTATATAATCCAAACTCTTTCTTTATCATCATTTTTAGTTTCTTTTCCACATCTATCACAATAATAGATTATTTTTCTCATAATTATTATCCTTTGTTTAAAAATTATCAGTTATAAAAACAACATCATTGTTATATTTTGTTTTGTTTTTATAACTAAAAATTTTTTCATATTTGTATTTTTTATCATTTTTTATTATTTTTTTTTTTGATATTTACAAAAAATTCAATTTGATTCAAATCTGCCAAAATAATAACAATTCAAACAGTTTTGACTTCCAACATAAACAGTTGCTGGTAATACTTTTGATACCTTAACTCCGTTAGGACATTTTACACCAAAATTACCATTATCATCATGCATACTTAATATCATTTAAAACTCCTAATATCTATTTTGACTATTTCTGGTAACTGTAGGTGTTGAACACTTCCAAACACTTATTACGTTATTCCAGGTTACAATACCACCGCATTCATTACATTTCCAATTATAATAATGTTCTTTAATTTCTTTTGTTATTTTAACATCATTTCCACATTTACATTTTACTGTCATTGTTTTAACTCCCATTTACATTTTTCTGAAACACAATCATCTTCCATCATCTATAATACTCATTCAGGTAAATCTTCATCATCTAACATACCTGTTTTGATATATTTATCTTCGTCAAAATAATCAAAGAAAACTACATCTTGATCATTTCCATCCAAAATCATGTTTTCCCAGATTTCACCTGTTATAATTAGCACGTTCATTTTTTATTTCTTAAAATAACATGTTCTAAATCATTTTGATATAAAAAATAATTATAATCAATACTTTTATAATTTAATTTAACAACAAGATTTATATCAAAGTCTAAATTACAATCATCCCATGTACCATTTGAATACATAATTTCATCAAAATTTACTTTTGTTTTATCTTTTTTATTATATTCAAAAATATCTAATGTTTTCATTGTTTCATAAGTAATGTATTCTGGTTCTTTTATTTCGCGCCATTGTTCCCACCGCTCTACATCATAATATTCAAAATTTAAATATTTTTCTTCATAATAAATGTCTACACATAAAACTGGATTACATTCTAAATCAACAGCAATTCTTTTTTCCCATTTTTTATAATTATTATTTTTAACCTCAACCAAATGTGCTTTTCTTTGTTTTTTCATAATATTATCCTTCAAAAAGACTGTTCCAGGACTTGAACCTGGCTACACACAAGTATTACTTGTAGCAATTTCCAATACCGTCTAATAAAATATTAAGTATACTTGAGTATATAATATTATTTTCAAAAAATCAATACTTTTTTTTTATTTTAATATTGTTTTTTTTTGAAAATGCACTATAATTATTAATGTAAGGTATTTAATGCCTTAACAAAAACTTGGGAGATATAATATGAAATTTTATAAGATTGAAGGACATTATACTACATATGTATCAACTGACGATACAAGACAAGCGACCGTTGAAGATGCAATTGATGCTGATTGGTCATTGGACGATATTTACGGATCATCATTGAGTGAATACCTTGACGAAAATGGCGATTTGCTGGAATCCGAATATGATGAATATCTTGGAGATTATATTATTGTTTCATATTGTGATGGTAATAATTTTCAACATGATTTTTATGACAGATGTGAACTTGAAATAGTAGAAGGTGAAGTAATTTCATTATCACATCCTTCACCAGCATATTATTTCAATTATGAAATAGCATTAGAAAATGGTGAAAAAATAAAAGTAACCCAATCAAACATGTCTGGATCATTATCACCTTATTATAGAGAAGATACAGAAGAATAATAACCCTCCCAGGTTGCCTATGACTTTCGAGTCCTAGGCTACCTGGGTGAGTAATGCAGCCAACGGAGTGTCGCAAGCCCTCGTATAATGCAGAGCGTAATTTAACTTGGGAGTAAAAATATGACTAGATATTTTAATAACTATAAAGAAGCGTTAGAGTTTGCTCATGAAATTATTAAACGAAAATAAACAACCCTGATGAGTCTTTGAAAATTACGACGAAACGCCTTCGGGCGTCGGTTATAATTACAATAAGGAGCTTATATGTCAAATATTAAAAAGATTATTAAAGATATTGATGCTTATGCAACAATTGAAAGAAATAACAATGATGTCTTAGTTATTTCAAATAAAGGCGCTGATATTGTTAAATCTCTTGTTGAAAAACACGAAGATGTTTACATGTCATCATCTAATTGTGTTATGATAGTTAATGGCGCAAAAAGATTTTTACTGAAATAAGTGGTTAATATGCAAATTACTAATATTAATGACATAAAACAAATTGTTTTTAATAAAAAAAATGACAATAACACCATTAAAATGTGTATTCCTTTTTATTTAGAAATAATTATAACAAATAAAATGCTTGATAAATATGAAAATAAAAAAGACAAAGAGATATTATTTGAAGGAAATTATATAAAGTTATTATCAAAAAGATATCTTAATTTTTTATTATATTTTAAAAAAAAATCTTAATTTTTTAAAAAGCTTGTGAGGCTTAATATGAGTGTAGAAGAAAGAAAAAAAAGATTTCATGAACTTATGAAGGACCAGGCTAGACAAATGATCATAGACCTGGAAAAAGACTCAAAACTTCCCGGATACAAACTTTCAAATGAAGATTATTTTTTAGAATGGATTGCTAAAAACGCTAAAAAATTCACTGAAATCTGGGAACATGAACACAAATAAAAGGAATTGTTATGAGTAATATAAATAATTATGAGCATATAGGGTTTGTAGAAAAAGAATATTTGAAAAAATATCCATTTTTAGAATTCACAAAAAAAGGACATATTATCTATTTGTTTGGAACACCATGTTATAATGCTTCAAAACATAATATGACAAGAGATATTATTTCCGGGGCAATAGAAAAAATAATGAAAGTTTACTGTTATAAAACCCCAAAAATTATTGACAAATAATTATGTTTATAATAAATAAAACATGTAGTTTTTTTGTAAATATTATTTATATTTTATATAACATGTATTATAATAATAAAAAAAATACACTAAGGATTAATTATGATTACTAGAGTAATAATGAAGCGTGAATTATTTGATTGTGAGATATCCCAACAATCTGATAATTCTTTTTTTTCAGCGACAGACCTTGTTAGAGCTGGAAATAAATGGAGAGTTATTAACGGATTAAATCAATTTAATATGTCTGAGTGGTTAAGGCAAAAAGGAACAAAAGAATTTGTAAAATCATTATCAGATGAATATGGAGAGGTTATTAAATCAGGCAAAGGAAGAGGTAAGCACACATGGGTACACCCATATTTATTTATCGATATGGCGCTTTCAATAAATCCAAATTTAAAATTAACTGTTTATGAATGGATATATGATAATCTAATTAAATATAGAAATCATTCAGGAGACAGTTATAAAAAAATGACAGGAGCTTTATATATTTCATTATCAAACAAATCAAATTTTCAAAAAGATATAATTGATATTGCAAACAAAATAAAATTAGAATGCAATGTAACAGACTGGCAAACAGCAAATGAAAATCAATTAAAATTAAGAGACAAAATACATGAATACATTTCTTTGTTATCTGATATAATAAGAGAGAAAAATAATTTAATTGAAGTTGCTATTAAAAAAGCAAAAAATGAAATAATGGGGGAAGCTGAACATAAATAATTTGACAAATAATTATTTTTTTATTATACTTTTTATAATTGCTATGTGTCAGCACCAATGCGCAAGGGTTTAGCTTAAGAATTATAACAAATGTTATATCATAGCAATTATTTTTGTTTGATACGCACTTAAACAAATACTATTGAGAGCCTTTGCTGACGGGGTGCGTCACTCTAGCGAGTGCCCGTCAGTAAGGGCTTTTTTATTTTGAAAGGATTTTATTATGTACGAAAAAAATTTAATTGACTGGTGGAATGAAAATGGTTTTGGCGGATATCGAGTTGAAACTGTAAACGATGTAAAATTATGTTTATCGTTTTCATCATTTAAAACTATATCAGAAATGATCAAATATCATCAAAAAGAAACAGAATTAAAAGTTGATTATTATAAAGAGATAAAAGATTATGGATTAGAATCACCTGAAAAAATTGATATTTTCTTAGAAAATTATGATATCAAAAGGAGCTTATATGAAAGTACATGAAATGAACGGATGTGAAGATTGTTTTTTAGATGGAGAATGTACAGGTATGAAATGTTATGGAGGAAATCCAATTGAGCCACCATGCACAAGATGGGGACCTGATGATGATTTAGAAGACGTTGAAAATGATTATTACGCTGGAAAAATAGCTTATGAAGAACATCTTGATAAATTACATGAAAATGAAAAAAAACAAGCTGAAATGAAAAAACAAAAACAAAAAAGAGCCAGAGAATCAAGATTCCATGTATATGAAGAAACAAAAAAAATAAACAGATTAAGAAAAGTATATAATAACAACTCAAGACTTATTAGTTTTGCCAGAGCAATAAATGTGACAAATAAAATGTTTGATATGGAAGAAAGAATTGATAAATCACCTATAGAAATAAGAAATAAAGAGATATTAAAAGAAATTGAAGAAATAAAAGAAATAAAAAAACAAAAATTAAAAGAATTAAGACAAAAAAGGAAACAAAATGGCTCAAAAAAGAATGTTTAGTTTACAAATAGTTGATACTGATGCATTTTTAGAAATGCCTACATCAACACAAAATTTATATTTTCATTTATGCATGCGAGCTGATGACGATGGGTTTATAAGTAATCCAAAAAAAATAATAAAAATAGTTAATTGTTCAATTGATGATATGAAAATATTATTTTCAAAAAGGTTTATTCTTGGTTTTGATAATGGAATAATAGTTATAAAACATTGGAAGATACATAACTATATAGCAATAGATAGATACAAAGAAACTGTTTACACTAAAGAAAAAAATAGTCTTTTTATTAAAGAAAATGGATCGTATACAGACCGTATACAAACATGTATACAAAATGTTGACTCAGATAAGGTTAGTATAGATAAGGTTAGTATAGATAAAAAGCAAAAAAAAGCATATGCGGATAATGTGAAAATGACTGAAAAAGAATACAAAAAATTATTAGACAAATATGGTGACATTCAGACAAACCGCCTTATACAATATCTATCTGATTACAAAAAAGAAAAAGGATATAAAACAAAGTCAGATTATCTAACTATATTACGCTGGGTAGTTGATGCAGCTAAGGTAAAAGAAATACCAGAAGAGGAAAAAATAATCATATCTCAACCAGCACCTGAAAACAACTATCTTGACCAGCTTAGAGAATCTGCGTCAGACGAACAAAATGATATTAAATTTTAAAATTATCAATTTGGTAAAATTTACGTTTTGTTAAAATATTTTAAAAAATGGAGCGTTTTATGAAATGCCCTATATGTGAAAAACAATTAAAAAGATTTTTATTTAATAATCCAAAAGAATATTTATTTCAGTGTAGTGATTGTAGTTTTTATATAAAAATATTAAACAAAAAAACATTATATATCATAAAAGAAAAACAAATATTAGTTAATTATAAAAAATTAAATACTTTTTGGGCTAATAAAGAATTAGAAAAAGTTAAATATTTTATAAATTTTTATCGGAAACAAATAAATAAAAAACAAATAAATTATAATATTCATTTTTTTAAAAAATGTCCTGTGTGTAAAAAAATTAAATTTTATTTAAAATTTTATAAATCTAAATGTAGACAGAAATTAAATACTACATATCAGTGTAGTTCATGCAGAAAAAATGCAAATAAAAAAATATCTTTAAAATATAATAATCTTATTAGACGTAGATATATAGATATGAAAAATATAAATTTAAAAAAATTTGGAATTAATTTAAATTTTAATTTTGATGAATTTAAAAAATGGATTGAAAGTAATGATTTTAAAAGTTATTATAATATTTTTTTAGAAAATAATAAAAAATCTGCTTATAATATTTGTGTTTCAAGAAAAGATACTACAAAGCCATATAAACTTGAAAATTTAAAACTAATTTTCAGGAATGACCTTGCAAAAAAATATAATGTTGAAAAAAAATCTAAAAATATAGCGCAAATAAAAGATGGTAAAATAATAAAAATATGGAAATCTGGAGCTGAAGCCAGTAGAACATTAAAAGAATTTCGTCAGAGTAATATTAATAAAGCTTGTAATGGTTATATAAAACGATATAAGGGATATGAATGGAAATTTTTATAAAAAACTATTGACAAAATAAATTTATTTATTATAATTTATATAGTTGTTAATATTTTTAAAAAGGCGTATTAACTTTAGAATGCAAGAATTCAGTTAGGATGTCAGTTGTATCTATGCCTTTTATTTATATAAAGTAAAATTAAATAAAAAACAATTAAAAAAGTTAAAAATAAAATATAATAGTAAAGGTATTCTTGTAAAAGAATAATAAATAAAACTTTGGAGTAATTATGAATAATATTAAATTACAGAGAAGAAGAACGAACGCATTAAACAGGCTTGAAAGCCAGTTAGTGTTAAACAAAAAGTCTACAAAATCCGGAACAGTCCAGTTAACAGATCATGATAAAAAAAGAATTAAATCTGAAATTAAAATTCTAAAAGAAAAGTTAAATTATACAAGCGACAAAGAATAACAATATAGCAAATTAAGAATATTGTTTGAGTTGCTGATTTTTTAAAATAGTTGCTATGTGGCAGGAATAGGTAGACGCCAAACCAGAGAACACTCTAATGATCGATGAGGTAGGGTTCTGGCATCAGAGTAAGTATCGTGTAAGTATCAAGCCTTACCATAGCAACTAAATATAATAGTTGCTATTTGACAAATGTCAATGACATGAAGTGGTGAGGGAAAATCTTGGACACAGGATAAGTACGGCTTCGCCGTGTGAAGGGAACATTAGGCTTACCATAGCAACTATTTTTTATAATATTTTTAAAAAGGCGTATTAACTTTAGGATGCAAGAATTCAGTTAGGCTGTCAGTTGTATCTATGCCTTTATTTATAGTTGCTATACTAGAAACTGTGAGGGCATCACTTGCAGATAGTTAAAGATGTCTTATAGCAACTATTTATTTTATTATTTTAAAGGAGCTTTAAAAATGAGAAAAATAATAACCATAATTTTTGAAACAATATTAAATATTATAGGAATAGCGTTAATAATAAAGTGGTATGATTGGAAATTATTGATTATACTATTTGTTATTTTATGGGCTAATAACATAATGATAAGTAATAGATGATTATAAATAATTTAAAAATTAAGTATATTTAAAAGGAGCTAAATAATGGGATATAAAAAACAACAAAAAAAATGGATTAAAAAACACGATGTTCAAGTAGGTGATTTTGTTAAGGTTATTAAACAGTCAGAAGATGATTTGATAGAAGACCAGAAAAATTCTATTGGTAAAATATTTAATGTTACAAGTTTTGACAAAACAAATATGCTTATTATACTTGGAAACGGATTTGGTTATTCAAGAAAAGAAATTAAAAAAATCACAGACTTAAAAGAAATTGCACCGTTTTATGTAGAGATTGAAAGTGAAAAACAATCAATGATAGCACAGGAAATATGTTTTAGTCATGGAATTGAAAAAGATGAATTTCAATCAGGAACACTTTTTATAAGAAATAGAAATTGTAAGATATATTGTTTACAGTTTAGTGGCCCATATTATAATTTCCAGGAAAGAGAAGAATCAAGGCAGCTAACCTACGATCAAATATTAAGATTTGAAAAAAATGTATATGGGCAATTACAGCGAGATATTCAAACAATCAATCAGGTTGCATTAGAAATTATAAATAGATGTGAAAAATTAAAAAAAAATAAATAATTTAAAATGAGTTTTAAAAATGGACGAATTTGGAATATTTTTTTTAGGCATGATAGTTGTAATAGTATTAAGTTTTATATTTGTTGCTATTTCAATACTATGAATTATTTTACTTATTAAAAGGAGCTAAATAATGGGATATAAAAAACAACAAAAAAAATGGATTAAAAAACACGATGTTCAAGTAGGTGATTTTGTAATGCATGCAAGTAAAGGTATATTAGAAATAAAAAAAATAGATGATTATATAATAGTAATTAATAATGAGTCTAAATTACCAAATTATCCATATTATCACGCTAATTATATGTTATGTAAAAAAATCACAGATTTAAAAGAACTCGCTCCGTTTTATGTAGAGATTGAAAGTGAAGAACAATCAAGAAAATCCCAAGAAATTTGTTTCAGTCATGGAATTGAAAAGGATTTTAATAACGATTTTAGAATAGGTACATTAGAAATACGCGCTAAAGAAGGTGATTTGATACGCTGTATACAATATAATGATATTTGTGGCCCATGGAATTTCCCTAATAAAGAAAACACAAGACGGTTAACATACGAACAATTACTAAGATTTGAAAAGAAACCAGAAGAAAAAGAGCCAAAATATGGATTATATAATGAAAATGCTTTTAAAGATGTTATAAATATTGCAATGAATTCTACATATTTTACAGCCGATTGTTTAAAAAAAGAAACCTGTGGTGATTGGATACCAAATAAAGAAAATATTCAATTTTCTGAATTATTAAAAGAACAGGATAAAGTAAATAATGATTTATATAAAAATTGTAGAGTTCCTGTTACTTATGGAGAATGGTTAAACAAAATAGGGAAAAGGGTTGAGGTATAAAGTGGAAAATATTATAGATAAGAAATGGAAAAATTTAATAATTTATAAATAAATGTTTATTTTAGTAAATAAAGTCGTATATTTATATAAGGTATTCTTGTAAAAGAATAATAAATAAAATGATAGACAAAAAGATAGAAGAGTTTAAACAACAACTTATTGAAAAATTAAAAAAATAATTCTTGACATATAAACTTTAAAATAATACTATAAAGCATACTAAAAAGTATTATCCTTTCAAAGCTCCTTTTAATTTTAAACCAGGTGTAAAAACCTGGTTTTTTTTCTTGACTTATATTAAAACTTATTCTAAAATATGAAAAAACAAAGGATATAATATGATTATAAAAAGATTTATTGTGATTGTTGACTTGACTGGATTTGATGGTCACTTTTATGGCTAAGCACCCAGGAGGAAGGCCGATGAAATATAATACACGAGAAGATTTAGAAAATGCAATTGATAATTACTTTGATGAATGTAAGTTAAATAAAAAAACAATTATAACAAAAGATGGTATACTTGATGTTATAAGCCCGAAAGTTCCTACTATTGCCGGACTAGCTTATGCTATAGGTGTAGATAGGCAAACGGTATATAACTACGAAAAGAATCAAGAGTATTTCGACATTATAAAAAGAGCGAGAGATTATATACTTGCTGAGATAGAAAGCGCAGCTATAAATGATGATGTTAATAACGGACCTGTTATATTTGTTATGAAAAACTATGGTTATTCTGATAAGCAAGAAATAGAACACTCAGGCGGTATAGAACAAAGACTTAATAGTGACCAGGTCAAAGAAGAGATAGACAAATTGTTAGAGCTTAGGGAGAGAGACAGGTGAAGTATGAAATATTGTTTATTTGTTTTATTTCGTTATCAGTTTTATACGTTTTATTATGTATTTTAAAAATATTTTATATGTTTTATTTTTTTTGTTTATGAATGATATTGAGCTTTTAAAATTATTGATTATTGAAAACCGTACTAGGATACCAAAAAAGTTATTGCCTCTTTGGGAAGATAAAAGATATAAGTTTGCAAGCGGTGGACGTGGGTCCGGCAAGAGTGAGTCTTTTGCTAAGATATTATTGTATAGGTCAAATAAGACAAAAAAAAAGATACTGTGTACAAGAGAAATACAAAACAGCATTAAAGACTCTGTACATGCTCTTTTGAAAAGATTGATAGAAGAATTACAGTATAGTGATTATGTTGTTACTGATAATTCTATTTTTCATAGAAAAAATGGAAGTGAGTTCATTTTCAAAGGTCTTTGGCAGCAAGATAAAAAGCAAACAATTAAGTCAATTGATGATATTGACATTTGCTGGGTTGAAGAGGCTCAGACGGTTAGTACTAGCAGTCTTAATATACTTGACCCCACTATAAGGCGAAAAGGGTCCGAAGTATGGTTTTCTTATAATAGACTACTTCATGATGATCCGGTGTTTGTGTTCAATAACGCTATCCCGGATGATAAGAAAATAAATATAAATTCTAATTATTATGATAATGAATATGTTACTGCCGAGTTGTTAGACCAGGCATTAAGAAGTAAAAAACAATATGAAGATGGTATCAACGAGGACTACCCTCACGTATGGCTTGGCGAACCTGTACAGTTCGGGGACCAATGTATTATCCCTTATAGCAAAGTAATGCAAGCTGTTAATCGGGATATAGAATCAGACGGAGGTATTGTTGTAGGAGCTGATATTGCTAGATTTGGTAATGATAGTATAGTGTTTTTCAAGAGAAAAGGACTTAAGGTAATTGATTACAGAGAGTATCATCACAAAAGTGTAACTGACACTGCTGACCTGTTAATTGATTTTGTTGGTAACGCCAAGGACCTTATACTTATTGATGATACGGGGGTCGGTGGGGGTGTTACTGATTATCTTAAGAAATTTGGATATAATGCGGTTGGAATCAACTTTGGTGGAAGCCCAAAAAATCAGGATAAGTATAATAATGTTATAAGTGAAATGTGGTTTGAGTTTAAGGAAATGATTGATATTGTTTCAATTCCTGATATTTCACGGTTGAAAACAGAGCTTTCTAGTAGGGAATGGAAGATGGACATCAGGCAAAAACGATGTGTTGAAAGTAAAGCTGATTACAAGAAAAGAGGGTTTAAAAGCCCTGATTTTGCAGACGCTTTATTGTTATGTTTTTATAATAGCTCATGTAGTGATAAGCCAGTATTTTTTAAAAGGATGATGTGATGTTTAAATTTTATTATCAAAAAACACAGGGAATTAGTTATAATAGTAATACTAATTACGGTGGCGGTATAAAATCTATTTCTGTGAGGTTATTTTAATGGATATTAAAGAAATTAACAAAGCAAAAAAAATATATAGCATGAGATTACAAGCTATGAATAATCAAAAAGGATTTATTGATTCTATCAGAAATATTCCTGAGAAAAATAGGCTGAAGAAAAAAATTCACGCAATGACTGAGGCTGAAAGAGACGTAACCACTACTTATATTACAAATACTCAAACTGTTAACGAGGTTGTGGATAAGAATAATTATAGGAAATATCATGAGCAGGTTAAGTTTTGCTATGATGCTTACTCTGGAGATATTGATTACGGGTCTGAGATTTTGCGCGGTGTTGTTCAAACTAAGGTTGCATTCACAGGCGGTGAGGGTCTTAGTATATTTGCTGAAAAGAAAACTACCCAAAAGTATATAGGCAAATTTCTTGAATATAATAAGCTTAATGGGTCACGGCTGATTAAGATGTTAGAGATAGGGGAGCTAGAGGGTAAGAATTTGATTTGCCTTGAAAAAGATGTAAAAAACGAGATAATGAAAGCGAGGAGCTTCTCGTGGTATACAAATCAATACAAGGTAATATGTAATGGGTTAGATACAGATGATATCAAAAGCATTGTATATAAACGGAAAGATGAAGAACAGGAAAGATATATAAGAACTGACGCGGCTGTTTATGTGAGGCTTGGCGGGACCGATTATGACATTGATCACACTAGCACCGATATGCATTGTGTTCTAACAGATATGGAAAACTTTTCAAGAGCGAAATATGACCTTAGGAAGAATAATCATCTATTTGCAAAGCTTACACCTTTTTTTAAAACTGAAAACCAAGAAGGGGCCAATTCAATTAATAATTCTATAGTTTCAGGTGAGTGGGAAATAGGGCAAGGATACGCTGGGACTGCTGATTTTAGCTTAGTTGGTCCCGGCACTGGCGCGCTTGAAGCGCTAAAAGGTGAAATGGAACTGGCATTAAAAAATATAGCAGCTACCACAGGTATCCCGATACACTGGCTTGGGTGGCCTGAGCTGATGAGTAACCGCGCGACCGCTGAAAACTTATTAGAGGTTGTGAATGCAACAACAAAGAAAAGACGATTGTTATGGGAAGAGGGAATCAAAGAGGTTGTTAGGAAATCAATGGTACTTGCTATAGACAATGGGTTTGAGGATAACAGCATCAGAGGCGATTTTCAGGTAAAACTACCATTAATATCATTAGCCAATCTCAAAATGATAGCTGATATTTGGATACCTCTTATGGACCTTGGAGTAATCAGTATGAGTACACTGAGAAACAAACTGCCTGAGATTAACCCGTCAGAAGAAAAGAAGCTAGTTGAAAAAGAAAAGCAAGAGAATATGGACAGGATGAAAGAAGGAATGATGGATGATAATATAGATGATAGTGAAGATGAGGAAGTCTCTGATAATGAAAATGAAAAATAATTGTATATAATTTGAAAAATATCTTAACAGCTGTAATTGTCAATGATATTTTTTTGTAGAGGTTAGAAAAATGGGAAATATTCCAGAAAGAACGGAAAAAAGTATACTTGGTTTGCATAATATGATCATGGAATTAGACAATAATTATAATTTAAGCCAAAAAACTATTATAGAAATAGGTAGTTGGACAGGAATTAGCGCTATAGAGTTTCAAAAACATTTTAAATTAGTTGTATGTGTTGATCCGTGGAAAGCAACTGAAGGTATTAACACTAAATTCAATATGAATGTTGTTGAAAAAATATTTGATAAAAGAACAGAAAATATAAAAAATATTAAAAAGATTAAGATGACTTCAGAAGAGGCTGCAGCTTATTTTGATTATATGACAGACTCAGGACAATCTAGTGATACCAAGTTTAATTTTATATACATTGATGGTTGTCATTCTTATGAGGAAGTAAAAAAAGACTTAAATCTTTGGAAAGATAGAGTTAAGAATGCTGTATGTGGACATGATTATTGTAGTCAATTTCCAGGAGTTGTTAAAGCAGTTGATGAAATTATAGGAAAGCCAGATGTTGTGTTTCATGACTCTAGCTGGATTAAATATAAAAAGAGGTGTAAATAATGGGGCATGTAAAATCAAGTGATCTCGGGAATCCATTAGTTGAAATGGTGGATAAAGAACTTGTAATAACAACAAATAATATTATACCTAACAATAGACAGGTATCAAAACGTGATATTACAAAAGTTGTTAATAAGATTAAAAAACATAGAAAAGAGCAGGGGAAATAAATGCCTTATAGATCGACTAAAGAATTACCTGATAATGTTAAAGTATTACCAGATAGGGCAAAAAGAATATTTATGAACGCTTTTAATGCGTCTTTTGATCATGGAGAAGAAGGCGCGCGCAAAATAGCATGGTCAGCAGTTAAGAGAAAATATAAAAAAAACGAAAAAGGTGAATGGATATTAAAAGAAAAAGTCCAATCATTTCAAAGTGATATCGTATTACAGAATTATAGAATAGATGCGTTTTCTCAGAATGAGATACTCGCAATGATTGATTCTGAAACTCTTGATAAAATTAAACAGAAAGATGAACATCCTTTTTTTCAAGCTTACACAATGATGCATGAAGGTATATCAAAGCCGCGATTATTAGGTGATGGATATAAAAAGATACACTGGACCAAACAAGCTGTAAATAGTGTAAAAAACATCATTACAAAAGGCGTGCAATTCTTTGTTAATCATAATAAAGATAACTCTACAAATAAAAGAGACTCTTTAGGCGAAATTGTAGGTGATAAAGTAGAGGAAGTTAACGGAAAATTACGTCATGTAATAGTGGGCTATTTCCCACCTGAGAAAAGGGAAGAGGCTAAGAAATATGATGTTATTAGCCAGGAGGCGAATTGGAATTTTATAGAGCAGGCAGGTCAACTGTTTGCTGATTCTATAGAAAAATTAACAGGAATTGCCTTAGGTGATTCTAATTATAGCAAACCGGCATTTCGAGAGGCGAGACGGCTAGGGTTTGTTCAAGCATTTGAGAACGAGGGAAACAACATGAACTTTGATGAAATCAAAAAGGTTATTACGTTTGACCAGATCAAACAATTGGTCGGCGAGAGAACAATCCGGCCATGGCAGCTTTTTTCAGAAAATGATATGCTGGATGATAGAGTTTTTGGCAAGAAATTAGCCGAATACGATACCATGAAAGCAGAATTAGACCGAATAAAAGAAGATGTTAAGAAAAAAGATGCTGACATAGTTACTTTAAACAAAAAGGCTCAATTGGCTGATATTGACACAAGGATTGAAAATGTTTTCAAAGAAAAAAAATTGACAGATAGACAGTTAACTTACATCAAAGATGTATTCAAAAAGAATAAAGAAAATCTTGAAGATTTGTCAACGGAAGGATTAACAAAATTTGTTGATAAACAAATGTCTATCCGCAGAGAAGTTTTGAAACATGAAGGAATAGAAGATGATATCCTGAAAAATCAACCTACAAATGATCCTGATAGCGAAGATTTCACAAAGGCAGAAAATAACGAATTATTAACAGAAGATTTATAGGAGGTAAATCATGGCTTTTGAACCAAAAGATACACTCGATTATAACCATTTGAGAGACGTCGTTCCAGTTGCTGATGTGACTAAAGGCGAGGCGGTTGTAATTAATGATACATTTTGTTTCTATTTAACGGACTGGGTAACTACCGGTAATCCAGATTATGCAGTGCCTGTATATAAGATGAGACAGGTACTCGCTGATAAGGCAGTAGGAACAGGAGAAGATATCCAGGCAGGGGAAAGGGTATATTATTACCCGGCAACTGATACAATCAGTGCAAACGCAGTCGGTACGGCTGGTACAGATTATTACTATTGTGGAACCGCAAAGGAAACGGCAGCAGCCGCAACTTCTACTATTTTGATCAGATTTGACGGTACACGATATGATGAGGCTATTTAAGGGGGTAAAGATGTTTCATGATCCAGATAAATTGATTGATATTTTAAACAGTGCGAGAAAAGGTGACCAAACTGCATCTACTAAATTCCTTATTGCTTTACAAGCGTTTATGAACCAACCGATTAAACAGTATCAGAAAAAAATACAAGCGTTTGGTACTACAAGCGATTTTGATCAGTTAACAACTGACGCGTTTAATGTCACGGTAGAGGAAGATAACTTCGACCTGAAATGGGATCAAGTTTATAGGCTTGTTACTTTGGCAAAAGGGAAAAACTTCTGGAATATTTATAATGTAGAAAATGGAATTACATTTAACAAAGTTGAAGAGGGCGAAAGAATAGAAGTAAATAAGATTTCAGGAACAAAAGCAACTGCTTATGTTGAATATTACGGCGGTGCTCTAGGTTGGACTCATGCAATGATACATTGGAGAGAAATACCAGCAATGATGGACCTCGCAATGGCTTTTAGAAATAAATTTTATTCAAACAAAGCTGATAATCATTACGCGTTATTAGCAACTGCGGCAGCATTACACGTAACGGCATATCAGGGAGCAGCAGCAGACGGACAATTGCAGAGAGATATCCAAACAATCAACCAGGCAGCATTTAATTTGACAAATCGCTGTAAAGATAAAGGTTTCGGCGATATGGCAAGTGCACAGCTTGTGATGTATGCTAACCCTTTGGACAAACGAAGAATCAACGCAGCTTTTCGAGCTACAACTCAGGCAGCAGCATCAGCTAACGCAGCAATTGCACAGCAAGTTGATTATAACATCAATGTACAGTATACATTTAACAGTAATGTAACTGCAGGTTCACCAATTCTTATTCTACCAAAAAACAAAATTCAAAGAGCAGAACCAATGCCACCTAAAACTTATAATGCACCAACCGACATTCTTACCCTTAATGAAACCCAGGCAGTATGGGCGATTTATGGCGCAATTGTAGGTGATGACGATCAAGCAGAAACAATTACATTAGGTTAATAATACAGAGGGGTGAAAATCCCCTCTCTTTTTATAGGGGTTATAATGGCTATAACAGTAGGTACAAATAGTTGGATCACATTAACTGAGGCTAATTTATACATGAGCGATAGGTTTAATAATTCTGTATGGGAAAGTGCAAGTGATTCAGACAAATCAAAATCAATTATAACAGCCTTTAAATGGTTGTATAATTCACAAAAGTTTAATATTCCTTTGACAGCAACTTCCCAAATAGTAAAAGATGCCCAGATAGAGCTAGCTAATTATATATTAGTCAACTTTGAAGAGTTTGAAAAAAGACGATCGCTTCAAACCCAGGGAGTTGAAAGTTTTAAGGTATTGAAATGGCAAGAGAAATTTATCAAATCTGCTGATATTCCAGAATTCATCCATGATATGTTAATTGATTATATTCAGAATAAAGGCGGTGTATTTTTTTCCGTTAGTAGGAATTTAAGTGGCAATAGATCGTAGAATATCGAAATTAAAAAAAAGATTAGATTCAATTGAAAAGAAATTAAAATCTTATGCAGTTGAAATATCATCCACTACGAAAACTGATCTTAAATACTGGTCAGGGTTAAGAAAAAAAATATCAAATACATACGAAGAATCAAGAATTGCGTTTTCTAAGTGGTCAAAAATAAACCTATCCGGATATTATAACGAAGAGCTTAATTCTCAGATACAAAGGATTAAGGGCCTTACATTTAAAACCAAAACAATAGATTTTAATACTTATAAAGAAAAAAATCTTAATAAAAAATCAATATTAAGAACTACAACAAATGCAAATCAGAGGTTCATAATTGGTACTATTCTTGGAGAAGAACGATTTAATCGCGTATTAAGAACTACCCAGCAAATAAACATAAGTAATAAGAAGATAGAAAAACGCTTAACTCAAACAACATCTATAAATAATCTTAGAAAAAGAATACAGAATGATCTAATGAAAAACTTGCTTGATAATAAGTTTGTTGCTGTAATTGACAAGAATGGGAAACAACGAAGTTATGATGTTAAATATTATGCTGATATGGTAGCACGCACTGAAATGAGAAACTTACAGACAGCATCCGTTCTGAACGCGGCCGCCGGAGTAGATGGGGACCTGGTCCAGGTATCTAGTCATAATACAAAAACACCATTTGACGCTCAGTTTGAGGGTAAGATATTCAGCTTGTCAGGTAATGACAAAGATTTTCCAAAAGCAGACTTTTTGCCGCCTTTTCATCCGAAATGTTGGCACGTTATAACGATTGTATTCAAAGAGGGATTAGAATCTAATGGTACATTAGAGAAAAAAATAAAAGAATCTTCAAAAGGTATATCTATACCAAAAAATAAAAAAGAAGATTTAAACAAACAAAAAAACTTGAGAGGTTTTTAAATGGGCATTGTTAGATTAAAAGATGTTAGAAGAATGCAAAGGTTTGCAAAATATGATTTGAATAATGTTAATAAAAACTGGAATAGATTAGTTGATATTGGTAATTTAGCTCCAAATTTTAAAACGCTTGGTCCTTATGATGGGATTAAAGATGCATGGAAAGAAGAGCCTTGTTATATTGTAGGTGCAGGAAAAGAAGCCGAGTTAATTGATTTGTCGAAATTAAACAAGTGTCATACTATAGGCATAAATCATATGATTGAGTATTATGATAAGTTTGAATGGTTTTTTTTCCTTGATAATAGATTTCTTGAAAAAACAACTTATGATATTAACAAATTTAAAGGGAAAATATTTCAGAAAAATACAACCGATTTTCTATCTAATCATTTGGATTGTGTTAGATTTAAAATCAAACAAACAAATGATGTACCGACATTAAATATAGAAGATGGGCTATACAATGGTGCAATGTCTGGAATATCAGCGTTAAATCTTGCTTTAATTTCTGGCGCTAATCCTATATATCTAATCGGCTGCGATGTTCCGTATTACATTAAAAGCGAAAATTATCACTATGGAGAATATACAGGTGAAATTAAAACAGATCAAAAAATGAATAAATATATAGGCGCTCTCGGATATTATGAAAAGTTTTTGCAATGGAAAGATAGAATAATTAATGTAACAGAAAATGGAAGAAATAATTTTTTTGAAAATATTAAATCAAAAGATATGCCAATTGTAGAAACGGATAAAAGAAAATCTATAATTGAAATAACGGGAAGAAAACCTATTATATGTCAGATAGGCGGCATGAAAACAATAAATGAAATGGGTGATATATCAAGATACATATATGAAAAAACTGAAGGTGTACACAAATTTTGCAATATAAATGAAAATGTCCCTGATGCTGATCTGTATATTGTAGAATCATTTTTAAATGGTGCAGATAAATATACAAATTTTAAAAAGCCTAAAAAAGATTGTAAACTTATTAGTATTATTCATACGTCAGGGAAAACAAGCCCATCTATTTATAGCGATGCCATTGTTACTATTACTAATGCTTGGAAAAGTATTATGAAAATGAGGGGTTGGGAATCAACAATGATTTATCCTGGAATTGATATGGGAAAATACAATTTAACCCCTGATTATAATAATAAAAATTTTGGAAGAATAACAAGATATAGCCCAGGGAAAGTGCATCCTCATTCTTATAATATTACAAACAATATCTTAAATGCCGTGCCAGGATCAAAATGTATAATGTTTATGAATAATAACGGAATATTTAAAGAAGCTAATAATATAAAAGTTGATAAATCTATTAAAATAAATGAAATAGAAAAAAAGGTTCAAAAACTTAATCAATTATCAATGTTTGTTGATATGCATAATACATTTCAAGAGACATTTAGTTTAGGGTTATTAGAGGCAATGGCTTCTGGGCTTCCTATATTTCTGTACAGCAAAGTTGATCAGCCAGCAATGAAAGAAGTTATATCAGACATAGGATTTTATTTTAATAATTTGTCGTTATTGGAAAAAGAGATAATCAAAAGACTACCAGATTATGAATTCAAAAAAGAATATGGACAAAAAGCAAAACAAAGAGCCTCGGAATTTTCTATAAAAAAAATGGTAGACTCTTATAATAAATTGTTTAAGGATGTGTTATATGGTTAATATCAGCTGTATTAGCTTGGCAAGAAAAGGATCAAAAAGAATCCCTGGAAAAAATTTTAAAAGTTTTTGTGGTAAACCGTTAATTCACTACACTGCTGAAATAATGGAAAAATTAAATTTTGATTCATATATAATGACAGATTTTTATGATATTAAAAATTATGTTTCTAATAATTTTAACAATGTAAAAATTATTGATATGCCTGAAAGGTTTAGCTTAGATAAGCACGATGTAAATGGTTCAATAAAATATATTGATAGCATTGTAAAAGCTGATATTTATATTCTATTACAAGCTACGTCTCCAATAAGAAATTTTAATTTAGTTTCATTATGGATTGGTGATTTTTTAAAAAATAACAAAGAGTCAGGGTTTTCTGTTAAAAAACTAGACAGTAAATACATATGGAATGAAGATGGTAAATGCATAAATTTTGATCAATCGTTAAGAGACGGAAACGGTACAAAAAGAAATAATATTTATGCAGAAACTGGGTCTTTTTATATTTTCAAAAAAAGCGCAATAGACAAAAAGCATATTATTACAGATTCAAGAGTTGTGTATTTTGACGATTATCTAATAGACATAGATACAGTTGAAGATTGGATAAATGCAGAAAAATTATACAATGAGATACACAAAAAAAAAATCAAATTATTTCTTAGCGATATAGACGGGACACTCACAGACGGATGTGTCTATTATTCGGAGTCAGGAGAAGAATTGAAAAAATTTTCTCATAGAGACGGGAGAGGGTTTCATTTGTTACATGAGATTGGAATTGAATGTGGCCTTATAACATCAGAAACAGGAGGAATAAATCGATCAAGGTTTGATAAGTTTAAAAAACTTGGAACTGTTAACTTTTTTTCTGATTCTTCGTATGGGGAAGGGAAAGTTGAAAAAATAAAACATATTCAAAATATTCTTAATATATCAAATGATGAAATTTGCTATATCGGCGATGATACTAATGATTTAGAAGCCCTAAAATATTGCAAATACAAAGCATGCCCTGCAGATTCTAATTATTTGGTAAAAAAAATTGAAGGAATCTATGTATGCAAAAATAACGGAGGTAATGGAGCCGTAAGAGAGTATATTGATTATATTATTGAAAGTGGGTTAGTATGAATACAAAGATAATAGCAGAAATAGGATATAATCATCAGGGGTCTATGCAAAAGGCTCAAATTATGATGCGTGAGGCTGCTAAGCTTGGATTGTGGGCTATTAAATTCCAAAAATGGGACATAGATAGTTTCCCAGAAAAAATTAAAAATATTAAAAGAAATCCAGAAAATAGTCTAGGTGATACATTCTATGAGCATAGAAAAGCAGTTGAATTTTCTATCGATCAACATATAGAATTAAAAGAAACAGCAGAAAAAAATGGACTAGTTTATATTTGTAGTGGGAAGGAATTAAATTCTGTTATAGATTTAGTTGAAAAAATTAAATGCAAATATATTAAACTCCCTTCTCAGAGATATAAAGATCATGAAATATTCAAATATCTATGTAAAAATAAACAAAAATATGGACTTAAAATATTAGTAAGCACTGGAATGTGTCATGATAACGAAATACCTCTTTCAGCATGGCCTAAAGTTGCTGATGTTATATTTCATTGCATTAGCCTTTATCCGGCGCAATTAAACGAATGCGATCTTGGTGTTATGAAAAAATATAGTTTTTATAATGGCTATTCAAGCCATGAGGTCCATGGAAAAGCTATTAAATATGCAGTAGGCCAGGGAATCAAGTATATTGAACGACATTATACATTTGATAAAGAAGCTAAGGGGTCTGACCATAAAATAAGCAGTGATTATAAAGAAATGAAGCGAATAATTAAAGAAATTAAAGAAGCTGAAATTGTATATGGCTCTGGAAATAGGGAAATAACAAAAAAAGAACTTGAAATAAGAAAATATTACAGGGGTTTTTAAATGAACAAAGGATTGATAGTAAGCATACAAGGATATTCGCAGCCTACAACTCAGGAATTGGCTGAAAAGGCTATTTTGGGTGGTGCAGTTGCTATAAGAACAGATAGCGAAATCAAAATACAGGGTCCTGTTATTGGCCTTAAAAAATTATACGAAAAAAAATATTATATGACAAATGATAGAACAGCTATAACTGATGTTATGAAATGGGCTGATTATGTTTCACTGGACTGCCGAAAAGGAAATGATCAAATTGATTTAATTATTTCTCATTGCCATGTTAACAATTATAAATATATTGCTGATATTGAAAATATAGAAGATTATCATAATTTAGAAAAAATACTTAATAAAAATAAGTTAATAAAACCTTCTTATATTTCCACCACTTTTAATATTTTTAATAATGATAGTCATGAAAAATTTGTTAAAGAATTAAGCTTGTTAACTAATAATATAATTATAGAAGGTGGAATATCTCAAGAAAATGAAGTTTATTTTTATTCAAGAAATAAAAATGTTTCTAATATATGTATCGGGGCAGCAATTAGCGATATAGAAAAAAACACAAAAAGATTTTCTAAGGAATATTTATGCTTTTGATCGGACAACCAAAAAGCGCGACAACGTCATTATGCTGTACGCTAGCTGATATGCTAGGTATCAAATATAGGCTTGGAATTCCTGGGACTGAACATGATAAAAATTGTCCTAGCTTTTCAGGAATACAACAATTACACGACAATATGGTACAGAGGTCAGAAAAATTTATACATGATATTTTGATTGGCAAAAAAACAATTTTCAAAGAGCATTTGTTACCGATTGATAAGCATTTATTTTTGTTAGACAAATATCAAATAAATTGTATTGTATTATTGAGAAATCCGGAACATTCTTATGATGCTTATGTAAGGCATGACAAACTTCATTATGAAAAATTTGGAGAACATATAAATTTGCCACAAATTAAAAAAGACCTTAACGAATTTTATAATAAGTATAAGTTTTTTTGTGATTATAGAGAATGGGCACTCTGTGTTGAGTATGACGACTTAATACTAAATTATGAAAAAAATATGAAAAATATCTTAACACATATTGGTGTTAATTGTAAAATTAAGCCGTTGTATAAGAAGAAGTATACAGGTGTAGGGGAAAAACGATTAAATGATAAGTAATTATTTGACTGATTTGTGTGATATTTATGATTATTCACTGGATGAGTGGGGAGTTAAAACAGAAACTATACAGGAAAATGTTAAATGTCGTGTAGAAGATTTTAATAAATTGATAAAAAATGATCATGGACAGGAAGTTGTTGGAGAAATGGAAATAATATTTAATTCAGATGTTTCTATAAATCGTAATAGTAAAATAGTAATTAAAACTAAATCCGGAGTTGTTTATGATTATGATAAAAAGTTTATCGTTCAAAAATTAAGTTCAGCAGCTATGTTTTCCAAAACGCATACTGAGGTGATTGTATGATAAAATGGAAATCTGACTTGAATAAAGGATTAAAGCTCTATGAGACAAAAACAAGCAAATCACATAATATTGCAGCAAAAAAAGTAGGATTACAATTGCTTAATTATATTGTTAATGGATCACCAAGTGAAGGAGTTACACCTCCAATCCTTACCGGAACATTACGAGGATCAGCTAGCGTGTTTCTTGGAAACGAGTTAGTACAACAAGGACCAAATGGTCCATCAAGTACTAGTGGAAACAAAAAAGATACAATTAGAATAGTTTTCAACGTCCCTTATGCAGCAAGAATGCATGAAGAACGATGGAACCCAGGTCCGATAAGCCAGCAAGCCGTGAACGTAGGAAATAAATTCATATCAAAACACATTGATGGTGATAAAACTGATTTGATGAAAATGTACGCAAAGTTAATCAAGAAGGAAAATGGATGATATATAATTTTGTTGAATATTTAAAAATAGAATTACCTGCAGAAAAAATATTCACAAATACAAAAGAAATACAAGTTCCAGAAAGAGTTGTTTTTGTAAAAGAAAATGGCGGCGATATTCAGCCATGGTTTGGGTATACTCAAAAAATGATACAAATTATAACAAGAGATATTGACGCTGTACGAGCGCGAGAGTTAAGCTACAGTGTTAAAAATAAATTACATGATAAATTCGGTCTAATATTACCGGCAGTTACTGTTAATGGTATCCTGTATGGAGCTATACATTCCGCGCAGATAACAGCCGAGCAGGAACCACAAAGTATAGGTTATGATGAAAATGGAAATGCGGAATATTCTACAAACTATAAAATAATTTTTAGGAGGGATTAAAATGGCTGCTAATCCTCCAATTGGAAATAATTTTATTGAGGGGCCTCTTGGTGTATGCCGTGTTAGTTTCAACGGGGTAGATTATGGGAAAACTCTTAATAATATTGAAATACAAAAAGACCAGGACATTAAAGAGCTTTTCTACGCTCAAGACGGAACAAAAAGAGCTGATAACACTAGAACCGGCGTAATGTATATGGTTACATGCGAGTTCGCTGTTCCTACAATTGCACTGCTTAACGCGATTGATTCAGGGATATCAAAATCTGGTGCTGGTAATTCTGCTAGCTTCGGGCGTAATTTATACACTCTTTGGTCAGAAGAAACAAGCGAACTTGTTTTGTCAAGAGTTGACTCAGAAGGCGATGCTTATGCTGATAATTTCTTTAAAATGACTTTTTATAAAGCTCACGGAGAGATAACTGGACCCATTGTATATGGACCAGATCAGCAAAGAACTATCCAGGTGACTTTTCATATCTATTTTGATAGCACAAAAAATAGTTTTGGCTATATCGGATATGAAACAAGCTTGGGACTTTAAAAAATAATTTAGGGGTTATTTGTGAAACAATTTAAAGAAAATTTTAAAACTGAAAAAATTCAGCTATTTGACATTGATGGAAAAGAACATATTATTGAAACAAAGTTTCTGCCGTCATCTACAATTAAAAAGATTGAAACTATTACAGAAGCGTATATTGCAGAGGAAAAAGGACATGTTGATTACATTCATAATATTATGATAATTATGTTTGGAAAAACGGTTGATTATTGGAAAAAATTTTCTGTCGATCTTTTGGGAGAAGTTGTTAAATATGTTCGTAATCCTGAAAAAAAAAATTAGATGATAAATGGGTATATGATCTTGTAATTTTGAAACAAAATGGATTTTCTGTTAAAGAAATTGATAATATGGATTATTTACAGAAAGAAAGCATTATTCATATTATTAAAAAAAATAACAGAAAAAAAGACATTAAAAACCAGTTGTTGCTAGCTGAATGTATAAATAACGCATATGTCGGTAGCCAGCCAAAAATTAAAGGTACCACAGGTGAACACCAGCAGCAATTTGCAAGATGGAAAGAAAAAAAGATGCAAGAATTATACCCAGATTATCAGAAACCAACTGTTTGGGATACTTTAAAAGAAGTCAAACAGAAAAGAAAGAAAATAATAATAAGGTGATGTTATGGCTTTTGATGCTGGAAGCGCACAAGGACATTTAATTCTCGATGCAGGACAATTTTTAGCTGAAATTAAGAAATCTCAAAAAGCTAATAATAATATGACTGCTAGCATTTTCAAAGCCAGTGTAGCTTATGACGCATTTAAAAAAGTTCTTTCTACTACTGCCGGTGCCGTAAAACAATCTATAAATTTATCCAAAGATTTTGCTGAAGAAAACAGTAAATTTAATACCGTATTCAAAGACGTTGGTAAAAGCGCAAACGATATGCGCAAATCTCTTGTTGATAGTTATGGGCTAAGTAAAAAAGCGTCTACAGAATTGTTAGCGTCTACAGGCGATCTTTTGAGTGGTTTTGGATTTGCCGGAAAAGACGCTTTAAAATTATCTGGTGAGGTTCAAAAACTTGCCGTTGATTTAGCTTCATTCACTAATTATTCAGGTGGAGCGAAAGGCGCATCTGAGGCATTGACAAAAGCATTATTAGGAGAGAGAGAAAGCGTAAAATCTCTTGGTATTTCAATCATGGAAGCTGATATCCAAGCAGAATTATTAGCTCAGGGGAAAGAAAATCTTACCGGGCTGGCATTGCGTCAGGCAAAAGCTGAAATAACACTACAATTAGCATTACAGCAGTCAAAAAATGCAATTGGTGATTATGCCAGGACAAGCGATCAATTAGCAAATAGACAGCGCCAACTTTCATCAGTGACAGAAGATATTCAAGTTTTAATCGGCGAGACGTTCACTCCGATTTTGAATGACCTTACAGGATCGTTATTGAATGGCGCCCGTGGTTTTCGTGATTTTTTAAGTTCAGCAGACGGAATTGACAAAATATCAATAACTTTCGGAATACTTTCAGGAACAATAGAAGTCGGGAAACAAGTATTTAAAGATTTGTATGATGTAATATCAAAATCTATTAAGCCGGTAATAGATAATATTAAAGAAAGTTTTTCAAAATTAACAGAAGAATCTCAGGGAAATGTAAAAGCGTTAACGGCTTTTCAAGCCGTAACAAAACTTGTTGGAATGGGATTATCAATAATAATAAAAATAGTTGCCTCAATTATTCAAGGTTTCATCGATTATTATAATATCCTAAAAGAAGTCGGGTTATTGATAAAAGATTTTTTCGCGGCTCTTGCAAATCCAACAAAATGGAAACAATTTCAAAAACAATTAAAAGACAGCGCAGATGCTTTCAAAGATTTTGGAAAAAATTTGATCGAAAATACCGCCGATGTTATAAATACAGTAAAAGAAGAATGGACAACTTTCCCAGAAGACCTAAAAGACCCTGCTAAATCGTATACTGATATTTTTGAAAAAGCAAGTGAAGAGGCTAAAAAGAAATTTTTGAAAAATAAACAAGAAATGGCAGCCGGTGAAGATAAATTAAATGATCAAATTGCAAGTTCATCTAAAACAAAACTTCAATCATGGGTTGAAAATGTAAAGTCTGCAAACGCAAAAGCAGCCAAAGCATTTGAAGAAAATGGAAAAGAAATTCTTGATAATGTAAGCTTTGTAGCTGGACAAATCGCTGACGCTTATAACTCAATATCCGGTGTTGTCCAGGATTATCTTGATAATGAAGTGAAAATAATAGAGGCAAAAGGACAAGAAAAACTTTCAAAATTAGAATCAGAAAAAGAAGAAAGATTAACTCAAAATGAGGATTTTTTCACAACTCGCCAGGAACAATTATTAGCAGATTATGAAAATTCGCTTATTTCTGAAGAGGAATATAACGAACAAAAAAACTTACTCGATCAACAAAAAGCTGATAAAGAAACTGAAATACAAGCTCAAATGGATTCTAAAATAGCAAAACAAAAAGATGAAAATAGAAAAAAAGAAAACACAGCAAAGAAAAAAGCCTTTGAAGCTCAAAAAGCAAATCAAATTGCTAATATCTGGATTCAATATGCAATTGGCCTGGTTGGATTATGGGCGCAATCGATCGCTCAGCTTGGACCTATAGCTGGGGCTGTTCTTGCTGGAATTATGACAGGAGTATTGACCGGAGTTGCAATAGCACAAACTGCAATCATTTCACAGCAAAATTTCATTCCTGAACGTCAAATGGGTGGTATGGCCTCTGGTGTGACAAGAGTTAATGAGGCTGGAGGAGAAATAATAACCCTCCCGGATGGTTCCCAGGTAATTCCGAACGATATTTCTCGCCAAATAGCTAATAATACTGGTGGTGGTGAAAAAAACATAACAATCAATGTTAATAATCCAAAATTAAATAATAAAATGGATGTAAAGACAATGGTTGATCAAATTATTACAGAAATGACCAGGAGGAAAGCTTTTGGATAGATACACACTAATTACTCAATCAGGGGAAGAATATAATATACCTGACAAAACAATGAGAATTCTTTCAAGGTCTTTTTCTATTGATCTGGATATAATAGAAAGAAGTTTCCGTCCTGGTGCAAATCTAATAGGTATACCGAGACAACAAAGTACTACGCTTGATTTTCAATTTCAACAAAATTATCCTTTAGAAAAAAGTTTTCGAGATTATATGAATAATCTTTTATATTGGCTTAATAACGTTGTTCTTATTCGTGATAATGTTAATAATATTGAAACTGACATAATACTTGAGGGTAACGAAATAAATTATGATGATGGTGGTTTCAATCTTGGGACAACTGGTAATACTATAACTTTCAGGCAGCTTAAGCCTTTTTGGCGTGATGTTAATGAAACCGTTGTCACCGAGTCAGGTTCTGGTTCTAATTATATTACAGTGCAAAATAATGGATATATAGAAACCCCTGGCATTATAACATTAACAGCTATTGAGCCAACTACAAAATTTTCATTAAGAGTAGTTGAGACAGGATATGGGATATTGGTTGAGGATTTGGAATTCGGATTAAATGGGCTTAATATATATATAATTGACAATGAAACCGGTATTGTTTCGTTGTCAGGTATAAATAGGAATAATAAAATAAAAAATGGAACTGGATTCTTCAATTTTCAAGTAGGGAAAAATACTCTTGAATTTCTTTATAACGGAAATCTTGGAATAGAAGTTGAATATAAACAGAGGTATTATTTGTAATGGCATTATTAAAACCTATTTTAAATTCTAGTTTTATATTTGGGTCTACTGTTTTAAACGGTGTTAAAACATATGTAGGCGAGGTAGAATTTTTAAAAAATTTTAGTGCAGAATTACAATTTTTTTCTATATCTGATTCTTTTCTAGGTGATATCAGGCTTGATAATGATAGCTCTAATTATTTGAAATTAAAATTAACTGAAAATAAAATAGGAGGGTTAAAAGGGTTTCAATTTGAAATTGATGTATTACCAAATTTTTCATTTTTTAATTTAATGAAAATAAAATTTTTCATTAATAGTATACATTCTTATACCGGAGAATTATTATTAAGTGATCAACAAGATGATGATTCGTCAATAAAATCTTTTTCTGGAAGAGGATATGTAAAGTATCTTGATGATATTGATAATATAACAGTTACATATGAAAATAAAACGCTAAAAGAAATTATAATTGATCAAATTGAAACAAATATTTCTCCAAATACACCTATAGAATATGATTCAGATAAAATAAATCCTCCTGATATAACAATAACAAAAATGGAATTTTCCGACAAATCTGTAAATAAAATATTTAATGAAATTTTAGAAATAGCAAATAAAGATTATAACATAAAACAATACACATACGGAATTGACAAAGATATGTTTTTTTATTTTTCGCAAATAGAAACAGAAATAAAAGACGGCTTTTTTGAGGGTTATCAATTTCAAAAACCAAAAGTAAAACAAGATGATTCTAAAATAATTAACGAATTAAATATATATCGAGCAAAAGAAAATCAATCAGATGAGTTAGAATTTGTTAGCTCTGTTTCTGATAGTGAAAGTCAATCAAGATATGGGTTGAGAAAATCAAAATTAACAGTTAATGAATACATTGACAATGATACAGTTTTAAAAATTGCAAATGCAAAATTAAATAGGTTTAAAGACCCTTTTACTCAAATTGATATAAAAGATTTAGAAATTGACAATATTTTTGAAATAGGATTTTACAAAATTTCAAGCAAAATAAAAGAATACAAAAAACTCATAAATGATTGTGAGGATTTGTCATTATGGAATTTAGATGTTTTCCCATCTGTAATACAAATTGATAGTGATAATTTTATATCTGGTAAAAATTCTTTTAAATGGGAATCTCCTGGAAACGCAGCAGGAAACACAATAAATTTTGAATTAAACGAAACTATAATGTATCCTACTACTTTAATAGCGTATTTTAAACAAAATTCTGCAGGAACTTTAATTAACATGACTGTATATGATGAAGATAATAATGAAATAAACGCAGGCCCAGAAATGTTTTATAACATTCTAACAGAAGATGGTGGATTTTTGTTGACAGAAGATAATGATTTTATAGTTCAAGAAGACACGGACCAGTTTGGTATTGATATAAAAATAACAGAAGACTGGTTTTTATTTGAATTTGATATTTCTGCAATATCAAATATAAAAAAAATTGCTTATTTTATTATATCAAATGACGCTTTCATAATTAACCTTGACAGAATAGAAGTTATTTCAAAATCTTATTTTACCCGTGAATTAACACTTGACAAGGCTAATTATGAACTATATAGAACAGGGATTAAATTTAATGGTTCTTTTGGAGAAAATATAGAAACGATAATAGATGATTTGAAAAAAGTTGAAAATGAAAATAAAAATATTTTAGGATTATTTGAGAAATAGGAGGAAAAATGTCTTTAATATGGGATGATGTTAAAAATTTATCATATAATTCATTCACCGGTGAATATTCTGATAATAGAATATCTGAAGAAGAACACATAATACCATCTTCAGCTCCATATATTGTACAATTATATCATAGTCCTGTTAGAAATGTTCCCTCTACAGTTACTGCAAAAATTAAAGAAACCGGGCAGACGCTAATAGAAAGAAGCAAAACAACTATACCGTCAGTTAATCAGTTTAATATAAATTATGACGAATTATCAAACGGACAAGTCAGAGTTCATTCATCTAATGCTGGGAAAACTCTTCAAATAAGCTATGACATGATAGGAACTATAATAAATAAAGAATCTTTAGAATCTTTAATTTTTACAGGCGATAGGGAATGGAATGGAGAACAAACGTTTAATTCTGATATGAATATAAATGGTGATATAAACGGTAATCAAGAAATAAATGGTAATCTAATTATCAATGGAACATTAAACGCTCAAGATAATGTTACTTTCGTTAAAGGGTTCAAAGGGAATTCCGCAATACCTATTACATCTATATCTGATATAAATAATATTTATTTTTACGTTGTATCTATTCCTTCCTGGAACATGGACACAGACGCAACAAACATTATAAATATCAGATCAGGGCCTCTAGGAACTGATTACACAGAGGCAAACAAAAGAATATTCAATATTTCAGGGAAAGTATGGGATGATTCTTTTGCAAATAATTATTTTTTTGGGCAAGGAAATAAT
>Ga0307419_10000038_pt1 | contig 45574 bp, 46 predicted proteins | sample SalMarWE160230MG_2_FD_202512 | JGI IMG/M metagenome (GOLD analysis project Ga0307419, IMG submission 202512) | Salt marsh sediment microbial communities from the Plum Island Ecosystem LTER, Massachusetts, United States - WE1602-30 | ecosystem: Environmental > Aquatic > Marine > Intertidal zone... | reverse complement strand
GCCACAGACGACTCGGGGTGGGTATTCCAGACCACTGACATGTTCCACAGCATAGCGGCAAACTTCATATGGGGCATCGCAATAGCAATCCGCAAGTTCAGCAACGCCGTCAGGTCCACAGCAAGGATTCCTCCAAAGACCCCTCAGAAGGAAGCCGTGAAACCGAAGGCCGTCAAGAAATAGATGCAGAATTTATCCCTTACCTTTCTTTCTCTCTTTTGGGTTGTCAGGACCAAGAACCGAAGCTCCCCTCTTGAGCAGAGAACAATACGGAGGTTCTTCTATTTTTCCTGTCGGATAAGGAAAGAGGGGGTCCTGGTCTGTGAATTGTTGTACATTAATTGCTATTGTATCAGGATTCGTCCTAAAAACTTTCGTCGGGTAAACCTTCTTCTTTGCCATATTTTCATTATGGCGCGAATCAATAAAAAACCAACATCAGCTTACAGACTTTGAACCCAGAATTGTTTATATTGTTCCTGGGCTCGAAAAGCTGATACCCCTCAGGGCACAAGTAAGCAACAAGCAGAATTTACACTCGTTTTTTCCGTACACGCTTTTTGCATTTATTGGAAAGAAAAAGGGTGTTAAGCAGCGAACTGGGCTTCCCCATCGAAATGAGTACAACCCAGACCGTAGGAGGGCTTGACTTCCGTGTTCGAAATGGGTACGGGTATACACCCCCACTTTGGCCGCTATTGGTATATAGTTGCGGGATAGGTATTTAAATCTTATTCTGTGTGTATACCTCTCGCTAACTTGACAATACAAAAAGAAGGGGATGCATTTTTAATAACATCCCCTAATGTAAGCTTTGCGCCGGGCCAAGCGCCTAGGTCGATGTCATCCACCTTTCGGGTTGTGGTATTCCCTTGCAGCAGAATCCAGCGTGCTTACCACCCGCCCCTACTATTGCTTTGAAGGCACAGGGAATCCCCCCTTGAATAAATTTATAACATACAAACCTCCTTTCTACTGTCCGATTTGGAAACGGTCTTTAACGGGACAACTGCTTGATGTCTTCTGGATCATCATCGAAGCAGCATTCGTTCTCCCAGCAGTGGCGATGGACATCAGTGATAGGACCGAATATCGGACCATCATCACTTATGAGAAGCTCCACCGCCTCATCGAAAGAACGCCCTCCACCTTGTCCTAAAACGCGCGGAATAGCATGCTCGCGCACACTAGGACCACCGAAGCCACCGGAATATCCGGTAACCAGGTAGAAGACCCCGTTGGCAAATGTGGCCCTCTTCTGAAGGGAAGCCTTTGGATTCCTCTCCTGAATCAGGCGCATTGCCCTGTTTAGGACATCGTCCGAAAGGTCTACGATGTGGCCGCCTTCTACCTCTTCCTTGATTCTGGCAACCAGCCGGTGGACGATGTCAGGGGAATCCTTCGGGAACTCGACATTGGCGTCGAGGCCCTCCGCCGGATTCCTCACCATTACGTGGCCCATATATCCGGGCGTCCCGAACAGCCACCTCCCCACCGTATTGATGGGAATCTCCTTGCCGGTGTCAGTCCGGCCGGAAATCCCGGTCTCAATGGGATGATGGTATTCGGGAATTCCCTTGGCCACGCTGCGCAGGAAAATCTTTGCGTCGTAGTCCATGGGCCTGGGCAGGCGGATGACCACGAGAGAAGAGTTCCCGGGTCGAACCAGCCTGACCGGAAACTTAATGGGTATTTTCATGGCACCCTCCTGTCCTTGTGCTCCTGCCATGCCAGAAGCATTGGTTTGTAATCCCCCCGCATGGAGGGAGAGGAGCGGATTCTGGCCAATGTATGGGCATTAGCCAACAACCCTTTCCATTTACCGGACTCTTGGCCGGTCATGCCAGGGCTTACCCGTTCAATACCAAGCGGGTTCTTGTGGCACCCTTTAACATGCTCCCTTATAAGCCCTATCGGAAGCAGAGGGCTTGCCTATCCCTGCGCTAACATCGGGCAGCAACTCTTCCAATACCAGAGATGCGCTCTTTTCCATGCAACACCCCAACTCAGTGGGCGGAAACACCTACTTCCTGTGCTGCAATCGGGAAAGGATTTGTCACTGCCTGCATAAAAGCATTCTCCAGAAAGCGCTCCGACCGCGTCGGGTGGGACCCGGCTGAAATGCGCCGCAGTCCGCATGCTCAGGCAGGACTGCGGAACGTCCCAGGACAAGTTGCCAGCCGCCTTGGGACAGAAGGCCTCGGGTGGGGGACTATAATGAGGCAACACTTGGAGTCGTGAGCATGCCAACGTTCCCCAACGATTGCCTCGCCCAGTCATTTGATTCCTCTTCCTACCGAATCATGGGTACTTTTCCTGTCCCACAACAGGCGTTTCACCAAGATTTCCCGGAAGATATCAGGGAGCCCATTGGCTTGGGCGCCACTGCCTGATTAACGATTTGTATACCGCCACTCAGGCCATGATGGTGGTTACACCAATACTCCTCCTTTCCCCGGATCACCTAATCGTCCTCAGCGCCCTTACGAAGTCGCGCGGGGTGTATATCCCGGGAACGTAGTTCTTCCTGGTAAACCCGTCAGGTATCCTACCTTCTTCACGTACACCCTCATTGGCAAACCAGAAGAACTTTACTTTGCGGAACTTCGGATTGCGGACAGCATCAGTGTACAGGTCAATACCGTCCCAGTCCCCGAAGATTATCACGGTCTTTGGCCGTACCTCCTCGAGGAACTCGCTGAAGCCCCATTCCCCGACCGCCTCCTGATTATCCCAGCCAGAGACGCGGTCTATCTCTGACTGAACCCAAGGTTTTGCCTTTGCATAGCTAGTAATCCGCCTTTTGGGCGGATTCATCGCCGATGCGCGGGCGCAGCCGTTATACCCGACGAACACCCTGACACCACTGCCGATGACTCCGGCGGCGATGGCCATGAACATCTCGGCCTGACTTTCACACGAGCCGGAGATGTCCAGAAGGATACATATGTCCGCCTCCTTTGGGCGTTCGCTTTTTGAGGATGGTATGTTCTGGTGCCGGTAAGCCACAACCGATTTCGCTATGGCCTTGGCATCCCAACGTGAACTGCCATCCTTTCTGGAGGCGAAATCCTCCTCAGCCGCGAACTTCCTGAGAAGCTCGCTGGACTTCCTGAAGGCCACCTCCAGCTCAACAGGGGATTCCTCCCCGAAATCATAGCGAGGAAGGGTCGTGCGATGGCCGGCCTCATCACGCACCTTCTCCTCCAGCTCCCTCATGGACTTCTCAAGGGCAGCAGAGGCAATGCACTGGTCAACCTTCACCTCCCATTCCTCAGCGGCAAGTTCGCCAGTACTTCCAGCATCGCTGCTGTCAGCATCAGCTCCCTCGCCTTCATCACCACCTTCGCCGTCATTATCACCCTCGGTTTCGGTGGTGTTTTCCTCCTTGGATTGGCCTTCGGATTCACAGTCACTATCTCCGTCAGCCTCTCCCCGGTCACCCTCGCCTTCGGTTCCCTCATTCGCAGAGTCCTGTTGGCCAGAGTGACTATCGCTTTCCCCATCTTCGCCGTCTTCTCCGGTTTCAGCCCCTTCATTCTCGGCTTCACCGTCATCGGCGGCGTTGGGGGAATCCTCGATGTCCTTGGTAGCCTCGTCACCGCCGTGGACATCCTCGGACGTCTTGGAGGTCGCTTCCGCCACCTCCTCAATATCCTCCGGTTCCCCCTGAATCGGTTCTTCCGCCCCTTCCTCACCGGTTTGTTCGGAATCCGGTTCAGGCGAGGAGGACAGAGTCCCCTCGTTTTCCTCAGAAGCAGCTGGTTCTTCACCGTCCTCCGAGGAAGGAGCAGATTCATGTTCCTGCGGCATCTGCTCCTCATCAATAGAGGAATCGGCTTTATCGAATTCCGTATCAGCCGGTTCCTCCTCCTGGGTTTCAGGAACCTGCGGAGGCGGGAACAATGCCTCAGCAAGTTCCTTGCTGATTTCCCACGTTTCCATGGGAATTCTTTGCTGAGACATGTCAGCCTCCTTTCCGGCCGTCCTTCCATGGCGGCCTTATGCAGCTTCCTCCTCCTGGGCGGCAGGGCCGTAACCGAGTTTCATGGTCGTCTTCACGGCGTCATCATGAAACCTATTGGTTAGGTCACTCTCGTACCTCATTCCACGGAACGAGGCCGTGAGCATGAAGCCGCCCCTTACCCGCTTGACATTGAAGGGGCGCAATTCAAGCCCCTTCAGACTGGGTGTCAACATTCTGAACACCCAGTTGTATTTATACGAACGGTCAGCCGTTTCCAGCCTCCCGTCCTCATTAATCAACAGGCTTAGCGGGTAAACGCCTGTCGAGCCAATAAATTCCTCTGCACCAGGCAGCTTGGCTGCCTCCTGGTGCAGATGATTCTCGCTTTCCCAGAGCTCTATACCAGCGTAGAACTCCGGGTATTCCGGCCGCCTGAATTCAGGGAGGGCCGGTTCTTCGACAGGAGGAGGAGTTTCTGGAGCATCATCAGAAACACTCTCCATATCCTCCTCCACCTGCTGTCGCCCATATTGCGGGTCCAGGCGGTGGAAGATTGACTTCCAGACCGCCTTGAGCCCTTGGGCGTTCTGGTGCCGGCATATGACCTGAATGCTGTCTTCCGCAGGCACCATTTTCACGGAGGCATGACCGGAATCGATGCTACGCCTCCGCAGTTTTAACACTCCGACGGTCTCGCCGGTCTGGCTGTCGAGCGAGACGACCTTATCGCACAGCAACCGGCGGACCTCCTCTGGGGTGCCGTACAGGCTGATTCTGTTGGCCCATTTCAGCTCCCACTCCGCAGCACCATTGTTGGCACCGCAGTCCAGTAAACTCTCCATGCGACGAGAGAACACCGCGATGGAGATGTTCTCCGAGACCTCGACCGAGGCTTCGGAGACGGCATCGTCCGAGGCGAACGATACCTTCATATCCGGCCAGCTGACTTCCAGCGTTGATACGCTGGCCGGTTCGTCCTCAACCCGCCTGACGCAGCGGGAGAGGAGCAAATCCCGTTGTATGGCGGGAAGTATTGCAACAATATAATTTTCCATAATAACCTCCTTTTTTCGCGCACGCCCCTTTGTGGCGTGAGCAGGGTTACCCGTTGTTTTTATGGCGACACACGAACGGGCACGTGCGGCACCAAAGCCCGGCACATTAACCATTAGCTGTGCCGAACTTAACAAAGCTGTCGTCGGCTGTCCCGATTTCCTGCCGGACAGTCCTAGCGGCCGACGACTTTATTGCCGACCTGAGGAGGTTTCCAAGCTCCTCCGGCGTGGTTATCTGCCGGAGGATTTCCCTGTCCTCCTCGTATCCGGCGAGCCACCCGAAGGCGACCTCTCCGGTCATTCCAAGAGCTCCCCACCTGGCCAGGCGGATGACATCGTGCCCGGCCATCTCGAGCTCCTGTGTGGCAGGGGCCTTGATAAGGTCCTCCTGCTTATCCCGGAGCCTATTGGCGATGGTTATCAATATCTTCGCCACCGCCTCGGGGATGGCGTCAACCGGCTCATGGGGAATCTCGACCGGCTGAGAGACCTGACCGCGCTTGACCCTGCCGGTCAGGATAGCCATCTCCAGTTTCTCCTCCGGGAACGGGAGATATTCCCGGCGGAGGCGCCTCATGAGCGGCTCGGAGATTTGCCGCTCATTGTTCTTGGTGAAGAATATCACCAAGTTGGCCAGATTGGCGCGAACCCGGCCAACGCCCTTCACAACAACCTCCCCTTCCTGAAGGGCGGCCAGGAAGAGGCCGTCAACCTTCGGGGAGCTCTTGTCAAGCTCGTCGACGAAGGCAACGACAGGTCCCTCCTGAGAGGCTTTGAAGACCTGCGGGAGGAACCCCAACTCGATGACATCCTCTGCCGACTTAACGGCTTCGGGGTCACCCGCTGCTCCCCTGAGTATGCTAACGATGTTAGCGTCGTAGAGGAAGTCCTCAGGGGAGGAACCGGGATGGGCCTGGATATATATATAATCCACCCCCAGAATCCTGGCCACTGATTTGGCCAGAAATGTCTTTCCTGCTCCCGGAGGCCCGTCCAGGAGCATTGCCTTGACGCTCCCTCCGTCACTGGCAAGGAGAAGCGCCACCTGAGTTGCAAGCTTTTCAGTTGCAACGTACCCGACCTCCCTGAGGGAGGTCCCGATTGTTTTTATAATATTCATATTTCCTCCTTTCGCGCACGCCCCCTTGCGGCGTGAGCAGGGTTTACCCGTTGTTTTTAAGGCGACACACGAACGGGTACGTGCGGCACCAAAACCAACAAAACTCCTTCGGAAGTCAACTCAAGACTGACGAAAGACAGCCAGAACTGACCTCCGTTATTTGTATAACTAACCACGGCTTCCAGGCGAACGCCGTGCTTTCCCACCCGCCTTTGTGGGTGAGAAGTGAACGCAAGACAGACGGAAGACTATATTAACTATATTGCGGCAGTCCTTCGGCTGTCATTTTCTTAGGCGCCGCGCCCTGCGAAAGACCCACGGAAGACAGATCTTCCTGGTCTTGGTCAGGGCTGACGCTGCCCGGATGTTTGCGCCCTTTTCATGGGGAGGGGTCTGTGAAGACATCCCCGCGGACGCGTTCAAGTGCAACTCCGATTTCGATGAGCGGTGCTCAATCCCTTGAGGTTTGAGCGAGTTGTAAATGTGTGTAGCATGATAACCGGGGCAGGATGTTATGGAAGGACACCTGCACCCAGCAGTGACATTATTGTCACTATACAATAGTTACAAACAGTATTTATAAAGCTTGTTTGAAGAGGGAATGGTTTGGCTTGTGCTCTTTTGTCGGGTGATGTCCCGTCAGATGGACAATTTAAGGTTAACTCGGGTTCATACCCATTAACCTTGGTTTACATGCAAACGATTAGCGCTTGAATCATTATTTCCCGAAAAGCCTCGCGAGCCGCTCTGTTTTGACGACCCTGACCCGGTCCTGCTTGTCGAAATCCCTGTCATCGCTCCATATGACCGGGTTCTCAAAGGAGAGCGCGGCAGCAATGAAAACAACGTCCTTGGGGTCGATATCGAGCATAATCTTCCTTGCCTCATCCAGGTGCTCTTCAATCACCTCTGTTGGAACCAGGACAACATAATCAAGAATCCTTGCCAGGAGAGTGTCCAGGTTATTCTTCGTAAGGCTTGATTTCTCCATTATCAGCCTTTCGTGCTTCCTTATTTCATGCAGCGAGATTTCAGGATAGACGAAATCCATTCCAGAGCCGATTAGAATGTCGCGCGTCAGGGAATCCTTTATAAGGGCCGAAATCAGGATATTGGTGTCAATCACTACTATCATGATAATCCCAGCTTCCTGGCAACTTCCTCATCAATCTCCTTGCTTATCTTCATTGCATCCTTTGCCGTGAGCCTGCTCTTGTCTGTCAGCATGTCCATCAGCTCCATGTCTTCAATCTTCTTCTGTATGGCCATCCTCACGATTTCGCTCCATCTTATTTCAGAGTGCTGCTTCATCTTCTCATGGAGCCTTTCAGGGACAGCCAGGGTCAGGTTTGCCATGATATCACCTCTATGTGAATATATGTATTTACACATATTTAAAGCCAACCCCATCCTGTTTCTCTCGGAAGCCCGCGTTTCAATAGTTTTCTAGTTGCCCCTCAGCTTGCGACTGAGCCAATTTAACCAAGCCGGTTAATTGCTGACCGTCAGGTCAGATGTCCAAGGAGGCGTCTGTAAGCTGAGTTATGGACGCATCCACTCCCAGCCTTTACAGGAGGACAAGTTCTTCCAAAAAGGCTGGAGCCAAATGTTAATAATTACAGGATAATTGGTTCTATGGTCTCATCCATTCAATCTCGTAGTATTCATAATCAGAGCCCGGGAGCTCCACCTTCTTCAGGATGTAGTAGGTGATAGAGGTCTCCCTGTCGGTGATGGAGAGAACGAGTTCCGTTCCAGTGGACTCTGCCTTCCTGAGGAGCGAGGCGAGCTCGACCCCACCAATATGCTCGTCCTCTGAGACAACGGAAACCAGGTACTTTGGAGGGTTGTCAGGAGTGTCCCTGACCCAGCCGCCCTTCTTCTTTATCCTGGTGTATCCGAAATATTCCGCTGGGTAGTCGACGTAATCCTCCTCATTCATCTCGGGTATGCACAGGAGGAAGGTCTTCTTCACGCCGTGCGCCACCCTCACTGCCCTGGCCCACTCTGAAATGAGCAGCTTCTGGTCCTTGGGGAATATGTGCAGGACGTGCCTCGAGTGCACCCATTTGCCCCCCTTGGCAGGAGACGCGCCGGGAAAGTATATCCTGAAGTGCGAGCCGAACTTGAACCCTGTCTTCACCACGAAGCCCTTCTTCCTCCAGTCCTCATACACCTCGTACAGCTGCTTCGTATACTCCCTCTCCTTCACCACGTGCTTCAGGATAGATGAGTGCGATACCTTCTTGCCGGTCTCTATGCTGAAAACAGGAAGGGAAAAATGCTTGGACAGGAAGACTGTCTCCAAGAAATTGAGCTTCAGGAGGTCTCCCCTGTCCTGCTTGTAGACCCCGAACTGCCCGAACCACCCTTCGTCAAAGAGATACTTTCCCGTTGCGTTGTCCTCCATCACAGAGAACATGGACTTGGGATACCAGAACGCAGGGGAACTGATTTTATCCATCTTGAGGTCCTTGGAGGGATATCTCTTGAGGTTCCTGGACCTCTTGACCGTATTTGTCACATCCTCGGTCCTCTTGAGGATTATCCCCCTGTCCCTCCAGTCCCTGTATGCATTATACCTCAGGAACAGCCTTTCATCTGAGACAAACCTTGCAGCCAGCTCGTTGAAAGAGAGAAGACGCTCGCCAGAACGGCAGGTCCCGTTCATCATGGACATGGCGTAAAGGCCCTCTTCAGGGCGAAGGAACACCTTTCCTTTCTCCATCCTGCCGAAGTGGCTCCTGTGCAACCTCTCTACCGAGCTGGGCTCTTCGGCCCAGAGGCCCTTTCCAGGGTCGTACAAAAGCTCCATAGCTAACCCTTTGTTATCTGAAGCCCTTAAAAAGCTTTCTTCCAACCAGAAGAAATGAAGAAGACAATTTACGTGGCGGATTTAAGCGATTCCATAAGGGAGCTTGTAGACATTGCACTGAAAGATTATATCCAAAGAGGGTATGAGATAGAGAGGTTCAGCAGCGGGAGTGACCTGAAGCAGCATTACATATGCCAACGCTGCAGGGAAAAATGCGTGCTTGTAACCGACAAGACGGAGCCTGACCTGATAATACTGAGCAACGACCTTCCCGGCGCCAGGGGCATTGAATTTATAGAATATGCAAGGAAGAGCCTGATGGACAAGGTTCCCATAATAATGGCCTCAAGGAGGTCAGCGCTCGGGGAGTTGGCGCAGGAATATGATTTCATCTTTATTGAGAAGGATGCCCATTTCCTTGACAACCTGATAAAGAACGTTGATGATTTCCTCGGGGAGCCAGAGGAGGATTATCCATGCGAAAGCTGATTTACCTGGCTGATGACGATGCCTCAGCGAGGATAAGTTCGGTCAGTACGCTTCGAGCCATTGGTGGTTATGACATAAGGGAGTTCGAGGACGGGTTGGCCTTGAAGGAAGCTTACGATTCTGCAAGGCCTGACCTGATAATAACGGACAACGAGATGCCAGGCCTCACAGGGATTGGTTTCATAACATATGCAAGGGAGAAGCGCGGGGATGACATCCCCATAATACTCATGTCAGGGAAAAGGGAGCCTGCCCGCCTGGCAGAGAAATACAACTTTAAATTCTTCCTGAAGCCATTTTTTGTTGGCGATGTGGTGGATTTCATAAATGAGCACGTCTGGTCTTCAGACCAGGTTTCTTAGGCCCTCTTCTATACCCACAGAGGGAGAGAAGCCCAGAAGCTTCCTTGCGAGAGAGATGTCCGCATAGCTCCTCACTATGTCGCCCTTCCTCGGAGGGGCACGGATGACCTGGGGATTCTTCCCGGTGGCATTACCGAGAATCTCCACGAGCCTGTTGACAGAGACCTCCTTTCCTGTCCCTATGTTTATAATCTTCCCTGCAACAGGCTTCTCTGCGGCGAGGACCAGCGCCCCAACCGCATCGGTGACGTGCAGGAAGTCCCTTGTCTGCTCACCGTCGCCGTATATCGTGACCGGCTCACCGTTCTTTATCCTGCTCATGAAGATTGGTATCACACCGGAATACTGGCTCTCGGCGTCCTGCCTCGGTCCGTACATGTTCATCGGCCTCAGGACAACCACAGGGAACTTGAAGACGTTGTTGTAAATCCTGCATATCTCCTCTCCGTTCTCCTTGGTGAGGCCATAAATCGATATGGGGTTGGTCTTCTGTCCCTCTTTGACAGGGACCTCCCCGTCCCCGTAAACAGCTGCCGAGGAGGTGAATACCGCCCTCTTTACACCGGCCTTGCTGGCCGCCTCCAGGACGGCATTCGTACCCACGACGTTGACCATCATGGTGTGGGCAGGCTCCTCCAGGGAGCGCTGCACGTTGACGTCAGCGGCAAGGTGGAACACGATGTCAATCCCCTCGAAATACTTCAGAATCTCGTCAGGGTCTGTTATGTCAGTCCTAACGAGTTCCACCTTATCCTGGAAGCCCTTTATGTTCTCAATCCTTCCACCAGAGAGGTCGTCAAGAATCCTTACGTTATTCCTTTCGCACAGCCTCTCTGCAAGGTGGGAGCCAAGAAAACCACAACCACCCGTTATCAGGACGTTCTTCCCTTCCATACGAACCCAGGATTGTTTATATTGATTCTGATTATGAATGCCGGTGGAGGGAAACCCAGAACCCCTTGTTTGCGGCAGCGTTCTTTCCGCGAACGCTTTTGCACGTTTACCTGTGCAAAAGGGTTCATTTGAACCCTCGGCCTCCAGATTTCGCACCTGGCTATCATCCCCTTTCGGGTCAACACTCATAACCATGAACCTGTGGGAGGATTTGTCCTCCTTTTGGCTCCAGCCATTAGAACCCAGGGTTGATTATATTGCTACTGGGTTTGAAATGGCTGGGATATGAGTCTGGCGCTCTAACCACTGAGCCACACCGGCATTATAACAGATATAGGTATTGTATATTTAAGTTGTTGGAACCTAGAGCAGCCTCTTCACGGATTCTGAGATGTCTTCCTCTGCCCTCATGGTCAGGGCGTCTATCAGCAGCTTCCTCTCTTTATGCTCAACCACCCAGTAGGGATAGTATACGGGCTCGATGCTGTGGACATTGAGCTCCCAGAGCTCAGAGACCTTCCGAACAAAGTCCTGGGAGACCATGAAGTCCAGCCTCGTCCCCCTGGTGCTCAGGGGCTGGGGCCTCTCCTGTATCTGCACACTGGAGGGGTTGGGAGGGATGTTATCCAGCCTCAGCCTGTTCGAGAACATGTAGCCATCCGTCCCGAGATACTCCATCTTCATCAGCTCCTTCACGCTGCCCTGTATGGTGGACATGGGTATCTTAAGCTCCTCTGACAGCTTCTCGAGTGTGGCTGCCCTGTTCCTGGTCAGGTAGAAGACAATCAGGCGGCTGGACGGGGGCAGCTGGAGGAGATTGCGCACGCCCCTGGAGCGGCTTATGTAGTTGTCCTTCTCGAAAACGACCTCCCCTGTTATCCCGTCCACGTAGAAGTCAAGGTTCTGGTTCCTGAACCTGGAGCGCACCTTCCACAGCGGATAGTTCAACATTACAGGCGAGCTCACTCCCTTGTATCTTGATAACACGTCCTCGCCAGAGACCCTGGGCTGGAACGCGAGGGGTTTGTCCTCCTCTGGAGGATGGGACTCTATGGTCACGCTCTCCCCGCCGTGCTGGCTCCTCCTTATCCTTATGTCGGTCATGAGTGGGTGGTCTGTCATTCCCACGACCATCGCCACTCCAACGGGGAGGTCCTTTATCTCGTCCCTGAGGCCGGGTGTTATCCCCTCCACGGAATCCGTTATGGCCTTCAAATCATTGGGGTTGGTTACCTTGAGGATGATTTGGGTGTTGGCCTGTGAGAGGACGGACTTGTCTATCCTCGCAGGCCTCTGGGTTATCATGCACAAACCGAAGCCGAACTTCCTTCCCTCCGATGCCACGCTCCTGATAATCCTGGACGAGGCAACCTCGCCGAACCCCCTCTCTGGGCAGAAGTTGTGTGCCTCCTCTATCACCAGGAGGAACTCGGGTATCTTCCCGTGCTTCCTTGCATTGAACAAATCCTCGATTACCTTCATAACCACGATGTGCTGTATCTCGGGCTTCCCGTCCTTGAGGTCCAGAATCGTTATCTTTCCCTCCTTCACTATATCCTTCGGCAGGGTCGGGTTGGCAGAGAAGAGCCTGGTGCTCAGCAGGAACTCCATCATGGAGACAACGTTCCATTTCGACTGCGAATTGGAGTTTGAGACCTCCTCCATGACGTCCTGGAGCGTGTATTCCTTGCCCTCCAGGTTCCTCAGGGCGGAATAGAGGATTCCCTTCTGACCTGCTGACAGGCCGGCAGGAAGCATCTGGATTATCTCGCTCGCATCCAGCTTTGAGCTCAGCTTTATGGATTTCGGCGAATCCCCTATGTCAAGTATGCTGACATGGTCCCTGTATGACTTGGGCTCTATACCGAACCTCTCGTTATACCTGGTTTCGTCCTTGTTCCTGTTCTGGAGCTTCAGCGTGTGATACTCGCCGTGTGGGTCTATTACCACAACGGGAATCTTGTTTTCCGCTAGCTCCTCGAGCAGGACGCCAACAAGGTAGGACTTCCCTGTCCCTGTCTTCGCAAGGACTGCGACGTGCTTCCTTATCATGTGCTTTATGTCAAGGTTGACCCTTATGTCATAACCCTCCAGGAGGCCTATGTATGCTCCCTCTTCAGGTATCCCCAGGGTCTGGCTTATGAAATCCTTGGGTGCAGAGAAGACAGGAGTCTCCTGGGAGAAGGGAACCTTCGGGGTCTTCAGGAAGCCTCTCTTGTCCCTGAACCCTATGACCCTCGCACTGGCAACCGTCTTCTCAGTATACCTGACGACGGAATCTATGCAAGCGAGAATCCATTTCCCCTCAGGGTCCTTTACAGAAACGTAATCCATCTTCCTGACCCTGGCATCTGCCTCGAAAGTTATCCTTCCGGTGGTTATCCTCCCCGAAATCTTACCCAGTATCATGAAAAGTCACAATTATTATTGTTTCTAAAACATTAAATAATGAGGACATGCATTAGCCAGTGAGAGAGCAGATTTCGGCCCAATCTCATGTCTTAACGCTTTCAAGGTTAGCTAATATTGAACGAATCTTACCAGAAATCACTACCCAGTTATCAACCTCTTTGAAACCTTGGGATTTATACCAGCTTAATGGAAACTCGGGTGTTCTGAAGGTAATGGCGTCAAAACACTTCGCATTATATCTTTTAATGGCGGTCTTGTACATGACCTTTGATAATTCAGTACCAACTCTCTTTCTCTGGCAATCCGGGTCAACGAATATCTCACCATCCACCAGATGGTTCCCATCACACCAGGGTTTAATTCCTGCGACAAATGCGCCAACAACCCTATTGTCATACTCTGCAACAAAGCACAGGTCAGGTTGCCTTCTTAACCAATAAGACAACAAATCACGTGCCGATTTCTCATCCCATTTCTCACCGACATCAAAACTGGCATAAACTCTGCAATAAATAGCCGCAAGTGGTTTCAGGTCATCCTTTGACATCAGTCGGATGCTCAATTTCTCGTCCATGTATATTCATACAATTAAGGAATAAAATAGTTATTCAATTGATGAAGGAAACTACGCTCTCTTGCTGATTTTGGTCTTCCTCTCCTCGAGCTGGACGAAGACGTTGGCCACTATTATCAGCAGCCCTCCGAGGAGTATGTATTCAGGGACTGCCTCGCCGAGGAGGACGAAGGCCAGGAGGACCGCGGCTGCGGGCTCTGTCAGCGTCACGATAATCGGCCCGTTATGGGCCCTTATGCTCTCGAGACCCTTCGCATAGAGGTAGTATCCCAGGAACGTCACCAGCCCTATGCCGACAAGCCAGTAAGGAACCGGATAAATCATGTAAGCCTTGACGGGTTCTGCCAGGAGCGAGAAGGGAAGCAGGAAGATCAACCCAATGAGGAGGGGCCAGAATATGGTGTTCCATAGGCTGTAGCCCTTGATGTCCATGTACTTCATTGATAGCACGAAAACAGAATAGCCGATGCCGGCAGCGAGGGCGAACATGCTTCCCCAGAAGTCAACGATGAAGGAAGCCCCTGAGCCGTATATCATCCAGACGCCTGAAACGCAGAGTATCAGTGAAAGGACAGCATAGCTGCCCAGTTTCTCCTTCAGGAACCTGGCCGCCAGGAGTGCTGTCACCACCGGGTATATATACATGAGGAATATCGCGTTGGCGACTGGGATGATGTCAAGGGCCTTGAGATAGAAGCCGAACCCTATCAGGACGCCGAAGAAACCAACGGGAACGTAAACCATCAACCCCCTCCTTCCAACCCTCAGTTCGTCCAGCCTCCCTGTAGAGAACAGGTAAACCAGTATGAAAAGGCAGACCAGGCCAATCCTTATTGACGTGAGGAGGAAGGGCGATACGAAAGGAACAATGAGCTTGGTGAATATCGCAATGGTTGACAGGACCAGCCCGCACAGCAAGAGATACGTCGTCCCCTCCATGGTTAAATTATTGACCGAGGGAAAGATAAAGTTTGCGTATTAATGAGCCCGGCAGGATTCCCTAAACCATTTCATACCCAGGATTTTTTATGTTGCTCCTGGGTGCGAAAGCGTTTTTTCCGCGAACGCTTTAGGACGTTTACCGCTCCTAAAGGGTTTTTTCGAACCTGCAACCCTCCGGTCCGAAGCCGGATGCTCTATCCATTAAGCCACGGGCCCATCCTTAATTCTGCCACACGCAAAGCATGCGACAAAACAATGTCTCATCCTTCGGGATAAGACGATTTATATTGGATTTCTCCTTTTAAATGATATCAGCTAGGCCCTCTTAACCCTAGGTCCCTCTGGGGAGTCCTCAACGAGCCATCCCCTCTTTTTGATTTGGTCCCTGAGCCTGTCAGCATCTTTGAATTTCTTCTCCTTCCTGAGGGCTTCCCTCCGTTCGATGAGCTTCCTTATGTCAGAAGGGCACCTGTCCGTGGGAAGGTCTACCTTCACTCCGAGGACCCTGTCGAAATCAAGCATCTGCCCATACGCCTTTTTCGCTTCTGCGCTGGAGATTCCCTTCTCAGAGAGGCGGTTGATGTCCCTCACCATGCCGAAAACAGAGGCGAGGGCTTCGGGCACGTTCAGGTCGTCTGAGAGGGCTTCGTCAAAGCCCTTCCTTGCCTTCTCAATTACCTTCCCTGCCTTGGTTGATTTGCCCGAACCCCTGAAGCCCTTCATGTCCCTTGTGAAGCACCTCAGCCTGTCGATGCATTTCTGCGCGTCCTCAATACTCTCCTCAGTCAGGTTCATCTTCGTCCTGTAATGGGCGGCGAGGAGTGCATACCTGACCGCAAGGGGGTCGTGGCCCTTCTTCACCAGGTCCTCGAGCGTGAAGAAGTTGCTCTTTGACTTCGACATCTTCCTGCCGTCAACCATCATGTGCCTCACGTGCATCCAGAACCTGGCGAATTTCCTTCCCGTTGCGCCCTCTGACTGGGCAATCTCACATTCGTGGTGTGGAAAAATATTGTCCTCCCCTCCTGTATGGATGTCTATGGTCTTACCCAGGAGCTTCATGCTCATCGCAGAGCACTCTATGTGCCATCCGGGATAGCCCCTACCCCAGGGGGATTTCCACTGCATTATGTGCCTGGGGTTGTTTATCCACAGGGCAAAATCCAGGGGATTCTTCTTCCCCTCCTGCTCGTCAACCCTTCCGCCAGCGCCTGCCTTCAGCTGCTCTATGGTGTTGCCGGACAGCCTTCCATACCATCTGAACTTCCCCACCTCGTAATACACAGAGCCGTCATTCCCCACATAGGCATAGCCCTTGCTGATGAGCTCCCTGTTCATATCAATCATCTCTTTGACGAAGTCAGTGGCCTTGGGCCTCGCCATGGGCTCGAGCATGTTGAGGCTCTTCCAGTCCTTCAGGAAGGCCCTGGTGTAGAAATCAGCGATTTGTTTTGGGGTCTTGTGTTCCCTCTTCGCTGCACGTTCTATCTTGTCCTCCCCCCTGGCGTCAGCCACGTCGTCCTCTGTCATGTGACCTACGTCGGTTATGTTCATTACCTGGCGGACGCGGAAGCCCTTCCATTCCAAAAATCTCCGCAGGAGGTCAGCGAGCATGTACGACTTGAAGTTCCCTATGTGCGCGTAGTCGTACACGGTTGGGCCGCAGTTGTACATCGTGACTGTCTTTCCCTTGAGCGGCCTGAAGGCTTCCTTCTTCCTGGTCAGGGTGTTGAACAACCTTATCGCCATGCAGCTCCCTCTCCTAATAATTATAAGGCGGGGTAACTAATATAAACCATGGGTATCTCTTCCAATACCTGAAAGCTATTTTCCATACAATTCCCTGAATGCGGCGAAATACTTGTTGGTTCTAACCTGGGAAACCATTACCGACAGCATGTCCCTGGCCCTGCTTTCAGGGAGGACATCCAGATAGCGCTTCGCCTCATTTGAAAGACGCTTAGAATACAGCTTTGATTGCCTGAAGGCACCCGAACTGTAGATGATATCAGACATCCACCTCAGGTTCTCCCTGGAAAAATCCCCGTTGTAAAAGATTTCCTTTACCCTTTTCCTGACCGCGTCTGAAACCATTAAAGCATTATATAGCGGAAGGGTTAACCTGCCGTTCCTGAAATCACTGTACTGGTCCTGGTAATGTTTTTCAACATCATAGGCCCCGCTCTCGGGCGGCACATAATCCCCGATGTCATTAACAACCTGCAGCGCGCTCCCGAAAAGCCTGCCGAAATTAAACAGCGCATCTTCATTCTCCCTGCTGTTGTTCCCGGAGAGTTTTGACCCGATTACGCCGAGATTCCCGTAGAAATGCCCGCAGAAACCGTAGCATTTTTTTTCATATTTTCTCAGATAACACTCTTCTGATTCAAAAGAATCCAGGTCACCAATCCTCAATTCGTTCATGTCTATGTACTGGCCGATATTGATCACGGTGTCTATCTCTGCAATCCTGTCCTGGATGGATGCATACGTTTCCCTGTCAACGAGATGGTATATCCCTGACATCGCCCTGGATGCGCAATCCCTCAGGACAAGGGAGGCAATGAACTCGTTGTTGATTTCAGCCTCGTTCCTCTCCCCTCCCTTGTGGTCAAAGACCTTGTTGGCGACATAGGTTGATATGTTCAGCAGCTCCATTGATACGCAAGCGGGGATTATCTCTCTCCAGTCCTTCCCTCCGCATGCCTCATAAGACAATCTCACATAAGACGGGCGGATCATTGGTTTATTCAGGGTATCGCCTCTTGAAAGGACCCTCTTCCTCGGGAGCTTCATGATTATTTCGTAGAGGTTTTCATTCTCGCGCTTCAGCGGCTCGAGAAACTCCAGGATAGCGGGGTTTACCAGACCTGCGGTCTCCCTCATCATATCGAAGTATTCTTCCCTTTCCATGACATCACTTATTTTATCACTGACAAATAGTTATCATATATATTAATTATGATTATTGTCATTCTTTTGTGAAAAACGCAATATTTAAGTATATAATCATATAAAATTATAATCATGAGCAGGAAAAATGAACTAAAGATTGACACGGGAGACAGGAAAATCCTGTACCAGCTTGACCTCAACGCAAGGCAGAGCATTTCGGAGATTGCAAAGAAGGTCAGGCTGAACAAGAACACGGTTAAATACAGGATTGAGAGGATGGAGAAGGAGGGCCTCATACTGAATTACTATGCCATCATAGACAATTCCATGCTCGGTTACTTCAGCTTCAGGGTTTATTTCAAGTTCTTTGACACGACGCCGGAAAAGGAAAACGAAATCCTGAAGTGGCTTTCAGGCAACGGGAACATAAGCATCGTTAACAGGAGCGAGGGCAACTATGACATCTCCTTCATGGTCTGGGTCAGGGACATCCACGAATTCTATTCCGTGTGGCTGGAATTCAGGAAAAGGTACAAGCCCCACATAACGAACGAGAAGATAGCAATCTTCACGCAGGTTTCCCATTACAGGAGGGCATATCTGCTCAGCAAGGAATTCGATGACACCAAGGAAGACACTATAGGCCACGGCGGCATGGTCAGGTATGATGAACTGGACATAAGGATATTGAGGATGCTCGCCCGGAATGCAAGAATCCGGACGACAGAGATGTCCAGCAAGCTTAATGTTCCGCCAAGGACGATAGCCTTCAGGATAAAATCCCTTAAGAAGAGGGGTATAATAAAGGGTTGCAGGGCACACCTTAACCTGGAACTGCTCGGATACGAATACTACAAGATAAATATCGTGCTGAACAATATGCAGAACTTGGAAGAGATGGCAGGGTATGCGAAGAGGCACCCCAACATAATTTATCTGGACAGGACGATAAGCAACCTGGACTTCGAGATTGACGTTGAGGTGAAGAACAAGTCTCACATGTTCAGGATAATCAATGACATGAAAGAGAGATTCCGCAACATAAGGGAGTTTGAATACTTTTCTGTCAAGGAATACGTAAAGCTCCTGTATTTCCCTGAAAAATAGCGGTTGTTTATTCAGTTTCCAAACAATTTATACCGAGCATAACAATTATTATCATGGGTATCTTCGGGGGGAAGAAGGACAAGGACAAAGACAAGGAAAAGAAAAAGAAGGATGAGGGACCTGAGCTCCCCCAGATGCCCAAGGATAACAGGCTGTTTCTTCCGAGAAGGAGAAAGGTGAGGATAGACGTAGAGTCCAGGGAATACAAGATATTCCGCAAGAAAGAGAAGATAAGGCTCAGCTGGTACGAGCGCCTCTGTCACCTGGCAGCGAAGATAGTCACCATGAAGGCATCGGGGAAGACCAGGACAGACCTCGAGCAGGCAATCGCCTTCACAGGGATGAAGATAACCCCGGACAACGTGATGTCCCTGATGGTGATGACGATAATATTCTTCGCAGCGCTCACCCCTGTCCTGATAATCCTGGGATTCATCCCCATTTACCTCTCTATAATGGTCCCCATACTGGGGATAGGCGTCGCATACTACTTCCTGAGATACCCGAACAGCTACGTCAAGAAGCTCAGGATACAGGCATCCTCACAGGTCGTCCTTGCCATACTCTACATGGTAATATCCATGAGAATCTCTCCTAACCTGGAGAGAGCGCTGGCCTTCTCCGCGTCCAACGTTTCCGGCCCCCTTGCCTGGGACATGAGGAGGCTCCTCTGGGACATAGAGATGAGGAAATACTATTCCGCATCGGACGCAATGACAGACTACATAGCCAAATGGAAGTCAGAGAACGAGGAATTCTCAGAGGCCCTCCGCCTGATAAGGGAGTCAGAGACCCACACCCCCCAGAGGTCGGGGGTCATACTCGACCAGGCACTTGAGGTCATCCTCGAGGGGACCAAGACCAGGATGAAGCATTACGCCCAGGACCTCCAGCTCCCTGTCACGATAATCCACATGCTCGGCATACTCCTGCCCGTGATGGGAACGATAATGGCTCCCCTTGCAGCGGTCTTTCTGTCCGACATAGTTGGACCTTTGCATTTCATACTCGGCTACAACATCGTTTTACCTCTAATGATACTCTGGTTCATAAGCAGCACCCTCGGGAAGAGGCCGATGACCTTCTCCCAGGTGGAGCTCAAGAACCATCCCGGCATCCCCAAGAGGGGATGCTTCCTCCTCGGGAAGTCGAACATACCGGTCTTTCCCGTGGCGGTTCTCGTCCTCGTTGCAATGGCAGCCTTCCCCATATACTTCTTCTTCCAGAACCCTGAGCTGATATTTACCGGTGACAAAGGAGCCCACAGCCCCGTTACCCTGATGCTATCGGGCCTGATAATCCTGGGGATTGCATTCTCCCTGGCAACCTATTTCATACTCTCCAATTTCCAGAAATCGGGGATAAAGGACAGCATCCAGAAGACAGAGACCGAGTTCGAGCTCGCCCTGTTCCAGCTCGGCAACCGAATCTCCGGAGGGACACCCACCGAGCTTGCCATGGCGAAATCCATAGAGGACATGAAGGACCTCGAGATAGCGAACCTGTTCAGGATAACCCTGAGGAACATCCAGAACCTCGGGATGACCTTCTCTGAGGCTCTCTTTGACAGGAATTACGGGGCGATGATATACTATCCCTCGAGGCTCATAAGGAACGTGATGTTCGCAGTGGTTGACACGGCAAGGACAGGGATAAAATACGCGTCAGAGAGCATGCTCAGAATAGCCAGGTACATGAAGAACATAAGGGAGACCCAGGAATACATAAGGGACCTCCTCTCGGAAACCGTCTCCTCGATGACCTTCCAGGCATACTTCCTGAGCCCGCTGATAACGGGCCTGATAGTATCGATGGCTGACGTAATAACCAATGTCCTTAAGACCCTCGGCTGCTACCTCGACACCATGGAGATGGGCTCTTCGATGGGGCTGGAGAGCTTCACGGAAGCGTTCAACATGAAGCCCTCCACATCACCCGAGGTCTTCCAGATAATCATAGGAGTCTACATAATCCAGGTCCTCATAATCCTCGGTATATTCCTCACCAAGATAAGCAAGGGCGACGACAGCGTCGCGCAGTGGTACCTGGTCGGGAGGATGCTGCTGATAGGGACGCTGGTCTACTTCCTCGTCGCTATAATATCGAGCTTCATGTTCGCTGACCTGATAGGAGGGACGCTCCTGAACCTAGGGCTTGACGGGACCTGCTAGCTCCACTCCCCTGCCAATGATTTTCCCTGAGAGTATCTCCCTGTTCCTTTCCACGACAAGGCCTGACATCCCCTCTTTGGCTGCCCTGTCAGGAATCCCCAGGAGGCGGGAGAAAGAGAGAAGGTCAGACGGAGACCTGACCTCCCAGAGGGACTGCGCCCCCGAGGTTATGCACACAGGGGATTTGTGCCTTTTCACCTCCCTCGCCGCCTGCGACATGCTGGAGAATATCCACGAACGGCTCTTCTTGTAAGAGGAGAGCAACCCCCCGAATTCGAAGCAAATCATGACGTTGTTCTCCCTCGCCAGCCTTGCAATCACGTGGTTTATCCCAATTCCTTCGGGCGAATGTCCCGTGAGGATATCCACCTCAGGCGTCTCAACAGCCGCCCTGTTGATATCAGGGCTCCCTCCCCGGACGCAGACAATCTCGAAATCCTTCCTGTGCTTCCTTGCCAGTCTAAAGACATCAGAAGCTCTTTTCGGCTCCAGCAGGATGCCCCTTGAAACGTCAATCTCACTGCTCCTGAATCCTTCCTTGCCTATCTTATCAGAATCGATGACAGAGCAGAATCCGCTCCATCCCATCTCCCTGACCCTCTCCAGCAACCCTCCGTCGGGCCTGGCCCTGACGAGCATGTCATGAAACCTCATAAACCAACCCACCTATTATAATTATGAAGCTGTCTGATAAAAAGGAATCGCTGATAAGATTGTTAATTCTTAGAGACACATATTTATAACAAAATTCCGCTTTTGATAACGTTCTAGCGGAATAGCGGAACGGTACTATCCATAACTTGATATACCCAAAAAAGAAAATTGATATATTATTATCTTTTATCCACTCTTGATTTTTTTTGAATTAGAGGGGGTTGTGGGTTTTACATGAAATCTAGATATGTAGACAGCTCATATGAAGCCGAGCCAAACGAAAAGATTTTGAAGGCTATAAATCTAGCTATCTATAGAGTAGGTAAACGAAAATTCTTAAAAGCTGTTAATTGTAGTGAAATATATAATAAAGTAAAAGAGGTGCTTTGCAGTGCACGACAAGTTTAGAAAAGAAAGGGAAAGAGTAGTTAACGACATGATAGAGCAGGGTTATCTAAAATCCCCCAAAATTATAAGAGTCTTCAAAGAAACCCCCAGGCATTTTTTTGTAAGAAAACAGGATATAAATCTTGCATACATTGACCAGCCTCTTCCAATAGGAATGGGTCAAACAATATCAGCAATCCACATGAACAGTATCATGACCGAATACCTCAGACCAGAAAAAAGCGACAAAATCCTCGAGGTCGGTGGGGGGTCGGGCTACCAGGCAGCCGTCCTCTCGCCCTTGGTTAAGAGAATCATTTCGGTGGAGCTGGACAGAGGCTTGGCTGATTTTGCCAGGGAGAACCTGAAGAGGGCAGGGATAAAGAACGTCAGGATAGTCCATGGTGACGGGAGCAGGGGCTTTCCTGAGGAATCGCCCTATGACAGGATAATCGTTTCCTGCGGCTCTGACAGAATCTACCCTGCGTGGGAGAGGCAGCTCAAGGACGGAATGCTGCTCGTCCCCCTCAACAGGATGGGTTTCCAGACGCTTTTCAGGATAACCAAAAGCAAGGGAAAATTCAAAAAGGAAAGGATTCTTGACTGCTCTTTCGTTCCCCTCAGGCACTAGCCTATCCTCATTCCCCCTATCTCCCTGATGAAGACCCTCTTTGATTTCCTGATCTTTCTCCTCCTCTTTTCCAGCTCCATTGTCTTTTCCTTCAGGGTCCTTATCAGTTCCGTGGTTTCCCTTATGTCCCTGAGGACCAGCACGTATCCAACGATATTCTTCTTCCTGTCCCTTATCTCTGAGGCATTGACAGAAACAAGGACCTTCTTACTGTCCTTCCTCACGACCTCTGTCTCGAAGTTCTTGAGTTCCTTTCCGAGCTCCCTCGATACCCTGAACCCGGTGAGCCCGTCAGGCGTAATTATTTCATCAAGCGGCTCCCCTATGAGCTCTTCCTCCTTGTAACCGAGTATTTCATTGGTTTCCTTGTTAGCGAAGGATATCCTGTCATTCATGTCAACGGCCACCACGCAGTCAGGCATTGTGTCCAGTATCCTCTCCGCGACCATGTGCGGCGTTATTATCAGAAGGCCGAACCTCACCATGGCATACGCGATTATTACGGCAGTGAGCGTTGAGAACGTCGAGGTCAGGGGTATAATAGTTATGTCAAGGAGCGGGAGGACGATCTCTGTCATGGCCCCTCCGACTACCGGTATGGCAATGGCTATTATGAGGAGGATTGATTCGCTCCTCTCCCTGTCTGATTTCGATTTCCTGTAGAAGCCGTAGCAGAGGACGAGGCCAGTGACGGCATATATGACCATGTATATGGTTTCAGGGACGTATGCAGCGCCGTGTATTATCCTGTAGCCCCAGTAGGCAGCCTCCGCAGATTCGGTTATCAGCAGCGTAGCGAAGTCTATCACCAGGAAGATTGCCGCAGGGACATACAACAGGGCAGTATAAAGCCTCCTCGGGACTTTCCTCGTGAAGACCAGGAAGAAATGAAGCAGGAAGACCGGGGAAAGCAGCGAGCCGATTGAAACGAACCTGTTCATGAATTCTGCCTCCCCTGCTGATGATGCGGTGAACGCGAAGAAGTTTGCAGCCGACCATATCGCAACCGAGAACACTACCAGTATGTATAGTCGCGTGAGGGTTTCCCTGGGGTTCCTGTAGGTTATGTATAAACCGAGAATCACGTTTGCAAACAACGCGACGAGTGGCAGGAGGGAGAACACGTTTATTTCCATGCAATATAATTATTTCATTACCTTAAATCTTCTGCAGAACAGTCACTCCTCTTCGTCCCCTGCGCTCGAAAGCATCTTCTTGAGCGAAGAACCAGCACGCTCCTTTATCCAGTCGCCATGCCCCGGAAGCAGGGTATTGATTTCGAGGGACATTATCTTCTCTATGGACTTGAGCAGATCCTCCTCATTCCCCCCTGGCATGTCGGTCCTCCCTATCCCGTCAGAGAACAGCGTGTCCCCGCTGAAGAGGATTTTCTGTTTCCTGTCATACAAACAGATTGAGCCAGGCGTGTGTCCGGGGGTGTGGATGACCTCGAGCTCCATCCCTCCTGCCTCTATCCTGTCGCCTTCCTTGAGCTTGAACTTTACCGGCCTCGGGGAGAGCTTTCCCTCAAAGAAATCGGCCCACGACCTCTGGGCGTCACCCTTCTCTATGACCTCGGAGTCAGCTTCATGCGCCGCTATGTCAGCCTTCAGGAAGTAGCCGTTCCCTCCGATGTGGTCGAAGTGGCAGTGGGTGTTGATGACCCTCTTGATGTCACCCATGCTCATCTTGAGCATCTTCACGACAGAATACAGCCGGGTGAAGTTGAACCCCGTCCCGGAATCAATGACAGTATCGCCTATCACGTATATGTTAGAATCCATGTCAGAAAGCTGAACCATCGTTATGTTTCCAAGCTTCTTTATGCCCATCTGACCCAACTCCAAACCCTCCGGTTAAAACCGGACACGGACGCTCTAATCTGCTTAATAATTGACAGCAAACAAATAAAAAGGGTAACCGAGGGGGGTCAAATTCTCGGCTTACGGACGCTGCTGCCTATGCTGTCGGTTCAGTCGCAAGCCGAGAGGCAATACGCAAAAATTACCAAATTTGCAGCTTACGATAGGCCACGGCCTTATGCAAGCTGCAGAGCAACCAGAAAGAACCCTTTTAATGTTCCCCACATCGCTAGGTAAGCACAAGGCAGGTAACTAAGACGAATCCTGATTATTTCCAAAAGCGTTCACGGAAAACATTCTTCGTTACTTGGAGACCAGGTTCTTGAAGAAGCTTCCGAGCCTTGTCTGGAGCCTTTCCTTCTCCATAAGCTCCGCTGTCATCCAGCTCCTGCGGACGAAGTCCGGGAACTTGCCGTTGTTGTCCAGGTGGCTCTTGAGCCAGTTCACCGTTACCTCATCGCTCGGGTAGCCGGAGCCGAGGTTGCCGTGCTCTTTACAGAGTTCTGCAATCTCCCTGTCCCTCTCCACCTTCGCTATTATCGAGGCAGCGGAGACTATCGGATACCTGACGTCTGCCTTATTCTCCATTACAATCTCAGGCACCGGGTCATTGACCATTCTTGATACGAACCTGTTGAATCTCTCGAGGTTCCTCTCAGGACAATCAATATAAATCCTGTGGGGCTTCAGGAAGTTTGTTATGTCAGCCATCTTCATTGCCTCTATCTGGTTGAGGTTCACCCCACCCCTGATGTGGGAGTCTATCTTGCACGGCCCGACCTTTATCACCGCGACGTCCTTTGCCACCTCCTCTATCTTCCCTGCAAGGACCTCCCTCTTCTTGGGTGTCAGCAGCTTGGAATCCCTTACCCCCATCTTCTTGAGGGAGTTTGCTGTCCTCTCATCGGCGGAGACGCCCGCTATCACCAGCGGCCCTATCACGGCCCCCCTTCCTGCCTCGTCTATCCCTGCAACAAAAAAATCCTTGGGCATGGTTAGGTATTGTTCGACAACAAATAAAAAGGAAGGATAGCGGGAGGTGGATTTTCAGCGCAACTGAAAGCGCCTGTTTCAGCAGTGCGTTTGAATTCGGCAGCAGCTCCTTCCAGACTGCCTCCACCGACCTCGGGGTTATGAGCCCCGCGAGCACTCCAGGCTGCTCCATCCCGCTATGTGATAAAACTATGCGCTCCTGCCTTTTATATGTTTATCTGCACACAAAGCACCGGATAATCCCGTAAACCAGGCAGGACAACCTTATAAAGCTTACTCCCAACACAAGAGTGTTCGGGTAGCTACCCAATACATCATGTTTCACTACACATCTCATTGCTGCAAACAAAAAGAGAAGACAAGGACTGATTTTTTCCAATCAAACTTATAACGACACCAAGGGTTGGGTGTCTTTCGATAGTCTTCGGTATTCTTTTTATCAAAATACCCCATTCCGGGGAGGAAGGAGGGGCACCATGAGAAGGACCCTTTTAACTATTCTCGGTTTTTTCCTCATCATGTGGATTGTCATAAACATCGATTTAAGCTTTCTCGTCATAATTCCCGGGCATAATAGCTACTACGGACTTTTGGTTCTTTTTCTTGGAATAATACTCATCGCCATGTTCAGAGAACATGGAAGGGAAGGAGGTGACTATGGCAATGGAACAAAGCACAAAAACGTGGCTACTAATTATTCTGATTCTTATCTTCATGTTCGTGATGGCCATTCACAACAGGGACAAGTCCGCAACGGCCACCACCGGGCAGGACATAAACCTTTCTGAAATCTTTGATTTCAGGGACAAGTAAAAACTTTGAGGAGGTGACGAGATGGTAGCAACAGAATCTGTAAAAAGGATTGAGATAACATCAAACACAGGGAAAGACAATCTTCTTAGTATTTTGTCCGGTATTGTGCTGGCCCTCCTTATCATTCTATCTCAGGAGGAATTCAACGTCTGGGGATACCTTTTCATTGGAATCCCATTCGGTCTTCTGACGTTCTCCTTCTCTCCGACCCTTGTCGATGCATTCTTATTTGCTTTTCCGTTCACATCGCTTTTTCTTCTCCGCCTCTATCTGCATCTCAATCTTCTAACCAGCGTCATGTTCTGGGTAATATTGGTATGCATGATAATATTAATGGTCGTTATCCTTTTTGCCTGGCATGCATCAATTAACAAGGGCCCCTTAACCAAACAACAAAAAGGAAAGGAGGTGACTATGTCAAATATTAAAGAAAAATGGATTCTGTCAACATTCCTTCTAATTCTCTCTATCATCTTGTCCGCCTGGGTTGTTCTGCAAATCGTTGCTCCTCTTACAAAGGAAATAGGAGCGATGATTTTAACTCTGCTTCCCGCTGCAACACTAACAGGTTTCGGTATAGGTTATTTAATTGTAAACCTGCCCCTGAACAAAAAAGGCATCCTCATCATGAACGCAATCACCGCTGTCCTATCCATCGCCACCCTCCCGTTTTCGCTTTTCCTTATAGAATCCTGGAGATAACTGGGGATAGGTATAACGAAAAAGGAAGGTTCTCTCTTGGGAACGGGACCCTTCCTTTTGCATTGTCTATTAAGCGGGATAACACCCTTTTACAGATAAGCTTCCCGCCAGATAATACAGTGGCAGATAACTTTAACGAATATCAGTTGCCGCCAAAAGCGTGTACGGAAAAAGAGAAGGTAATTTTTGCGTGTTGCTCCACAGCTTGCGACTGCACTGGTTTAACCAGGCGGAAGCGTCCGTAAGCCGTGAAAAGCGTGTACGGAAAAACACATCCTGAAGAGGTCACTTCTTCTTTACGAGCTTGATTTCCTTTATCAGGAACATTCCTGATGCTCCGTCCCATGTTGTCTCTCCCTCCAGGACCTTTATGCTCCTGCTGAACATCGGGCAGTCCAGGACCGTGGTCTCAAATTCGCCGCCCTCGCCGCCCAGGTGAAACTTGTGCTTCCTGCTGAGCCTCTCCAGCTCCTTCAGGGCTTTCTTATCAATTACCCTCCCCAGCCATTCCTTTCCGAGGCCCTCACAACCGACACCCACAATCATGACCCTGAATCCGTTGTCGAGGCATTCCTTCCAGAGCTTCATGGGGTCCCTGTGCCAGAGGGGTGCGAACATGTTTATGCCCATCCTTTCGCATATCTTCTGCACTCTCTCCTTCTGGTAGGCGGACTCAACCGCTCCTACGGAAACAGAACCAACCCTGTCCCTGACGGACTCGATTGCCTCTTCCAACTCCCTGAGTTCCTCCTCCTTCACTCCAGGGGTCTCCTTCACTATGGCAGGAACGCCCATCAGCTCTGCATGGGTCCTTGCAATCCCCGCGTTGGGGAAATGGAACATGTAAGACTCCTGGTTGGTAGGGATTATGCTTATGACATACCTGAGAACCATCCCCTTCTCAAGTGCCCTGAATATCGCGAGGGTTGAGTCTTTCCCTCCGCTGCTTATCGCCGCGAACGTCATTTCTTCCTCCCGACCCTGAAATCGATGCACACCTTCCACGAGCCAGGCCCGTAGGGAAGGACCTTCCTCTTCTTCACTATCCTTACCTTCCTCCCGGCCTTCTCCGCCGCTTTCTTCACGAGGGGGATGCTGTTCTTCCAGAGCTCGTTCTCGTGCTCAACGTAATAGAAATGGACGTTCCCTCCCTTTGGCTTGATGCATTTTATGGCCTGGTGAAGGAATTTGTGGCCCTCCTTGGGTAAAGGCATCACCACCCTGTCCATCTTCCCGAAGAATTTCCTTGAACTCTCCCTGACGTTGCCCAGAATCGGCGTAAAAATATCACCCACCTTGTTTATCCTCGCGTTCTCTACAGCATACCTGTGGGCATCAGGGTTCATCTCAATCCCGTGGACGGATTTGACGCCCGCCTTCTTTGCAATTATGACGCAGTAAGGTCCGACACCTGAGAAGAAGACCATGACGTCCTCCTTCCTTCTAATCATTTTTGCTATCCTCTCCCTCTCCGTGGATTCCCTCGGGGAAAAAAAGACCTTCGTGGGGTCGAGGACGAACATGCAGCCATGCTCCCTGTGGACGGTCTCTGTCACGCTTCCTATTATTGGCCTGAATTTCCTGAGCCGGAATTCTCCCTCTCTCTCCCCGGTCTTCCTCAGGACGGTCCTCACCCTGGGGTGGTTCCTCATTATGTTCCTTGTTATTGATTTTACGTCCTTCCTCTCCTCGGGTATCTCCACTATCGCAATGTCGCCTATTATCTCAAAGGACGGCACCCTAGACGGCACCCGCTTGCTCAATCCCCTTTCCACGTTTTTCATGTTCAGATATTGTTTTAATGGAATAAGAAACAGACTGTTCCCTTGGGTCATAAACCAGTTCGTCGGGTATGAACCCTCCGTAGAATCCGATGACAGTCCACGCATCCTGGCTTCCAACGACAGACGGAAGCCCCAACAGGGAAGCATATGCTGCTGCCACGTGCTTCGTGCCCATGTCATCTTCCATCTTCTTTATCTCCCTTATCCTGTCTATGGTCACTCCAGGGACCAGCTTCATGTTAGGCTCGTTCACGAACATCTGTGCCCCGAGGAGATATCCTTCCTTGCTGAAGACTATCGCCCCGTCCGGGTCCTTCCCCTTCCCGGGCTTTGACATCCTGTCGTAGAGGTCCCCCAGCTCGGAATCGAGATAAAGCAGGGGCTTTCCATTACTCTTCTCATATTCTTGTAAGTCTCTTGCCCAGTCGCCGTTTAGCTTGACTAAATACACCCCATTACCCTTCTCCATCTCGGCATTCAGTCTTGCCTTCTCTGCCTTTATCTCATCTGCGCTGAATCCTGTAAAGTCAGGGTAGAAGAAATCCCTCTCGAAATCGCCGAAAACCAGTAACAATCCCTTCCATTCACCGTTACCCTTCACGTATTCCCTTACCGTATCGAAGCCCCTCTGGAGGTATGGATTCCTCTCAGAGATGAGATTCCAGTTCCCCCTGATGAATTCTTCTGAAGTTCCTGTTTCCTCGCCGACCATCCTGACCACTTCCCACCAGAGAAAAACTTTAAAGGGCAATATCCTATTGGCGCTGCACATTTATAAATATTTTAATATTTTCCTTGGAAGGCCAGGAATCTTTATAAACCCATCATCCAAAAATCTTGTATGTCCAATGGAAACGGGTCCCCTGAGAAGACCACCACGACCATAGAGATTGACAAGGAGCTCTTCCTGAAGTTCAAGTCACTGTGCGTCCTCAGGGAGCTTAAGATATCGGGCGAGATAGAGAAGATGATAAGGGAATGGGTCGAGGAAGGTGGGACGGACGTCGCTGCAAGCAACCCCAATCAGAAGAGGATCTCGGACAGCGTCCATGGAAAGAAGACGCAGACCCTCACGGGCGACAGCCTCGACAGCGCGGAAAAAGAGGCAGAGGGTTAGTTTTTTAAGCGTACCTGCCAATTAATATCATGATGCATCCCACGACAACAACGACAACAACACGATTGTGTTAGTTGGCGGTGGGGTGCCATTTCTTCGGATTGACGCCCCAGCCAGAGCTATCCGGTGCATTAATCCAGACTAATAAACAGGAAAGGACAAAAATAAAGGGGATAGGATGAAGATACTGCTGCTGCACTCGGACTTCATGGAATGGGAGCCGAAGAAGAAGGCCCTGAAGTCCGCGAAGGACGAGAAGAAGGAGCCCGTAAAGGTGAATGAGGCGCTGGTAGTCTTCACCTCTGTAGAGAAGGGTGACGAGAAGAACCCCCAGCAGGTCATAGAGAACACGTCACAGGAGATTCTCAATGTCTTCAATGAGGTGAAGGCAAAGAGCATTGTCATCTATCCCTACGTCCATCTCTCCACAGAGCCCTCCTCACCGGACACTGCCCTCAGGATTCTTGAAGGGATAGCCAAGTCCCTCAAGAAGGGAAGGAAGGTCTATTCCGCCCCATTCGGATGGTATAAGGCCTTCAACATAAGGGTGAAGGGGCATCCTCTCTCTGAGCTGAGCAGGACAATATCCGCGGAGAAGCCGAAGAAGGTGGCGAAGGAGAGGAAGGAGGGAACCGAATTCCACAGGTTCCTCGCGATAGACAAGGACGGCAACGAATACCCGCTCGACCCGAAGAAATGGGACAAGTCGCCGATATGGAAGAAGAAGGGCGAGGATTACGAACGCCTCAGGCAATTTGTAAGGAATGAGCTTGACAAGTCCTCCGGGGAGAGGGGTAAGCCGAGGCACATAGAGTTCATGAGGAAGCTGGAGCTCGTTGATTACTGCCCGGAGAGCGACGTCGGCCACTTCAAGTGGTTCCCCAAGGGCATCCTGATAAAGGACCTCATACTCGCGTTCCAGGAGAACATTGCCAGGAATTACGGGGCTTTCAAGATACAGAACCCGCTCATATACAAGACCTCGAACAAGAGCGTCAGGACCCTGATAGGCGAGTTCCAGGAAAAGGATTACAGGTTCAGGGAGGGCAACGAGGAACTGGTCTTGAGGTTCGCTTCAGACCCAGGGGCCTTCCCCTACATGCAGAAGGTCCAGTTCTCGCACAGGAACCTTCCTGTGAAGGAATATGAGGAGGCGATATGCTTCAGGAAGGAGCAGAGCGGGGAGCTGTCCGGCCTGAGGAGGGTGAGGAACTTCATAATGACAGACCTCCACTCCTTCTGCGGGGACATGAAGCAGACCAAGGAAGAGTATGCAAAGCTCTGCTTCATCTGCCAGGACCTGATGAACAACATCATATCCAAGGGAAGGTGGGTCATGGGCTGGGAAATCGTGGAGGACTTCTACAGGAAGCACAGGGACTGGGTGAGGACGCTGATAAAGGACCTGGGCGTGCCCTCCTTCATAAAGATGATGCCAGAGCGGAGCCATTACTATTCACTGAAGAACGAATACCAGTCCATAGAGGCTGACGGAGCGAATTCACAGATATCCACTGTCCAGCTGGACGTCGTGAACGGGGAGAGGTTCAACATAACGTATAAGGGGAAGGACAACAAGGACCACCCCTGCATAATCATCCACTGCTCAACCTTCGGGAGCGTTGAAAGGACGCTCTGCTCGATACTGGAGAACGCAGCCATAGACGAGAAGGAGGGGAAGAATCCCATGCTCCCACTCTGGCTCTCGCCCACCCAGATAAGGCTCCTTCCCATGAACGACAGCATGGTCGAATACTGCGAGTCCCTCGCAGAGAGGTTCTCACACGAGGAGATAAGGGTCGACATAGACGACAGGGTTGAATCAATCTCCAAGAAGGTGAGGGACGCTGAGATGGAATGGATACCGTTCAGCATCGTCATCGGCGAGAAGGAGAAGACCTCGGAGGAGTTCCCGCTCCGCCCGAGGAAGGACGGCAAGGTAAGGAAGGCCTTCTTCGATGAGATAGTCAGGGAGATAAAGTCCCAGACCGACAGCCTTCCGTACAAGCCCCTCCCCCTGGACAGGCTCGTGACGAAGAGACCGATATTTTTCGGCTAATCAGCTTACGAGAGCTCCGCTTCGCTCCACTTCTGCAAGCGGGCGAGCAACCCGCAGAATATACAAATTCAGCTTACGCTTCCTCAAGAAACGTTAGCGAAATAAATAAGCAACTCGTAAAAGAAACCTTTATAAAGGTTATTTGTAACTAAGAAATAGTCATAAATTGGGTAGTTACCCAACATAATGTTCCATACCTCATTAAGTCATTCAGCCTCAGCGAATTCGGAGCAATAACGATTTCTTTAATTCTGATTCTGGTAGGAGCCGTTCGGAGATGTCTTTGGTCAGTCTCGTGTTGACTTCCGAGACTGCCTGACAAAAAATAGATTAAAGGAGGAAGCCATGAAAAAGATTATTGGAACTTTAAAAATGTTATACAAGTGGATAATGGCAAGGGACTTTATCAAAAGGGTTGCCTGTTTCATACTAGGGGCAGTCCTGATGGTCATCTGGTATTTTTTACACCCCGTGGCCGGTATCGGCAAAATCGCTGATTACGTGCTTTTACCACTGGGTTTCTACTTTATGGCCTTCGCTTTTTCAGACGGTGACGGGTTCAGCCCGGACGACTGGCGTGCCAGATATCGGCCGTGTTAGTATAGGTCTTTATAGTGCTTGCCGCATAGGGCGGCAATCAATCCCCAACACAACGCGCGGCCTGAAACAGGGTCGGCAACGTAAAGGAGGATGAAAAATGAAACAGTACAAAAACGGTGCGAAACTGTTTTATTGGAAAGCTTTCATTTACGGTTGCCTGGTTGGCTGCATGGTTGGTGCATCACTTCTGGTATTGTTCGGTCTTGCATATTCCGGATACATACACCACGACAAAAAGGCCGCCGGGTAAGAGCAAAAGGACATGTCGTTGCGGCAGGGCTTTGCCCTGTGCAGGCCCTGCCGCCTGATTTTAGGAGAAGGAGGGAACGATGAAGCCAATAATCTTCACCCTTGGTGGGTGTATTCTCTATGGCATGATGAATGTCATAGCAGAACAGAAACTGAGAGGATTCAACATATATGCGGTTTATGTGTATTCATACATATGTATGTTGACCCTCTCGGTAATCTTGTTATATGTATCAAAAATTCGCGGTGAAGAGATGTGCCTGCCTGCTTCATTGCACGATTTTGGAATGACGATTGCGTTCGCAGTTGTATTCTTTTTTGCGAACGTCTTTATCCTCAAGGCATATAAGGACGCTACGGTTTTCACCGTCACCATATTAATGGTCACGGTTCCTGTTTTCGCAACAGCGTTCCGTATGGCTTTTCCGGGAGGAGGGTTGCCAAACCTAAACCAAATAATCGGTTTTGTATTTGCCGGTCTGGCAGTCTTCTTCTCAATCAGAGGCGGGTAAACAATAATCAGGACGCCGCCAAAAGGGCGTCCTTTTTTCAATTGTCAAATAAGCGGGATATAAGCACACAGCACACACGCCTTTATTAAGAAAGAAGAGAAAACCATATCCATGAAGCTGACAATCCTGGGTTCGGGTGGCGGGAGGTTCGTGATGCTCGAGCAGGCCAGGGGGACCGGGGGGTTCGTCTTGGAGATTGGCGGCAAGATGCTCTTCTTTGACCCGGGTCCCGGCGCCCTGATTGCTGCAAAGAAGAACAAGGTGAAGCTCAAGAAGCTCGATGGAATCCTTGTGACCCACTCCCACATAGACCACACCAACGACCTGAACATCATGATAGAGGCAATGACATGGGGGGCAAAGAAGAAGAGAGGGTTCCTGGTGGCTGACACCGTAACCCTCAACGGAGGGAAGGGCGAGCCCGCAAGGGTGTCGGATTACCACAAGGCCCCGCTCAGGAGCATCCACCTTATGAAGGCAGGGGACAGGAAAGAGATTGATGGTTTAAGGATAACTGCGACCAGGTCCACCCACGAGGAGGGGAAGCCGGACCTGGATTTCGTGAACAACAAAATCCCGACGCATGGCTACCTCATAGAGGCAGGAAAGGAGAGGTTCGGCTACACCTCAGACGGCGAATACTATAAGGGGATGGAGAAGACCTTCCAGGGTTGTGATTTGCTGGTCCTCAACTGCATGCGCCCCTCTGGCAATCCATGGCCAGGGCAGATGAACGCGAAGCAGGCAGGGATTCTTATCGGGAGGGCTAAGCCCGGGATGGCAGTCCTCAACCACCTGGGGATGAAGATGGTCTTCGGAAGGGCAGAGCGGGAGGCAGCGGATATAAGGAAGGAAACGGGCGTGAAGACCGTGGCGGCCAGGGACGGCATGGTGATAGACACCAAAAAGGATTCTGCGAAATCAGGGAAGATAGGCGATTACGTATGATAAAGAAATCAGAGAAGGAATGGAGGAAAATCCTCACGCCAGGGCAATACAGAATCCTGAGGGAGAAAGGAACAGAGCCGCCCTTCAGCGGGAGGTTCGTGGAGTCTGACAAAAAAGGGAGATACGTATGCGCCGCTTGCGGCAACGTGCTCTTCGATTCCAGAAACAAGTATGATTCCAGCTGCGGATGGCCCAGCTTCAATGAAGCCAGGAAGGGCTCTGTGGAGTTCAGGGATGACAGGAGCCACGGGATGAGCAGGACCGAGGTTGTTTGCAGCAGGTGCGGGAGCCACCTCGGCCACGTCTTTGATGACGGGCCGAAACCGACCGGAAAGAGGTTCTGCATCAACTCCCTCTCCCTGGGTTTCAGGGAGCAGGAATGAAACAGGAAAAAGCGACGTTCGGGGCAGGATGCTTCTGGCACGTGGAAGAGTCCTTCAGGAAACTTGATGGTGTAACCAGGACGAAGGTCGGCTACATGGGAGGGAGGAAGGACAACCCATCCTACGAGGACGTCTGCACAGGAAGGACCGGCCACGCAGAGGTCTGCCAGGTTGAATACGACCCTGGAAAAATAAGTTACGCAGAGCTCCTTGACGTCTTCTGGAGGATTCATGACCCCACCCAGCTAAACAGGCAGGGTCCTGACATTGGGGACCAATACAGGTCATTGATATTCTATCACACAATAGGGCAGAAAGAAAATGCGCTGAAATCAATGGAAATGCGGAGAAGGCATCATTCCAGACCAATCGTGACAGAGATAGTCCCTGCAGGAAGGTTCTATCCCGCAGAGGAATACCACCAGAAATACCTCCAGAAGAAGGGACTCAGGGACCGCTGAAGGATATCAGTAGCTACCTCTCCTAGAATACCCACCATATCCCCGGTAATCCCTTCTCGGCTGTGGCTGCTGCCTCTGCGGAGGGTTTCTACCGAGCATCCTCTTTATCCTTTCTATTATCTCCCTGACAATCTTCTTCAGCTTGAACGCAATCCTCTGGAACCCTCCGGAAGGTTCTGCTCCGGCGCCTGCGGGCGCGAGGATTCTTCCCCTGAACCGGTATAGCATCAGGGCGACTATCACCATTATGAAACCAGACCCTATGATAATCCAGTAAATGAACATTACCTGCGCTGCCTTGTCGCAGACCTCCATGCTGCAATACTCATCTATCAGACTGTTGCAGTCGTCGTCCAGGTTGTTGCAGCAGACGTCTCCGTCAGGGTTGGGCTCAATCCCTCCTTCGCAACTGCCCCAGAGGCCTCCCTCGCACCTCTGTATCCCGAGCTCACACACCCCTTCATCTGTCCCGCAGAACCTGGTCTGTGTTGCAAGGCAGCAGTCTGTCGCGCCCTCGTCAATCCTCCCGTTGCAGTCATCATCGATGTCATTGCAGGTCTCCCCTGACTTGGGGGTCTTCTTCTCGCCCTCCGGTGCGGTGCACCAGCACTTGGTCTTTCCCTCAGTGACCTCGCCGTTTATGTTGTCTATGATGCCGTCGCAGTCATCATCCCTGTTGTTGCATACTTCTGTCTCAGGGCTCTTCCCTCCTATGCACTCTCCCCACTCCCCGTCCTCGCAAGTCCTTGTCCCTGGGTCTGTTATGCATATGCCCTTGTTCCTGCACGGCCTAGTGTCCCCTGCCTGGCACCACTCGTCCTCCTCAACGCAGATTTTATCCCCTGTCTCAAAATCATATTTTTCGTCTATATCACCGTCGCAGTCATCATCCTTCCCGTTGCCGCATATCTCCTTGAGCTGGCCGGGATAGTAATACCCCTCGTTGGGCTTGCAAGTCACGTTTTCCCCGTCATTGCTGCACACCAGCGTCCCGGCGCACCTGCTTCCTGGCCAGTTCCTGCATCCCTGTCCTATCTTGCCCAGCCCCCAGAACGCCTCATCAATATCGCCGTTGCAGTTGTCATCCAGGCTGTTGCACCTTTCCGGGGCGCCCTGGTAGATTTCCGGGTCCGTGTCATTGCAGTCCGTGGTCTCGCTGCAGAATCCGTCGCCATCCGCGTCATCGCACACGAAGAACCCCCTCTCAGTTTCATAGGTTTCCCCGCCAGCGCTCAGGGAAACCCTTATGGTGTGGGCGTCCTTCTCGGGGGGAAGGCCGTAATTGAGATACATCCTCTCTGAATAAGAGTCCTCATAAACCTGCTCGCTGACGTTGCCGTAGACCGTCAGGCCGTTTCCATACTGATAATTCACGGAAACGGCATCATTCTGGTCATACGTCTCCCTCGCGCTGACAGTCTCCCTTGTCCTCACGCACTCGAACGTCCCGACCGGGCAGTTAGGCATCTTGAGAAGGCTCTCGATGACGCTCTGGCTGAAGAACTGCAAATATGGATTGTCATGCCTCGCGGATACGTTATTGACAGCGGATGTCACTTCCCATCCAGACTCCCTCGCCGTCTTCACGGGCGTGTATGCGCAGAAAAGCTTGCCGTTCGGTGGCAGGAAGGCAAAATCATAGTTGCTGTCAGTTAGCTCGAACCCGTTTATCCTCACGTATCCCGTGCTCCCGTTTAGGACCACCCTTCCCGGCTGGTTCATTATCACCCCGTCCTTGTAAACCCCTCCCGAGGAGAATAGTGTGGGTCCCCCATATGCCGTGTATCCGGGAACCATGCTGGTCTCGTCAAAGGGAACGCCTATGTGGACCTGGTAATCGCCTCCAGAGCCGGGTATCTCGGTAAAATCGTCCCTGTGCTTCGTGATGTAAACCCAGCCGTTGTGGTCAACGTAGAGGCCCATGTATTTTGACTGGTCACCCTCCCAGGGGCTCCCGCAGGCCTTTCTCATCGTCCCCAGGACGGTGGAATCGCTCTTTGTTATCGCAACCGACCAGACGGTCGTGGACTCGTCCCTGCTGACAGGGCCGTTTATCCCGGATTCTATTATGAACTTGAGCCCGTCCGCGCCGCTCACATAAGACTGGTATTCCCACTGCTGGGTTATGCTCCACTCGCAGGGATATTCTCCAGAGCCTACCGGCTCGCACGTCCCGGAGACCTCGCAGTCGCAAAGCCCCTGGTCTATCTCTGTCTGGTTCGTGCAGCACAGGCCGCTCGCAGAGAACAGGTAGCTGAAATTCACTCTCTGGTATTCGTTCCATTCCCTGGTCCCTGTGGAGACCAGCTCATAGGAGAAGGGATTCTCCCTGTAGGAATGGCCGCCCGTCGCGAAGTTCTCAACGATAAGCGAATCCACAATCTCATTGTCAATGTATATCCTGAGCTCAGACAGCGGGTCTATGTATTCATGGGAGCTTATGACAAGCTCCATGTCAAGCTTCTCTGTGTCCGGGCTGTAATAGACGACGCTGTCAGTCATGTTAAGGCTTATCTGCCCGTTCACGCCGGCTGCTGACAAAACCATGGATAAAACCAGAAACACTCCCAACCAAACCTTCTGCATGTATAATTATTATCCGCTCTTCTAAATAAAGTTCTTTCCCATGGCAAATGATTTATTAATCAGATAATCACAATATAGGTTAAGATGGAAAACACTTCTGCCCCTGATGTTATTGGTTGTCTTGTTAACAGAAGGTTTTGCTCTCCCGTCGATAGGAGATTTCTGTTTCTTTAAAAGGGCGGGACATCATGAAGCTGAAAAAGCTGAACCTGGGCAGGATAAAGGTCATGTGGTTTGACCGGTATTATACCTACCTGATAAGGCCGCTGACGATAATACAGATGATAATAACCATATACCTCGGACTGATATTCGATTTCCCGATATGGCTACTCGCTGCCATACTGGTATCGATTTTCTTGTATTCATTCTTCATAGCAAGGCACGACAGGAAGGTCCTCGCGCAGGAGATGGAATACTACGCGAGGATAAATCCCTTTTTCCAGGGTCTCGAATCCGACGTAAAAGAGGTGGTGGAATATGTCCGTTCTCAAAAGCCTGAGAAAGATGTTCAGAAAAAAGTAGCTAAGCCCTGACCTGCTTCAGGACGAATCCCATGAGCTCGTCCCTGTTGATGAAGAAGGAGCCATACCTGCCCGAGCCTTCGTCCCACCTCACCCTCTGGTCGGGCTTCACCCCCGGACCGCAGAACGCTATCGGGACAGGGTCTGTGGTGTGCTCATATCCCGGCCAATAGCTCCTGCCCAAAGAAACCGTCCGGTGGTCGCATGCGAGGATGTAGCAGTTCTCCTCTGGAGGGAAGGCCTCCATCACCTCCCCAAACTCCCTGTCAATCCTTCCTATGAAATCCCTCTTCTCTCCTCTCCTCCTGTCATGCGAGAGGATGTCGGTCCCGTTGACGTGAAGGAAAACGAAATCATGTCTCTTCAGTCCCTTCAGGGTGGCATCCATCTTACCCCTGAGATTCGTGTCCTCCCTCCCTGTCGCTCCGGGGACGTCCACGACATCAAGATTCACGAACCTGGACACGCCCTTGGCTATGGTTATCCCGGCCACGCACAACCCTTTCAATTTGAACTTCCCCTGGAAATTCTCGCCCTCCCTCCTTATACCCACGTTCCTTATCAGGATTATGTTCGCGGGAAGCCTCCTCTTCTTCTGGCCAGGCTCCTTTGACAGGACCTTATTCACCCTCAGGGAGAACTTGTTCAGGACAGACGCGGTGAACTTCGCGTGTCCCTCCATTGCCTTCACCTGCGGGAGGGGGACGCCTGTCTTCTTCGGGTCGTTGGGAACTATCCTGTGGGAGAGATTCTCACCCTTCATGACGATGACGACCCTGTGGCCAGAGCATTTCCTGACGGTGAACCTCACGCCGTCTATCTCCATTCCATCGAGAATCTCCGCGAAGTATTCCAGTTCTGTCTCCTCCCTTCCTGCCCTCCTGTCCATCAGGTTTCCCTTGTAGTTCAGTGTGGCGAAGTTCCCCCTTATGCACACGTCGTCAGGGCCTGGCTTCAGGCCAACCCCGAGCGCGGCCAGATACCCCCGCCCGGGATATTCGTTCTTATCATAGCAGCCGAGGAGGTTCAGATACCCAACGTCAGAATCCGCGCCCTTCTTATAACCGATATCAAGGAGACCAACCCTCCCCTTCTTCGCGATGGAATCCATGTTGGGCTTCGACGCCATGCAGAGGGGCGTGTTCTTCCCCCTGTCACCGGCCCCGTCAAGAACGAGCATCACATACTTCATGATATATTCTTGTCATGGCTGAATAAAAAGTTCCCGGCTCACTTCCTCGGAACCAATTTGTGCTGTTTGTTCATGTAGGGCCTCAGCGCTGGGGGTATGGAAACAGAGCCGTCCTTCTGCTGGTTGATTTCAAGGAGGGCCACCATCGTCCGGGAGGTTGCCAGTGCTGTGTTGTTAAGGGTGTGGACGAACCCAGACGGGGGGGAGCCTTCGCCCTCCCTGAATCTTATGTTGAGCCTCCTGGCCTGGTAGTCCGTGACGTTGGAGTTCGAGCCAATCTCCCTGTATTCTCCGTCAGCCATCAAACCCTCTGTGTCATACTTCTTCGCAGCCAGGTCCCCTATGTCACCAGTGCACACGTTGACCACCCTGTAGGGAAGTTCCAGCGCCTGGTACAGGTCCTCGCAGTTCTTCTGGAGCTCCTCGTGAATCTTCCAGGAATCATCGGGGTGGCAGAAGACGAACTGCTCCACCTTGTTGAACTGGTGCATGCGGAACAGCCCTTTGGTATACTTCCCGTGCGAGCCGACCTCCTTCCTGAAGCACGGAGACACGCCACAGAGCCTTATGGGAAGCTGCTTCCTTTCGAGGACCTCGTCCATGAACATCGCCCCCATGGGATGCTCTGACGTCGCTATCAGATACAAATCATCGTCATCAACCTTATACATCACTCCCTCGAAGTCGTCCAGCGAGACCACGCCCTCGTAAGCCTTCCTGCTCATCATCAGGGGAGGCCCCACGGGCGTGAACCCTCTCCTGACGAGGAAGTCCATGGTGAAATTCATTATCGCGTAATCGAGCCTCACCAAATCCCCCTTCAGGAAATGGAAGCCGTGGCCGGCAATCTTCGCTGCCCTTGTGCTGTCAATCATCTCCAGGCCTTCTGCAATCTCCAGGTGATTCTTCGGAGGGAAGCTCCACTTGGGAAGCTTCCCCCAGTGCTTTACAGGGACGTTGTCATGCTCGTCCTTCCCGTATGGGACGGTCTCATGGAGCATGTTGGGAATCCTCATCAGGAACCAGTCAGTCTTTTCCCGCAGCTTTCCCGTCTTCTCATCCAGTTCCTTTATCCTCTCCGGTATCCCCTTCATCTCCTTGATTTTTCCTCTGGCGCTCTTTCCCTGTCTCTTGAGCTCTGCTATCTCGGCGGTGACGATGTTCCTTCTCTTCCTCAAACCCTCCAGATTCTTTAGCGAGGACCTCCACCTCTGGTCAGTCTTTATCAGTTCCTCCAGCCACTTCTCCTTCTCCGGGTCCCTCCTCCTCTTCAGGTTCTTCCTTACCAGTCCCGGCTTCTCCCTCACGAGCCTTATGTCAAGCATCGGTATCAAACCCTCTTTACGTTGTATAATTCGTAAAGATAACTAATAAAACAGACGGGGCGCCGCGCCTATGAGTTAAGCTCGTATATATACTTCACGTTGAACCTGTCCTCATAATTCGACATGAAAAGCGTGAAGTCCAGCATTAAATCCCCTTAACCGGTTGTAAGAAGGATTTATAAGGGTTTGCTTTTCAGTTATACAAATCTTCAGGCCTGAATCCCAGCCTATTTATTTATACCGTCCCTACAATTGTTTGTTATGAAAGATATACGCTCCCCCATACTCGTAGCGCTCGGGCACGTGGACCACGGAAAAACGAGCTTATTGGACCGAGTCAGGGGGACCGCTGTCGCCAAGACAGAGCCAGGCCTGATAACGCAATATATCTCGGCCTCCTACATCCCCATCCAGGTGATAAGAGGGATGTGCGGAAGCCTTATGGATACCATAAAGGGCGGGGTGGAGATACCCGGCCTCCTGTGGATTGACAGCCCCGGCCACGAGGCGTTCACCACCCTCAGGAAGAGGGGAGGCGCAATCGCGGACCTCGCCGTCCTGGTCATTGACGTGAACGAGGGGTTCCAGCCCCAGACAGACGAGTCGCTGAATTTCCTCAAGCAGTTCAGGACCCCGTTCGTTGTGGCGGCGACCAAGATAGACAGGATGCTGGGCTGGAACACCAGCCAGAAGAATGCATGCTTCTTTGATTCATGGAAGAATCAGACAGACAGGGCCCAGGAGGAGCTTGATACCAAGCTCTACAGGGTTATCGGCCAGCTCGGGGAGAGGGGCTTCCCCTCGGACAGGTATGACAGGGTCGATGACTACACGAAGAAGATAGCTGTCGTCCCGGTCTCCAACGTTACCGGCGAGGGCATCCCCGACCTGCTGATGATACTTGCTGGCGTTGCGCAGAGGTTCCTGAAGAAGAGGCTCGAAACCACACCCGGAGAGGGGAAGGGAACTGTCCTGGAGGTCAAGGACTTCAAGGGACTCGGCAACACCATCGATGTCATCCTCTATGACGGCGGGATAAGGAAGGGAGACAACCTCATAATCGGCGGGGAGAAGACGGTCAAGACGAAGGTCAAGGCCCTCCTGGAGCCAGAGCCCCTGAAAGAATTAAGGATGGAGAAGTCCTTCAGGCCGATAGATTCCGTTTCTGCCGCGGCAGGGATAAAGATATCCGCGCCGGACCTTGATGGTGTGATAGCGGGCTCCCCTGTGAGGGCAGTCAGCAACGACAAGGACATAGAGCGCGCGGTCAGGGAGGTTGAGACAGAGGTCTCAGAGGTGGAAATAAAGACAGATAAGGAGGGATTGCTCCTCAAGGCAGACACCCTTGGAAGCCTCGAGGCCCTGATAAAGACCATGAGAGGAAGGGGAATAATGGTGAGGAAGGCCCAGGTAGGCACGGTCACGAAGTCTGACGTCTCTGAGATAAGGACTCTCGAGGAGCCGCTGATATTCTCCTTCGGCCTTAAGGTCCCTGAGGAGATAGCATCCTTCGCGAAGGACAACAACGTCATGATATTCTCATCGGATATAATCTATTCCCTGATAGAGGACTATGAGAAGTGGTCAAGCGAGAAGAAGCTCAGGGAGGAGGAGAGGCTCCTCGCAAGCGTCTCGAGGCCCGCGAGGATAAGGGTCCTTCCCGGCTACGTGTTCAGGCAGAACAAGCCTGCGGTCTTCGGCATTGAGGTCCAGAAGGGAATCCTGAAGCCGGGAGTGAAGCTGACAAAAAAAGGAAAGATTGTCGGTGAGGTCAAGGAACTCCAGAAAGAGGGCGACAACGTCCCGGAGGCAGAGGCAGGGGAACGCCTCGCAATATCGAGCCCTGACATGAGCGTGGGCAAGGACATCGAGGAGGGGGACGAGCTGGAGGTCTTCCTCACGAATCATGACAGGGAGATTCTCGGAAAGCTGAAGCACAAGCTCAGGGGCGATGAAAAAGAGCTTCTGGAGGAGGTTTAGATGGTGATAAAGGTCAGGATAAGGATGGAGACCCTCAGGGAGATGATAAAGCCGAAGCATAAATACAGGATAGTGACAGTGGATTCTGTCATCCTAAGGAAAAACAAGGTTCTCCTTCTCAAGAGGTCGTTCGGAATGTTCAAGGACCACTGGGTCCTTCCCGGAGGAAAGGTAACGAAGGGGGAGGACATCTGGAAGGCAGTCGTCAGGGAGACAAAGGAAGAGACGGGCCTTGACGTGAGGGTCGTGAGGATGATAGGATTCTATGATTCTCCTGACAGGGACCCTGAGAAGCACGCGGCCACCACGGCATTCCTGTGCAGGCCGGTCAAGGGCAAGCTCAAGGGGAATACCGAATCCACTGACATCAGGTTCTTCCCTCTCGACGAGCTGCCCGAGAAGATGGGCTTTGACCACAGGAAGATTATCCTTGACACCCTCAAGTCAATCAACTACAGGAAGCTGGTTGCCGGCTAATCAAGAAACCTCTTCACGCTCCTGTCAATGCTCTCCCTTCCCAGTATGACCCTCGTCCTGACGATATCCCTTTCCCTCTTACTGAGTCCCCTGGCAGAGGCCTTCTTGTCAATCCTCGAGACGAGGTTCTTCACCTTTCCCCACCCATACAGGGCGGATGCCAGTGCGTCCCTCTCGTGCCTGTTCCTGAAGATTTTCTCCTCGCCATTCCCTACGCTGTTGAATCCCCTGGTCATCAGGTTCTTGTCCTTCCTGAGGAAGTCCTCCCTTGGAACCTCCAGGCGGGACGAAAACGTGGCTGCAATCTTCTCCACCATCCTCGGAGGAGGGTTGGTGTCGCACGAGATAACCAGCGGAATTCCTGTCCTGGAAACGACCTTCGATATCCCCGCCTTCCCGGCGTTCTTCCCGCTCCATACCTTGACAATCCCGCCGTCCAGGTCGAGTATAGCGATTCCAGTGGTCGTTCCGGGGTCTATCCCTACTATGACAGGAACCTTCTCCAGAGGATCACCTGAATAAAATATGGGAATAAGTATTAAATGATAAAATCAAATAACTTTCGGCCCCTTGATGAAGCCCTTTTCCTTGTTCTTCAGGTTCTTCAGGAGGGTCTCCCTGGGAATGGATTCCTCCACCATGTCGTCCCTCAGGACGTTTTTCATCTCCATGGGCTGGAAGGCCGGCTCAACTCCCTTTGTATCCACTTTCCTGATGACAGAGAATGCCTTCGTTATCTCTTCCATGTCCTTTGAGAATTCGTCCAACTCATTGTCGCTCAGCTCGAGCCTCGCAAGTTCCGCTACCCTCCTGACTGTCTCTCTTTTAGTCATACAATACAATTAACGATGATGCTTAAAACCATTATTCTTCAGTTTCAGGTATTCCTCTCTAGTTATTGTTGAGGACCTAATTGAGGAATTGATTATCACGTTCTGTTGCCTGGACCAATCCCTGTCGCTGTGCTCCCTGACGTATTTTGCCCAGAGCCCGATAAATTTCATCCTCTCCTTCTGGTTATCTTCTGTAAAACCCACGCAGCATCACCGAATACTTCTCAATTAACTCCCTGCTTAGATTATTGCCTGTGACGTTTCTTATATGCATCGCATCCTCAATATCCTTTGGGGACTTCAGCACGTTCTCCTTGAAAGCTACCTGCATCTCAAGGCCGGATATGACAAGCTCCTCTTTTCCCAGTCTGACCTTCAGCGTGTCCTTGAGGGAAATCTCATCAATCCTGTTCTTCGAGAACTTGAGTTCTATGTTGGGAATGACCTTGCCCTTTTTTGCGAACCTCACAGCAATGCCGTCCCTCACATAACCGTAAGCCTCTTTCTCATTGTCGCTGTTCAGGCAGTAGAACCCTTTTTTGTAAAGCTCCCTGAAAAGCAGGACGAACTCAGGGAAACCCGCCCTTGGAATTATGATGTCTATGTCCTCGCTGGAGCGCGCCCTTCCCAGCAGGATTGACACGTAACCGCTCACTATCGCGTATTTCGTGTGCTTCCTGAGGGTTTTTATGAAATCTATCGCAAAGGCATCCAGCTCAGACAGCTCCCTGCCAATCTCCATTGCCCCCCCTTTTATGAATTTCATACAATACCCCATACATCGTTGCTTTCCGGCAATATAAAAGATTCACTCCTCAACAAAGCTCTCTATACCCTTCTTCTCTTTCCCTGTTTCTGCCCCGAAGCCCTCCCTCCTGAGGACGTCCAGAGCGGCATCCGGCTTCCTGTGCAGAAGAAGCTCGAATATCCTTTCGAACAGGCCGGCATCCAGCCCTCCGCTCTTCAGGTTCTCGCCGAGAATCCTCCTTCCCAGCTCGTTTACAGAGAGCCTGTGCTCCTCTATCCCTACCCTATTTATCTCCCTCTCCTCGAACGACGTCCTGAAGGAGAGAATCATCTTCCCAGAGAACCTCTCCTCGAGCTCCCTGACCGGAAGCTCTCTCCGCTCGCCCTTGACCCTGACCCTGACAAGGGGTTTCAGCGCATGCTTCCTCACCGCTATCTCCTCCAGCCTCTTCTCAATGTTCCCGAGGCCCTCGTCCTTCATCTCGATGAAGTAGAATCTCCGCTGGTCCTCAAGCTCATGGAATTCTATCCCCCCCTTGGTGTCAACGATGAAGAATCCCATGGGCTTCTCAGAGTCCCTGTTCATCTGGGTCCTCGTCATGGAGCCCGGGATGAGGAATGGCTTCCCTGAATACTCTGCCTCCTGGGACTCGTGGACGTGGCCTGAAACGTAGAGGTCGAACCCCCTTGGCAGCTTCTCCACTGGCATCGCGTGCGGAGAGAACATGAACGGAGAGAGGGACTGATGAATCATGAACACGTTATAGCAGCCCTTCACAGGGCTCGGCTTCCAGCTGGACAGGACGGATTCAGAGAACTGGTCAGGGACGCCCGACATCCCCTGGATGCATACCTTCTCCCCGCCCTTGCCTATGATTATCCCGTTGCAGTGCAGGTGGACCGCAAACCCTGCCTTCTCGAGCGCCTGTATCGGATTCAGGAGGCCCTTGAC
>Ga0307419_10000037_pt1 | contig 45779 bp, 41 predicted proteins | sample SalMarWE160230MG_2_FD_202512 | JGI IMG/M metagenome (GOLD analysis project Ga0307419, IMG submission 202512) | Salt marsh sediment microbial communities from the Plum Island Ecosystem LTER, Massachusetts, United States - WE1602-30 | ecosystem: Environmental > Aquatic > Marine > Intertidal zone... | reverse complement strand
GCAGTAAGAACCAGCTCAATTTCAGCATTGAAGGGCCGGGAAGAATTGTCGCTACAGATAATGGTGATGCAACAAGCCATGAATCCTTTCAGTCCACATCAAAAAAAGCTTACAACGGTATGTGCCTGGTAATTGTAGCTGCAGAAAATGGAGCATCAGGAAACATTGTCCTGAATGCAGCATCAAAAGGGCTGAAAGGAACAAGTACAACAATCAAAATACAATAAATATAAAACTCCCCTCCTCGGAGGGGTTGGGGGTGGGTAAAATTATCTCCAGCCCACCCCTGCCCCTCCCGGGAGGGGATTCTCTCAGAGTACATTAATCCTATGTTAAAAAAGATACCGCACACATATGTAATTGTCTTCAGTATCATAGTATTGGCGGCTATTCTTACATGGGTAATACCGGGAGGAGTATTTGAAAGGCAAATAGTTACGGTTAACGGCATCGATCGTAATGTTGTGATACCCGGTTCATTCCATTATGTTGACAATAATCCCCAGACATGGCAGATCTTTTCCGCCCTCTTCGATGGTTTTGTTGATAAAGCTGACATCATTGTTTTCATACTGATCATTGGAGGAGCATTCTGGATAATGAATGAGAGTAAGGCTATTGATGTTGCCATCCGGTCATTTCTCAGATTCACTAAAAGAGTGGAGCATAACAGGATCATCTCACGCATCGGTGCCGATAACCTGATATTCATTTTTATTATGACAATGTTCAGCATTTTTGGTGCTGTCTTTGGGATGAGTGAGGAGACGATAGCTTTCGTGATAATTTTCGTGCCTCTGGCAATACTGATGGGATATGATTCCATCACCGGCGTTTCGCTTTGTTTTGTGGCTGCCGCCCTTGGATTTGCAGGGGCCATCCTGAATCCTTTTACAATCGGAATCGCTCAGGGACTTTCCAATCTGCCTCTTTTTTCAGGTATAGAATACAGAATGTTCTGCTGGTTAATTATCAATGCCGCTGGTTTCTTTTTTATCCTGAGGTATGCGAGGAGAATTAAAAAGAATCCCGCTCTGTCAGGTGTTGCGACGAATGATGTCTACTGGAAAAACCTCAGGAAAACCGGTTCCGGACAGATTGTCTATCATACGCCTGTATCGGCATGGATAATGTATGGTATTATGCTGATTATCATGGCACTATTATCGTTCTTATATCCAATGACAAATATTTCGGCGGGAGGTAGTGTATTACCTTTTCCTGCAGTCCCTGTTATAACAGTGTTCTTTGGGATAACCGGGTGGCTCAGCCTGAGAAAATCCGTTCACTTTTTTGTTCTGCAGATACTAATCGTAACAATACTATTTCTCATTACGGGAGTCATGGGATATGGCTGGTATATAATGGAGATAGCCACACTTTTCTTTACAATGGGTCTAGTGACAGGTATTTCCATGAATTATTCCCCCAATAAAATAACGAAATTATTTCTCGATGGTATCAGAGACATACAGTCAGCCGCAATAATTGTCGGTCTGGCAGGAGGAATAATAATCATCCTTAATAACGGAAATATAATTGACACAATGCTTTATAAATTATCAGGAGCAATTTCCGGAACAGGCAAACTGGGGGCCATAAGTATGATGTATGTTGTGCAGACCCTTATTAATCTGGTGATGCCTTCAGGATCGGCAAAGGCGGCCCTTACAATGCCAATGATGTCACAGTTTTCCGACCTCATTGGTATTTCACGACAGGCAACCGTGATGGCATTTCAGTTTGGCGACGGTTTTACAAATATAATAACACCAACATCAGGAGTTCTGCTCGGGGTTCTCAGTGTTGCAAGAATACCTTATGATAAATGGTTCCGGTGGGTCTTTCCTCTTATTATCATTCTGACCCTCATTGGCTTTATCCTCCTTTTACCTGCTGTATATATGAATCTTAACGGATTTTAACACAATGTTAAGTTTCGTTAAAACTGATAATGAGAAAATTTTGAAAGACTTTTTTTCATAATTTCGCCCCATTATATTTTGTATCGGCGGATAATAATGAGATGAAGAAAACTATTATCATTACAGGGATTGTTGTTGCTGTTACCTTTATAACACTTTTTATCTTCAATAAGGTTTTTATCAGGGAAGATACATCCAGTATCTTCACCGAAGTCTCTGAAGGTAAATTTGAGATAGCCCTTACATCAACCGGTGAATTGCTTGCTGAAAGTTCAGTTGACATCATTGCTCCTGATGTAGGAAGGAGAAGGGGAATAAGGTCAAGAAATTTAGAGATCCAGGACATGGTATCTGAAGGTACAGAGGTACAGAAGGGAGACTGGATTGCGACGCTTGACAGGACAGAGTATGACAATTCCCTGAAAGATGAACAGGAAAACCTCACAGAAATATATACAGAACTGGAAATGGCTCTTTTAGATACCGCCATGACACTCAGTGGCCTAAGAGATCAAATAGAAAATCAGATCCATACTGTCGATGAGGCCGAAATCACCCTGAATAATTCAAAATATGAACCTCCTACAACCATTCGACAGGCAGAAATAACATATGACCAGGCAGTCAGGGAACTGGGACAGATGAGAAGGAGTTACACCCTTGCTCAAGCTCAGGCCAAAACTAAGATCAGGAATATAAGAACGAGGCTCAACAGGAATGAAAGAAGAGTAAAGGACTATGAAGAGGTGCTGGCCAACTTTTTAATAAGGGCTCCCGCGCCGGGAATGGTAATCTATTATAAAGATCGCCTCGGTAACAAAAGAAAAGCAGGCAGTTCCATAAATCCTATGGATCGTGTTTTGGCAACCCTGCCAGACCTTTCGGCTATGCTTTCTAAAGTGTATATCAGCGAGATCGACATCAGCAAACTTAAAGAGGGACAGGAGGTTATCATTACAGTCGATGCTTTCCCCGACAGATCCTATACAGGTGTGGTTTTCTTCAAAGCAAATATCGGTGAGAAACTCCCTAACACTGATTCAAAGGTCTTTGAAGTGCATATTAAACTGGATGGAACAGATTATTTACTTCGGCCAACAATGACCACAAATAACAAGATCATAGTTAAAACAATGGATAATGTCATTTATGTACCAAATGAATGTGTACATACTGGTACCGACGATATCCCTGTGGTTTATACAAAGCATGGAATTAAGCAGGTAGTCATTCCCGGGGAATCAAATAACAGGGAGGTGGTGATTGAAAAGGGTCTTGAGGCAGGTACTGTTATCTACCGTACTTTACCTGAGAATCCTGATAAATTCAAGTTGAGGGGAACAGAACTGATAGAAACGATTAAGGCCGGAAGGGCAATGAATGAAATTAATTCAGAGGGAAAAATAGAGGAATTGAGTAAATTATAGAGTATTAATTAATTAAAGGTTAGAACAAAGAAGGACTCCAGCGGAGTCCTTCTTTATTTTCCCCCATTTAAATGATCTTATTCCTTATCATATACCATCTTAGTAGTCCTCTCACCACCGGGTGTACTCATCGTGGTTTTTATTGAGAGTGTCCTGGCATCAGTAAGAGTCCATTCCTCTGTGGAATTCATGGTCATTGACTCACCGCCCATGTCGAATGTACGTGAAGTGGTGATTTTAAGGGTCTTGCCATCAGCTGACCATGTTGCTGTCGATTTACTTTCTCCGCGTCCTGTCGAATTTACACTTTCTTTACCATCAAGGGTGTATTTGGAAGTAGTTGTAGATGACTCACCATCCGGTCTTGATATTGTCCGTTCTACCGTCAGAAGGCTGGCTTCCTGTGTGGCAGTAAAATCACCACCGAAACCTCCCATTCTGCCACCCTGAGGCGGCTGTCCCTGAGGTGGTCCACCCGGGCCCCCTCCCATTTCGCTCTTATCCGCATTTAAAGTCCAGGTACCGCTAAAATTAACCTTTCCTGCCTGCCCGTTCAGAGAAAGAGGCATAGCAAGAAAAGCAAGGATTATCATCGCTGATAATGCAATCTGAAAGTACTTAACATCTTTTTTCATATCTATTTTTTTTGTTAGTTGATTATAATGTATAGACAATAATCCAAAAATAAATATTCCCTGATAACAGGTTTATATTTTCCCGTCGTTTATTTCATCAGGGATTTCCCTTTGCCGGTATGGGAATCCTGCACCTCTCTCAATTGAAAGAAATTCATTATTATTGCAAGCAGAATTTAAAACAATATTATATTATAAATAAATATAATGACTATGATAAGGAAGATTATCCCGGTTATATTATTTGCCTCATTACTCTGGTCTTGTGGTAATTCTGGCAAGAAAGAAGTTGTTTCCAGCCCTGAATCCCCTGATGAAGCCATAAAAGTTGAATTTACATCACTAGCCGGAAATCCTGATGACTTTATCGGGAAAAAAATAAGTGTCGAAGGCAAGGTCGTTAATGTCTCCAGGCCAGGCGGAAAAAAGATTTATATAACCGGGGATGATCCTGACATCAGTTTAACTATTTCTGCAAGTGAGGAAATGTCAGAGTTCTCTATTGAATTGCTTGGAAAAGAGATAGTTGTCGAAGGCACTATAACAAAGACCGATACCACTGAAATGACAGGGGAAAAGGAAATTCATGCAGAAGGTGAAGACCAGGCAGATGCCAAAGGTGATTCATGCAAAACTGAAAAAGCAATTGCCGGCAAGTCAGTGATGTCGGACCTGATGATGGTATATAACAAACACACCCTGGTAAAATAATCTGCTGAAAGTTAATCAGTGAAATTTTCAAGGCTCAACAGGATAACAGATCGTGATATAGCTATCTGACCGTCACGCCGTCATACCGCCACATCGTCAAACTTTATTTATCGCTTCCAGTACCCGTTCCGGAGTAAATGGCATCCTGAACAACCTTGCACCGGTTGCATCATAAATTGCATTGGCCACAGATGCACCAACAGCAATAATTGCCGGTTCTCCGCATCCCTGTGGCGCCTGGTCCTTCCTGTCGAGTATCACGCAGTCAATTTTTGGAATCCACGAGAAACGTGGTATCTGGTATGAATCGAAATTGCGGTCACGGATATTGCCACCCTCAAACTTAACCTCTTCTGCTAATGTATAACCTAGTCCCATTGACAGACAGCCTTCCATTTGCAGCTGTGCTCCCTGGGGATTTACACATAATCCCATATCCTGTGCACAGGCTATTCTGTTTACCCTGACCTTCCCGGAATTTTTACTCACTTTAACCTCGGCGATTGTTGCCACCCAGCTGCCGGCATCAGTTCCGCAGGCTATCCCTATGCCCCTTTCACTGGGTGCTTTACCGGCCACATACCCGAATTTTTCAGCTGCCGCTTTCAGACTATCTATCATCTTCTCATCCTTCAGGTTTTTAAGTCTGAACTCCAGAGGATCAATGCCTGCAGCAGATGCCATTATATCGATCTGTGATTCCCTGGCAAAAGTGTTGGTGTTGTTATTGGGAGCACGCCATGCCCCTGTGCCAAATGGATGAACGGGAGCATTCCTTTTCTCACTGTAGCTGGTTATTTTAACATTGGGTATATCATAGATAGCGTCGGCGCCTCTTGTACCTGAGAAATAGACGTTATAATCCCAAAATTTTATCATCCCTGTTTTGTCAATCCCCGATGTTAGTTTTATAATTCCTGCCGGGTGAAATGTATCATAGAAAAACTCCTCATCACGGGTCCAGACGACCATTACGGGTTTGCCTGTCATTTTTGCCAGCCTGGCAGCCTCAACACCCTGCTGAGCCGGAGCTTTACCTCCGAATCCACCACCAAGAAATGGAGTTATCACCCTCACATTCTCACGTGGAAAGCCCAGCTCCCCGGTAATTGAATCCTGGAGACCAAAAGGTGACTGTGTAGAAGCCCACACGGTAACCTTATCTCTCTCAATTACTGCAAGGGCAGTGTGAGTCTCTATCGGTGCATGTGCCAGATAGGGATCCTGGTATTCATGCTCAAAGATCTTATCACATTCCTGACGACCCGCAGTTAAATCCCCGCCCGTTCTTACAACATTTGTCCCGGAATCAGTTTTCAGCATCCATTCCTTGAGAGTTTTATCGTTCACCTGCATCTCATCAAATGAATACTCTGCATTAATTTTAACAATAGCCTCATCTGCCTTATCGCGATTTTCACTTACCACTGCAATGAAATCTCCGTCACGCACAACTTTCACACCTTCAATCTTTTCCGCTCCCGACACGTCCACCGAGGTCATTTTTGCCCCATGAGAAGGCGGCCGCAGGATTCTGGCAAAAACCATCCCCGGCAATTTGAGATCACCTGTATATTTTGCCTCGCCGGTAACCTTAAGCTTCGCATCACTGTGCTTGTATGGTTTTCCAACAATTGTAAACTTTTTATAATCTTCAACAGGAGGCTTTACGTCAAGGTATTTTTCCAGCTTTTTGCCTTTTGCCAACTGGCCGTAACTTACCTTCCTTCTATTATCTTTAGTGTCAATAACAATACCGTCAATTACCTCAAGCTGTTGTGCAGGAGCACCTATATGTTCTGATGCAAGATCGAGCAGGACTCCCTTTGCCTCGGCTGCTGCTGCTCTCATAAACGGCCCGAACTGGCGTGTTGTCAGCGATCCCCAGGTACCCTGATCATATGGACACAACTCTGTATCTCCCATCACCATTTTGACTTTTTCATATGGCACATTAAGTTCATCGGCCATCATCTGTGCAAGCGATGTAATTACTCCCTGACCCATCTCTATCTTGCCGGTAAAACAAGATACTGTTCCATCTTCAGCGATACGCAGAAATGTATTATAGTCTTTCGTTAAAGTTCTCGCCTGTTCTGCAGGTATCGAGAGAAGGTCAAGGGCTTCCCACGGCCGGAAGAAAATGAATATTCCTCCGCCAAGCATCTTCATGAAACTCCTTCTCTTCAACGTGAACCTTTCATCACGGTTCATTTCTTTGATATTTTCTTCTTTTCTTTTCATGGTTACTTCCCTCCTTCCATTTCATTCGCTGCTGTCTGAACAGCATCAATAATACGGTTATGTGCCCCGCACCGGCAAAGATTATCTTCCAGTCCCTCAATTATTTCCTGGCGTGTCGGAGAAGGGTTTTTCATCAGCATGCCTGCAGCTGTCAATATCATTCCCGAAGTGCAATATCCGCATTGCAGGGCATCATGATCAATGAAAGCTTTCTGCAGAGGATGAAGTTCACCATTAGAAGCCAGTCCTTCAATGGTGATAACACTTTTACCCTCAACTTCACTTACAGGCAGCATACATGATCTGACAGGTTCCATATCGATCAGAACAGTACAGGCGCCGCAGAATCCTATTCCGCAGCCGTACTTTGTTCCGGTCAGCCCGAGCTGGTTACGCAACACCCACAGCAGAGTCTGGTTCGGGTCTGTTACCAGTTCAGTTTCCATACCATTTAATGTGAAACGAATTGTCTCTTCCATATTTAAGTGATTTGTTTTAATTCATTAGAATAATCTTCCTGAGTATCAATATCTCTTAGTATTGATTGTGTCTTAACCTCAACCTCATGTACATCTTCAGCGAATTTATGAACCAGATCCCTGAGTGTCCCTGATTCATCAATACCTGCAATCTCTTCCCTGTATTTACCTGTAATAATCAGCGGATGCCCTCTCTTATTATTAAACACCGGCATCACAATTCCTTTCCCTGAATTCCTGTATGCCTCCACTATGGCTTTTATTACATCAGGCTCTATTCCGGGCTGGTCGCCAAGAAAAATCATTGCAGCACCACATTCCTCATCCAGTTTCCTGAATCCATACTTTACAGATGACAGCATCCCTTGCTTATAATTCTCATTATAACAATTAGTTACTGGCAGTTTCCCTGTCAGTTTCAGAATATCATCCTTCCCTGAACCAAGAACAACCACAATCTTTTCGATACCTGATGAAATAATATTCTTAATAACTTTTTCAATAATCGTTTTATCCCTGTATGGCAACAACATTTTCGGAACCTTCATTCTTTTCGATTCCCCTGCGGCAAGTACTATGGCACAGATATCTGGCATGTTGCTGGTTGCTGGTTGCTGGTTGCCTGAATTACAATATCATTTTTATTCTGTCATTGCGATCCCGCAAAGCGGGAGAAGCATTCTTTATGCTTCACCACGGATTTCACGGATTTCTCCGTGTTCTTGTTCCGTGTAATTCCGTGGTTTATTTCTTCTTGTTTCTAATCATTACCAATTGTGCCGCTATACTTATCCCGATCTCCTCCACTGTTTTTGATCCAATTTCCAGTCCGATGGGGGTAAATATCCTGCTCCATTGTTCTTCTGTTGCCAACTTATTTTCAATAAAATCCTTATGCATTTTTGCGGTCTTTGCCCTGCTCCCTATCATCCCGATATAAGCTGCCCCGGAATCAATACATGGTTTCAATGCTTCTGCATCATTACTATGTCCCCGGGTTACAATCACTATATAGGTATCACTGTTCTTTTCAACCTCCTGCATTGCTTTGCCTACATCTTTTTCGATAATATGATCAGCATCAGGCAGATTTTCAGCATTGGCAAATTCCTTTCGGTCATCAATCACAGTTACATCAAAATCGAGCATTTTACCGAGATAGGACATCACTTTCCCAATATGTCCTGCCCCTGCTATAATCAGATGCTTAAGAGGGAAAACAGGTTCAAGGAAAAAGGTTGAAGAGGGTTTTTCTCCAGGTATAGAAAGCTCCATCTTCCTGAAATCATAATCATCTGGTGCTGACAGCATGCTCATTATCGCAGGTTCAATTTTTTCCAAAAACTGAACGGGCAATTGGGATTTGGTGTTTTCCGTCATCCAGTAACGGTTAATGAGAACCTCCGTCTCCCTGACAGCTGTTACCATGGTTATAAGTACTCCAGCAATCCTTTCGGACATTGACTGCCCTATTTCCTTAAATACATTCAGGTGATTCAATGGATCAGCATCGACCAGGACTGATATTTTACCGCCGCAGATTGCCTCTTCCTTTTGAGAAACATCCTTGCTTAGATTAAAATGAAGATAGCCTGATTTTTTTGACAGGATACTTTTCATTGCAAAATCGTGCACCTCGTTTTCAACAACACCTCCTCCAATAGTACCTGATACCAGTCCCCTGGTGTTAAACAGGACTGAACTCCCAGGTTTTTGAGGTGTTGAACCTGTGGTTGAAATGACAGTTGCAAGTACAATGTCAGTACTCTCCTCCTGTATTTCCATAATTTTAAGGTAAATGTTTTGCATAATCCCGTAATACCTGTTAACCGAGTGATTATTCTTGTGTTTTCTCCTTCTCTTCGGCATCCTTTTTATCAGGCTCATCCTTGATATCTGAGGCTTTCTTAAATTCCTTCACACCCTGGCCTATCCCTTTCATCAATTCAGGAATTTTGCGTGCACCGAATAATAACACAACAACAAGAAGTATCAGGATGATCTCAGTTGCTCCAAAATTTCCCATCTTTTCAAAATTAGAATATCCTATAAAGGTAGCCATCCCGGATATTAAAAACAAGAGTGTGATTTTAAAGCAAAGGAAATGAACTACAGAGAGCCTAAAGCAATAGCAAAGGGCGCAAAGCTAAAGTATTAATATTCATTCCTTTGCATACTTGGCGTCTATCTCTTTTATTTCTTTACAGTTAAAAGTGATTATTCAAATTTCCGTCTTTATTCCTATATTCGCTGAATTTTAAAAACCAACAATGCGCAGGTTTATAATATATGGAGTCAAAAATTAAAAACAGAGATACCGGCAATACCAGAAAGCAATATATGGTATGGTTTTTCGGGGGCGGAGAAGCCAGGAATAACAGGTTCAATGTTTTTACAGGATCCTTTATCAGGCTTATGAAGCAGATAATGGGATATGAATTTGAATTTATCAGGGACATTTACTACAATTCGAATATGCTGAATGTAATCTGGACACTTAATAATTGCCAGAGGCCTCTCAAGAATCCGCACAGGAACAGGTTTATTAATACTGCCTCACGGCAGATTTTTTCAAATGGCTATAACCCTGATATACAGCTGGTTCTGGTAGCTTCGAGCACAGGCAGCACTATAGCTGCACAAACAGCTTGCTACCTGGCTGAACAGAACAGGGACAGGCTGCATTTCAGGAAACCGATTCACCTGGGGTTGGGATCCAGTATCATTTCAAAAGAATCGGAGTTGTATAAAAGGCTGATTGATTTTCAGAAGAAAGGAAGCCTGGGCACCATTATATTTGACGACCTTCTTGATGCGAATGATAATTCTCTCGGGATAGGAGGTTCAACCAGACGGGAAGCCTGGTCCAATGCTTTCGGGCTTATGTTCCCGATCTTCTCAAGGAAATTCTCAGGCCCCTCATTCCTCAATACGCATCCCGAAAAGGGTCACATTCACAGGAAAAGATCAAAGACTGTTCAAAAAGCTCTGGATTATATCGATGTTCTGCTTGTAGAACATAAACTGACCGGTGAAAAGTATGCTGAAAAAGCAAAAGCTGTTATCAGCAAAGAATTGCAGTAATTATTTAATATTGAAATCCAGTACAACGTCATCACCCAGGTAAGCAACCAGATTATCGTTCTTCTTTAGTGGACCGACACCCGATGGCGTACCGGTAAATATGAGGTCACCGGTTTTGAGAGTAAAAAAACGAGATACATATTCAATAATCTCGTTTAAGCCAAAGATCATATCGGAAGTGTTTCCCTTCTGGACGACCTTATTGTTAATTTCGAGCCTGAATTCGATATTTTTCAGATCATTTATTGAACTGACGGGGACAAACTTCCCGAGCGGTGCAGCTCCGTCAAAACATTTTGACAACTCCCATGGTAGTCCAGCAGCAGAATGGCGGTTTTGGATATCGCGGGCAGTGATATCAATACCGAGAGTAAGCTCATCAAAATATCTGTGAGCATATTTTGCAGAGATACCCTTTCCAAGCTTACTGATCTTTATCACAATTTCGACTTCATATTGAACCAATGAGGAGAATCCCGGTAAAAAGAAAGGTTTGTTGTTTTTCAGGATCGAGGAATCAGGCTTAAGAAATACTACCGGTTCTTCGGGAAGCTGTCTTCCCATCTCCAAAGCATGTTTCCTGTAGTTAAGCCCTATGCAAATGATCTTCATGTTAAACATTATTTTTACCGAAAGCCTTCAGCTTGATCTCTGTGAGGACTCTTTTCGTATATAGAGGAAAATCTCCATTCATCATCCATGAATAATAGGATGGCTCTTCTTTAAGAATCTTTTCGACCGGTTTGCCTTTATGCTTCCCGAAATTAAAGATTTCTACACCGTTCTCATCAAGGATTATCCGTCCGGCAAAATCGACATAATCATTATAAGAGCTGAAATCGGCCAGTTTTTCAATATCGTTTTCAAGATCCTCATACCTGTCCAGCTGGGCCTTCAGCACTTCAAAGGTGGCTGAAGTATCAGCTTTTGAACTATGTGCATCTTTAAGCTCCTTGTTACAGTAGAACTGATAGGCTGCCGCGAGGGTTCTCTGTTCTTTCTTATGAAAAATAACCTGGACATCAACATACTTCCTCTTACTGAAATTGAAATCAGTATCAGTTCTCAGGAACTCTTCAGCCAGAAGAGGGATGTCAAACTTTATTGAATTATAGCCTGCCAGATCACATCCTCCAAGGAAGTGTGCCAGTGTTTTTGCCACCTCCCTGAAAGTCGGTTCACCGGCAACATCCTCATCACTTATACCATGAATTTCTGTGGCTTTTGGAGGAATTGGCATTTCGGGATTGATCCTGATGGTCATCCACTGTTCCTTTCCGTTGGGACTTATTTTCAGGAGAGATAATTCCACAATCCGGTCGCTCGAAACATTAATACCTGTTGTTTCGAGGTCGAAAAAAACAATAGGACGTTTAAGCTTAAGTTCCAATTATCAGGTATTTATCATCATTGGCATCAGGAGCATGAGAAGGTCCTCTGCATCATTCTCCGGTTCTGCCGGCAGGAAGAGTCCTGCCCGTGTCGGATCAGCAAGTTCAATCATAACATCCTGGGAGACGATATTTGTAAGTATCTCGAGAAGGAATACCGATTTAAAACCAATTTCTATCTCATCACCTTCATACTGGCATTTGATCCTTTCATAAGCTGAGATCGAAAAATCTATATCCTGTGCAGATACCGTCACCTGGTTCCCCTTAAGCTGAAGCTTTACCAGATTGCTTGCCTGGTTCGAAAAGACCGATACCCTTTTAAGCGTATTGTAAAATTCAATCCGGTCGATAGTTATCTTGCGGGGATTGTTTTTCGGAATAACTGAATTATAATTCGGGTAATTGCCTTCAACAAGCCTGCAAACCACTTTATAGTCATTCAGGTTGAAGAATGCATTCTTGTCGTCAAATTCAACGGTGAATGGTCCCTCCTCCCTGGGAAGAATATTCTTCAGGAGAGATGCAGGTTTCTTGGGGAGGATGAATGAAGCGTTATCATCGGCATGTGCGTCAGTTCTCTGGTACCGGACCAGTTTATGGGCATCAGAGGCCACAAATGTTATCCTGTCAGTGGATGCCTCAATAAATATCCCTCCCATGACCGGGCGCAGCTCATCATCAGCAGTTGCAAACAACGTTTTGCTTATCCCGGCCAGCATAGTTTCGGCATCTAAAGTGAATGTAAATTGCTTGTCCTTTTTAATTGCGGGTAATGCCGGGAAATCAACGCCATTTTGTCCAACTATATTGAATTTACCGTTCTCCGAACTTATGACAACAGCGAGAGTGTCAGGATTTATATCGAAGGTCAGCGGCTGAGCAGAAAACTCTTTCAGTGCGTCAAGTAAAATTCGTGCAGGCAGAGCTATTGTGCCATCACCCTGTGTATTCTCAAGCTTCATCCTCGTTATGAGCGTTGACTCCAGATCGGAGGCAGTTATCTCAAGGTCGTTACCTGCAAGATTGAACAGGAAATTATCAAGAATGGGAAGAGTATTCTTCGAACTTATTACTCTGCTGATGGCCTGAAGATGACCAAGAAGCTCAGTGCTGGACACTACAAATTTCATAACGATACCGGTTTAAAATAATTTAACAGAATTCAAATTTAATTATTTAACTCATAATGAATGAATTGAGGAAAAATGACAGCTCAATTCCCATTTATCAATATTACAAAAAAAAAATCTTCCTTCAAATATAATTATTCCTTACAGAAATAGGATAACTCCTTTAAAAGGGGATCAATGTCAAAATACCTTACTATGAAGAATTCATCCCTTTCATCTGCCTTACCCCAAAGCCTGTCGCTGTCTTTCTCTTCACTATCTGCATCAAACCTCTCCCATAGAGTAAGAACGATCTCCCCGCCGTTTGCCTTCCTCACTGTAATCCTGAAAAGAGGATTATGTTTTGTAATCTTCTCTTTTTTGTCATCAGTAAGATCTGATGCCCAGTTCTCAAAGGGGACCCATGTGAAGTACGAGATATAACGTTTTACCCTTGCGGTATCGAACCCTGATAAACATTCCGTGGAATCGGCAAGAGTATATATGCCGTTGCGTCCTGTTAGCGTGAATGAAGAGGTCGGTTCTGAATAATTTTCAAGGATTATCGATGATATCTCTGAAGGAAGAAGGTTAAATATATTGTAAGGCTGCCAGTAATACTCATCGACTGTGAACTGAGAACCTATATCTCCCTCATATCCCGGCACATAGATAATAAACGGCTTCGTTCTTTCCTTTTTCTTCATAATATTACCGTAGATATTTGATCCGGTCTTGTAGACGAGGAATGAACTCAGCAGCCTGTTCCTTTCAAATACCCTTACTTTTACAGGCAGGAGTCCATTTTCAGTGATCTCTTTTTCAAACAAATCGGACGACACAGGTGATTTGATCTCCATTTCCTTTAGTATTCTGACAAGGAAAAGGATCTCATTTTTCCTTGTTTCCGTGGCACCATTTACCTTCCAGCCCTCATCAGTCTTCAACAGGTTCAGTTTCTTTTCGCCTTCCGTTAACTCAACACCTGTTATCTCTTCTTTCGGCACTGCTGCAAAGTAACTCTGTCTCTTTCCATATGGTGATCTGTCCCTCACCAGGATAACAATAACCAGCAGTACTATCAATACTACTGATATAACAGTATTCCTGAGTACTATATTACTCATTATCAGTATTTTGTATATAAATACCTCCTTATCACACTATAAATGATTCCTGCCAGTACCACAATCAGAACTGGTACCGCAATATTGATGAGCTGCCACAATACTCTCTCACTCCTTATCCTCTGTTTATCCAGCAGTCTCAGTTTTATCTCGCGTGATCTGAGCTCCATCACCCCGTTATCATCAACCAGGTAATTCATGCAGTTGATCAAAAAATCCCTGTTCCCGTACATCTCCCCTGTGTATCTGTCCTGCCCCAGCGTACGGGGTGACGCTGAATTTCCTGCCCTGCTTACTTCATTCCTGATCACATCACCATCTGCCACCACTATCATCTTTGTTTCCATGCTTTCATTCCTGACCCTGAAATTTTTATCCTCCAGCATGTTGGAAGTCATGCGGTTCCTGAAGGCTGAAGGGAAGACTCCTTCAAGCAAAACAGCAACCGGAAGGTTCGATTTATTAAAATCATTCTCATCAGGAAGTTCCTCAGCTTCCTTTAGTCTTATCAGGAGAGGAGGTGAAAGAGTTCTTGCAAACTCTGATGTTGAAAGAAGAATGGTTTTCCTGATTTCAGGATCGAGGCCGACCGTATCAATTGTATTAACGAATTCTCCCCTGACCCTGTTAAGGTTACGTGTTATCGGATGGTCCGGATCAGGTGACAGCCTGGGGTAATAAACCCATGGTGCGGGTACTATCTGTTTCTGTTCGGATCCAGTTGTCATGGATACTCTGATTACGACACAATCCAAATCCTGCACTATCTCGGGGTTTATCCTGGCTCCATACCTGAAAAGCTGATCCTCTATGTTGAGTGGATTGTAGAGTCCAACTGTTTCCCCATAAACCAGCGAATCGGAGTTTACTGCCACCTCTTCAAGAAGCCAGAGCACCTTGCCGCCGTTCATTATATACTGGTCGAGCACCAGCTTGTCGGGTTCGCTGAATTCCTTAACAGGGCTGGCAACAATTATAGCTGCATACTCGTCGAGGATCCCCGGCTGGCCTCCTACTAAACCCCTGTCAACAGTGAAGAATTTTGCGAGGTTTATGGTAATATCCGCCACCTCTATCTCCTCCAGCTCACCCTGGCCTTCAAGGAAAGCTATCTTATAAATAGTATCCGAACTTACTGTTGCTATTGTCTGTATCATCTCATATTCAAGGCCTTCCATGGAATGGAGAATATTTTGTTCATATGAGACTGACAGGTTGTTCTTCAGGAAATTTACCGGAACTTCAATACCGTTATAATTTACTATCATACCCGGGAATATCAGTTTCTGAGTTTTGCCTCCCTCCTGATCTGCTGCCCGTATATCTACAGGAATCAGACCTTTATTGTAGAGTGCTGTGAACATGGCATCCCTCTGTTCTGCATCTTTCGTTGCTGCAGGATTGATAAAGGTATAACGGATACGTCTGCCGGAGGCTATTCTGAACTCATCGAGCATCTCCTTTACTGATCTCTTCATCCGTTTCAGGGGTATCGGCATCTCACCATCCAGAAAAACCTCTATGTATATATCCTTCTTTATGCTCTCCAGCACACTGAGCGTGGGCGATGAGAGTGTGTACCTTTTATCCTCAGTCAGATCTAAACGCAGCCTGATCATGGAGCACAATGATGCAATGAGTATTATCCCTGCAACTGCGGTAATAAGCTGCAACCAGCTTTTCAGTCTTAAATTCCTGTTATCGTTTTTCCCTGCCATTTAATTCTTTTTCTTCCATTTTCGTGATAACAATACCATTCTTGTTGCCTCGTTGAAGATAAAGGCAACAGCAATGAAATAAACAGCATCCCTGATATCGATCACACCCCTGCTCATCGATTTATAGTGCTCGTTGATACCCAGGCTGATGATAAATTCATCAATTTTTTTAAGACCGGGAAGATATGCCAGAGAATCGAATCCCATCAGCAGTACAAAACAGATAAGCACAGCTATTATGAATGCAATCACCTGGTTATCAGTTAATGACGATGCAAATATTCCTGCTGAAGCATATACTGCGGCAAGAAAGAAAAGTCCGATGAGGGCTCCCCATGTACCTCCTTTATCTAGATTTCCGGGAGTCTCTCCAAGAATGTAAACCGAAACATAAAATATCAGGCAGGGAAGAAGGGCAAGAAGCACCAGCACTACAGATGCAAGGTATTTTCCCCAGATTATTCCTCTTTCGCTGACAGGTTTTATATACAGGAGTTCAATAGTACCCAGGCGTTTCTCCTCGGCTATCATCCTCATCGTAACGGCTGGAACGAGGAAGAGAAAAATCCATGGTGAGAGAAAAAATATCGTATCGAGTCCGGCATAGCCGCTGTCGAGGATGTTCCATTCACCCGGAAATACCCACATAAAAAGAGAATTAATGAGAAGAAAGACAATGATGACGATGTAACCTGTAAGGCTGCTGAAGAATCCGCTTATCTCTTTCCTGAAGATCGCAAACATAACACTGGTTAATTGGTAAAAATAATAAAATATATTGGCTTATTGCCCCCCTTCAGGGGGGTTGTGGGGTGCATTCCCTATATCAGTAATGATCACTCCGGCATAATAGAAATTTATAATCTGCTTATAATCAAAGCCTTTCATTGCCATCACCATTGCTCCTTCCTGGCAGAGCCCGACACCATGGCCATAGCCTCTGCCTGAAAATATTACGGAATCTCCTTCAACCGAGAGAGAAAAAAATGTTGACCTCAGGTTCAGGTCTGTCCTGATCTGCCTCAGCGGCAGTGAAAAATCTCCGGCTTTATATCCCTTCAATCTGGTCTTCTGTGAAAAATTTAATAATATAGCATCACCTGTATCTGCATCATATCCCATTTTTTCCAGGTAACCTGTCCACTCCTTCAGGCTCATGTTTCTCTGCCATTTTGCATTTCGTGAATCAGTACAAAAGGGGTCCGTAATTCTCTTCAGGTAAGGCTGGGAAGTGAGCCATACATCTTCTGCCGGAGCGGTCTCTCCACCACAGTTACTATGAAAAGCCGCAATTATGAGTATGCTGTCAGGTCCCAGGATCACCTGGCCCCGGGTTTCCTGTGCTGCCCGGATTATAACAGTATCATCCGATATTCCGTTAAAAGCCTGGCAATGAGTATCATCGCATAGATTATACCTGTCCAGAATATGCTTTTCAAAATATTTGTACATATAAGTCCTGGCAATCACTGCCTGCGTCTTGAAATACTCAATGTGCTTTTCCGGTCCGCCTTCTGCACTTACAACCCCGGCAACATATGATTCTATTTCACAGGTGTTTATAAAAAGTGAAGTTTCCATATCGCGATAACAATGCAGGTTACCTGAATAAAAACGTCTGACATCATCAATGCGAAGGGAAAACAGGTCATTGTCTGTTTTTCCTGAAATAAAAAGCGAATCACATATAATTCCCGGTTTATTCCTTGTTTTCACAACCAGGTGGTCATTAAATCCTGTTATGATAATGATTTCCCCTGCCTTTATGCCGACAGGATTATTGTTATAGAGGTCGAGTTCATATATTCCTTCCACAACCGAAAAAACAGCAGAACCGGAATCATATCCTGAGAATAGTCTAATCTTCACCTGTCCGGTTGCCAAAGCAGGCATGTACATTAACAAAATCCAGAATATGATCAGATTTCTGAACAATAGCTTTCAGTTTATAGGTCTTGCGGTCTTGCAGTCTTGTAACCGTGCCTGTTACTCAAATCGTTCAACTCCCTTCAATTCCCGTACTATATCCCCGGCCACTCTGCCCGATGCACCGGCGGGACCAAGTTTCTCCCTTAACTGCCTGTAATTTTCCAGTATTTGCTCTCTTTTATCACCACGGGCTATTATATCTCTGAACGCCTTAAGGAGATTCCTTTTATTCAATGAATATCCTATCAACTCTTTTATTACCTCCGAATCCATTATCAGGTTAACAAGCGAAATGAACTTCACTTTTATCAGTATCCAGGCGATCAGCATGGACAGGAAGTCTCCCTTATAGCAGACCACCTGGGGAACATTGAAGAGGGCAGCTTCGAGTGTTGCCGTTCCTGAGGCTACCAGTGCAGCATCGGAAATATGGAGAATTTCGCTGGTTTTATCTTTCAACAGCTTGACAGGTTCCCTCTTAATTATTTTCAGATAGAGTTCATCAGGCAGGTTTTTCACACCTGCCATAACAAACTGATATTGAGGAAAATAATGTATTACTTTAACCATTTGCGGCAGTATAGACTCCACCTCATGACTCCGGCTCCCTGCCAGCAGTCCAATCACCGGTCTGTGATCAAGTTCAAGTGTTTTCTGAAGCTCTTCTCTGGCGGGCATTTCCGAAATTCTTCTTTCTGTTTCATCAACAAGCGGATTCCCGCGGTATTCAACCTCTATTCCGTGCTTCCTGTAAAATTCCACTTCAAACGGGAAAATGATAAACATCCGGTCAACAAATCTTTTAATTTTTTCTACTCTTTTTTCATTCCATGCCCAGAACTTGGGAGATATATAATAGAAAACCTTCAATCCTGATTCTCTGGCGTATTCAGCTATCCTGAGATTGAATCCCGGATAATCAATGAGGACAACCGCATCAGGACTAAAATCAGCAATATGCTGCTTACAAAGTGACAGGTTACGCGATATTGTTTTCAGATTTTTAAGGATCACCATAAAGCCCATGAAGGCTGTTTTGCTGTAATGCATAAGTAGTGTTGCGCCTGCCGATTCCATAAGGTCACCACCCCAGCAAAATATTTCAGCTTCCCTGTCGGCAGCAATCAACTCCCTCACAAGGTTCGATCCATGAAGATCGCCCGACTGTTCTCCGGCAATAATGAAATATCTCATATCAGGATCTTTACTCCGAAAACAATAATAGCCCACACGATAGTAATCCCCAGCACACCCCGGGATGCCCGTAGCATGTCATAATGGTTAAACAGAAAGAATATCAACAAATTTGAGAATACACACAGTGAGATAATGTGGGTGCTTATATCAGCAGCTACTATTCTTGCGAGCCATACCCCCAGTCTGGGATTACCTTTTGCAAACAGAAAGATTATCAGCGCTGTGATAAAAGGCAATAAGAGACCAGATAATATCCCGGTCACTATTTTATCATATTTTTCCGGCAGGGTCATTCTCAGAATTTTTCTTTAAGCTTATTGATATACCAGTGAGCAGTCATATCGACACAAACGGGCACAATAGATACATAATTATTTGCCAGGGCCCATTCATCGGTATCTTCAGCTTCGGGTTCATGATTCTGGAAATATCCGGTAAGCCAGTAATATGTCTTACCCATCGGATCTTTCCTCTTTTCAAATTCCTCCTTCCAGTTTCCCTTCGACTGCCTGCAGATCTTTATACCCTTTATGTCCTTTTTTTCTGCGGCTGGTATATTAACATTCAGGCATATACCTTCAGGCAAAGGCTCTGCAGCAAGCTTATCCATAATAAAACGGATATATGTCTTACAGGCCTTGAAATCAGCCGTCGGTGAAAAATTATTAAGTGAAAACCCTACTGAGCTTATACCATATAAACATCCTTCAATGGCAGCTGCCATAGTACCTGAATAGAGTACACTCACCGATGCATTTGCTCCATGATTGATACCTGCAACCACAAAATCGGGAGTATGTTCAAGTAATTGGTTTATAGCTATTTTAATACTGTCAGTCGGAGTGCCGTTGCAAGCATATATTCTGTGTTTCTCATTTTCATCAAGAAGTTTTACACGGAGCGGGGTTTTGACTGTGAGAGCCTGTGACATTCCCGATTGGCTCTCCATGGTAGAAATCATAACCACCTTCCCAAACTCCTCCATAACTTCAAGAAGAGTCCTTAATCCGGCTGCATAAAGGCCATCATCATTTGTTAAAAGGATAAGCCTGTCATCTTTATTAATGACCATAAAAAAATGTTTATTTACAAAGATAGATAATTACAATTTCTGTGGAACCTTGTTGTTCTGTTCTTTATTAAAATATTATGAACTTAATATTGCGAATGATAGAACCGCTCCGCGGTACTCATCTCCTGTATTAAACAATACCAGTATTAATGTAACCGCTCCGCGGTTCTAATCACAAAGCACCTATCAAAATCCGAATTGATGTAACCACCCGACTGTTAACTTATTGACAGAATATATTAAAATTGATAAACGTCGGAGACGTTTCATCAATGTTAATATCACAACCGATCCTGAATTTTCATTTTGAACCCCGGAAGGGTTCCACAATTAAATCAATTTCTTACTTTTGCTTACTATAAATTACTTTATCAGTATAATGAAAATCTCATATAACTGGCTGAAGGATTACCTTGACATCGATATCGAACCACGAAAGCTGACAGTGATACTAACCGGCTTAGGTCTGGAGATTGAGGCAATGGAGGAATGGGAATCTGTAAAAGGGGGGTTGAAAGGTGTTGTTATAGGTAAAGTCCTTACCTGCAAAAAACATCCCGGTGCCGATAAGCTTACTGTAACTACTGTAGATACAGGAGGTGCCAAACCGCTAAACATTGTCTGTGGCGCCCCTAATGTTGCCCCCGGACAGAAGGTCCCGGTAGCTACAGCAGGTACGGCAGTCTTTAACGGAGAGGAGACCTTTGAAATAAAAAATACTAAGATCAGGGGAGAGATTTCAGAAGGAATGATATGCGCCGAAGATGAACTTGGTCTGGGAACATCACATGAGGGTATCATGGTTCTCGACAAAGATGCCATACCCGGGACACCGGCTTCAGAGTATTTTAATATTGCCAGGGATTTTATTTTTGAGATCGGCCTTACCCCCAACAGGATCGACAGCGGCTCTCACTTCGGGGTTGCCAGGGATCTTGCAGCATATCTTAATATCAATGAGGGTAAAAATGTAAGTGCCCGGTTACCTTCTGTTGCTGCATTTAAACCTGATAACAACGACAATCCCTACAAGATTATCATAGAAAACAGCAAAGACTGTCCCAGGTATACAGGGGCTACAATAAGCGGAGTGAAAATTGGCGAATCACCTGAATGGCTTAAGAATAAGCTCAGGGCTGTCGGCCTCAATCCGATCAATAATGTCGTGGATATCACAAATTTTGTTCAGCACGAAACAGGCCAGCCGCTTCATGCTTTCGATGCCGATAAAATAGAAGGAAGAAAGGTAATTATCAAAAACCTTCCCGATAAAACCCGTTTTTTAACTCTTGATGAAGAGGAAAGAAGTCTTTCATCAAAGGATCTGATGATCTGCAATGCCAGGGAGGGAATGTGTATTGCCGGTGTATTCGGAGGCATAAAGTCAGGGGTAACAACCGCCACAAAGAATATATTTCTCGAAAGCGCTTATTTCAATCCTGTCGCCATTCGAAAAACCGCCAGGAGACACGGTCTTAACACTGACGCATCATTCAGATTTGAAAGAGGCGCTAATCCCGAAATTACAGACTGGGCGCTGAAAAGAGCACTGCTCATGATAAAAGAGATCGCCGGCGGGAAAATATCTTCAGAGATTATAGATGTTTATCCTGAGAAGATAAACAGGAAAAAAATAATCGTGAGCTTTAAAAACATCGACAGGCTGATAGGTAAAAAAATTGATCGTAAGACAATTAAGAAGATCCTTCCGCTTCTTGACATCATTATCCTAAATGAAGATGGAGATAAGATGACACTTGAGATACCGTCATACAGGGTCGATGTTCAATATGAAGCTGATGTTATTGAAGAGATACTGAGAATTTATGGTTATAACAATGTTGAGATAAGTAATCACGTTAATTCAACTCTTTATTATTCTGAAAAGCCTGACAGGGAAAAACTGGTCAATATCGTCTCCGACATGCTTACTGCCAATGGCTTTTCAGAAATAATGTGCAATTCACTCAACCCTGCTTCATTCTATGAAACAGAAGATTTTGACAGGGAACAGCTTGTTATGCTTGCTAATCCTTTAAGCTCCGACCTGAATGCAATGAGGCAATCACTGCTTTATGGCGGTCTGGGCTCTGTCAGCCGGAACATCAACCGGCAGAATACAGATCTCAGACTTTATGAATTCGGATATAATTATTTCCTCAGGAAAGGAAAAAAGCCTTTTCCGGAAGTTTCTGATTTTGAGGAAAAAAAATCGCTCGATGTTTTCATCTCGTGGAATACCGGCCCGCAGCGATGGAACAAAAAACCAGAGCCAACCGATTTTTTCCATATAAAGTCATACGTGGAAATGATCCTCTCACGACTTGGTATAGAACCGGGTAATCTCTCTTCAGGTGAAAGCGAAAAGAGATACTTCTCCGAATCACTTACCTGGTCATCCAATAACAGGATAATTGCCGAAGCCGGCTCTGTATCAAAGGAATATCTGGCAAAATTCGATATTGACCAGGATGTATATTATGCCCATATCGATTGGGATCTGCTTCTCAAAATGATTGGTGACCATAAGGTCTCTTTCACCGGATTACCTAAATATCCATGGGTACGAAGAGATCTTGCCCTCCTGGTTGATAAAGGTGTTAAGTTCGGACAGATAAAAGAGATTGCCTTCAGAACCGAAAAAAATATTCTCAGGGATGTTGATCTTTTTGATGTTTATGAGAGCGACACTCTTGGCCGGAATAAGAAATCATATGCTGTCAGTTTTATTCTCAGGGATGACCTGAAGACCCTTACTGACGAGAATATAGATAAAATAATGAACAACCTGATCAATGCTTTTGAAAAGGAAGCGGGAGCAAAAATAAGGTGATGAAAAAAAGAAGGGTAGAACTAATAAAAGGTGATATTACCTCACTTGAGGTTGATGCCATAGTTAATGCAGCAAACAGATCTCTGCTTGGGGGCGGAGGAGTCGATGGTGCAATTCATAAAGCTGCAGGACCTGATCTTTACAATGAGTGCAAGGCTCTTAACGGTTGTGAAACAGGAGATGCCAAGATCACACACGGGTATCGCCTTAAAGCCGGGCATGTGATCCATACAGTGGGACCGGTTTGGCGCGGCGGCTGTTATGATGAACATGAGGCACTGGCATCATGCTACCAGACAAGTCTTGCCCTTGCAAAAAAAAATAAAATAAAGACTATAGCATTCCCGGGTATTTCGACGGGAGTATACGGATTCCCGAAAGATCTCGCTGCACTGATAGCAGTAAATGAATCTGACAGATTCCTGCAGAAGAACTCATATCCCAAAAAAGTGATCTTTGTCACTTTTGACGACGAAAGCTACGAAACATACAGAAAGCTGCTCGATAAATGAGATCCCTCCTGAGATCTGTTAATAATTATTTCTCACTGGTCAAATTCAGCCATACTGTCTTTGCTTTGCCTTTTGCACTTATCGGATTTTCTCTTGCCGTAACATCCGAAGAACATGTATTCAGCATAAAACTGCTTCTGCTGATAATACTCTGCATGATCTTTGCCCGTAATGCAGCAATGGGTTTTAACAGGATAGCCGATAAAAGATTCGATGCACTTAACCCCAGGACAAAAGCCAGGGAGATACCTTCTGGTATTATAAGTATAACGGCTGCAACAATTTTTGTCATCATCAATTCTCTCCTTTTTATTGCAACAACCGTATTCATCAACAGGCTCACCCTCTTCCTTTCTCCTGCAGCACTTTTTGTCATCCTCGGATACAGCCTGACAAAAAGGATAACCTACCTCTCACATTTCATACTCGGCCTCGGATTAAGCCTTGCTCCCATCGGTGCTTATATATCTGTTTCAGGTTCATTTGCCATTAATCCTGTTATCTATTCTCTAATAGTAATCACATGGGTGAGCGGATTCGACATCATCTATTCCCTTCAGGATGAGGAATTTGACCGTGACAACCTGCTGCGGTCCCTTCCGCAGGCAGCAGGGGAAAAAAGTGCTCTTACAATCTCTGCCATAGTACATTTCCTTACATTCATCCTTGTGATAACTGCAGGTTTTACCAGTGATGGAGGCTTGCTCTACTGGGCAGGAGCGGCTATTTTTTCAGGGCTCTTGCTTTACCAGCATTTAATCGTAAAGCATGATGACCTGAGCAGAATAAACCTTGCATTCGGTACAACCAACGGTATTGCCAGTATTATTTTTGCAGCTTTTGTTATAGCCGATCTTTTCTTAAAACACAACTGACAATTAAAAAAAATTCAGGAACTATTTTTTGTCATCGTTTTTTTTGTTACTTGGCAGTATAAAAACCTGATATGGGAAACGTAATAATTAAAGAGGTAGTTAGCCGGAAGGAGCTGCGCGAATTCATTTATCTTCCTGAAAAAGTCCACAAAAATGAACCTGGCTGGCTCCCTCCCATCTATATGGATGAACGACTTCTGTTTAACAAGAAGAAGAATAAATCATTTAAATATGCAGATGCAGTTCTGCTTCTTGCATGGAAAGATAAAAAACCCGTGGGAAGGATAATGGGCATCATCAACCGGAGGTATAACACAATTAACAATGAGCAGCATGGAAGATTTTGCTTTATGGAATGTTATGACGAACAGGAGATTTTTCATGCCCTGATTGAATGGGTTGAGAAGTGGGCAAAGCAAAATGGAATGAGAATGCTTGTAGGCCCGCTCGGTTTTTCAGACAAAGATCCCCAGGGATTCCAGATAGAGGGTTTTGAGTATCCCATGTTCATTACCAGCGCAAACAATTCTCCCTACATGCCCAGGCTGATTGAAGCTGAAGGGTATGAAAAGAAGGTTGACCTCGTGAATTACCTTGCAGAAATGCCTAAGGAGTTGCCGGAAGTATACACAAAGATACTGTCAAGAGTCGGGAATTCAAATGGATATAAGATTATTGAGTTTAAATCAAAAAAAGAGCTGAAAGCCTATATTATTCCAGCTCTTGAGCTTATGAATGAAACCTTCAATGAGATCTATGGTTTCGTACCCCTTACCGATAAGGAAAAAATAGAATTCGCCAACAGGTATTTAGCCATTCTCGACCCTAAATTCATTAAGGTTGTCGAAGCTGATGGAGGATTGGTAGGATTTGCCATAGGAATGCCGGATGTGAGTCCGGGGATAAAGGCATGTAATGGCAGACTTCTTCCTTTCGGTATCTTTAAGGTGCTGAGTGAGTCGAAACGGTCAAAGAAGCTGTTAATGATGCTCGGCGGTGTGAAGAAACCTTACCGGGGAAAAGGAATTGATGTCCTGATGGGAGTCAAGATACTCCAGTCGGGGATAAAACATAAGATGGAGATCATCGACAGTCACCTGGTCCTTGAAGACAATACAAGGATGCGGGCTGAATATGAAAGAGTTAACGGGAAAGTTATAAAGAAATTCCGGATATATCAGAAAGAATTATAAGCCCCCAAACCCCCTAAAGGGGGCTTTAATGATGTGACTATTGATAAGTCCCCTTCAGGGGATTCAGGGGCTCAGAACCTGAATACAAATGAGAATCCCAGCAGCTCCCTGAACTGTATCCTGGCTGTGCTCTTCTGCTTGCCGTCGGGGCCAGGCACAGGTTGTTTTTCTTTATCAAACACCGGGGTTTTTGTATCATCATCATAAATAAAATGCGTATTAAATCTGACATCAGTGAACCAGTTCAGGTTTGCAGTCACAATCATTTCCCAGTCGATATCCACATTCTGAGGATTATTTATGTAATTGGCAAATAGCTGAAGCCTGTTTGTTATTGTTACGGTTTTTACCGGCATGAATTTATTGGTGATCATTAAACTCATTCCCGGCTCATTCTTTGATTTTCTATCTTTGGCTATACCATACATAGTCTGATCTATTGACACAGTATCGGTGACAAAGGTCCCTTTGTAGGATAATGGAGAGAAGTTTATTGATGTATTCTTATCAGGTTTATAATCCAGACCAAACCCTGCTGTAAGTGTGGCAGGATTAAAGAACTTGGAAACTAGGGTCGTATCGTTATTTGTGTAATTATATCCCTTTGCTATCTGTGTCTTGAACAAAAGAATGCCGCTGAAATCAAACTTACCGAAGGCTTTATGATTCAGCTTCGAGTTTGTTTCAAGAAGGTCAAGATTTTTCCTGACACCATTTTCTTCAGTTGCTACCAGACCAAATTTAAGCCGTGCGAAATTTGCATATATCGTTTTGAGGGGCTTGTTTTCATAATCGGCATAACCGGTTATATCAAGTGAGGTCGATATACTGCTTTCACCTCCCCTGACCCAGTTAGTGAGTGATGTCTGGTTGAGCGCAAATGATGCCTCTGTACGATATTTCCAGTATCTTTCTTTCACAGTTATAATACCAACATCAAGAAGTTTGGATTTATCGATCTTCTGTACTTCAATTCTTGCATCGGAATGAATTTGCTGTTTGGCCAGTCGTCTGAAATTTACCCCCTGCTCCAGGTAAAGTCCTACAGTATTCCTCGAAGGAGAGCCTACCCAGACAGTAATTGAATCGTTCATTTCATTCCTGAGCCAGTAACGCTTCATCATACCTGTTCTTGAATTAAGCCATATTTGGGTCACAGCGCCACCCGATCCTGTAATATTGATAATACTGGAATCGCGTGCCTGAATGTAATCCATCAGTACCTCCACCGCCATCCTTAAAGAATCACCTTCATAAGGATTATTGTAATAAACAAACGGGAATCCTGGTCTTTTTGAACCTACAATGTGAAGGGTATCACTGACAAAATAAATAATTGTATCTCTTATTCCGGATTGCGTTTTTAACTGGATCTCTGTGAATATGGTATCAGCTATATCAGTTTGTCTGACAGTATCGCCTGCCTGTACTAAGTCAGCAGGAACCTGCAGTGTATCAGGCTGTACCTGAAGTGAGTCATCAGACATCTTTGTCGAAATCACCGGCACCCTGATAGTCAGTGGTTTCCATCTGTAAAACTTCTCCCATGGAATATTTATCGAGTCGAAAGGATACTCTTTCAGAAAATATTCTGATGAATCATACGGCAGATTACAAGCCTCAAATATCAGGCGTTCAATTGCAAGCCGCAAAGGATCCTGGTTCTCTTTCCAGTAGCGGGACTGATACTTCTTCTGAAGGTACTTAAATGCCTCGTCGGATGAAAGGATGATCTCCGGTGTTTTATGCGGCTCCTTAAGGATCATTCCACTCTTTCTCAAAGAGTCAATAATGCCCGCGACATTGAAAGATGAGGTATCTGGTTCCTGTGAGAAGCCTGAAATACTGATTTTTATTAAAAAAAATATCAAAAAGAACTTTAGTGTTTTTATCTTCATAATTCAACATTTTTTGATGTTAATTCCCCGGTTGAATATATTATAAAATACCATTATTTTTACATATTATAACAGGCAGACTATGTGTCAGGTAATACTAACGATAAAACTTTCCGCCGATATATACAAAAATATCAAAAACCGGGATTCTTTTGTCTTCTGATCCTTTTAGTGTTTTACTCATTAATGAAATGTATTAAAATGCATGCACTCACCACCTTTATCCCCCTCTCTATTTCATGAAGAGGAGGAAACACCTAATTATCAAACACCCCCCCCTCTTTGCACTGCAGAGAGAGCCTGTCCCGGCCGAAGGACGGGAGGGGCTGGGGGGTGAGTTCGTGCAGATAAATAATTAACGTTAAAGACAAATTATTGTAAAGACGCTGCATGCAGCGTCTCCACCACACCCGCATTAATAAATTTCAAACTACAATGGAACTACCTATATTTGAACCGTTTAAAATAAAAATGATCGAACCTGTTTACACCAGTTCAAGAGAACAGAGAGAAAAATGGATCAGGGATGCTTCCTTCAACCTCTTTAATCTGAAGTCAGAACAGGTGATTATTGACCTGCTTACCGATTCCGGAACAGGTGCCATGAGCGACAGACAATGGTCAGCAATGATGACCGGAGACGAGAGCTATGCCGGAGCCTCTTCATATTACAATCTGAAAAATGCAGTCACTGACATAACCGGTTTCAGTCATGTTCTCCCTGCACACCAGGGAAGGGCTGCCGAAAATGTCCTTTTTTCCGTACTGGTAAAAGAAGGAGACATTGTTCCCGGTAACTCACACTTTGATACAACAAAAGGGCATATTGAATTCCGGAAAGCAAAACCTGTGGATTGCACTGTTGACATAGCTAAAGACCTGACTGCCTGGCATCCTTTCAAAGGAAATGTGGACACAGCAAAACTTGAGGAGGTGCTGAAGAATAATCCTTCTGAAAAAATCTCCTGCATTATAGTCACAATAACAAATAATACAGCCGGGGGACAGCCGGTAAGCATGGCTAATCTCAGGGAGACAGGCCGGCTTGCACATAACTATGGCGTTAAACTTTTTCTCGATTCGGCCAGATTTGCAGAGAATGCCTGGTTCATAAAAACGAGGGAAGAGGGTTATGCAGATAAAGGTATAAGGGAGATTGCACGGGAGATGTTCTCCTATGCTGACGGGATGACCATGAGCTCAAAAAAAGATGCCATCGTTAATATGGGTGGCTTCACAGCCTATCGTGATGAAGAGCTATACAAGAAAGCATCTCCCTATAATATTATATATGAAGGATTTATAACCTACGGCGGCATGTCGGGCCGTGATATGAATGCTTTGGCACAAGGATTATATGAGGGCACTGAAGAGGAGTATCTCAGGTCAAGGACCGGTCAGGTTGCTTACCTCGGAACGAAGATGAAGGAATATAATATCACGGTTCTTGAGCCTTTTGGAGGTCATGCAATATTTATTGATGCAAAGAGATTCCTGCCGCAGATCCCTGACGAGGAGTTTCCCGGACAGACGCTTGCAGTTGAGCTGTATCTTGAAGGGGGTATCAGAAGTTCAGAGATCGGAGCACTCATGGCTGACAGGGATCCTGTGACAAGAGAGAACAGACACAGCGGTGTGGAACTTATCAGGCTCGCCATACCCCGGAGAGTATATACCGACAGACATATGGATTATGTTGCGGCAGCTGTAGGAAATGTGTTCGAAAGAAGAGACTCAATACCTAAGGGTTTTCGTATTAAAAAAGAGGCACCCTTCCTGAGACATTTTTCGATTGAGTTGGAAAGACTGTAGAAGTCAATTTTGATAGTCTCACAGAATTCCTTTTCTTTGCAGCGCTAAAAAATAAAAATGCAGGATCTAACAACAGGGAAGGCAGGAAGACTCATATTTCAGTTTGCTGCCCCGATGCTTATCGGGAATGTGTTTCAACAGCTTTTCAGTATTATCGACACTATTATTGTAGGAAATTTCGTTGGAAAAGAGGCTCTTGCTGCTGTAGGTGCTTCGTTCCCGGTAATCTTTATGATGGTTTCCCTGATAATAGGACTGGTAATGGGAACCACGGTGGTGATTTCGCAATATTTCGGGGCTAAAGACTATACAAAGGTTAAAAGGGCTATCGATACAATGTATGTATATAGTGCAGGTGCCGGTATTATTGTTACTATTGCAGGACTAGTTTTTGCCGGGCCTTTACTCCGGTTCCTGGGACTTCCTGAAGAGATAATGCCCCAGGCAACACAGTACCTTCGTATTTTCTTTGCAGGAATCGTAATATTCTTCGGTTACAACGGCACAAGTGCTGCCCTCAGAGGTTTGGGTGATTCAAAAACTCCCCTTTATTTCCTTATTATTGCAACCGTCGTAAATATCATACTCGATCTGCTTTTCGTGGCTGTTTTCAAATGGGGAATAGCCGGTGCCGCATATGCAACAATCATCGCAAACGGACTGGCATTTGGCCTGGCCATCTACTGGCTTAACAAGACTCATAAACTGATACGTATAGCGATAAAAGGGCTTCATTTCGACAGGGAAATTTTCAGGCAGAGCATTCGAATAGGGTTACCCACGGGTATACAACATACGCTTGTTGCTCTTGGAAACCTGGCACTTCTGGGTATTGTCAATACATTCGGAACCAATGTAATAGCAGGGTTTTCAGTTGCCATACGCATCGACAACCTGGCTACAATCCCGGCAATTACTTTTTCACAGGCACTTTCAACATTTGTGGGTCAGAATATCGGAGCCGGGAAAATCGGACGTATCAGAAGCGGATTAATATCTACATTAAAAATGGCCGGAGGAGTGACTTTAGGTACAACAGTTCTGATAGTACTCTTCGGGAAACTCCTTGTAAGTCTCTTTACAAATGATGCCCAGGTAATATTCACAGGGAACCAGTACCTTACCATCGTCAGTATCTTTTATATAACCCTGACCCTCATGTTCATGTATAATGGTATTATGAGGGGAGCAGGGGATACTTTCTGGCCAATGATATTTTCATTAATCTCACTCTGGATAATCAGGATCCCGTTTGCATGGATCCTCTCAGGGAAAACAGGAGCTGTAGGAATATGGTGGTCGATACCGGCAGGCTGGATTATCGGTCTTGCACTCTCTTACATGTATTATAAAATGGGACGCTGGAAAACCAAGGCTGTTGTGAATTTTAACGGGAATTCGTAACTTTCAGTTTTATAATCAACAACAACGAGATGATAAAATCCATGACCGGCTTTGGCAAGACCACAGTTGAAATTGCGGGTAGAAAGATCACCATCGAAATAAGATCTCTCAACTCCAAATCACTTGATCTTAATACACGACTGCCCTGGCTGTACAGGGAAAAGGAGTCCGACATAAGAAATATAATCAGTAAGAAACTCGACAGGGGAAAAATTGATCTTACAGTTAGCTTTGATATACTTGATATTGAGAATGTTCCGGCAATCAATAAAGCAGTGGTCATGAATTATTATGAGCAGATGAAAGAGATAGCCGGTGAGTTGAATGTTAAAACAGATGAACAGTTACTTGGCACAATAATGAGGCTCCCTGATGCTTTTAAAACAGAAAAACCGGAGCTGGCCGAGGAAGAATGGCTGCTTGTTAAGGAAAAAATAATCGAATCAGCGGAACAGCTTAACAATTTCAGGATCGAGGAGGGAAGCTCTCTTGAAACGGACCTGACAGGGTGCATAAGCAGAATACTTACACTGCTTACTGAAGTAGTAAGTTATGAAGAGGAGAGAATAACCAGGCTCAGGAACAGACTCAAAAGCTTACTTGCAGAGAATATAGGAACAGAGAACATCGATATGAACAGGTTCGAACAGGAGCTTATCTTTTATCTCGAAAAAATGGATATCAACGAGGAAAAGGTCAGACTGAAAAAACATTGCGAGTATTTCCTGGAAAAAACCGCTACTGAACCGCCAAATGGTAAAATACTTGGTTTTATTTCACAGGAGATCGGACGTGAGATAAATACCATCGGCTCAAAGGCAAATGATGCCTCAATCCAGAAACTTGTGGTGATGATGAAAGATGAGCTGGAAAAAATTAAGGAGCAGACTCTGAATGTTTTATAAAAAATGAAAGGCAAACTGGTAATAATATCAGCACCTTCAGGTGCAGGAAAATCGACGATAGTAAAACATCTGCTTGATAAGGGACTGAACCTTGAGTTTTCAATTTCTGCCACAACACGTACTCCCAGGGGAAAGGAAAAAGACGGCAGGGAGTACTATTTCCTATCCGTTAAAGAGTTCCGTAACAGAGTACGCCAGGAGGAATTTGTTGAATGGGAGGAGGTCTATAAAAACCAGCTTTACGGTACTTTGAAAAGTGAGATCGACAGGATATGGGCAAACGGGAATAATGTACTTTTCGATGTTGATGTAAAGGGAGGCATCAACCTGAAGAATATTTTCAGGCATAAGGCTATTTCCATATTTATCATGCCGCCCTCAGTTAAAGAGCTTGAAAAAAGACTGAAACACCGGGGAACAGATAATCATGAAAAGATAAGAATGAGAATAGCAAAAGCTGAAGAGGAAATGAAACTGGCTGTCAGGTTTGATAATATAGTTATTAACGATAACCTGGAACAAGCTGTAAATGAAATATATGACCTGGTCAATAATTTTATAAACCGGGATATAGTATAATTATTTGAGGCCTTATTATGCCTAATGTTGGTTTATATTTCGGATCATTTAATCCAATTCATATCGGGCACATAGCAATTGCCGGTTATATGCTTGAATTCACCGGTCTCGACGAGGTATGGTTTGTTGTAAGCCCGCACAATCCCTTGAAGAAGAAAGAGACACTGCTCGATAACTACCAGCGCCTTCATATGACAAACCTGGCCATTGGCAGCAATGACAGGATGAAAGCATCAGACATAGAGTTCCGGCTCCCTGTACTCTCATATACTATTGATACATTGACCTACCTGGAGGAAAAACATCCAAATCATCAGTTTTCCCTGATCATGGGGGAAGATAACCTCTATACTCTGCACAAATGGAAAAATGCCACAGAGCTGATACGAAAATGCATGATAATAGTTTATCCCCGCAGGGGTGCTGTAAAGCCTGCAACTCCGCAGCTTGAAGTATTACTTTCCAAAGCAAAGGTTACTTTCGTGAAGGCACCTCTGATGGACATCTCGGGCACCTTTATCCGTAATGGAATAAAAAGAGGCAAGGATATGTCATATTTCCTGCCTTCGGCTGTCTCGAAGTATATTGAGGAGATGCATTTCTATGAATAACCCCCGGGATTATATTTTTTTTATGATCTCCAGTCCCCGTTTAAGAGCCTGCTCATTGGCCGGTATCATGTTATGGTAACGCTCAGGGAGCGATTTTTTAAGACCTTTGATAACATTTTCCATTTTAATGAGGGGTTTCACTTTAAGAAATCCCCCGAGGACTATCATGTTAAAAGTCCTGGGGCTTTTCATTTTCCCGGCCTCTTCAGTTGCATCAACACGGTAAACTGTTATATCCTTCCTTTCGGGGTGGCGTGTTATACCATTACCGTCATAGATAAGTATTCCGCCAGGCTTGACTGAGTTTTCAAATTTATCAAGCGACTGCTGGTTCAGTATTATTGCAGTGTCGAAGTGTCTGATGATCGGCGAGCTTATCCTTTCAGTGCTGAGTATCACGATCACATTTGCTGTGCCGCCGCGCATTTCAGGTCCGTATGAAGGCATCCAGCTTACTTCCATATCCTGCATAACTCCGGAATATGCCATTATCTTACCCATCGACAGGACACCCTGTCCTCCGAATCCGGCTATAATTATTTCTTCAGTCATAATTTTAAAATTTCAAGGTTCAACTATGCAGGCTGATCTGCAGGAGTTTTCATATCGCCCAGAGGATAATACGGAAGCATGTTTTCTTCCAGCCATTTATTTGATTGGACGGGAGACATTTTCCAGTTTGAAGGACAGTTTGAAACTATCTCCACGAAGCAAGTACCCTTGTTCAGTTTCTGATACTGAACAGCTTTTCTAATAGCTTTTTTTGTTTTCCGAACATTAGCCGGTGTATGAACACTTTGCCTTGTAACATAACAGGTACCTGGCAGAGTAGCAATTATATCGGTCATTTTCAATGGATTACCCATTGTGCTCACATCTCTTCCGTATGGAGAGGTTGACGATTTCATCCCGGGCAGGGTGGTTGGTGCCATCTGGCCCCCTGTCATCCCGTATATCCCGTTATTAATAAAAACAATAAGAATGTTCTCTCCTCTGTTACATGAGTGAATGGTCTCTGCAGTGCCTATAGCTGCAAGGTCGCCGTCGCCCTGATAGGTAAAAACAAATTTTTCAGGCATCAGCCGCTTGATCGCCGTGGCAACTGCCGGTGCCCGTCCATGAGCGGCCTCCTGCCAGTCTATATCCATATAGTTATACAGAAAAACCGAACATCCGACAGGACAAATCCCGATGGACTCGGACTGGAGTCCCTCCTCATCGATTATTTCAGCAATAATACGATGGGCTGTTCCATGACCGCAGCCGGGACAATAGGAAAGCACATTGTCGGTCATGAGTTTTGTCTTTTTATAAACCAGATTTTCAGGTTTTATAATCTCTTTTATTCCTGTAGCTTGTGCCATATCTTAACCTCCGGTGATTTTTGATTTCAGACTTTCAACAACTTCATCAGGTGCCGGAATAATACCTCCCATTCTCCCGAAATGATAAACGGGCACCTTTCCGTTAACTGACAGAAGAACATCCTCAACCATCTGTCCTGCACTCATTTCGACTGAAAGCATCATCTTCACCTTATCGGCCAGTTTGTTTATCCGTTTTGTCGGGAACGGGAAAAGTGTTATTGGTCTTAACAGTCCTGCCCTTATCCCCTGTTCACGTGCAAGATGTACTGATTTCTGGCAGACACGTGCGCTTGTACCATATGCAACAAAAAGATATTCAGCATCTTCACACTGAAATTCCTCATAGCGAACCTCCTTTTCCCTGATCTCATTGTATTTTTCAACAAGTTTCTGGTTAAAGACCTCCTGTGCATTAGAGTCAAGGTCGACCGAGGTGATAACATTTCTTTCTCTTGTTGGTGTTTTTCCTGTTGTTGCCCATTCGGGAACTGTTTTCGCTCTCTCTTTTTGAGGACTCAGCCACACTTTTTCCATCATCTGGCCTATGGCGCCGTCGGATAGTATCATTGCAGGGTTACGGTATTTAAATGCAAGTTCGAAGCACAGGTCCACAAAGTCGGCCATCTCCTGCACTGATGCCGGGGCCAGGACTATCAGGTGGTAATCGCCGTGCCCCCCTCCTTTTGTTGCCTGGAAATAATCCGATTGTGCCGGTTGTATAGTACCAAGTCCGGGTCCGCCCCTTACCACATTAACGATAAGACAGGGAAGTTCAGCCCCTGCGATATATGATATACCCTCCTGTTTCAGGCTTATTCCCGGTGATGAAGATGTTGTCATTACCTTTTTTCCACAGCCGGCACCTCCGTACACCATATTTATCGCGGCAAGTTCGCTTTCGGCCTGGAGTACTACCATTCCGGTCTTTTCATATGGTTTGGCCTCCATGAGATACTCAAGAATCTCACTCTGCGGTGTTATCGGATAGCCGAAATAACCATCGGCACCTGCACGTATTGCAGCCTCTGCCACCGCTTCATTGCCTTTCATTAGTTTTAATTCCTTTTCCATTGCCACACTATATTTTTGTTTTATACACAGTTATCACACCATCAGGACAAACCATGGCACAGTTGGCACAACCAATACACAGATCGGGATTTGCCGGGTAAGCATAGAAATAACCTTTATGGTTGACCTCCTTTGCCATGGCAATCGTTCCCGTAGGACATGATACCATGCAAATCTCGCATCCCTTGCATCTTTCAATTTCTACAACAATACTTCCTCTGATCTTAGCCATATTGATATTTATTTTGTTTTATACTGAAGGATGATCTTTATAAAATTTCTTCAGACGTATTTCCAGATCGCCGAATTGTTCCCTTGGAATCAATGAAACACATGCTCTCAGACCCTCGGTTCTTTCGCTGCCCGCTATGCTTAGCGAAATGGCGCTGATACCGTAATGAAGAAGCTCTTTCAGAAGCTCACCGCCTGTCATGCCGGGGTAGGAAATTGTAAAATAAAATCCGTCGGCAAGAGGTTCATCAAGATCCCTGTCATATACTATTTTAAATCCGTTACCGGTAAACATCTTCTTCATTATTGCAGCCTTTTCACCATATTCTTTCACATCATCACGGTATCTGTAGGTTCCATTGTTTACAGCTTTCAGTATAGCGGCGAGACCATGCTGGGCAGAATGGGAAACTCCTGCAGATAATGCGTATAATGCTCCAAAGATAACTGAATATCCGAATTTATCTGATGAATAATATCTTAGCAGGTCAGGATACCGCCGGGTGAAAAGATGATCGGATATTACCATCAATCCGATTCTCTGACCTGCATAACTGAATATTTTCGAGCTGGAAATAAGCAGGATATAATCATCGGTATAGCGTCCGACAGTCGGCTGGTAGGGTGGTTTACCGGGGATGGAATAATCTTTCCTGAAATCCATTCCAAAATAAGCAAGATCCTCAATAACAATTACATCGTACCTGCGTGCCATCTCTCCGATTATTGAAAGCTCCTCCTCATTGAGACATATCCAGGAAGGGTTATTTGGATTTGAATAGAGCAGGGATGATATCTTTCCGGTCTCCAGATATGATTCAAGCTTTGCCCTTAGCTTTTTCCCCCTGTAATTATATATATCAAATGAATGATAATCATGTCCCAGCATCTTTACCTGTTGTTTCTGGACCGGAAAGCCGGGATCGATGAAAAGAGTGCCCTCCTTGGTCCTGTCATTCCTGTTAGCAACAAGGAAACTTACCATTCCTCCCATCATTGATCCCACTGTTGGTATACAGCCTTCCGGATTCACATTAAGATTAAGCAACAATCTGATAAATATTGATGCCTCATCCTTAAGCATTGGAATCCCCCTTATATCGGGGTAAACAGCAGCGGCACCGTTCCTGAGAGCATCTATTTCAGCTTCAATGCCAACTGCGGGAGCAGGCAGGCCCGGGACTCCCATCTCCATTCTTATAAATTTTATACCTGTGGCCCTTTCAATCTGATTTGCCAGAAAAACAATCTCCCTTATTGAAGCGGTATCTGGTTCCGGTAATCCGTTTTTACTTATTATATCGTTTATTAATTCTGTTGATATTGGTATGTTATTCATGTAACTATGTTAATATAAATTCTGTTTACCTTATTACGTGCAAATATTATACTTAATTTTTATAATACTAAATTCACTTCTCAATCCTTATCCTTGCATCAACGACTGTTATTGCATCAGGACTTCCGATAAGAGGATTGAGATCCATCTCCTTGATCTCCGTAGCAAACCTCAGCAGGCTTGACAGCCTGACAATTATTTCAGCAAATTTCTGCTCATTGATTCCGGACTTACCGCGTGTTCCTTGTATTATTTTGTAGCTTTTCAGGCTCCTGATCATCGAATTAGCTTCATTGAAGGTGAGAGGAGCAAGTCCTGATGAAACATCACCAAGCACCTCAACGAATATACCCCCAAGGCCGCAGAGGATAACATGCCCGAATTTCGGTTCATATTTTGCACCAATGAAAAGCTCGGTTCCTGTTATCATTTGCTGTACCAGGACTGCCATAACACCTTTTATCTTTATCATCCTGTTGAACTCGGCGCTGAGATGAGTTATGGATTTTATATTAAGAGTAACTCCGCCGACATCCGATTTATGAACAGGACCTACAGCTTTCAGAGCCAGAGGATATCCTATCTTTTTTGCGATTGAGATCAGTTCCCTCCTGTTCCTTACCACTGCTTCCTTCACTGCCGGGATCCGTGCAGCACTAAGAAGCTGTTGAATAATATCCGGCTCAAGATAACCATTGGGAGCATTTTCGATTATCTTGCGGATAAGCGGCACTTCAACCTCTTCAAGAAAGATCTTCTCTTCAGCCGGGTGCGGTGTATTTGAGATTTTCGTAAGCGCCCGCCCGAGTACTACCTCATCAGGAAAATTAACGTGTCCTTTGTCAAGAAAATAAGCAAGTTCCGTCTGAGAGCTTGCCACTGATGGAAGTATTGGAAAGAGGGGCTTATTACATTGCCCGATCTTCCTGTGCATTAGCTCATATATCTCTGTCATGTCGTTAAGCCCGTTACTGCCGAATATCACTGTCATGCCGTCAATGTCGGGCATTTGTTTATCGACATATTCGATCACGTTATCGAGCTGGTCATTTGTAGCAGTGGCTATAAGATCTATGGGATTGTCTGCTGAGGCTCCCGGGTTCATCATAGCCAGCAGCCTGTCGTGATGCCTCCCTGTTATCTTCGGGATATCCATGCCGCCGGCAGCCAGAGCATCGGTAAGCATAACTGCAGGTCCTCCTGCATGAGTAATTATAGCTATATTCCTGCCTTTCAGATGCTTATGGAAGAAAACAGATGCAACTGTTGTAAGCTCTTCCCTGCCCGAACACCTTACGATGCCTGCTTTTCGGAAGAGAGCCTCAACTGCCGAATCGGAAGATGCCAGCGCCCCGGTGTGTGATGAAGCCGCTCTTATCCCTGCTTCTGTTGTGCCTGCCTTGATAGCCGCTATCCTGCATCCCTTCCTGATAAGGGAGGAAGCATGGTGCAAAAGCTTGTCGGGGTTCTGAATGCTCTCAACATATATCAGCTTTATCAGAGAGCTGACAGCAGGATCAAAAGTGTTATCCCAGTATTCCAGGATCTCTTCAACACCTGTTTGCGCACTGTTACCAACGGAATAGACGCTTGCGAAGTTGACTCCCTTGGGTATTGCCGACTCAAAGATAAAAACCGCCGTAGCACCGGAACCTGATACAAAATCACACCCGTGGCTGTTAAGCTTCGGTACGGGTGTGGTGAATATGCCACTGTACGATTGAGTGATAACACCAATGCAATTGGGCCCTATAAGTGTACCGCCGGCATTGCTTACCAGGTCAGCTATTGATTCTTCAAGTTTTTTGCCCTCCTCACCGGCTTCACTGAATCCGGCTGAAATAATAATGAAAGCCTTTGTGTTTTTTTCCTTAATGAGGACCTTGACCACAGGAAGACAGTACTTTGCCTGTATGGCAATTATTGCAAGATCTGTCTGCGGGATATCCCTGATGTCGCGATAAGATTTCTTACCCTGGACTATATCCTGTTTTAGATTCACAACATAAAGATCCCCCTGGAACTTCCCGTCAATAATATTTTTCAGGATTTTCCCGCCCGGCTTTAAAAGATCTTCTGATCCTCCGACAACGACTATGCTGCCCGGATGTATAAGCTTATCGTTCAACATTTTAGGAGAAACATACCCGGAATTAACAGTAGAGCAATATAATAAAAAAAATGTTACAAAGCAGGAAACAATTCATTTAAGAACTATTTTATAAACCTAAGAAACCAACTTTTATTTGCTGGAAAGAAATAAATTTGACACTGTGTAAGTTAATATGAGAAATTATCAGGTCATTGTACACCGGAAAGTAATGAAGATTTAAAATTGATCTGCGATAAGTTATGATAAAGGTTGCAGCTATTACAGCATGTATTCTCACCTTTCAAATCACAGTGTCAGCTCAAAAAATAACAATTTTTGGGACAATCCGGGATGTTGAAAACGGGGAACATCTTATTGGTGCTACAATATCAGCTCAGGGCAAAAACCTGGGAACTTCTACAAATAATTATGGATTTTATTCACTGACAATCCCAGAAGGCACCTATGATATTTCGTATTCATTTGTAGGTTACAGGACTATTTTACATCATTTAGAGCTTTCGGAAGATACAACAATAGACATTGGATTGGAACCTGAAATAAAGTCTCTTGATGAAGTGATTGTCGAAGCAAAAGATAACAGCAGCGTGTTTATTAACCAGATGGGCATCCATTCTGTTAATTTGAAAACAATTAAACTTACTCCGGCAGCTGCCGGTGAAATTGATCCGGTAAAAAATCTGCAGCTGCTTCCGGGAATTATAACGGTTAATGAGGGCACAACAAATTTGTCTGTCAGGGGAGGATCATTTGATCAAAACCTGTTTTTGCTTGATGATGCCCCGGTCTATAATCCATCTCATGCACTTGGCTTTTTCTCGACTTTCAATCCCGATGCAATAAGCAGCGTAAAGATCTATAAAACAGCATTCCCGGCGCAATACGGAGGAAGGCTTTCATCAATAATTGATATCAGGATGAAAGAGGGAAATAACCAGGCTATTAATGGCAGCGGGGGTGTTGGACTGATTGCCAGCAGATTATCCCTGGAAGGTCCGTTAAAAAAAGACCAGGCTTCATTCATAATTTGCGGACGATACAGTTATGCCGGATTGATAGCAAATGCATTTGGATTACTAGGACAAGCCCTCAGAATCGGGAGTCTTATGGATTTTAATGCTAATAACGAAATTAATTTCTACGATCTGAATGCAAAAGTCAATTACAAAATAAAGAACAATCACTTTTACCTGTCAGCATATTCGGGGCACGATCATTTTTATTATTACTCAATTGATAATAATGCAAGCATGGAATGGGGAAACCGGACGGGAACTGCAAGATGGAACCATGTGTTCAATTCCAGACTTTTTTCAAATACGATGGTTGTGTACAGTAAATATGATTACTCATATATTCTCAAAGACGATGCAAGGCATTTTAAATGGTCATCAAATCTCCAGGAACTGGATATTAAGTCAGATTTTGACTATTTTCTTAATCCTTCAAATCATCTCCAGTTCGGCATCTCACTTGAGAAACATAACTACTTTCCCGGAAAAATAGAACCTCGTGATTCGACGTCACTGACCAAACCTTTTGATCTGGACAGCCAGAAATCCATTGAAAGCTCCCTTTACATTTCAAACACCCAGAAAATCGGTGACAAACTGAGTATCAACTACGGATTAAGATATTCGATGTTCTTTCTTCTTGGAGAAAGTATGGTTTATTCTTATTCGCCTGATATGGAAGTTATTGATTCGACTCATTTCGGGAATGGTGAATTGATCAAGTTTTACAGCGGTTTAGAACCCAGGCTCGATTTAAGATATCTGATCAATGAAAATAACTCTCTGAAGTTTTCGTACACTTATGTAAATCAATATCAACATCTTATCTGTAATTCAACAGTAGGACTCCCCACAGATGTCTGGCTCCCCGCTAACAAAACCATAAAACCACAGTTTTCAAACCAGCTCTCTGCCGGATTTTATAAATCCTTACCGGGAAATAAGTATGAGTTATATACCGAGCTGTACTTCAGGAGAACAGGCAATATAATCGACTACCGCGATAATGCTGACCTGTTTCTAAATCCGCGTATAGAAACTCAGATATTGAAAGGGAAAGGGCAGTCATACGGTGCTGAGTTTTACGTTGAAAAGAAATCCGGAAAACTGACCGGCTGGATCAGTTATACTTTATCACAGACGACAAAACAGATAAACGGGATCAACAATAACGAACCATACCCTGCAACTTATGACAAGAGGCATAATCTGTCGGTAGTATTGCTTTATAAATTATCCAATGCATGGGATATAGGTTCAACTTTTAAGTTCACATCAGGGGGCTACATAACCATACCTGAAGGAACATTCCACTATTATGGAGTAGCCTTTAACTATTATACCAGCCGCAATGGCTTCAAGCTCCCACCGTATCATCGGCTGGATGTTTCATTCACTTACAAAAATCCAAAGAAACAGCTTAAACCATGGAAACCGGAATGGAATTTCGGCATTTATAACATTTATGATCGCAAGAATATTTTTTCTCTATTTATAAAAATGATTGATGTCAATTTCAGTGCTTTCGAAGCATATAAGATGTACCTCTACGGAATAACACCCTATTTATCATACAATTTCAGATTTTAGATGAAAAAAACAATAGCTATATATCTCTTTATGTTTTTCCTGTCAGGCTGTGTCGAAGAATTTGATCTTGATCTTGATCAGGCAGAACCAAGACTGGTAGTTGAGGGATTGATAACAAATCAGCCGGGACCGTACTACATCCGCCTGACAGAGAGTCATACCGGAGGATTAATTAAAACTGATCATTCACCAACTGGTGTTGACAGTGCGAAAGCTGTGATGAATGCTCAGATTATTATATACGATGATGCAGGACAGATTGATACATTAGTTCCTATTGATGTTGACATAAATGAATATGATTATGACCCTCTTGGGGGATATTACAAGCTAGTGTATGACAATGCCGGAAATATTATTGATACCTTATTTTTAACAGATCCAAGTGAGTTCAGACATGATCGTGGTTTTTATAAAACTCAGCACTTTGTTGGCATTCCTGGGAGGACATACTTTATAACAATTAGATTAAAAGGTAAAGAATACATTGCAAGTGATTATATGCATCCCATTCCTGATATTGATTCACTTGGCTATATGAAGAAAATCCGGGAAAAGGACGGACAGGAGTATTACATCCCTCTCCTTTATTTTTCTGAACCTCAAGGGATTGACAACTTTTACCTGATCCAGCTTGATAATGAAGTATTTAGTCGGGGGTGGCCTGCAGCCTTCTCATGGCGATTCTCAATACTTTCTGATGAGTATCTGCAACCTTATGTAAATGGTTTGAATGTCAGCCTGGGGGAAAATCCCGGAGGTATTGAATATGACTATTACTGGCAAGGAGCGACAATTTATTTGGCATTAAGTTCTCTTTCTAAAAATGCGTACGAATTCTATAGGTCTCTTCTACAACAATTTAAGAATGACGGAGGAGCATATAAACCTTGCCCCGCTTCTCCTCCTACTAACATCAGTAACGGAGGACTTGGATATTTCCGGGCTTCAGCTATAAGCGAATCAGAGGTACAAATTCCTTTTACCTTTAAATAAAATAGCTAAAACAATATAACAGAATCATAAGCAGGGAAAAGAAGAGATTAAGTGCAAATGTCTGCCTTTTATTATCTTTGTAGTCCTATGTCAGGCAACACCATTATAGAGTTACTGATAAAGGATGATTTTTCAAAAAATGATCTTATAAAGCTTCTTCAGTCAGAAGGGAAAGACAAGGTATTGTTATTCAAAAGATCTGCTGAAATCAAAGAAAAATATATAGGGAAAAAGGTATGGTTAAGGGGATTAATCGAGTTTTCAAATATATGCGGTAAAGATTGTATGTACTGTGGCATCAGGAAAAGCAACACAAAACTTGAACGTTATAATTTAACCGATGACGAGATACTTATAGCCGCAAAGTTTGCATATGAGAACCGTTATGCTTCAATTGCTCTTCAGTCGGGAGAGATGGAAAGCGCCTCTTTTACAGACAGAATTGAAAACCTGTTGTATAAGATAAATAAGATTTCAAACGGGGAATTGGGTATCACATTATCTGTTGGTGAACAGGAGCCTGAAATATATAAAAAATGGTTTGACGCTGGAGCTCACCGTTACCTTCTGAGGATTGAAACAACAAATCCTGATCTATACAGGAAAATACACCCTGATAATAAAAAACATAATTTCCAAAGAAGATATGATTGTCTTAAAAGTCTTCAGGACATTGGGTATCAGGCCGGTACTGGAGTAATGATAGGATTGCCATTTCAGACGACAGAAGATCTTGCTAATGACCTATTATTTATGCGTGACTTCGATATCGACATGGTCGGCATGGGGCCATATATTGAACATGTTGATACTCCACTTATAAAATATATTGACAAATTACTCCCTCTTAAGGAGAGGTTTGAACTGACTCTTAAAATGATAGCTCTGCTGAGAATAATGATGAAGGACATAAATATGGTTGCCTCAACGGCACAACAGACCATAGATCCCGAAGGCAGGGAGAAATCAGTAGAAATAGGCGCCAATATCATTATGCCCAATATCACCCCGGGTAAATACCGCGATGATTACAGCCTTTATGCAAATAAACCGGGCACTGATAACAGATACGATGATTCACTGAGCAGTCTCGAAGCAAGGCTCGCTCTTATCGACACAGAGATTGTTTACGGTAAGTGGGGAGATACAAAACATTATGAGAAAAGGCGGAAGGCGGAAGGCGATAGACAGTAATCAGAACGCCATTTTTCTGACCTGAACCTGGTTAAGGGTTTTCAGGTCTCTTTCAAGCAGTTCTCGTTGCTGGTTATCACCAGTTAATTCAAGGATTATCAGTCCGGCCTTTTCTTCGTAAAATACTTCATTTACACCCAGGCGTATACGGATACTGCATCCGTATGATGTCAACAGTTTCTGTACGGATTTTACTACCTCATCATCCCTGGAAACAAGTATCCCTATAATTTCTGCTGCACCCTCCTCATCTTTTCTACCGTTATCCTTCCCGGGAGATTCAAATATCATTTCCCTGATAACTATACCTCCAAGCGGTTCCAGTTCCTTTATAAGATTAGCGGATTCAGCATGATCATCTTTCAGGTGAAGGATCAGGTATGCTTCACGGCTACACAGGCTATCGGTCACTTCATGAAAACCCAGGCGTGTGGTTATAACACCTGAATGTCTTGACAAGATTGCCTGCGTAAGACCTGCTTCCTTGATCCTGTCGATAATTTTAATTCCTAAGACTTTTATCATAATGATATATTAAAAATAAAGATCCCGTTCCCCTTTTTTGATCCGCTCCAGCTTCTCCCTTGTGTTCTTTTCCACACCCGGGTCCAGCTTAATCAGGTTTTTCTCAATCACTTTCCATCCTTTATCCGCAATTTCATCCGTAGCATAATCGCATATATATTCCGAAAGAGTAAGTATCGCATTAGGTGTACAAAACCTTTTGATAAAACCCGGAACTGAGAACTCCATAAAATGTTCTCCTGTTCTTCCAACCCTGTAACAGGAGGTACAGAATGAAGGAATATAATCATTGTCAAGCAGTTCATTGATAACTTCTGCCAGTGAACGGGCATCATTAATCTTGAATTGTTCGCGGTTCAGGTTTTGTGCCTCATTCTGCGATTCGGAGTAAGACCCAAGTTCCAGCTTGGTACCTCCATCTATCTGTGAGACACCATATTGTATTACTTCCCTTCTTACATCCGGAGCCTCCCTTGCCGTCAGTATCATTCCGGTATATGGCACTGCCAGTCTTAATATGGGCACAAGTTTTTTGAAGTCTTCATCGCTGGTCTGATACTGCCCTTTTATATTCAGGCTCAGAGCATCTTTTATTCTGGGAAATGATATTGTATGAGGTCCTACATTATAGCATGCCTCAAGGTGATTTGTATGACGTACCAGGGCCATAACCTCGAATCGCCAGTCATAGAGTCCGAATAATGCCCCTATGCCCACATCATCGATTCCTGCTTCCTGTGCCCTGTCAAGGGCAGTTATTCTCCATTCATAATTTTTCTTTTTCCCTCCCAGGTGGTACCATTTATATGCTTCGGGGTGATAGGTTTCCTGGAAAACCTGGTAAGTACCTATACCTGCACCACCTACAGTTCTGAATCCCTCTATATCGAGAGGAGCTGCATTGATATTGACCCTTCTTATCTCACCATGTCCTTTTTTAATTCCATATACAAGCTTAACTGTATGAGCAATAAATTCCGCAGAATATTCCGGATGTTCACCGTAAACGAGAATAAGTCGTTTCTGTCCGTTATCCTCAAGAGCTTCAACCTCTTTAATTATCTCTTTATCGCTGAGTGTCTTACGAACGGCATCTTTATTGGAAATTCTGAATCCGCAATACTGGCAATTATTGGTACATTTGTTCCCTATATAAAGAGGTGCAAAAAGGACTATCCTGTTTCCGTAAACCTTCTCTTTCAGATCTCTTGCCCCCTGCTTGATCTCATCAGCAAGATCTGTTCCCATGGAATTGATAAGCACGGCTGTCTCCTGCAGAGTAAGCCTGTTTTTATCGAGTGACCTGGCAATAACATCCCTGACTCTTTGCTTGTCGGGTTTTGTGTTTTTAATAAGATCACAGATCTCTTCAGAATCAATGAATGGCTTCATTCGCTGATCCGGGATCTTCAGTTTTTCCGGTGAAAATCGCATCAGTGTATTAGTGAATATTTATCGCAAAGATAGTCAGAAAAGAGGTTTATAGGAAGTCTCCTGCTCAGTAAATCAGCCCGGCGATCTCTTCTTTCGCATGCATAAGCCTGGCAGAGGTTCAGGTATCTCTTCTGCTTCAGAACCATATTTCTCTCTCCAACCCCAGAGCTGCTTGTATCAATAGTTGCTAACTTAAAGTATCCTTTCTCTGCTTTTCAGAAATTCAGTTACTT
>Ga0307419_10000036_pt1 | contig 45915 bp, 39 predicted proteins | sample SalMarWE160230MG_2_FD_202512 | JGI IMG/M metagenome (GOLD analysis project Ga0307419, IMG submission 202512) | Salt marsh sediment microbial communities from the Plum Island Ecosystem LTER, Massachusetts, United States - WE1602-30 | ecosystem: Environmental > Aquatic > Marine > Intertidal zone... | reverse complement strand
GATGTTTCAACCACCTCTTCCTGGGTCTCGCCTATTTCCTCACCATCCAAAACCAGGTCCTCCATGAGGTCACTCAGATCCAAAGGTAATTCAGCAACTGGAGCTTCTCCCACCACCAAGATTCCTTCATTTAATTGGTAAATAGAATCCGATGACTCAGTACCTCCCCGGGACTCGTCTTTACTTAGCCGATCTTCCATGGTATCTAATAGATCCTCAGCTTCTTCTTTGGTAAGAGTGACGGTTTTTTCCACTTTTACCATCGTGCCATCCTCACCTTTTTCCCAGGTATTGAAGGTTATTTCCCGGGTTTCACCCTCCTGCCAATCATCGAGCTCATCCTGCAGGTTGGAGATCTCCTGGCGGATGGATGACTCCTGGTCGCTGCTTTCTGGCTGACTTTCTCCTGCTTTCTCAGGTTTGAGATCGGTATCATAGGCTGGTGGGTCTTGCTTCTCGGTCAGGTTAAGATCAGCGACATCAGCGGGAGTTTCCAGATAATCCCCGCTGGCTGTGCGCTCAGGCAGGGGATCGATCTGGGTGGGATGCAGGGTCGGCACCCGGAAATCCCCAACTTCGTCCTTGGCAACATCCAAGGATGCGATGAAGTGATCAATTTTACTGACTTCCCCGACAATTTCGCTGAAATCGATCTGGCCTGTACCCGCCGCGATGACGATCTTATTTTCCCCACCTTCTCCGGTTTCCCCGGTATCTGTTGTATCTCCAGCACTTGTCTGCCCGAGGGCTATTTTGCGGACCACAGTTTCAGCGGTATCTCGCTGCACCTCGCCCATTGTGGTAAGCATATCAATCGTTTCCTGCTGTTTATCGAGGGCACTCTGCAGATCAATGTCCGCCAGTTCGGCATCGTCCCCGATCGTATTGAGCTGATTTTCCATTTCATTGACTACATCATCTGTTGATCTTAGATCCACGCCAGACGAAACTACGGACTGTGAAGTTTGAATAGTATTTCTAAAATCGATCGATTGGTCCGTCCCTGTTTTTTCAGGGATGAGATCGGGATCATAGGCTGGTGGGTCTTCCATCTCGGTTGGGTTTAAATCAGCGGCTTCGCCCGGAGGGGGGTTATTGAGATCATTATCTTCCTGGACCTCACCCTGGGCCATTTCCACCCCGCTGTAGGTGTGGGAGGGATCTGGAGCAGGCTGCCCGAGAGCTTCCTTGCCGGTTGGAACTCCGGAATCGCTAGCTGAGGGTTCCTGAGCACTTTCGGTTTTGGTGTCCTCTACAGCCTGGAAATCATCGATAACACCATTCCTGGTTTCTACTATCTCCGGTTGAGTGGCTTCCTGGTTCAGTTCCGTGCTCCCAGTTATGTCGATCGCGGTACCATCGCGTGTGGCCCCTTCAGGCTCTTTAGCAAAGTCCGCCCGGGCTGCCCGGTCCTCCGTCTGCGGTCCTCCGTTGGCCACTGCTTCTGCGGCCTTAACTTCCCGTTCTTCCATCTCCGGTCTCCCGTCTGCGCCAGCGGCGCCACCAGCCGCCTCAACGACGGCCACAAAAGCTTGCTGAACGTTTTCGGCAACCTGGATATTCCCTTCTTCGATTTTGGAAGGTGCCTCAAATGTGGCCTTGTTTAGCTCCGCTCTAGATTCGCTAACTTCAAGCTTCTCCTGGGGTGCTTCAACTGCTTCCTGGAATTCAGTTCCGCCGGTCATGGAATGCTCCTCTTTTGTTTTTCCTGACTTGATCCTGAAGAATTAATCAAAGAAAGTTCCAGTTTCAATAAAAGTAAATTTATCGTCATTTAATATTTTGGATAAGTGAGTCCTGAGTTTCATTCGTTTTTTTCTGAAGATTGCTGATAATACCTAGGAGTTTATTGATTTTTTTCTGAGTCATGTCGATCTCAGCCCGTTTGTCAGTGATCTGTCCTTCCAAATTTGTGATTATGTCCTGTTTGATGGCGATTTGTTGAAGTAAAATTCCGATCTCATTTTCAAAAGCATGTTTGTCTTCGGAATATTGTTTTAATGCCCAACTGTAATTTTCCTCATCCAATGACCCATCTTCGCTAAGATAATCTTCCTGGGAGGGAGGTTCCGGCATATTTGCGCGTTTGTCAGCCAACTCTTCTCCCAGTTCATTAATCTCCTCCAGCTCTGCTCTCAGGCTATTGATTAAATCCACCAGATCTTCCTGCTGTAATTCCAGTTCTTTCTCGTATTGGGCCAATTGTTCTGAATATTCCTCTGCGGTCTCGCTGGGATCAGAAGTTTGCTCACTAGAATCCGGGATATTATGAGGCTCTACTTCAACACTTGCTTCTGAAATTGTTACTCCATTTATTGTGTTGACAGAGGAACTGGATTGATTGCCTGTCTCGTCCTCAAGGGGTGGACTGGCAGAGACTGTATCCTGGGTAACTTCCCGGGCCATTTCCCCTCCAGTGAACCGATTAGTAAATTCAGTTGATGAGCTAATACCGTCACCCTTAAATGTGTAGTCTGGTTTTCCATCAGATTCCGCGAACCCCCGCGATTCACCGGGTTGTACACCTTCCATATCAGCGCTGAAGTCAGATGAAGGGCTTACACCAGCCACACCACTTACTCCCCCGATCGTGCTGTCTGAGGGTCTTACAACTTGATTGCTTCCAGCGGGAGGAATAACTTCCTCACCGGCTGTATTCGGAACCTCCGGGGTGGGCCAGGTGCCAATGGCTTCTCTGCCGTCGATCTCGGTCGTAGCGATTGGCGTCTCTGGCAGGGGCACGGTATCGATCATCACCGTCTCGTCTGCTGCGGCCTCGACCCGGTCTTCCGTCTCCGGTCCTCTGTCAGCCGCTGTATTTGCGGCCCCTTCCGTCCTCCGTCCCTCGTCGGCCGCTATATCTGCGGTCCCCACTTCCCGGTCTCCCGTCTTCGGTCCTCCGTCGGCCGCTGCATCCGCGGCGCTCTCGATGGTCACCTTGCCTGCCACGCCAGCGCCTTCCAGGGTGATGGTTGGAACGGCTGCTTCCAGGACTTCGCTGGTCGCTGGAGCGGACTCACTTCCTGTGATAGGATCTGGTGTGGCCAAGTCCTCTCCGGGACGCACAGCAACTTCTGTCACCGTAGTCACTGCTTCCGTAATTGCTGTTTGCAGGTTTTCGGATACCGTATAGTCCCCTTGCTCAACTACAGTTTCCGGGGCGAGGGTGGCGTCATCCACTTTTTGAAGTTCTTCGGCCGACTCTCTGACCTCGGTTACTTTTTCAGGACTTTCCAGTACTTCCGGCTCTTTTTGGGGCTGTACTTCAGCTGCTGTTAACTCTGTTCCGCCTGGCATGTTACCTCCTGGTTTGATTCAGGAATGGGTTTATACAAAAATTTATTATGATTGCTATTTACCCACTGCCCTCCGGAGAAGGCAGTGGGATATTGAGGTCTTGCTCTAATCTTACCTTTCTGGGGGGGGGCCTTCATCACCACCAGCGTCGGGTTCCCCAGTAGGTTTATTGGGGTCAACGGCTCCGAAATTGGGATCGAGCACACCATCGTCACCGCCAGCCATGCCCGGAGTAAACTTGCTTACTTCAGGTGTCATCGCTCCCCTGGGCATATCGACATGCTCGTCGGTGTCCTGGCTGTAAGGATTGGTCTGGGTCGCGCGATCAAATTCGATCCCGGGTTCGGTGGGGCTGGCGCTGTCCTCATCCACAGGCTGGCTCATAGATTCAGTCAGGTCTAGGGATTCATCCAAAGGGTCATAAGACTTTTGAGGAATGGCATGCCCTGAGGGAGTCGTTCCAGCATCACCTTCAGGATCGTATTCTTCTTCGGAAGTATCAGGGGGTTCATCTTCACCTTCTCCTTCACCTTCTCCTTCACCCTCACCCTCACCTTCACCCTCACCTTCACCCTCACCCTCACCTTCACCCTCGCCTTCACCCTCGCCTTCACCTTCACCATCACCTCCACCCTCATTACCTTGTACGTCCGTTACGGTGGTTGTATTGCCATCCTTGTCGGTAGTTGTCACTGTTTGAGTGGTAACGCCGTCTTCGTGGACCGTTGTAATATCTTGCGTAGTGCCATTATCATCTACGTAATGCTCTTTATAAGTGATGTTCTGATTCCCCTTGCTGTCCATCTTGTCTGTCATCTCCGACTCTCCAGTCCAGCCAACCCTTGCGTCACCTCCGCCAAAAGCGGCCGCTCCGGCCAATTCCCCCAGCTCACCTTCCTGGTCTATGCCTGGTATATCAAGACCCAACTCACCCACATCTCCCCCGCCGCCCATTCCGGGCATGGCATCCATTGGATTGAAGTCCATTCCAGGGATTTCCGGGATACCTTCCCCAGGATGGGCCGGATCCCCCACATAGCCGACACTTCCTTTTGCCGGATCTCCTTCGCTGCCGTACTGGCCTGTAACCTGGTTGGGTTCGTGTACATCCCCGGCCTGTTCATACCCGTCATCTGGATTGAATTTTCCGCCATCTCCATCCGGATCGTGGAAGACCAGGTCGGGTTTGTCACCCTCCCGTTCTACCGTCCTGTCATCCGGCAGTTTCTGGCTTTCTGCCCTCCGGGCAGTGCTGTCCTCGGGAACCTGTTCAGCCTGGGTTTTTTCCAGGCTGGGTTCACCAGCTGGTCCGCCTCCAGGACCATCTCCGGGGTCTTCACTTCCAGTGGAATCATTTTCGACATCCGGTCTGGGTCCTTCGCCGGCTTTTTCAACAGCAGCCGGGACCTCAGCAACCGCTGTCCCGATCGTGATCGAGCCTGCCTCTCTCGATCCTGCCAGGGAAACTTCTGGCACCGCAGAGACCTTCTCACCTTCCTGTACAGCTCCAGCTTCCGGGGCTTCCCGGGATGCTCTTGCCCCGGATTCTGCTGGTTCAGCACTGCTAATTTCACCTTCACCAGCACCCATTTCTGGTCCACCCGGGTCATCGTAAGGCTCAGGTTTTGGATCTCCTTCTGAAGGTTTAGCCCCTTCGTCGGCAGATTCAGCTGCTTTCTCAGGAACCGCTGCCACAAAGGCCTGTTCCAGATTCTCGGCTGCTTTAAAATCCCCTTTATCGACTACTGCTTCAGGGGTTTCAACAGCAGCCTGGGTTTTTTCAGCTTGTTCGGATGCCTCTTTTACCACGGCTACCTGTTCGGGAGTTTCCTTGATTTCCTCTTTCTTCGGGGGTTGTACCTCGGCTTCATTAAGTTCCATTCCGTCTGTCATTTTTCCTCCTCAAGGATGATTGGTGGGACAAATGAATTATTTGATTGCAGATCCAGATCGATCTTTTTCACCTGGTGGATCTCAAACCAACTCCTGTCACGCGGGCTTTCCCCTGAACCGGTGTAGTCGTAGCTGATGGTCAGCTGCTCCCCGGGCTCGATCTGCCGCCGGGCGCTGAAAGAGATGCTCTGGTTTTTAGTATTTCTCTTGAAGGTCAGGTTGGGCTGATCGTGATGGTTGTAGAGGCTGCCGTAGCCCAGGGCCAGGGCAACCTGGGTTTTGGACCAGTTGTAGACCAGGCGCCGGATCTGGCGCGGGAAGGGCTGGGTGTTAAGGTCCAGCAATATCACCGGGCAGGATTCCACGATCTCGCCGGGGGAAAAAGCCCGCCCAGCGTATACACCCCGCCCCAGGACTGTGCCGGTTTCGGCAATAGATTGTTTTGGTTGAGGTATAGCTGCCAACCATACAAATCACCTCCAACGGGTTTTGCCCGTATAAAACGACAAAGACCAAGCTGCTCAGGAAACGCAAATACTCGGCCTTGAGGAGGTTTGGATTTGCTGTGGGGGAAGCCTCAAGGAAGGCTAGATATAAGTACTATACAAGATTTTTGTGTTAATGTCAAAATTTCTCCGAAATTTTTAAGGTTGGCTGTAAGACGCGACGGGTTGCTCGCTGAGCTCGCGACGGAAGACGGAGGACCGGGGACGGGGATTTCGCAGCGCTCGCGACGGAAGACGGAGGGCTCGCGCAGCGAGCGACGGGAGACCGACGACCGACGACCGGATTGTAAATAGTTGGCAATTAGTTGGATTACTGGGGGGATAGATTCTTTCGAAAGGCAATCAACTTCATAAATAGCTGGTGGCCTAAACTGCGGAGCTGCTGCAGTTGTTGATTATCAAGATATGATCTCCGTTCAATAAGATCCAAACAAGCAATCGTTTCGAGATACGATCTCAATGCTAATCCCAAAAATCTATTCTGCTCCGCATCGGATTGGCTTGTGGATCCTTCTGCGATGTTGAGATCGATGGATGTTGCTGCGCGTATTATTTGCGAAGACAGATTGAATCTTTCCGTATCTGGTAAATCAGGGATTGCAGCATACACCTGATCAATATTATCCATCGCCAATTGATAGACTGTAAGATCGTGAAATTTATATTTTTCGATCACATTATTACCCCCTGAATCTAGCTTAACTTAATCTACTTTTCAAAGTCAATACGTATGTCGGATTCCGTCCTCGGTCGCAAACGAAGTGAGTCCCTCGTCCCCCGTCCCCGGTCCTCGGTCGCGAACGAAGTGAGCATCCGGTCTTCGGTCCAATCCGCAGGATTATTCTCCCACAACATCAATCTGGGCCGGTCGCCAGCTGCGGATCGTATTTTGATTCATTTCCTGGAAGCGGGTCAGCTGGGCTTCAGGCATGGCGAAGCGCGATTTGGCGGTGCCCAGCATCAATAAACAATAAGACAGGTTGCCTAAATGGTCAGCGCTGATAAAACCTTCCTGGGCTTCGAGGGTCTTCCAGAGATGGGTGGTGGTATAGGTCCACAAAACGTTGACCGGGTTTCTTTCGGCGGCGATCTTTTGATTTTCTGCCCCAAGCATGGAAAGCAGGGTCTTAAAATCTGGCTCGGAAATGAGGGTAAAGAATCCGTATTGGCAGGGGGCCTGGCACAGGCTGCAGCCTTTCTGGCGGTGCAGGCGGTTGCTCATCTTGGCTCGCCCGGGATGGATGGCGACCGCTTTCATTAAAGCCTGGTACTCGGCGGTCTTTTCCGGTTTGCTGTCGGCCTCGATGATGGCTGTTATCAGGTTATCCACCGTTTCCTGGTCCGGCTGGCGAGTGGCCTGCTGGAAGGCTGCCATGCGCTGCCCTACTTCTGGTGCCACCGCTTTTACAAAATCAGCCATTTTCAAACCGGATTGCTTGGCCAGGGCTGTGCGCATTTTCTGGCTGGCTTTTTTCAAAGCGCTGATATGGGCCGGGGGGCAGAAAGCCACCAGGTAGTAGTAGCTGATCATTTTCTTAATGGCGATGGGGTGGATTTCCTGGGTCATGGGTAACTCCCGCTTCTGGAATGATGAATATCTTATTTCTCAGCTTTAAACTCGGGGATCGGGGTATAAAAGATCTTCACCCAGGAAGCCATATCATCCTGGATGCCGCTGATAATGGTCTGCCCGACCTTGAGGCGGGCGATGATCTGGGGCTGGTCTTCTTCCAGGGCCAGGGCGCTGGCCATGGCGTCCCGGTCATCGGCGCTGACCAGGCGGTGCACGATCTTCAGGTTAGTGTTTTTCAGGGCGTCCGGCACTAACTTGGAGGGCACCTGGTCGATAATGCCCAGTCCCTGGCCGTAAGCCCGGATCTCTGCCAGGATGTCGGAGAACATTTCGCCCATCTTGGCCGCGGGATTGGCATCCCCGCTGGAGCCGTGGGGGGCGGCCCGCAGGACGCGGTGGGCTTCTTCAAAAATAGCCAGGTGCTGCAGGCCGGCAGATTCAGGCGATCCGGCCACTTCATGCTGGGCCTGGCGGTATTCGTACAGGAAATTCAGTATCAGGGCCATGGTAAAACACTTGTCTGCATCGTCACCCATCTGGCTCAGGTTGATCACAACTGGCCGATCGAAGAGCTCTTTCCAGGGAGTGGAGAAGGAATGATCGAATAATTTGCCCTTCCAGCCCCTTAACAGGCTGCCGATCCTGGTTTTGAGGGCAGCGGTGATATTATCTGTGATACGCTGCTCGTAGCCCTTGGCGCTTACCAGGTCGCCGATGCGAGCCTGGAGCTGGCTCAGGGTAGGGGCGCCGGCCCCATCGGGGGGCAGTTCGTCATCTTCCAGCCAACCCTGGCTGTCGTACAGGTCCACCAGGCCTTCTTCCAGGATCACAGGCAGGATCTCGTACATCGGGAAGCTGGCATTAAAAATGGATTTCAGGCGGTCGAGGTGGGGCATGACATTGGTATGGGCGCCTTTGAGGCGGATGATATCAAAGGGATTGATCTTAAGCTGGTCCAGCTTCACCCCGCCCCAATCCTCCCGTCCGGGCATATAAACCGCGATTTTTTTCTTAAATTTGCCTGAAGCGTTATAGGCCAGAGCCAGCTGGACATATTCATCCTTGGCGGGTTCAATGACCATCCAGTTGGTCTTCTGGGTCATCATTTCCTCGATGAAACGTCGGCAGGTATTGGATTTGCCGCTGCCTGTGATGCCAGTGATGAAGACATGGCGGGTAAGGGAATCCAGGTCGATGTTATAGGCCAGCCCTTTGATCTCTTCTCCACCTTCCAGGACGGTCCCCAGGCTCATGATCCGTTTTTTTCCTTCCAGTTCAGGCGGGTTGAGGCTGAATGTTGCTGTGGACTGGACCGACAAGCCCGGCATTTCCCGCCGGGGCAGGTTGATTAATAAAGAAAGCTCTTCTGTATTCAATGGTGTGGTGAGGCCCTGATAAAGGTTTCCCAGGGGATGCTGGATAGGTTCACCATCATCCGGGGCGGTTAACATCAACCGAGGCTGGGTGAAGGCATCCAGAGCCACCTGGACCTGACCGTCCCAGACCGGGTCCAACTTGTGGATCCGGATGGGTTCAAAGGCGCTTTTATGGCCGCTGACCAGGGCTTTGAGCTGAGCCTGGGCCTGCGAAGCCGATTCTGCCTGATCACTTAAAATATATACTCCCACATTCCAGCAGCCCTGGGATCGGGCTACTTCAAAGCGGTTGACAGTTTCTCCAAGCAGTCTTGTGCATTCCTCGGCGTGTTTGTTGAGCACTTCCTGGCCGAAAGTCATCGATTCGCCGGTGGTTGTGCCGGCGCTGGTGGAGGTGCTGATCGAGCGGCTCAGGCTTTCGCTTTCTGAAAGGGATTCACTTTTGGAGGAAGAGCCGCTGGTGGAGGGCAGCAGCTGGCCAAACATGCCCATCATGCCCGAAAGCAGGAACGGGCCGCCGGCCACGGTCAGCAGGGCAGCTACGCCGCCCATGCCGGCCATCTTTAACCCTTTGGCCGCACCGCTGCCGCCTTCCATGGCAGTGCCCAAAACACCCTTGCTTTTGCTTTCGGAATCGCTGCTGGATTCACTCTTGGAAGTTGATGTGGATTCAGATTCTGATTCGGAGCTGGAAGTGGTATCTGATGTTCCCTGGCTTTTTCCCATCTGAAGGGTGGTTTTCATAAAACCGTGGATCTGCCCGGAGAGCGAATTGCAGGCATCCACCGTATCCACCACTGCGGATTCCGGCAGGGGTTCAGCCAGCACCAGGTAGAGGTAGGGTTTTCCGCGCATACCCCGCATTAATTTATCGAGGGTTTGGGGATCGGTCCCTCCCTGTTTTTGTTCTGTTTTTGGAGATGGGATCCCGGTAAAGGCCCGGGCGTGGGAGAAAGTGCTGAGGGGGACATGGACTTTGTCGGCAATCTCCTTATAATCATCCACCATCCTCACCCGGGTTCCCGGCCAGTTGGAACACAGGAACTGCCCCAGCTGATTGGCAAAGAGGGCAGGCTGGGTTCCGGGCGCCCTGCCCGTGACCCCGAAATAGATCCGGTTGCGCATGCCGTCGCTGCTGATGGCAAAGATCAAGGCATAGCGGGGATCATGACAGGCAGCCAGGGCAGTTTGAATGGCGCCAAAATAATCCACATCATTTTCATTGATGGGTTTCCCTACCTGCTCCACTTCGAAAAAAGCCACATCCGGGGAGGAGGAAATTTTCCCTTCCAAAACCCGCATGACTTCATTTTCCAGGATGGGTCCGTCCAGGTAGTTGCGGCGTAAAGCAAAAAGAGTGGAGCGGGAAAGCATTTCCCCGGCTGCGGCCAGCAGTTCCGGAGTGAGATCCTGGGGAGAAGAAAGATTAACCAGTTGATTGTCAGATTGCTGGGCCATGGGATCCTCCCCAAATATCAGTTATTTGATCTTTTCAGTCGAAAACTGTGGTCTCCAAAACGAACTTCATCATCCTCGTTCAGTGAGATCGGCTGGTTTTTTTCCAGGCGGGTATCATTCACAAAGGAACCGTTGGTGCTGCCCAGATCGATCAGCTCGATCGTATCTCCGGCGATCAAAAATCGGGCATGATGGCGGGAGATCTTCTCAGCCGGGATATGGATCTCATTGGTTGCTGAGCGTCCCACCCGGTTTTCTCCATCCACCAGGTGGAAGATATCACCCAAGGGGGATTCGAGGATATAGCTCTTCTCTTCCGGAGTTTCTTCCCCTCCTGGGCTGGTTTCTTCCGGTTTTACAGCGGCGAGGGCTTCGATATCCCCCATGAATAACAGGCTGGGCCGGGCCCGTTCGCTGGCAGCGCCGTATTCCAGGCTGGTGCCTACAACGACACTTTCATCGGGGTTGTCAGCCAGGATCAGGTCCTTGCCGGGAAAGCGCTCTTCCAGATGTTTGTAGATCGAATACAGCTGGGAGCCGCCGCCCACCAGAACGATCTGCCCGATCTGGTCCTCATCCAGGCCAATTGCTTTCAGGCCATTCTCAACCAGGTTGGAAAAGTTCCTGGCCAGGCCGCTGGTGATATCCTGGAATTTGCCTTTATCAAGTTTGACCATACCCCGGAAGATCTCACCGTCGCGCATCACCAGGGTAACAGTCCTTTGCGGGACGCGTGAAGTATCCTCATCAAAGAGCAGCTGGCGGCTGAGGGATTCCTTGAGACGTTTGGCTACATTGCGTAATGAAAGCAGTGCCCCGGGGTCTTCGGCGATAGCGGAGGCCGGGATGCGCAGTTCATCGGCAATGCTGTTGGCCAGCTGGGTATCGTAGTGGCCGCCGCCAAAAGCCTCACCGTAGCGGCCGATGAAGATCAATTCCCCACTGCGGGGATCAACTTCTCCAGCTACCAGGTCTGTGGTGCTGCCGCCCACATCCACGATCAGAGTTGATTTGCCTGCAGATAGATGCTGGAGGTGACCCTGCCTTTTCAGGCTCAGGATGGCTCCTTCTGGTTCAGAGACAAAGCGGATGTTTTCGTGCACCTCTTCCGGCAGGCAGTTCTTGACGACTTTGGAAAAATCATCAAAGATCACACCCGCATGAGCGGTTTGCCAGTGGACGGGATAAGCAAAAGCAAATACAGCTCTCGCATCAAAACTGCCCGTGCGCCACTTTTCCCGCAAGAGCTGGGCCAGCACCGCGTCCAGCATCAGGCGCGTGAAGGTCAGCGCCTGCTGGTGGGTGTAGCGCAGCTGGTGAGGTTCGGGATTGGGATCGAGGTGGGCGCCGATGCAGGGTTTAAAGTAGTCCCGGATCCGAAGCCGGTTGGATTCGTCATCCACCTGGCTCTGGGCCATATCTCCGTAGCAGTCCAGCTCAGTGCCATCCGGGGTCAGCAGCAGTATGGCCGGCAGGCGCCGGTCGACAAAGCTGGTCAGGGGAGAGGGACTGGGCTCACCGATCAGGTGGACGCGGTTGCCCACCAGGTCATACTGGGAGCGGTACAGGCGCCAGTTGGTGGCGCCGCAGTCAAAGGCGAAGAGGGTTTTCTGCTCTGTGTTTGCCATTTAGTCTTCTCCCTGTTATTTGCTGTCCAGCCACTCTTGAACTTCCTGGCGTTCAATAATCTCAGGATTTCCCTCAGTCATTGCAAGGAAATTCTCAAAATCTTCCCGGGCTGGTTCGATCTCATCCAAAGCGCGATAACAAATACCTCGCCGGTAATGGATAAAGGAATCATCACTCCCCAGTGCAAGTGCTTCATTTGCATTATCAATGCACTCCTGCCACTCGCCGACAGCGGAGTGAATATAAGCCCGCATATGATAGAAGAAACTGTTCCCCGGATCCAGTTCAATGGCCCGGCTGAGGTCCATGATCGCCTCCTCCGGGTTGTCGAACATCTCGAAGCGGATCATACCCATCAGCCAGTGGGCGCTGGCATTTTCCGGGTCAAGGGACAGGGCATGGTCCATAGCCCAGTGGGCTTCATCTTTGTTTTGGTCTTCCCCGGTATTGAAGTTGGCTTCCGCCAGACTGTACCAGGCGCCAAAATTATTCGGATCCAGTTCTGTGGCTGTCCTCAATTGTTCGATCGCGCCATAGAAATCTCCAAATTCCCGTTTAGCCTGGCCGAGTTGAACGTAGACCTCAGCCTCCCGGAAGCCAGTATTGAGGGCATTTTCGAAAGCCTCAATGGCCCCCCCCACATCCCCGGCGGCATAGAGATTTGTCCCCTCAAGGAAAAGTTCTTCGCCATTTCCCCAGGGAGCGTCCGGGTCCACTCCCGGCGGGTAGTAGGACACAGTAACTTTACGGAGGGTGACATTACCGTCCCCAGGATTGAAGCGGAAGTCATGCCCGCTGATAAGATTGGCAAATCTGGCATCGTTCAGGTCAAAAACCACGTTCTTGAATTCACCCGTATCTTTAAGTTCAACTATTTCAGTATCTTTTAATCTGCCATCACCAGACCCTCCTCCGGAGTGAGCATCATATTGCAAGACAAACCAATGATTGGTCAGATCCAGCTCACTGGCTTGATCGAGGTACTCAACTTCAACGCGGACATGTCCCTCTTCAGGCAGTTCAAATAGTAGATTATCATCAATATCAAATGTCAGGTACCAATCCTCAATATCATTATCACCATCTGAAGGTAATACTATTCCATTGCCGCTTTGGAAAACATGAGTTCCATCATCCATCTCAATGATTTCGAAATCTTGGTCTCCCCCCAGAACAATTTTCAGCTCTTCGTCTTGGTGTTCAAAATCAAAGAATATTTCTACGGGAGTGCTGGGGTGACCTGGATCAGATTCTAATTCTTCATCGGAGGATGAGCTGGGTATTGAAGTTGACTCATTGGCTGCAGTAGCTCTTACTTGAACAGCGTTGGTTGAAGTCGGGGTGGTGGGCGTGGTTCCTCCAAAATCGATCACCTGGGTCAGGATCACTCCCACAACAGCCAAAATACCCACTGCGCCAGCAATATAAACCCAGAGAGGGATCTTTTTCTTTTCCCCCTTGGGTTTTGGAGCTGATTTTTCTTTGGCCTTCCTCTCAGCTGGGGTTTCTTCGGCTGGTTCTTCTTTTTTGGCTTCTGCCTCCATCACAATCGTGGCCTGCTCCATATCCTCGGCTTTCATGGTCACCGTGGGCGCTTCCAGGCCATCATCAACTATGGTTGGGGGCTCCTCAGCCGGGACTGCGATCGGCTCTGTGGATTCCAGGGCCTGAAGAGCAATCCGCAGGGCACCAACCAGTTCTACAGCGGAGGAGAATCTGCCTTCGGGCGATTTGGCCAGGGCGCGGTCGATCACTTCCTGGGCCGTGCTGGGCACGCCATCTACCAGCTCACTGATGGTAGGGACGGGATCGTTGATCTGTTTATGGACGATGCCGATCGGTGTTTTGGCATCGTAGGGAACCTGACCGGTGAGCATTTCAAAAGCCACCACACCCAGGGAGTAAATGTCGCTTTCTTCGGTGAGGTCATCTCCCCGGCCCTGCTCGGGAGACATATAGGCTGGCGTGCCAACCAGAGTTCCGGTAGCGGTAAATTTCTGGTCGCTGAGCAATTTGGCGATACCAAAATCTGTTAGGTAGGCTTTATTTTCGCTGTCGATCATGATATTGGAGGGTTTGATATCCCTGTGCAGCATGCCCTTGGAGTGGGCGTAATCCAGGGCGCTGGCGATATCATTGATGATCGATCCGATCAGCTTGATGGGCATGCGCTCCCCTTTGTTGCCCATCTCGACCAGCTTGGTATGGAGGTTGACCCCGTCAATATACTCCATCACCATAAAGATCAAACCTTCCTGGATATCAAAATCATACACCTGGACAATATTCGGGTGGCGCAGGTTAGCCACAGCTTTGGCTTCGCGTTTAAAGCGAGCCACAAAATCGCCCCCTTCCAGCAGGTAACTGTGCAGTACCTTAACAGCAACCTTGCGGTCCAGGTGGGTATGAACTCCCGCGTATACTTCCGCCATCCCTCCCTGGCCCAGGCGTTCAGTGATGCGATATTTTCCGATTTCTGTTCCAATTAAGCTAGCCACGGTTCCTCTCCTCTTTGATCAACTTCGCCCACCAATGCTGGAAAATCATCTATTCAATTATCATAGTTGAGAAATGGTAAAGATAAACATGAACGAGTTGCCGTGAGTGTTAAACTCCGCAATATGTCAAGCTGAAATTTATAGTAGCATGGTTACCTTTCAATTTCAAGGAGAAAGGTCGCTGCGCGACCGATAGGAGATGGGTGGGGCTCACTACGTTCACGACGGATGACGAAGGCCCGGAGACGGGGAAGGGCGCTGCACGACAGACGGAAGACGGAGGACGGAGGACGGGATCTTCTCTGGGCTCAGGATAGGGAAATGTAAAAGCAGAGGCTGGCGTTCCTGCTTGAGCCAAATATCGCTCTGACGCTCGTCCTCGATCGTTGCATATAGCCTCACCGGGGACGGTTCGGCGAGCAGGGGTAATGCGGATGAGGAACAGAGATGCGCGAATCTTATGCTGAGCCAAAAATCGCTCCGACGCTCGTCCTCGGGCGTCGCATATAGCCTCACCGGGGACAGTTCGGGGAGCAGGGGTAATGCGGATGAGGAACAGAGATGCGCGAATCTTATGCTTGAGCCAAATATTGCTCCGACGCCCGTCCTCGGGCGTCGCATTTAGCCTCACCGGGGACAGTTCGGCGAGCAGGGGTAATGCGGATGAGGAACAGAGATGCGCGAATCTTATGCTGAGCCAAAAATCGCTCCGACGCTCGTCCTCGGGCGTCGCATATAGCCTCACCGGGGACAGTTCGGGGAGCAGGGGTAATGCGGATGAGGAACAGAGATGCGCGAATCTTATGCTTGAGCTAAATATAGCTCCGACGCCCGTCCTCGGGCGTCGCATTTAGCCTCACCGGGGACAGTTCGGGGAGCAGGGGTGAGTGAGGCTGCGCTTCGTGACGGGGGACGGACCCTTCGACTGTGCGAAGAATAAATCTTGCTCCGCTCAGGGCAGCAGTGGGAGACGGGCGGGCTCACTAGGATTAAAAACTTACTGGACCTTAATCACCTTACTCCTTACGATTTACATTTTACTCGCCGAAGGTGCCTTCCATTTTTGTTATGCGGGATTATTCCAGGTAGGGATGGGATATAATATTTATCCAGTCATTAAGGGAAAAAATTATGAATAAAAAGCTGATCATACTTGTTATTTTGTTATTCTGTTTGCCGCTGTTTGCCTGTTCTGGTGATGAATCACCCGAACCGGTTGCACCCGCGGAATCACCTGAAATAAACCTGCCGGATATCTCAGCAGAACCGACCGCCGCTCCGGATGACCCACAATCCGAGGCAAATTTTGTCACTACTATCGATCAAATTACCGGGACCTGGATCGCAACCGCAGATCAGGGTTATTTTGTGGCAGTGATCTCTCCGGATGGTATGTTCCGGGTTGCTTCTTCCTCGGAGGAAATGGAGAAAGGATCCACTGACAGTTGGAAGTTTACCTTTGAGGAAGACCAGATCAAAGCCACTGGTTATGCGCTTTGCCTGGGTGATACGGGAATTTACCTGGCAGAGATCAATCCAGACGGCACCCTGAAATTCATTACAATTTCTGATCCCTGTACCGGGCGGATAAGGAAAATGGATCGCAGTCTGCCCGGGCGCTTGACGCCTTATGATTTGATCTTCCATCTGGTAGAGTAGATCAGATCTCCAGAAAATATAAAAACCTCTTTCTAAATCCGGAAAGAGGTTTTTTGGTTAACAAGCTGGGTATTTAATCGAGTGATTGGCAAATAAGAATGGGTTCCTAAATCCCTTTGGAATTACTATTACCGAAAATCATCATTAAACCGGCTATTATCAATATTAACCTTCTTTTCTTGAACCAGTGGTTTTCTCCTAGATTTAGCCCTTGATATGCAGCGCATTGTAAAACATGAATAACGCTGCCAGCCAATTTGTATATGCAAACAGCCTTTTTAGGTTCTTTGGTTTTGTATTAAGGGACAATTTGCTGCCGATGATCCCGCCGATGATTGTGACAACTGCCAGAGGTATTGCCCAGGATGGATTGAAGTCACCTCGCAGGGCATGGCCAGTGAATCCCATCAGGGCTGTGGCGGAGATCAGGGTCGATGCTGTTCCAACCGCGGTGTGCATGGGGACACCACAAGCCAGGACCATCAAGGGAACAAGGAAAGACCCGCCTGAAACGCCCACCATGCCGGAGGCAAATCCTGTGACTAGCACGGCCGGCACTGCGAATAAAAGATTAACCTGATAATCCTTCGTACCATCTTTGATGGTGACCAAACTAAACTGGCTCTGATTATTTTCTGGTTTCTTCTCAATAATGGGAATTAACATCACTCCGCCGGCAATCAGCAGCATTCCTGAAAAGACCAATTTTAGAGTATATCCGCTGAACCAATGAGATAAGTATCCACCGCCCAAAGCAGAAAGGGATGTGATCCCGCCAATAAGGATGGCCAGGGGCCAGGATACGGTTTTGTTTTTTTGAAAGATGAAGATCGCCGCAATAGAAGCAGCAAAAAGAATGAATTGCCCGGTGGTGGCTGCCTCGTGCATTGGGATCTGGGTCAGGGCCAGGATCACGACATAAAAGTTACCGCCGCCTTTGCCAACCATAGTCATGGCGATGGCAACTATGAAGATCAAGACAAATATAGTTAGTGATTTGATCATATGTTTTTGAATCTCAATTTTTAGTGATCAGGATAATCATTAATGATAATCCTTGTCTGCGATCTTAAACGATCAACTTTAAAAATAACTGGCTGCCAGGGCTATCAGGAACTGGCCGCTGAAATAGAAAATCAGGTTAACTCGATTGTATTTCCATGGGCGCCAGAAACGGTTGGCAGCCAGGATCAGATCTGATATGTAGAATAATAAAGCACCAAAAACGATCATCAGGGCTTGCTGCTGGTTGAACTCTGGGCTTAGCAGGGTCGAGAGGGCCCGGCTGACCATCAGTGAAATGACCGCGATATAACCAATCACCGGAATTTTCATAGAGCCCAGGTTGGCCTGGATCAATTTATAGACCCAGAGGGAAAATGCTAACAACAGTATCACGAAAAGGAAATCCCAGGTTGAAAAGCGACCCAGCTTGAAAAAGACCGCAGTATAAATTATATGGCCCACCAGGAAAAGGGCCAATCCAATCATAAAGGATTTTTTATGTTCCTGGAACATAAGGGCAATATCGCCGCCCAATGAAAAGATTAATCCGGACAGGATGCCGATTGAGTAAATCAGATTCCGGGTTGGTTCCAGGAATGAAACCGCCGCCGCGCTGATGATCAAAAAGGTGGACAGAGGCTTGAGAAAGTAGATCTGCGGTTTTTTATCCAGGATTTCTGCACGGATTAAAAGCAGTACGGTAACGGCGAGTGCTGGGGTGATATAAAGGGCATATTTTATCAAGTTTCCTCCAATCAGGTATTCAGAAATCAGTATTTAGTCCCCCGTTGTAGGCCCTAATCGTTCCTTTCTTTGGCTCCGGATTTGGTGACTCCGTGAGACCCCAGAAAGGTATTAAATGCTTCCTCAAAACTGCTGCCCTCATAAATAAAACTTCTGGCATCTTTTCCAGCCCACTTTTTCACACGCCAGTGTTTGAGCACCGGAGAATAAAACAGGGAGCGGTTTTCCATGGTCAGCTGCATGGCTTCGCCCCACTGCATAAGTTCCTTTTTGATAATTTCCATAGGAATCCTCTCAACCTGCCATATGTAAGAGAAAAGTTTGATGAAATTTCCTGTCATTGATTATAAAACAAATCCAATAGAGGCAGATTTTTGGGACAGAACAGGGCCGAGTAAACACCTAACTATATGAAACGGATAACCTTTGCACCATGCTGCTTACTCTGTACTCCTTACAGCTACTTCCATTCCCGCATCTTCTACACCTGAATTCAGTTATAATCCATGAATTACTGCATTGATCAATAGGGACCTTTCCCTACTATCTTGAGGGAGCGATCATGAATGTCCAGATTAAAGAAGTTACCACCCGCAAAGATCTGAAAAAATTCATCCGTTTCCCGCATTCCATTCCGCGGGAAAACAACGCCTGGGTACCGGCCCTGGATTTTGATGAGATGAACAACCTGCATTGGAGTAAAAACTCGGCTTTTGACCACTGCCAGGCTCACTACTACCTGGCTTTTGACCGGGGCAGGATCGTCGGTCGAGTAGCGGCGATCTATAATAAATTGCATACAGAAACCTGGGGTGAGAATTTCATGCGTTTTGGCTGGATTGATTTCATGGATGATCCGGCTGTGGTCGATGCCCTGATGGAGAAAGTAGAGTCATGGGCAGCAGAACTGGGATGCACAGCCGTCCACGGTCCCCTGGGATTCACTGATCTTGACCGGGAGGGTATGCTAGTTGAGGGATTTGACGAACTGGCTACACTGGCAACCCGGCACGATCCGCCCTATTACCACGAACACCTGGAACGGTTAGGTTATGGAAAAGCCGTCGACTGGTATGAACACCTGGTTACCCTGCCTGATGAGCTGGATGAAAAGATCATCCGCATAGCTGGACTGGTCAAGAAGCGTTATAAACTGCAGGTTTTTGTAGCAAAAAACAAGAATGAATTATTGAAATATGCCCCGGAGCTCTTTGAAGTGATCAATGAAACCTACAGCCATCTGTATGGGGTGGTTCACCTGACTGAAAAACAGCGGGAAGCTTATGTTAAGCAGTATTTTGGATTTGTGGTCCCGGACCTGATACCTATAGTACTGGACGAAAATGGAAAGATGGTTGCCTTTACAATTGCCATGCCTTCTCTTTCCAGGGCGATCCAGAAGGCTCGCGGGCAGCTCTTCCCCTTTGGTTTTGTGCATTTACTGCGAGCGTTGAATAAATTTGACAGGATTGATACTTACCTGGGAGCAGTCATACCTGGACTGCAGGGCAGGGGTGTGAATGCTTTGATGATGGTTAGTTTATTTGAAGCTTGTAAAAAACATGGCGTGAAAACCGTTCATGCCAATCCCCAGCTGGAGAGCAATCAGAAGGTGTGGTCGCAGTGGAGATATTTCGATACCAGGCAGCATAAACGCCGCAGGGTGTATATTAAACACCTCTAGAAGATTTTCGTTCTTCACCGAATTGCATTATAGTTCCGGATGAACCTGCAAGTTAGTCCGGAACTATTATTCTTTATAACCAACCTAAGATTAAACCAAATACCACCAGTATAACCAGGTCCACTCCGTAGATCACACCAACGGTGGTGATCTTTTGTTTGAGGATTTCCATATCATGGACCCAGAATGAGACCAGGAAGAATGGCAGATAACCGATCAAGAAAATCAGCCAGGGTGCTTTGGCGCTCCACCAGCTGTAATCCCAGGTCAGGGCTCCGATCATATTTAATAAGACTTCGATAAAAACACAGAATATGGCTCCGCCAACAGCAATTACCAGGCGGTTGGGTAAACCGAGGATCTTGAGTTTTTTATCGGGCGGCAGCATTTTGCCAAAGGCGATTCCGGCAATGGCAAACATAAAACAGATTTCTATGTTTAGTCCGATCAGGATCAGATAGGCTGTTTTTCCCGGTACTCCCCAGACCGGAGCATAATTTGTCAGGTAAAAAACCAGGCTGTTCCAGAGTTCGTTGAACCAATCCATGCCCCAGAACGCCAGACCAGCAAATACCAGGCTCCAGTTCCTGCGTTCTATTTCTACTGCGTATACATAAACCACCAGGGCAAAGAGGGTGATGACATACCATTGGTACTGACTGCCGTCGCGCAAGATCGATAAAGCCTGTTGGGCTGATTCTGTGATCATAGTTCCTTCCCTCCTGTGATTAGAGTGGTGTAATCTGATTAACTCCTCATCTTCATGCTGGGTCGCAAAAACCTGATCAACAGGTTATTTGTATTCTAATTAACAGCTGTCGTTTTCTTAATCCAAATCGCCAGAACCCTGCCGTTATCTCTGGGACTGAGCTCCAGAATCTTGAATTTTCGGAATTCCTGACATAGTTCATCTTCTGCAAAGATATGATGGGGTAAGCCCTTTTCCGGACCATTTAAGGGAAGATAAGTGCCGGGTTCTATCTGCTGATACGCCAGATCATGATGTCTTTTCCCGGCCACTGTGATGATTGCCAGGCCTTCATCATCCAGCACCCGCCAGATCTCGGAGATGGTAAGCCGGATTTCTGAGATCAAGGCATGGTGAATGACTTGAGTGGATATCAGGCCCTGGAAAGCGGCTGTTTGAAATGGCAGATTATATCGACCGTCGCCTTCAACCAGGTTCGCAGTCAGTCCTTCTTCAGCAAGCCAATCGCGGGTAAGTTTTAGTCCGGTAGGTGATCGATCAAAACCAGTCACGTTAAATCCATTCTTGCGGAAGCTAAGTACATGGCGGCCATTACCACAGCCAAGATCGAGGATATTATGGATTTGATTATCAGAAAATCTCTTAACAGTCTCATGGAAAACTGGCAGCAGTTCTGTGAAAACCCGGCCATCTGTAGCGAATATGTCATCCCAGGGGTGTTTATTTGAGGTCAAGTTTGGCACTTATTCCTCAGGAACTGTTTTTTCTCAGGAAATAATAAATTAGAGGGATAACCCCGATCCCAACTGCCAGACAGATGATGATCACTAGAATGATGCCAAGGGGAAAAAGAATAGGTGAGAAGGGCGGGGTTTTTCCAGAGGCTTCAGCGTTCTTCACCGAGGGAGGGACAGGGGTTCCCTGTTCAGTCAGGATATTAGTTGTTGGAGAAGGGAGAAAGGTTGGTAAGGCCCAGGCAGTCGGGATCAGATAATTCTCAGCTCCAACAGATCCCGCCCAATCGATTTCAAATTGGTCCGCACTAACTCCGAGCGCTGTCTGGAAGGCTTCGTCAGTTGGTTCTCCCTTTTTATAGGCTGCCAGCAAGGCGCTCAGGCCCTCGTTCCCGTAGGTTTCAACCAGGTAAGCCGCCGCGCTGTACGCTTCTGCATAGGATAGATAGACCCGATCCACGTTATAGGATCCAAAACCATCTTCCAGAGCTGTGAGGGGGACCAAACTGCCACCCTTCGCTGCAGTTTCAACCAGGCCCATTTCCCTTTCATGAGTGATAAATTCATTATATTGAGCCAAACCTTCATTGAGCCAGACCGGGACATTTACAGTACGGTTGTATACTACCTGGTTAAAGAAGATGTGTGAGATCTCGTGGGGTATAACACCATTCAACCAGGTATCTAGGTAATACTCTCCTTCTACGATCTGGTTTGTGATGCCAAAATTACTAAAGGTTTGCCCACCGATCCAATCGTGTTCGACGTTACGCCAGGAATTGAACTCTTCTTGGGTATTGGAAATCACAATCCTTGTTTGGAAATCCAGATCTGCCTGGAATAATTCTTGCTGAAAAGAGACCGCTTCAGAGGCAATATCAAAGATTGTCTGCCCGAAGGTTTCCGGCCGGTCATGCCACCACACGCTAATATCTTTGTTTTCGAGTATCTGCCAGTCATAGCGGTTATCATCATAGCGGATGGAAACTTCTTCACTCTGAACCTTATTTCCGTCGGCATCTTCCACTTCCCAGTGATACAGGTAGGACATCATGGGCGGCGTGGTGATGTCCCGCGTATCCATTGTATATGTTAGCTGAACCGTTGGGCCGGGACTGAACTCGATCGGATCCTTGGTATAGCTCCTTGAGCCGTAAAGGTTATCATTCGTGAATGCAAATTTTGCGCTTAGAATATCTGCCCCTGTGCTGGTTACCGTGACCCGGAAGACCATCTCATCCGGAAAATGATTTTCCACCTCTGTGATAGAAAAGCTAATTGAATTCTGGGCCAAAGCAGGAGTGATCTGAGCGGTACTTTGCAATACCAGGGCAGTAAAGAGAAGAATGATGAGGTTGATCCTGAATTCTCTGGGCACCAGATTTTTCCTTGTTAGATACTTAATATCTAATTACTTTTTCAAAAATTGCGATAGACCCAATGTCCTGCAACCATCGTGCCCATGGGTAGAATTCCGGCCAATTTTTCAGGGGGACAGTTATAAGGATCCGTATCCAGTACGATCAGGTCTGCCCAATAACCAGGCATCAGTTTTCCCTGTAATTTCTCTCTCCCTGCCGAGCGGGCCGGGTTTATAGTGAAAGCTTCCAGGGCTTGATGAAGTGAGACCCGCCCCTCCGGGTGCCAGCCCTCCGGTCCGGGTGCGCCATCAAGCCTCCGCCTCGTCACTGCCGCGTGTATTCCCAGCCAGGGGTTGGGGCTTTCGACCGGGGCATCACTCCCGAATATAACCAATGCCCCTTGTTCGATCTGAAGTTGAGGGGCATAGGAGTAAGTGGTACGCTCTCCCCAGAAAGCGGCGGCCATTTCCATATCCGAGGTAGCATGGATGGGCTGCATGGAAGCCGTAATATTCAGTTCAGCCAATCGGGGCAGGTCCGCTGGATCAATCAATTGGACATGCTCGATCCGGTGGGGAAGAGGCTCAAGCCCGGATTCCTTTTCGTAAGAGCGCAGATCTTCCAGGGCATTTAACAGGGTCCGATTTGCAAGATCTCCAATTGCGTGAATGGAAAGAGACAAACCATGCGCAGCAGCTTTCCGTCCAAGCTGAATGATCTCGTTCTCTGTTTTTAGTAACAGGCCCTTATTACCAGAACCTTGATAAGGTGACAGCATTGCTGCGGTCTGTGGTCCCAGCGCACCGTCCATGAAATCTTTGACACCACCGAACCACAACCAGTCAGTCCCCTCACCGGTCCTGTAACCAAGCTGGATAGCCTGGTCCAGGAATTCACTTGGGATACTTTTCTGGACCCGGAGGTGAAGCTGGTCTTCTTGAGTTAAAAGCTGCAGGGCCTGGATGCAAAGCACACGATCGAAATCATGCACTCCTGTGAGACCCATTTTCCAGAGCGATTCCTGGGCTTTTATAATAGAAGAAGCAACCTGATCTACAGTGGGTTCAGGAATAATCGTTTCAATGAGTTTTACGGCTTCTTCAAAGAGGATGCCGGTAGGATATCCATCAGTGTCCCGCTGCAGGACACCGCCTGGAGGATCTGGCGTTTTCTGATCGATCCCGGCCAGGGCCAGAGCTCGGGAGTTGGCCCAGGAAAGATGGAGTGATTTACCTGTAAGATAAACCGGATGATCAGGCGTGACTTGATCCAGCTCGGCAGCAGACCCGTAGCCTTCCGTCCAGCTATTATGATTCCAGCCGTGCCCCAGGACCCATTCCCCGGGTGCTGTAATTAAAGCTTTCTCACGGACTCTTTTTAAACAATCGGATTTAGTCTGTGTTTCGCAGTTGACCTTACCAAGGGTTTCAGCGTATTGTCGTAGGTGCAGGTGGCTGTCAATCAACCCGGGCAGGACAATCTTGCCGCCCAGATCCAGGTAGCTGCCCCGGGCGGGGGGTTCCTTACCATCTGCTCCAGTGAGGATATGACTGACCCTGCCGTCCTGGATAATCAGTCCGGATACCTCAGCAGAGCTTTCATTCATAGTGAATATACGGGCATTGATCAGGGTAAAAGTTTCCATACTGATCTCCGGTAGATGAATTCTTGGAATATTTAGTTTTTTAGGAATTGGTCCAGCAGGGTGTTCAGTTCTTCATCCGTATAATAGTGGACCGTTATCGTCCCGGCTCCTTTTTTTGAGCGGGTTATGCGTACCTTGGTCCCCAGAGCAGATTGCAGATCTTCTTCCAGGGCTTTTAATTCGGGGGATCTGGGATCTTTTCGGGGCGGTTGGGGTTTTTTCGTGCCCTTAAGCTGGGTCACCAGCGATTCTGTTTGGCGGACATTCAGATCTTTAGTCAGAATAGTCTGGAGGGCAGCGCTCTGGGCTTTTATTGTGGGCAAAGCCAGCAGTGCCCTGGCATGCCCCATGCTGATCTGATTTTTACGTACTGCCTGCTGGACTACATCGGGCAAATCCAGGAGACGAAGGATATTGGTGACTGCAGTGCGGCTTTTCCCGACCCGTTTGCCGATCTCTTCATGGGAGAGCGAAAATTCTATAGCCAGGCTTTGATACGCGCTTGCGGTTTCAAGCGGATTGAGGTCTGCTCGCTGTACATTTTCAATTAATGCTAGCAGCAGGTGGTCCTGGCCATCCGCTTCTCTCAAGACAGCTGGAACAGTTTTCAAGCCTGCCAGGTGGGCTGCCCTCAAGCGCCGTTCACCGGCGATCAAGGCATATTTTTGTTCTTGATCTGCATCCTGGGCGGAAAGCACCAGGGGCTGAATAATGCCGTGTTCTTTGATCGAGTCAGCCAGTTCTTTGAGTTTTTCTTCATCAAAAGATCTTCTGGGTTGGTGGGGATTGGCGGCTATTAAAGCCAGCGGTACTTCCAGTACACCGCCGAATTCTTCCAGGATTTCACCTTCTGGATGGGAGGGGATGAGCGCTTCAAGGCCTTTTCCGAGGCCGGGTCGTTTGGCTGCCATAGGTTTTATTTACTCACTAATATCAAATTTTAGTGGATTAATTTGCTAGTCTTAATTATACCGCAGGTAGTTGACGACCATCTCCCAGCAGCAGTTCTCTGGCCAGTTCCCGGTAAGCTTTTGCTCCAATCGATCCGGGTGAATAGATAGAGATGGGCACTCCATATGATGGAGCTTCTGCCAGGCGGATGCTGCGCGGTACAATGGAATTAAAGACTTTCTCTCCGAAATGTTTTTTCACTTCCACGACAACATCATTGGCCAGGTTGGTGCGGGTATCGAACATGGTCAGGATCACCCCGCGGACAGACAAATCAGGAGAGATCACCCGGCGTACTCTATCTATGGTTGTGATCAGGTCTCCTAATCCTTCCATAGCTAGATACTCACACTGGACTGGAATCAGGATGCCGTCGACCGCTGCCACCAGCCCATTCAGGGTCAATAACCCCAGGGAAGGTGGGCAGTCGATCAGAATGTAGTCATAATCATCTGCTAGAGGGAGCAGCTTACTTTTTAATAGGGTCTCCCGTCCGACTTCATTCACCAGTTCCACTTCAGCGCCAGCCAGATCAGGCGAGGCTGGGAGGATGGATAACTTGAGCTTAGGATTGCGCAGGATGTAATCGCGGATATTTCCTTCTTCCAACAAAGCCTGGTAAGTGCCGCCCTTCACCGTCTGTTTATCAATACCTACTGAGGAAGTGGCGTTTGACTGGGGATCGATATCCACCAGCAGAACGTTCATTCCATAATCGGCCAGGAAAGCACCCAGGTTAATGGTTGAGGTAGTTTTCCCTACGCCGCCTTTTTGGTTGGCAATGGTATAAATCAATCCCATAATTTTAATAAACCTTTTGTACTTCAGTAATCTCTTCTACAGTTGGTATGCCATCAATGCCAGGCCGTGTGATTGAAATGCCTGCCAGGACATTTGCGAATTGGGCAGCCTCCAGGAGGGATTTACCCAGGATCACCTTTGCTATTATAAACGCTGCTGTAAATATATCACCAGCACCGGTTGGGTCCACCTCTCTGGCAGGTTTCGTGGGGACCAGCCGCAGAACATTTTCTGTGTACAGTTCAGCTCCCTGTTCTCCTGTTGTGAGGACGAGATCTGGAAATATACTCAGTATTGGATCCAGTCTTGACCTGTCAAAACCCAGGTCCTCGATACTCAAGAATGCGGTTCCTTCCAATTGTCCAGCGCGGTCAATTTCTGGGAGAGGAGCTGGATGTACCAACCCTTTATTATCCCAATCCCGCAGCCATCCTTGCAGAGAATAAGCCAAGGAAGAATTTGGGAACTCTCTCCCGGCCTCAAGTTTTATTTCCCTGGCAACTGGCGCCAGGTGAACGATACTCGCCATCCGGTAATTATCCGGGATCTGGGAGATATTCAACCCCTCGGCTCTATCCAATAAGTATTGAGTCCTGCCCGTTGAGCTGTATATATTATTAAAGGTCGTAGTACCTTGCCCTTTCTGATTATTGATCTGGATCCCTTTCAGGACTTCCAGATCAAGATCGGCATCAAAAGATGTGACCAGGGCAACCTGCAGTCCTAATCGCTGGGCGAGAATTGAACTGAAAATCGCTGTTCCGCCTAACCGTGTACCATTCTCCACCAGATCCTGGGTGATGTGACCAATAATCAGGTAATCAGGAGTGGGGCGATTCATGGCTGAATTATACCTGATAGGGTGCACTCCAGAAGGGGCGTTGTTCATGGCCCCGGTATTAATACCTGTCTTCATGTGAAAATTATTTTGGTTATTATCCCTTAAGCGCACCATTCAGGAGAAATATTTAATGTAAATCCCTGTAAAATTCAGATGGTGAATGCCCCGGTTGAAAGGGTCAAACTTTGGGCTTTAGGTTAGTGAAAAAAAAAGCCCCTGGAAGGGGCGTTGTTCTTAGACCCGGTATTAATACCGGGGCGATGAAATCAAATGGTAAATTACTCACTCGGATGGATCACAACCTTCCGATAAGGTTCCTGGCCTGTACTCTCTGTGTACACCAAGGGTTCATCCTGCAGCTCCAGATGGGCAAAACGCCTTTCGTTGGGCGGCATTGGTTCCAGGGCTTGTTCCTGTTTGGTATCGGCTACTTGATCAGCAACCCGGCGAGCTAATTGGCGCACCTGCAATTCTCTTCGTTCGCGGTAACCTTCGACGTCGATGCTGAGGGGGACGCCGTGTTCGAGTTCTTTACCGAGGATCAAGCGCGTGATGTACTGCAGCGCGTTGAGTGTTTTAGCGCGCCGGCCGATCAATACACTCAAATCATTACCAGTGATATCTACCAGGATAGGAGCATGAGGAAGATTGTCGCTCTTCTCACCGTATCTGGCACTTACAGAGGCTTCCAGGTTCATTTTTTCCAGCAGTTCGGATACGATTTCCTCGACCAAGTTTAAAGTTTGATCTTGATTTGGATCCCTTACTGGCGCTGGTGTCTCTTCCAGTTCCTGGTCTTCTGTTTCACCCAGGATGGAAATACGCACCCGGGCCTGGCGGGAGCCAAAGCCGAGAATACCGGCTCCACCTTCGTCCAGGACTGTGATATCTACTGCGTCACGTGGTAAACCCAGATCGGATAAACCCTTTTCGATGGCTTCTTCGACGCTCTGAGCGATAACTTCCAGGGTTGCGCGATTGTTATTCATAAGCCTTCTCCGATAATCTCCCTATCCAATAACCTATTATTTTCCGAGCTGGCTAAAATTTGGTAGTTTTGGGAGTATATTTTTGAAATTTGCCTGTCCTGTTATTACATATTGAGCAATGGTTGCCACGTTGGTGGCGATGAAATACAGCGCCAGACCAGAGGCAAAAGTCATCGCCAAATATCCCATAAAAAAGGGCATGTAGAGGGTCATTGCCTGGGTCATTTGAGCGCCCTGGGCGTTATCAGCTGCACCGCCGCTGGGGGTGGGGGTGACCATCTTGGTCTGGATATAGGAGGTGATCAGAACCAGGATTGCCAGGACAGGGACCGCGACACCCAGGATGGGCAGTCTTTCCGGTTCACTGAGTTCCATCCACCAGAATTTGCTGTTGATGGGAATCAAGTTGGCACCGTCGTTAATATGTTTCGACAGGTTCACCAGCTGGATAGGAGTCACCGCCAGGGTTCGGATGATCGCCTGATAAAGGCCAATGATGACCGGGAACTGGACCAATAACGGCAAGCAGGATCCAAAGGGACTGATACCCTTCTCCTTATAGATCTCCATCTGCTTTTGAGCCAGGGCTTCCTTATCATTTTTATACTTTTTCTGCATGTCGTTCCATTCTTTGGAACTTTGCAGATCTTGCATGGCTTTTGTGCTTTTCATTTGTTTGGCGGTCAGCGGATAGGTCACCAATCTCACCAACACGGTGAAGATAATGATGGCCCAGCCGAAATTCTGCCCGATCAGGTTGTAAATGAAGAGCAGTACTGTAATCATTAAGGTAATAAAGGCATCCCACATAGTTTTTTCCTATTTTTGATTCTTAAGTAGAACCTTCCGACTTAGGCTGATTATTTGGGTGGGGGATAACCCCAGATCTGAACGCCGCTTTCGTTGAGTGCTACCAGGAAATACTCCGCTTCTGAAGGTGCCAGAAGAATTTTATCTCCCGCGCCTACTGGGCTGGCGTACAATTTTCCATCTACGGGTTGGTTGCGCTGGACAACACCTTCCTGGCTGATCACTACCAGACTGCTGGTATCGGTTGCGAAGTAGATCATCCCATCTTGCACCAAGGGAGAGGAGTAGATCCCTCCACCTGGTTGGATCTGCCACAATAATTCACCGCTGTGAAGATCCAGCGCGTAAAAAGTGCCAGAAATGTCGCTGGCATAGACCTGGTCACCATCAATCACTGGTGTAGCCCAGGCCCAGTCTGAGGTCTGAAAACGCCATTCAACTTGATGGCTTTTTTCATCCAGGGCGATAACTTCATTATTAAAAGTGGCGAGAATGATCAAGCCGTCATCGGAAAGGGAAGGATTGCTGACAATCGGACCGCCCAGGTCCTCAGACTTCCAAACCAGTTTTCCGTTTTGCGGATTGATGGCATATAAGTAGTGATCCATGGACACCTGGTATATACAATCGCAATTTTCTGAGATGATCGGAGAGGCCCAAAGCGGATTTTCGGTTTCAAACTGCCACTGCAGTAAGCCGTCAAAGTCCACTGCATAGAGGCTGTTATCTGAGTTTGGAGCGAAAATTCCCTCTTCTGTAGTCAGCGGAGGAGCGATATAACGATTTTCGGCTGCGATAAAAGACCAATTTTCTGATCCATTGACCGGGTTCACACTGTATAAAACGCCGTTATAACCAGCAACCAGCAGCTGGTTGTTTTCGTCTGCCAGCACTGGTGCGGCGTAAAAATCAACCCCGTTGATCGCTTCCGCCGGGAACTGCCACTTCTGAGCGCCATTTTTAAGATCAAGTGCGTAGGCATGAGGTCCGTAGGAGAAATATACTGTCTCCTCATTGACATTGATGCCAGACCAGCCAGATGCTACGATACGCCGTCCAGAACAGGCACCCAGGGTCAGGGCAATAACTGCCAGGATAATGATGAAGAGGACTTTTTTGTTTTTTATCATAGTTTTCTTTTGATGAAAGATCTAGTTTACAGGGTCGAATCCACCCTTTGAAAAGGGATTGCAGCGCAAAATGCGCCATGTTCCCATTAATCCTCCTCTCACAACGCCATACTTATAAATTGCCTGATAAGTATAGTGAGAACAGCTGGGGTAAAATCGGCAGGTGTTCCCCGGTAGGGCTTTGGAGAGGGTTTTCTGATATAGCTGGATAATTGCCAGAATAGGAAAGCGGAAAATCGTCCAAATCGACACTTCAAGATCCTTTAAAAGCGGATCCTGGGTGTGATGAATGTGTTCAGGGTGTTCAAAACTGATCTGGTTATCCATTTTAGTTACTGGTAACGATTCCGGCTTGGTTCAGCAGAGATTTCAGGGCCGCACTTGTTTGGCTGCAGTTGGCGTTCACCAGTGGTTTTCGGGCAATCAGAATCCCCTTGTATCCAGGCGGGAAATCATTTATCACTTCCCTTAATGCTGCCCGGAGCAAACGTTTGGCCCGGTTCCTTTGAACTGCATTACCGATCGATGTTCCTGCTGTAACTGCAAATCGGGAATTTGGATCGTTCCCAGTTTGTAATATCAAAACGAGAAGCGGATGGGCGTAGGAATGTCCTGATCGCCGCACCCGCTGAATCTCAATTGAACTAGTTAGGCGAAATCTCCGTTCCACGGGAACTTGGTCATGCCAGGGTTAACTATTCCAGTTAACGTTCTTGACGTGATTATTTTTTGTATGAGCAAGCTGATAACGGCCTTTTAGACGGCGTCTCTTTAATACGTCTTGTCCGCCTTTGCTCTTCATACGTGCTCGGAACCCGTGAACACGGGCCCGGCGCCTGATTTTTGGTTGATAAGTCCGTTTTGGCATCTTCTAGTGACTCCTTCAAGGTTCATACTCAACTACCGACGAAACATTATACCGTGAGGGGTTATTTTGGTCAAACTCCTTTGGGCAATTTGATGTCCTGAATTTAACCTCTTCCCGAGCAAGGTTTATTAGATATATTTCCGAAACCTCACGGATTGGTTTCGGTAGGATTATAATTGATTTAGTCCAATTAAAATTTATATTGAAGGTGGATATGTATTCCAGTATCATTGAAAAATTGCCCGATAATCCGGTTCGTGAAGTAAGGATCGGTTTACATTGGACAGCAGTCGTAGTGGAAAAAGACTTTGGTCCCCAGTGCGGCCTGGCGTCCACATTGGAAGTGGATCATAAACATACCGGGGTTCCCACCATTCCGGATCCTGGTCACCTGGCATCTCTTCCTGCTCTGGAATTGGCGGGATGGATCCATTCGGATATTCCTCTCAGGCGCAGTGTAGGCTGTGCTGCCATTAATGCATTAATTCCCCAGGAGCCATCCCGTTGGGTGGATCAAAATGCGGACGAAGCTATCCTGGAACACGGTCGGGGTAAGAAAGCGGTCCTGATTGGTCATTTCCCATTTGCGGACCATCTCAGGGCTGAATTAGAGGATTTTACTGTATTGGATCTCAATCCATCGGGGAAGGATCTGCCTGCCAGCGCGGCACCAGATGTGCTCCCGGATGCGGATCTGGTTGCCATAACCGGGATGACCTTTATCAACCATACCCTGCCGGACCTATTAAGTCTTTGCAAACCGGGTGCCTATATCCTGGTTTTGGGACCTTCAACACCATTAAGTCCGGTTATGGCGGAATATGGTGTTAATTTACTGGCGGGATCGATCGTTGAGGATATCCCAGCTGTTCTGGCTGCCCTGGGGCAGGGCGCCAACTTCCGCCAGGTTCATCAGGCGGGAGTCAGATTGATCACACAGCTAGCGGCATGAGGAGTTGATCTATTGATGGCAAAGGATGAGATTGTTTTTCACCCGATCGGTACGGTTCACAGCCCTCATCAGGAGCTGGCTGGAATGCCCATTCAGCCTGCGGCTGCAAAAGGGATTAAGGGCAGGGTTGTTTTGGATCCGGATTTTCAGAATGGGTTAAAGGATCTGGAGGCGTTTTCTCATGTGATGCTGGTGTATTATTTCCACCAGGCCAAATCCCCGGAGTTGCTGGTTAAACCATTTTTGGATGATACCAAGCGAGGAGTATTTGCTACCCGGGCACCCCGCCGTCCCAATGGGATCGGGATCTCAGTTGTGAAGCTATTGGCTGTCGAAGGAAATATACTTGAAGTTGAGAATTTGGATATTCTGGATGGCACCCCTCTGCTGGACATCAAGCCCTACGTGCCTGAATTTGACGGACAGGAAGAGGTCCGGATCGGCTGGTTGGAAAAAAGAAGGGGAAAGATAAATAAGAAAATGTCAGATGACAGGTTTTTGAGGGATTGAATCCTTTTTTAAGGACTCAGTCCCTTATTTTTCTCATAAGGACTCAATCCCTTTTCTTTTAACGCCTTCTTCTTCCCCCTGAGACGAGTGATATCCAATAGAGAAGCTGCATCACTGCAGTGAAAAGAGATGCTACATAAGTGAGCGCAGCTGCGTTGAGAACCTGGTTCACTCCCTGTTCTTCTTCTGGGGAGGTGATGATGCCGCTATTTCTCAAAAGGGCCTTGGCCCGCGAGGAAGCGTTCAGCTCGACGGGCAGGGTGGCCAGGGCAAAGATCGCACCGCCTGAAAAGGCAAAAACTCCCAGCCAGGCTATGCCGATCATATTCAATACCAAGCCGACCATGATCAAGATCCATCCCAGGGTTGATCCGATATTGACTGCAGGAACGAGCATAGATCTGAATCGCAGGGGGAAATATCCTTCCTGATCCTGTTGGGCATGGCCAAGTTCATGGGCAGCGATGGCCATAGATGCCACTGAACTGCCCTGGTAAACAGTGGTAGAAAGACTTAGTTCTGCCTTGCGGGGATCATAATGATCCGTTAGCTGTCCCGGAATCTGGTGGATGGCCATCTCCTTCAATCCTCCTGCCCGAATTATTCTCCGGGCAGCTTCCAAGCCGCTGATACCACTCTGGGTCCGGATCTGGCCCCATTTTTTATAGGTTGAGTTTACGTACCACTGGGCGGCCAACATCAGCAATAATGCTGGGGCCATATACATCAGGTACTGGGGATTTAAATAAAACATTTCTCTTTATCCTTCTGATCAATCCTGGATCAGATCCAATAATACTTCCACGGCTTTGTCCAGCTGGGGATCCAGATCGGCCAGGAAATCCTCTTCGGTAAATTCCACTTCATAGTCCGGCACAAGACCGGTTTCGTTGATCTGGCGTTTGTCAGGAGTCAGCCAGCGGGCAATAGTTACCCGCAGGGCACCTTGATTATTATCCAGGGCAATCCAGTTCTGAACCGATCCTTTTCCGAAAGTTGTCGCTCCTACCAGCGGTCCCCGATCATGATCCTGGATAGCGCCGGCAACGATCTCGGATGCACTTGCCGATCCTTCATTCACAAGCAAGACCAGAGGGATATCTGTAGCAAGGCCGTTCTTCTTGGCTTTAAATTCAATTAGATCCTCATCGCTTCCGTAATCTTCATAAAGGATGATTCCCTCGTCGATAAATTCAGATCCCACTTCAACAGCGGTCTGTAAATAGCCGCCGCCATTATTTCGCAGATCGATTATCAAACCAACCGGATCTTCAGCCAGAATTTCTTCCAGGTTATTCTGCAGCTCAGATTTGGTTTCCGCGGCAAAGGTCATGATCGCTATATATCCAATGTCGTCATCCATCATTCTGGATTCCACACTGGGGATCATGATCTTGGCTCGGACTATTGTCACCTCAAAAGGCGCTGGTTCGCTTTCCCGGCGGATAGTTAAGACCACTGTTGAGCCAGCAGGACCAAGTACCTTGCGGATGACCAATGAACCATCCAGCCCAGTCATATCCTCTCCATCGATTTTGATCACCTCGTCACCAGGCATTAATCCAGCTTCTTCTGCAGGAGATCCGGGCATAGGGCTGATAATGGTCAGGAAATCTGTTGCGGTGTCTACCCAGGCACCTATGCCTTCATATTCACCATCCATGGGAATATTGGCCTGCATATATTGGTTTGGATCCATGTATCCGGTGTGCTCATCCCCCAGGGACTCCAGCATTCCTTTGATCGCCCCCCGCATCAGCTCCAAGTCATTCACCGGTTGATCAATATATTGATCATGCACAATATCCCAGCTTTCCCAGAAAGGAGAGAATAATTCATCGGTCGTGAGTTGGGTTGTTGGATCTCGATCCGGGGAGGAGGGTTGAGCGTCTGTGGTTTTTTCAAGCCAGTTCAGATCGGGTTGGGGAATAATTAAATTGCCAACAATCGCCCCTGCCGAAAATGCGCCCACTACCAGGAACAGGCCGCCAAGTATACCAATCAGAACCCAGGTTTTTTTATTCATACAATCTCCAATAAATAACTATATCTCCCCGCTATACTTCGAAAGGGGAATTCCTTCAAGGGTATCACAAATCATTGAGAACAATCTTAGAAGAATATCAAAAATATCTGGAGAGAATCTGTGCCAGGTCTGTCATCCAATTCAGCCCTGAGTTTTAACTCAATCAGACCGGATGCTGGGCAGAGTGATCACGTCAAGGATAATGGACCGACCCAGTGCGCTTTCCAGAGCCAGGTCAAGCCTATTTACATCATCTTGAGATAATGGATTTTTGGATTGAACTGTTGCGCTGATATAGAGCTGGTCTACAGAACGGGATCGGTCAATTTCCAGATCGTAAAAACTACCTAGGAGTTCAGACTCCTTCAATACCTGCTGAATAGTTTGATTCTCTCGACCCTTCTGGATAATGCCGTTCATAATGATGCCCAGAGGGACGGTGATGACAACGACGAGGAAGATCATGCCCGTAATTCCCCGCCGGATCCTTTTCTGGATCTCTGGCTGCAAGTTCAAGGGATGAATGCCCAGCAGGGAAAAGATGATTACACCCGCCAGACTAATAGTGATCAGGTTGGTGACAAAAAGGAGTAAAGCGCCGCTGGCTGCCTGCATATTGCCATCGGCCAGGCCTAAACCAATCACACTGAGTGGAGGGGCAAGGGCAGCGGCAATAGCCACACCGGGTAAAGCCGCGCTTACTTCTTTTCGACTCAGCGCATATGCACCGGCCATTCCGGATGCAAGAGCGATGAATAGATCTATTAATGTGGGCTGGGTCCTGGCCATGATCTCTGGGGTCATTTCCTTAAGCGGGGAAATTAATCCCACCAGGATAGAAACAATAACTGTTGCCATTACCCCTTTGAATACGGATTCCAGGGCTGTGCGGACCAACCTCACCTCCCCCAATACGATACCAAGGGAGAACCCCAGGATGGGGGACATCAAGGGGGCTACAAGCATGGCGCCAATCACAACAGCAGGACTGTTTAACAATAAACCCAAAGTGGCGATGATGGAGGATAACACAATCAGGATAAAATAATCCTGTCCCGGCTGGGCGTCTTTGGTTAGGTCCTCCCGGACCTCCAGTTGTTCTTCAGTGGTCAGGGTTGGGAAAAGGTTAAAAATTGCTCCTAGAGTTTTCCTGAACCAGAATTCAGGAGCACCGCCGTATCCTTTCACCATCACAGATGAATGGGGAGACTGGGAAGCAATTCGCTGAGGTATGCTGCCAAAGGCAAACTGGTCGAAAAATCCCTGTTCTGAAGCGCCAATGATAACCAGGTCATGGTTTTCTGCTTCCTGGAGGATGCCAACCAGAGGAGAATTGGCAGTAATGATCTTCTTCTCAGGTTCCTTCTGGAAAGGCAGGTTCTGAAAGGTCTTATCAAGGATACGCTGGTTTTCTGCCATGCGGCTGCTGGAAGCTCGTCCCACCTGGACATACAACCCGGTCACATTCGCCCCGGTGCTCCGTGACAAAGTGGAAGCAAGCAGTGCGCCAATGGGAGCGTTTGGTCCACCGGCGGTCGGTACCAGAATGGATTTTATTTCCGTCCAATTAAAACCTTTCACAATCAACACATCACAGGGCGCATCGGTGATGATGGGATCAAGCACTGGACCCATTGATCTAGAAATAGTCCGGCTTTCACCTCCTCCCCATCCAACCAGGATCTGATCAACATCTTCTTCTCTGGCAGTATCAAGAATCCCTTCGGCGATGCTGCGAGAGACCCGGGTCATAGTCTGGACCCTGAATTCTTCCTTGGTTGCCTGATCGATGGCCCGGTCAAGCAGCATGCGGTTGGCTTCGGCCTCGATCCGCCCTTCTGAGAGGGGGAGCTGATTAGGTACGGTAATCACTTGCAGGGCGATCACTTTTCCATTTTCGGGTTTAGCCAGGGCGCCTGCCAGATGAAGCAGGGATTCCGCAGTATCCGGATTGGAGATAGGGACCAGGATCCTTATATTCTGTTTGGCGATTTCCTCTTTCAGAGGAGTTTTAAATACAGTGATACCTTCCTTGGCTTTAATACTGTGATAGCGGCCGTAAACCAGGAATAAGATCAATCCGATAGATAGCAGCAGTCCGGCAGCTGGTAAATACTCAGCCCAGACCAGGCCTAAGAGTAGATCAAATACCAGCACCAGTGCGGGTATCCAGGGATGGATTGGCAGCTGGAATGTAGAACTGATCTGTTCCTGGCGGGCAAGCGTAAAATTGACTGCCATCAGAATTATCAAGTAAAAAAGACTTCCCAAACCAGCCAGATATTTAAAGCTGATCAATTCAGTAACAAGAATCAATCCAGTGACGACGATCAATATGAAATTAGGTTTTTTAGAATGTTTATGGATCTTTAAAAAGATATCAGGCCAGAAACCATCCCGGGCCATGGCATAACATTGCCGGATTACAAATGAGAGAATCCGATCCAATGCGAGGGGCATGGCCGCCAGGCTTAGAACAGCCATACTGCCCTGGATCCAGTTACCACTCCATGATCCAGTCAGATCGATCAGGGGATTTAATAGAGAAGATGAAAAACCCGGGGATTGGACTCCCAGAATGACCATAAATACCAGGGCTGGAATAATCCCCGCCAGCACACCGGCAACCACGAAGATTTTTGGGGCGTTTACGGATCTATTGTTAAGATCTCCCTTTAAACCGGCAGCGATTTCCAGCCCGAGATAAGGAATAAGCAGGAGCTCGAATGCGGACCGCCAATCGCCCTGGATCGGCAGTAAGTTTGCAGTTTTTATTCGAGGCAGCGCGATAAGAATGCCTATCAGGATAATTAGTAGTAGCAGGCTCAATAAATAATATTGAGGTTTTTTACGTTGAGGGAGAAGTTTATATCCGACTACCAACAACAGCAAACCGGCACCGACAGGAAAAGCGGGAACAGACCAGCCAAATAGTTCTTCCAAAAAAACCGCTGACTGGTGTCCAAAAGACTGGATGATTAATCCGGCGGCGCTTAACCCAGCCAGAATCGTCACCCACCCAGTGAAAAAGGCCAGCCAGTTTCCTTCTTCGCAGCTTTGAACTATTTGATAAGCCCCCCCGCTGCGTGGAAGACTTTGTGAAATCTCCAGATATCCGAGGAAATTAATGCCGACAAAAATGATCACCATAATTGGAATTAAGGGTAGGACTGAGCCTGCCAGTTGAACCAGGTCACCCATCAGGACAAGGATGGACAGGACCAGCATTACTCCCAGACTCGTAAAAACAGCACCTGAAAAACTAATCCCGTAACTGAATCGGATTTGTTGAGATTGGGTTTTTTCACTCATTATTCATCCTTTGTTACACCCTGATTATCAGTGAAATATCCTTCAAGATTGCCGGTTTTGCCCTTCTTCTCTCCCATTCCATAACTGGGGCATTTTATCCTTGATCGCATGAATGGTTGGCAGGTGATAATCAACCTGATCTGGAATTCCGTTATCACCAACCAGGGCTGTGGTAAAACCAATTCTTTTTGCTTCATCAAGATTTGGCATCAAGTCATCAAAAAGAACACACTTCTCAGGATAAACCCCTCCCGCCATTTCCAGCGCAATTTGATAGGCTTTCGGGTTGGGTTTAACGACTAAGTCCATAGCTAATAAGTCTACAATCCCGGTGAACAGATCTATGATACCTAACTCCTTAAGTACCCCATCAGCATGGCGGCGATCCGCATTGGTGAAAATCCACAGATCCTGAGGAAGTGAGCTCAACAGCTCTCGCAGTTCCTGGTCTGGCTGAATGTATTGATTTAAAGGCAGGTCATGCACGTAAGCGAGGTAATCATCAGGATCAACCTGGTGATGGATCCTCAAACCCTCCAGAGTTGTGCCGTAGGTAGTCCAGTATCGTTCCCGGGTTGCAGGGATTATTCCTTCCGCCAGGCCCAGCTCTTCCTTCATAAATTGATAAATCCTGAGGCGGATCTGGTCCCAGAGCCCATTTGAGGGAGGATATAATGTGGCGTCAAGGTCAAAAAACAAGGTTGAAAAAGCCATACCCGGATTATACCTGATACTCCCAGGCTGAACCCGGTCTGGAGCTTGATTTGAGGTTTCCGCGCTGGTCTGCTCTCCGTTATAATAGGTATATGTCCATTCAAATATTGTCAGAAGAAGTTGCCTCACAGATCGCTGCCGGAGAGGTTGTAGAACGCCCGTCTTCTGTTGTTAAAGAGCTGATCGAAAATGCCCTCGATGCAGGGGCGGATCAGATCACTGTTCTGGTCAGGGAAGCCGGCAAGCGTTTGGTAGAGGTGATCGATAATGGAAAAGGCATCCCGGCTGAGGAGTTGAATTTGGCCGTGCACCGCCATGCCACCAGTAAATTAAAAAACGCTGCCGACCTATTCCGGGTTTCCACTCTGGGATTCAGGGGCGAGGCCCTGGCTTCAATTGGATCTGTATCATATCTGACCCTGTTATCCCGGATTCAGAAAGAGGATCTGGGTGGTTCAATCCGTGTAGAAGGGGGAGAGATCCATCCTGTTGAAAATCTGGGTATGCCGCCGGGAACTACCGTGCGGGTGGAGCATCTCTTTTATAATGTGCCCGCCCGCTTTAAATTTCTTAAGACCGACCGGACAGAAAAGAGACATATTAATGATATTGTCAGCCGCTACAGCATGGCTAATCCCAGAGTTCGCTTTAAACTGCACCATGATGATGACCTGGTCTTTCAAACTACCGGCAGCGGAGATCTGCGAGAGGTGATCACCTCAATTTACGGTGTTGGCACTGCAAAACAAATGATCGAAGTGATCTATCAGGATGAAAATCTAACGGTGAATGGCTTTATCAGCCCACCAGGCCTGACTCGTTCAAATCGCAGGGAAATGTTGTTTTATGTCAATCAGCGTCCGGTAAGTGATCCAGCGCTGAGCTCAGCGGTCACTCAGGCATACCATACCCTGGTAATGAAGGGTCGTTACCCGATCGTAGTTATATTTCTCGAACTTGCTCCGGATAAAGTGGATGTAAATGTGCATCCGACCAAGGCAGAAGTTCGTTTTGAAGACAAAGGTGAGATCTTCAAGGCGGTCAGCAGAGGAGTGCGAAGAGCGCTGCTGGCTCATACACCCGTTCAAGAGGTCAACAACCTGCGGGGAGTGAATTTATGGGGGGGCCCAGCGCCTGATCACAGCCATATTCAGCGTGGGGTTGATCCGACCTGGACGATGCTGCAGAGGAACCGGGATGAAGGTATTTTCGGGCAGGAGGTTGACTCAGTCCAGATATCTGCACCGATCGGAACGCCGATCCTGCGTTTAATCGGTCAGGTGGCTGCCACCTATCTGATTGCGGAAGGACCTGATGGTCTGTATTTGATTGACCAACACGCCGCCCACGAGCGAGTGTTATTTGAGAAGTTCACAGCTGAGAGAAACGATGACCATCTTTCTCAGGTTTTATTGGATTCTGTGGTGGTGGAATTCTCGCCTGCCAGTGCTGATTTAGTGAAGGAGCATATCCCCACGTTGCGAAAATTGGGTTTTCATGTGGAGGACTTTGGACCAGGTTCATTTGTGATCCGTGCTGTACCAGCCATGCTTCAGGGTTCTTCCCCGGAAGGTATGCTGCGGGCAGCAGTTGAAGATCTGGAAGTTGATGAAACCCCTCTTGAGAGCAATATCGAGGAAAAGATCATTGCCAGGGTTTGTAAACGGGCTGCGGTCAAGGCCGGCCAGGTGTTAAACCCGGAGGAACAGAAACAGCTTCTACTGGATTTGGAAGCCTGCCAATCTCCCCGAACCTGTCCTCACGGCAGACCAACCATGATCCATCTGTCGGTGGATCTGCTGGAAAGAAAATTTGGCCGGACCGGGCCGATGTGAGAAATGTAAAGGATTAATCTAGAGGGATTGAGTCCTTTCAAAGGACTTAATCCCTTTCTAATCTACCAAAAACACTTCTGGCAGCTTGTGGCATTCCCCGCAACCAATCTGCGGTTCAGGGACGTTTTGATGGGTTTTTCTGCAATAAGCTTCTACTTGCACGCGCTGCGGCATCAGAGGAAGAGGTCGTTTCAGGGAGGGTTTCAGCAGCATATGTTCACAGGAGTTCGCTCTTGTGATCGCCGGAACCGGGCACTTCTCACACAGTTTGGGCTGCCAGTTCAGAGCTGGGTTAGCGGATTTCAGCAACCGACATTCTTCCCGGTTTCTTCCCCGGAAATAATCGCCAAAGAAATATTGGCATTCTATTCCTAAAGGATTTTTCATACCCGGGTAATATATTCCCCTGTTCGGGTATCGATCCGGATCGTATCGCCTGCTTCTACGAAGTTAGGTACAAATACCTCCAGACCGGTAGAGGTGGTCACTGCCTTGGTCACACTGGTGGCTGTGTCCCCGCGGACTGACGGATCAGCCCGCACTACTTTCTGATCAACAGCAGTGGGCAGATCGATATCCAGGGGTTCATCATTAAAAAATGTCAGTTTTACTTCCATTTCATCAGTAAGGAATTGAGTGGTTTCACCCAGAACCTCACCTTTTAAGGCGGGCTGTTCGTAGGTTTCAACATCCATAAAGTAGTACATCTCGCCGTCGTTATACATATATTTAACGTTGCGGAACGTCAAGCGGATATCCTGAACTGTGTCTCCGGAATTAAATTTCTTCTTCAACCGGGTTCCTGTGCGAAGGTCTCGAACATCAACTCGGATAGTGGCTTTGCCTCTTCCGGGTTTGTGGTGGTCGTATTCTAAAACCTTATAGATGCTCCCGTCCAGTTCAAAGGTGACACCTTTTCTCAACTCATTAACATCAATCATCTTTATGGCCTTTGTTTTAATTATTTTAGGTAAGTAGCGTGAAGATTATATTCTACAGTGATAGGAGTGACAAGGGAGAGGGAAGATTAGTATTTTGAAATCAGGGTTGAACAAAAATGCTGTTTTCCAGAAAGATGGTCATTTATTCCGGAAATTTGTTCTGAAATTTTCCATTTCACCTTTTTTCAAGTCACTTAAAGCCCTTCAAATTATGGTAAACTTACAGGAGATTAGTAAGGGAATTAAAAATGGCGACCGATAAAAAAAGGATCATTTGCATTGAAGATGAACCTGAAACCACTAATTTGATGAAGTTGATCCTGGCCAGAGAAGGATACGAAGTGCTAGGAGCGAATGGTGGCGAAGAAGGTTTGGCTCTCGTAAACGAACAGATCCCTGACCTGATCCTGCTGGATTTAATGATGCCGGAAATGGACGGCACCCAGGTGTTCCAACGCCTGAAAGAAAATGAAAAGACCAGGGATATCCCGGTCATTGTTGTTACGGCTAAAGTTCAAAGCATCGATATTGTGCTCTGGCGCCAGGTCGCCAAGGTCGATGACTATATCACGAAACCCTTCCGGCCAGAAGAGCTGGCTGAACGGGTTAAATATGTCCTGGCCCAGACTGGAGAATAATTCCAGGTCTGTCTTTTTATCCAACACGCCTTTCCGCCATGGAAGTTAATGTAACTAATCGAACACGAAGTTTGGAAAATCCACTTCGGGTAAATAACTGTGAGAGTTTTTTTTGCCGCCTTAAGGGATTGATGTTCCAGAATTCCATAAAAAAAGAAGCTGGTTTATTGATGATTCACGGCTCAGAGAGCCGGGCTAATGCGGCAATCCATATGTTCTTTGTAGGTATGGATCTGGGAGTACTCTGGCTGGATGCTTCCCGGAAGATTGTGGATATCCAGCTAGCAAAAAGCTGGCAGCCATTTTACACCCCTTCATCCCCGGCAAAATATATCCTGGAAATTCACCCGGAACGCTTACCGGAATTTGAATTGGGAGATATCCTGAATTTTGAATAAAATCATCCGTTTTTCCTTGTTATTTATCCTGCTGCTGAGTTTAACAACCCCGGCCTTTGCCCAGGGCGACTCAACTGATAACCTTGTGTATATCGTGCAGGCAGGTGATACTTTGTGGACCATCGCTCGAAATCTGCATGTTTATTATGATGAAATGCTGGCAGTCAACGGGTTAACAGAAAACAGCTCGATCATTCCTGGTACTGAGTTGATCATCACAGGTTTAGGGGATCTTAGAGGTGTGGTCAGCACGATCAAGGTTCCTTTTGGTGAAACATTACAAAGCATCAGCCGCCGCTACCAGGTTCCAGAGGATTCCCTGATCCAGATTAATCGCCTTACCAGTCCATTTGAATTATACGTAGGCGTTTCCGCGGTTTTGGTGGGTGAAAATGAGATCGAGGTCCAGGAAGGCAAACGTGTATCTTTGGCGCCAGGAGAGTCTTTCCTGGAAATGGCGATCAAGGAAAATTTGAATCCCTGGACGATGGTAACAGCCAATCATCAAGGGGGCAGCTGGGACATGATCCCTGGAGAGGTGCTATTTGTTCCCGGCACTGAAAGCACTGGCCCCGGTGGATTTCCAGATGAGATCCAAAATGTGGATTTTTACCCAGAACGTCTTGTCCAGGGCCATACCTACGTGATCGAAGCAAATATACCCGACGGGGCCCAAATTTCAGGATCCCTGGGTGAGTATCCCCTCTCATTCTTTACACAAGATGGAAAAACCTATCTAGCACTGCAGGGCCTTCATGCAAAAGAAAGTACGGGATTGAAACCGATCAGTTTAGCCGGGACGCTGACAGATGGAACCCCATTTGCTCTAACTCAGATGGTGGAAGTCTTCAGCGGTAATTACCATTATGAAGAGATCATCGGTGTCCCCCAGGAAACAGTAGGTATTGAGATCACTGAGGAAGAGACAACTCAACTCCAAGAATTTACCCTCCAGGCCACCGAGAATAAGTTCTGGGATGAGGAATTTTTGCCCCCGGTGCCAGCTGCCCTCAGCGCTGCTTACGCGTCTTATTACGGGGGCCGCAGGTCGTATAACGGCAGCGGCTATTACTATTTCCATTCCGGACTGGACTATTTCAGTTCCATGGGTGGAGATATCTATGCCGCGGCGCCAGGCAAAGTGGTCTTCACCGGTCCACTGCTGCTGCACGGCAACACAACCTTGATCGATCATGGTTGGGGTGTGTACTCCCTGTACGCCCATCAATCCGAATTTTTGGTCCGGGAAGGTCAGCAGGTCAGTGCCGGCGCGCTGATCGGACGGGTGGGTTCAACAGGGCGGTCCAGCGGACCTCACCTGCACTGGGAGGTCTGGGTTGGGGGAATTCAGGTCAATCCACTGGATTGGGTGGAGAATTCTTACCCCTAGAACTCTTTTTCTATATAATTTCACAACAAACCCGTCCAAGGTTGTTGAGAGAGTAGAGTAGAGTATAATATACGGGCTTGATTTCATATTATTCAAGGCATTATATATTCACGTTTTTGAGGCTTTTCTATGGCAACTGCTTTATTATCCCTCCGCGAGGATTACTGGGAGGAATATCAACTGGAAGGTGATGATATCTCCTTCCTGTATGATTATCTATTAGAAAGTGAAACTCCGTTGACCTCGGAAGAGCTGATGCCCATCCTGGTCGGGGAGCGGATCGAGCGCGAAAAAGTGCGTTTGGAAAAAAAGCGCTTGGATGGCAAGGATATTTATTTCCCAAAAGAGCAGTACGAAGTTGGGGATAAACTGGTTTTCCCGGCTTTGGAATGGCAAAAAGGCGAGGTTGTTGGACTCCGCGATGGTGAAAATCCTGCGATTGGCCAGTTTAAAGTCATTCAAGTTGAATTAGAGAGTGGTAAAAAGCATGAATTTGCGGTCGGTATTGAGGATCATATCCTCAACATTCCTCCAGAATCAGCCCAGGCAGATTCCCTGAACCCGGAAGCAGTAATAAATAATTACTCTGAGATATTGATCGAGCAGATCGAATTGGGATTGGTCGATCATGAAGAATTTGTTCAGGTCGCTGGACGCTGGTTCTTGCAGGCGCTGCTGGTGGACATTAATGATGGTCATTTAAACCTGGCTGAGGCAGTCCTGGATATGAATGGAGGCGGCCCCCTGGCAACAGCGGAGCTTGTGAAGGATATAGACCTGCCGGGGAATGTAAATCGCACTTTACTTGAATTTTCTTTGGATTATGCCTTGCAGGAAGACCATCGTTTTGATGAAGTTGGACCGGCTGGCATTGTCGCCTGGTATCTCAAAGGGCTGGAACCTGAGAGCGTTCGAGAGACTCCCATTTATCTAAGGTACACTCCGCTGGAATATGATCATGATTCATTGACTGGTGATATGCTGAACCTGGAAGAGTCGTTGGATGATGAACTGACGCCCTTAAAGGAAAAGAAACAGTTCCCGGTCAAGGGTGTGGAAGTGCGTTTGATCTTCCCTCATTGGCGGGCAGGGACTTTGCCCCTTTCAGAACGGGTTATGCCATTATTCCCGACTGCTTATGAGTCGCCCCGGATTCGATTTACATTGGTTGACGGCAAAACTGGAGAGCGATTCCCTGGCTGGGTTGTCCGGGAGCAGCGTTATGTATCAGGATTAAAAGAATGGTACGAGAAAAAAGGACTCATCCCGGGTGGGATTGTTTATATCAAACCCGGTAAAGTACCTGGAGAAGTGATCGTTGAAACCAAGAGCTCCCGCTCCACCAAGGATTGGATGCGCACTATCCTGGTTGGGTCTGATGGAGAGCTGGTCTTTGCAACGTTGAAGCAGATCATCTCCTCAGACTATAATCCAAGAATGGCGATTATGATCTCAGATATTGGTCCTGTTGATCAGGTTTGGTTGAAGAATCAGGAAGAACCACCGCCTTTTGAACGGGTTGTTGTGGATACAGTGCGGGAATTAACCAAACTTAACCCCCAGGGGCATGTGCATGTAACAGAGTTGTATGCTGCAGTGAACACAGTCAGACGATGTCCTCCGGGACCGCTGCTCTCACTGCTGGAAACCCGACCCTGGTTTGTCCATGTGGGCGATTTACATTATCGTTTTGATGATTCAGAAAAAAAATAGATCAATCTGATTTGGAGGAAGGAGAATTTCGGTGTCTAAACCAAAACTTTCGAGTTTGCTTAAACCTACGGTTTCCACACCGTTTCAAATTGATTTTGCCTGGTGGAAAGGGCAGGATCGCTCCTGGCGGGTTCACCTGCGGAGCTGCCTGTGCCAAGAACATCAGGAAATGTATGCTGATCTGTCGGGGGATGAAAAGGTAGACTGGATCGATCCGGACACAGCAGAGGTTCAGGTCGTAGATGGGCTGCAGCACACTTTGATATCCCACTGCGCCAAACAGGAGCAGTTCATTACTGAACATACCACTTTGACAGAATCCCTGTTCAGGACCTTTCTTTCCAACGGCAACCAGCCCCTGTCACCGGATGATCTGGCAGAATTGTTGGGCCAGTCTGCCCAAAAGATCCTCCAGACCATTTCCGGGCCTCGGGTTTATAAGGGGATCCGCCCGGCACCCAAGGAATAATTGCCGGTAAATAAATATTTGCCCTCGTAGCTCAATGGACAGAGCACCGGACTTCTAATCCGACGGTTGCAGGTTCGATTCCTGCCGAGGGCGCCTCTTCACCCCAGGGATGGGGTGTTTTTATTTAAGGGGAACAACCTGGCAGGTTGGGTCTTTTTAGTGATATTCTATTAGGAAGAATGGACTCGGAAGTTTTGGGAAATTTTTATGATGCATTGTTTTTTTGTTTCCGATTTACACGGTCAGACCAGCCGTTATCAATCCTTATTCACCCGGATCAGGGAAGAAAAGCCTGCCGCTGTATTTCTGGGCGGCGACCTCTTCCCTCATTTTGGCGCCCAGAGCCAGGGTGACTTTTTGGATGATTTCCTCGCGAAGGAATTTACCCAGCTTAAAGAGGACCTGGGACAGGATTATCCCAGGGTGTTCTTGATTCTGGGTAATGATGACAGCAAAACTCGCGTGGAAGGGCTGATCAACTGGATGGAGAGGGAAAAGATCTGGGAATATGTTCACGGCAGGGCGGTTGAGTTTGGGGCTTTTACAGTCTATGGGTATGCCTATGTGCCTCCCACTCCGTTTTTAAATAAGGATTGGGAACGTTATGATATCTCGCGTTTTGTTGATCCTGGCTGCATCCCCCCGGAGGAAGGTTGGCATTCGATTAATAAACCGAAAAACCTTATCGAACATGCCACGATCCAAAAAGACCTGGAGAGTTTGACTGCAGGGAAAGATCTGTCAAAAGCCATCATTTTGTTCCATTCCCCTCCCTACCAGACATCCCTTGATAGGGCAGCCCTGGACGGGAAGCTGGTCGATTATGTAGCGCTTGATGTCCACGTCGGCAGCATCG